>Ga0209415_10021018_pt1 | contig 10089 bp, 10 predicted proteins | sample PeaSoiSIISIP2007_FD_187696 | JGI IMG/M metagenome (GOLD analysis project Ga0209415, IMG submission 187696) | Peat soil microbial communities from Weissenstadt, Germany - SII-SIP-2007 (SPAdes) (version 2) | ecosystem: Environmental > Terrestrial > Soil > Wetlands > Peat | place: Germany...
AAGCGGCTCCAGAGCGAGATCTCGGATGACCTGACAGACCACCTGTTCGCGCGCCTCGGGTCTCCCCAATCCTGTCCCCATGGCAACCCCATGCCGGGTTCCGCCCTGGAGCCAAGGCTCCTGAACGCTCCCAAGCTGAGCGATGCCCCCGTGGGTGCCACCGTGCGGATAATCCGCATAACAGAGGAAGGCGAGCAGATCCCGCTGATGCTGGACTTCTGCCACACCCGGGGAATCAAGCCGGGAGCCGCCTTCCAGGTCGTGGCCCGGGAAGGGGAAATCATCCGTCTGGGAAGATCGCGCCCGGACAGTGCTCGGGACGACGCCAGTGAGATCGAAGTCCCTTTGGAAAAATCGCAGCACATCAGGTATGAAACTTAATACATATAAACTCTTGACAGTAGTTGACCAAAACAGTCATATATAGCCGATGAAGCTTCGATTCCTGGGGTGGATTGCCCCTCTCCTTGTCAGTTCTTCCCTCTGGGCGCAGGGTGCACCCCCCGCGAAGCTCGACACTCTCCTGCTTCCCTTCGAGCGCTCTTTCGCCCAGGCCTCGGCCGGCGAGTGGAAAAGCTCTCTCGACCTGCTCGAGCAGTTCGCCATGCGCTGGCACATGCTGAACCCCGCTGCAACCGAATCCTCCCGCGCGGTTGAATCCTCCCTCGACGCCGCGGCCCGGGCGCTGCTGGAAGCGCCGACAGCGCCCGCGGCAGTACCCGATGCGCTGGCGGCCCTCAGCAAGGCGGTGGGAGTGTACCTTACCGGGAAAGGAGACACGGCAAGCCCCCAGTTCTTCTCCGCCCTGGCAGTGATTGCCGCAGGCGGCCTGGACTCCGTCCAGGACGCAAAGCCGGCAAAAGCCGCCGCAAAGATCCAGGTCTTCGACGCCCTGTGGGGGCTGGCAGAAGACTCCGTCCATGCAAAGGACCCGGCGTCGTACGCGCGAATCGAAGCCGGGGTCGACAATTCGCTCTCTGCTTTAAAGGCCCAGCCGGCCGACCTCGCAGGCGCGCGGACCTCGTTGACCGAGCTGCTTTCAACCGTGCAAGCCACGGCAGGCGGCGCCACGACAGGGGCCCCTGTCGCCGCAGCCGCGCACGGCATTCCTGACCTGCTCCAACTGCTTGCGCGGGCGAATGCTTCCCTGAGCGCAGGCAACGCTCGCGATGCATCCGGCGCACTGCAGGCCTTCATCGCCGCGTGGCCTCTTGCCGAAGGGGAGGTCAAGGCGAGGTCCGGGGCGGCCTATTCGCGGATCGAAAACGAGATGACCGAGGCGGGCGGGCTCCTCCTTTCGGGGCCGGCCTCCCGCGCGCGCGCCGCGGTGGTGATCTCTGAAATGTCCGCACAACTTTCCGGGCTTGCAGAGAGGACCAGCTACACGGCGTGGGACGCCGGGATGATATTGTTGAGGGAAGGCATGGAGGCGCTGCTCGTCCTTGCGGCGCTGGTGGCAATGCTGCGAAAGTCCGGGGGAAGGCAGCGGGGGGTGTGGGTATGGTCAGGGGCGGGCGCGGGTCTCCTCCTGAGCGGCATCCTCGCAGTATTTCTCGGGTTCGTGATTTCAAAAGCGACCGCCGGCAGCGCTCGCGAGCAGCTGGAAGGATTCGTCGGCCTGGCCTCCGTCGGGCTGATGGTGACCGTGGGGGCCTGGCTGCACCGCAGATCCAGCCTCCAATCCTGGAATGCCTTTATCAAGAACAAGGTGGGCGGCGCGCTGGCCACAGGGAGCATGTGGTCCATCTTCGCGCTGGCCCTCCTGGCCGTCCTGCGCGAAGGGGCGGAGTCAGTGGTGTTCTACGTAGGGATTGCGCCGGCCATTTCACTGGCCCGCCTTCTCCTGGGCATCGGCGGCGCCCTTGGCATCCTGATCGTGATCGGGTACCTGATCATTCGCTTCAGCGTCCGCCTTCCCCTGCACTGGTTTTTCCTGGTTGCAACGCTCCTGATCTATTACCTGGCATTCAAGATCGCGGGAGAGAGCATCCATTCCCTCCAGGTCGCGAACGTGCTGCCGGCTCACTCCATTCCCTGGCTGCCGACCACCGGGGTCCTGGGCATATACCCCACGTGGGAAACGTTTGCCCCCCAGGTGGCCGTGCTGGCCTATGTCCTTGCGGAAATGCTCGTCACCGAGCTGCGCCGCCTGATGAGCAAGCGCGCGCAGACCCGGGCTGGAACAGCGGTCTCCCCCTAGGCTCCGGCTGAATGCTGTCCACCTCGGCGAAGCTGGACAGGAACATCATCCGCTCTTCACCTCCTGAGCTGCCCGTCCTGAAGGGCTCACAGCGGGAGCACTCAAGGGATAGCCCTCTTCAGTCAGGCGCTTTCCTTGACACCTCGGGCGGCAGAAGTCTATAAAGTCCTGTATCCTCTTACATTTCGTGCATCTTTCCGCGCATCCATAAGGAGGAAACCGCTGTGAAACGAACCGTTGCGCTTGCGGGCGCGCTGCTTCTGGTCTGTGCGCTTGCCGCCTTTGCAGCCGACACCAAGCCGCCTGTCCTGATCGGTCTGCAGGCGCCCATCACGGGCCCCTGGGCGTACGAGGGACAGATGGCCAGGCAGGCTACCCAGATTGCCGCGGACCTGATCAACCAGAAGGGCGGGATCCTGGGCGGCAGGCAGGTCCAGATCGTCCTCGAGGACGATGCCGGCCAGCCCCAGACATCCGCCCTCGCTGCCACCAAGATCGGCGGACAGAAGAACATCGTGGCCGCCGTCTCCACCTACGGCTCATCGGTCACCGAGCCGGCGTCCAACATCTACGAGAAGCGCAGGATGGTGAACATCGCCTACGGGGCCACGGCGGTCCGACTGACGGAGCGCGGCTCGAAGTACTTCTTCCGCACCTGCAGCCGCGACGATTCCCAGGCGGAGTTCTTTGCGAAGGCCGTTCCCCTGAAGTTCGGCGCGAAACGAATCGCGATCATGCATGACAACACGGCATTCGGCAAAGGCCTTGCGGAGAACACCCGGGATGCGCTGAAGGGGATGGTGGATTCCGGCAAGCTCCAGATCGTGTATTACGACGCAATCACCCCGGGGGAGAAGGACTTCCATGTTCCTCTCACAAAGATGAGGGAAACAAAGCCGGACCTCTGGTACTACACCGGCTACTATGCGGAAGCCGCTCTCCTGGTCACCCAGGCCCGGGAAATCGGGATCACCTGTCCTTTCGTCGGGGGCAACGCGGCCATCAACGCTGAGTTCGTGAAGATCGCCGGCCTCCCTGTCGCGAAGGGCTGCTTCATGACCAACGAGCCCTTGCCCGCGGACCTGCCGACTCCTGAAGCCCGTGAGTTCCTCAAGGCGTACAAGGACAAGTTCGGCGACATCCCCTCCAGCCCGTGGCCGGTGTACGCTGCCGACGCGGTGAACATCATCGCATACGCGGTGGACAAGACCGGGTCCCCCACTGACGGCACCGCGCTTGCGGAGTACCTCAGGAGCAAGGTGAACGGCGTGCCGGGAATCACCGGCAAGATCGGATTCACGGACAAGGGTGACCGCGAAGGGGTGCCCCTGTTCCTCTACGTCGTGGATGACCAGGGAAACATCGTAATCTCCCGGTAGCCTCGCTGAATGAGGGTTTTTTTCGAGCAGTTGATCAACGGGCTGACCATCGGGAGCTTCTACGGCCTGATCGCCCTTGGCTACTCAATGGTCTACGGTGTTCTCAAGTTGATCAACTTCGCCCACGGGGATTTTTTCGCCCTGGGCTCCTATCTCGGGTACACGATGCTCGTCTTTGGATCGGGTTTCCTGACGACCCACCTCGGGTTGTGGGGCGGCCTCGCGGTCGCTGTGATCGTGGCCGCCCTCTGTCTTGCGCTTGTCGGCGTTGTGGTGGAACGCGTTGCGTATCGGCCCATCTACCCCGCCGGCAGGCTGCCCGCGGTGGTGTCGGCCCTGGGAGCCTCCATCATCCTTCAGAACCTCATCATGATCATCTGGGGCCCTCGGTACCAGGCCTATCCCGCGCAGCTCATCCCCAACTTCCCCATCCACGCGGGGGGCCTGAATCTCACCGGGCTGCAGCTTCTCATTCTCTGCGTCTCGTTTGCCCTGATGGCCGTGCTCTATTTCGTGATCCAGAAGACCACCTGGGGGGCAGCCGTACGGGCAACTGCCCTGGACCGCGACACCGCGGCCCTCATGGGGATCAACTTCAAGAAGGTGATACGCTTCATCTTCACACTCGGTCCCGCCCTCGGCGCGCTCACCGGGGTCATGGTGGGCATGTACTACCGGCAGATCAGCTTCACCATGGGGTGGAACTACGGGCTGAAGGCTTTCACGGCGACCATCCTCGGCGGTATTGGAAACCTGCCGGGGGCCATGTTCGGCGGCCTCATCCTGGGCGTGCTGGAGATGCTTGGCAGCGCGTACGTTTCCACCGCCTGGAAAGACGTCTTCGTCTTTCTCATCCTGATTCTCGTGCTGATATTCCGTCCCAACGGACTCTTCGGCGAGAAGATAGCAGAGAAGGTCTGAGGCGTGCCGGGACACTGTGTGCCGCCTCATCTCGCGGCAAGCCGCCAGAAGGCGGCTGGCCTTCTCCTTGTGTTCGCTGCGCTCGTGGTTTTTCCCTTCTTTGCAGGCGACTACCTGGTGGACGTGGCCTTTTTCTTCGGCATCTACGTCCTGCTCGGCCTGAGCCTCAACATCGTCCTGGGTGAAGTGGGACTGTACGACCTAGGCCACGCCGGTTTCTATGCTATTGGCGCCTACACCACGGCCGTCCTCAACACGAGGTTCGGGATTCCCGTGCTCGTCCTCCTGCCGGTGAGCGCCCTGGCCGCCGGCCTGTTCGCTTTCCTGGTCACCTCCCCGATCATCCACCTGCGCGGCGACTACCTGTGCATCGTGACCATCGGGATGGGGGAGATCGTGCGCCTGGCGCTCATCAACAACCCCCTGGGACTCACCGGAGGCCCCAACGGCGTCTACGGGATCGACTCGCCGACCCTCGGGTTCCTCAGGCTCGACTCCTCTGCCGGCTCCTACGCGCTGATCTGGGTGGTGGTCGGGCTCGCGGTGTTTGCCCTCTTTCGGCTGCAGCGCTCGCGCATCGGCCGGGCGTGGAACTGCATCCGGGAGGACGAGATCGCGGCGCAGGCCACCGGCATCAACGTTCGCGCGTACAAGCTGCTTGCCTTCGTGCTGGGCGCCGCGCTGGCCGGCGTGGCCGGGAACCTGTACGCGGTCAAGCTGATGGTGGTCTCTCCGGAAAGCTTCACGTTCTGGGAATCCTGCCTCATGTTCTCCATCGTGCTGATTGGAGGGATGGGCTCGGTGCCGGGCGTCATCATCGGCGCGGCGGCAATCAGCCTGTTCCCGGAGATCTTCCGCTCCTTCGCGAGCTACCGCCTCGTGGTCTTTGGCGTTGTCATGATCCTGATGATGATGTTCCGGCCGGGGGGCGTCTGGCCGCGCAGGCGCGGAGGGACCGAATCCCGTGACCTGCTCCTGCGGCTCGGGAGGCCCCGTGGGTGATCCGATGACCGCGGCCGCCAGGAAAGACGCGGAGATAGTCCTGGAGACGGTCCGTCTTACCAAAGCCTTCGGAGGGCTGACTGCCGTTGATGCCCTGGACCTGCGCGTCCATCGGGGGGAAATCTCCAGCCTCATCGGTCCCAACGGCGCCGGGAAAACGACGGTCTTCAACGTCGTCACCGGCATCTACCGGCCCGAAAGAGGCAGCGTCTTCTTCCAGGGAGAGAACATTACGGGCAGGAAGCCGCACCGGATCGTGGAGCGGGGAATAGCGCGCACGTTCCAGAACATCCGCCTGTTCCCGAACCTCACCTGCCTGGAGAACGTCATGGCCGGCCGGCATGCGCGGATGCGAAGCGGCCTTGCCGGCGCCCTGTTTCACCCGCGCACGCAGGTCGTGGAGGAGAGGGAGACGCGTCGAGCCGCGGAAGAGCGGCTGGCCCAGGTGGGATTGGGTGAGTCCCGCAACGAGCTTGCGCGCAACATCGCCTACGGCCGGCAACGGATGCTGGAGATTGCGCGCGCGCTGGCCACCTCACCGCGCCTGATCGTCCTGGACGAGCCGTCCAGCGGGCTGAACCCCCGCGAGACAGAGGACCTGATGGTGTTCATCAGGAAGATCATCAGGGACGAGCGCCTGACCATACTTCTCATCGAGCACGACATGAACGTCGTGATGGGCATCTCGGACTGGGTCACCGTGACGGACGGGGGACGCAAAATCGCTGAAGGACATCCCCGGCAGATCTACCATGATCCCCGCGTCATCGAGGCATACCTGGGCGGAGGGACCTGAGGAATGCCGCCGCTTCTCCAGGTGAAAGACCTGCACATCCACTACGGGGCGCTGGAAGCGCTGAAGGGGGTGACCCTGTCCGTGGAGGAAGGGGAGATCGTGACAGTGCTCGGCGCCAACGGGGCCGGGAAGAGCACCCTCCTGCGCGCCGTTTCGGGCCTGCTTGCGGCCAGGGACGGACAGATCCTCCTTGACGGCGCCTCCCTGTCGCGCGTGCCCGCGTGCGACATTGTGCTGAAGGGGATTTCCCATGCCCCGGAGGGCCGCAAGGTCTTCTCGACGCTCACCGTGGAGGAGAACCTCAACCTGGGGGCGTTCACCCGTCGACACCGAAGGCAGGAAGTCACCGAGGCGCGGGAAAGAGTCTTCGGCCTTTTCCCGCTGCTCTCTGACCGCAGGCGACAGCTGGCCGGGACGCTCTCCGGCGGTGAGCAGCAGATGCTGGCAATGGGCAGGGCCCTGATGAGCACGCCCCGGATCCTCCTCCTGGACGAGCCCTCACTTGGTCTTGCGCCAATCCTCGTGAACCTGATCTTCACCATCATCCAGGAGATCAACCGCCAGGGCGTGGCAATTCTCCTGGTGGAGCAGAATGCCCACCAGGCCCTCGCGCTGGCGCGGCGCGGATATGTGCTGGAGACGGGCGTGATTTCCGCGCAAGGCGCGTCACGGGAGCTGCAGTCCGACCGGCGGATTCAGGAGGCGTACCTGGGAGGCTCGGGTCTCAACGCGCGCGGGCCCGAGCGGGGCTAGCGCTGGCGGACTTGCCGGGGGCGCGCGGCGGGTGCGCCCGGGCGGGAGAAAGCGGCTCCGCAATCGGCGTGCTCTCTATCTTCTGGTTCATGATTGCAAGCCCGCCCCCCGCGCTCAGCGTGCTCATGATGACATCGTGCACGAGGGCCTCGTGGCTCAGCCCCCTGCTTCTTCCCAGGCCGTAGACGAGCGCCAGGGACGCGTAGCCGGAGGGCTGCATGCCGCTCGCCATGAGGAGCTTGCCGATCTGCGCGGAGTCCGCGTCCTCCAGGGGTGCAACGGCTCGCAGGTCCATGATGGCCCCGCAGGCGGCCAGCGCGGACTCGTAGCCTCTCTGCATGCCCGCCCCCGCGGCCAGGAGCTCTCCGACAAGCTTGTCGGGAAGTCCGGCGCGGAGATAGATCCCGACCTCTTTGAGCGTCTCGTCTCCGGGACGCGAGAGGAAGGTCCCGCGCAGCCCCGCATTGGCCATGAGGAGCCGGGCCTGCTCCAGCCGCCCCAACTCTCCGTGAAGAGCGCTCACCAGCGTGTCAGGCGGGATTCCCTTTGCCTCCCCCTCCCGGAGCCTGTCCATGAGCAGCCACTGGGGAACATGGCGCTGGCCTGCTTCCGAAAAGATGTGGCCAAGCTCGCCGCGAGCGCTCGCGTACGCCGCGGAGCGGGGGTCTGACCCGTACCAAGTCTTCAGCAGGTCGCTCCACGACGCGCCTGCACCGGCGACAAGCAAAACCGATGAAAAAAGAAGGATTGCCGCGAGAGGCACGCGGCCGGCTCCGGAGGGGACGTTCATGACGTGAACCCTCACAACCTGAGCACGGAGCTCAGACCGCCGAAGCCATCATCGATCTGGCTTTCCGAGTGCGGATCCGGGACCCACCGCTGCCCGTCGATCAGGAAGTCGTAGGTGTAGATTTCCCCCGCGCGCAGCGGCACGATGATTTCCCAGACGCCGTGCTGTCCGGCCTTCAGGTTCAGCTCGCCGGGACGCCAGCCGTTCCAGTCACCCGCAAGGCTGACCCGTGAGGCCAAGGGAGCCTCCAGGGTGAAGCGCACCATGACCTGGGCGCCCGCGGAGCGCATGCGCCCCTGGAGGACAAGTCCGCCAATCCCCAGGAGAAGGGCCACGCACCCGGCCAGGGGAAGCGCCCATCTGACCGTCTGCATGGTTCGTCCGGAGAAGTGATGCACCTTCACTCTGGTGGCCCGTCGCATGACCGAATCCGTGAAGGAGGATGACGGCGATTCTTCGAAGGGAACCAGCCCGGAACGCTCTCCCGCGTCGCGGCGGATCAGAGGGATCAGTGCCCCGTAGGCGCGCGCGCACCGTTCGCACGCCCGGCTGTGATTGATGATGAAAAAGAGGCTCTGGGCATCTGAGACATGCCCTTGTTCCCACTCGCTGATTGCCGCGTCCACGCGTTGACAGGTGTCGTTCATACCGCTGCCTGCTTTGTTACTCTGCCGTTGCCTGCTGGTTATTATACTATGGTAGACCTTCCTTCGTTGCGTTCCTCTGGAGACTTTCGCGCAGCTTCTGCCGGCCGCGGAAAAGGCGGGACTTCACGTTTTCCACGCCGATATTGAGCACCGCCCCGATTGCCTCCACCTTCATCTCCTCGTAGTAGTACAGCACAACCACCTCTCGCAGGGTGGGCGGGAGGGAGTCCACGGCACGGCGCAGCGCGTCTCGATCGTATTCCTCCATCACGACGCGCTGCGGGTCGGCCTCCCCGCCCGCGGCCAGCTCGACCTCCACGGCGGTCACCCGCTCCTCGCGTCTTTTCATGCGGCCGTAGGCGCTGCGAAGGTGGTTGACGGCAATGCTGTAGAGCCAGGGAAGGAGCTTCCTGTCCAGGCTGAAGCGGTGCAGCGACCGATAGGCGCGCAGGAAGATCTCCTGCGCCGCCTCCTCCGCCTCCTCCCGGTTGCCAAGGAAAGAAAGGGCAAGCCTCACGACGAGGCCCTTGTATCGATCCACGATGAGCCGAAAGGCGTCCCGGTTTCCGCGGAGGACCTCGCCGATGGCGGCGAGCTCGTCCGCGCGTTCACTCTCCCCGGCGCGAATCTCTTCCACGGGAGTCAATGTACCACCCCGCGCCTGGAAAAAGGACAGACCGCATGTTTTCATTCCTGCAACCGCGCCGCCACGGGGCGGGTACAATGAAGGGTCACCATTGTGGGCGCTGTCGGCCTCCCAAGAGAACTGAACAGCGCGCGGGAGAGCGAAAGCGCGGGCCCCGTTCCGCGCGCCTCCCGCAAATCCCTTTCCACGGCCGGCCGCAGGCCCCCCTGAGCGCCCTTGATCGGGGGCACTGGACCGGCCATCTTTTTTCCCGGGCCAGGTGCATGCAATAACCCGCCGCGTCGTTCGTCTTTGAGAGCATGACGATCACGGCCCCCGCAGGGTCCCCGTCTCACGCGCAGGCGCTTGACGCTCGGCGCGAAAGACTGTATGTTTTCGAATATTACGGAATCGAACATTTCGTAATCGAAGAAACGACCATGAAAGAAATACAGCTTCTTGAGCTCCTGGGTGACATCTACCGCCGGGTCTTCCGGGCCGTCGCCCCACTGGCGCAGTCGGAAGGCCTCTCCATGACGGAGATGCTCGTCGTGTGGAAGATGCACTCGCGGGAATGCCGCAGGGTGAAGGAGCTGGTCGCGGAGATCGGGCTTCCCCCGAGCACGCTCACCGGGATCCTGGACCGTCTCACCGCCGCCGGCTGGCTCGCCCGGGAGGACGACCGGGAGGACCGCAGGGCCGTGGTCATGAGGCGCACGGAGAAGCTGGACAAGTTCATCCGCATCTTGAGGCAGGAAAGAACGAAGTCCCTGGAGGCTGCATTCCGCAAGCTCCCCCGCGACCTCGTCGAACGGCTGACGGAAGACCTGACCGCCGTTCATGACATTCTGGAAGCTGAGGAGAAGCAGGAATGAGCGATATCACGCGGGCGCGGGGGGCGGCCCCCGCGAAGGCTCTGCAGACCGGCGTGGAGGCGGGGCAGTCCGGATACCACTGGATGGCCCCGGTCCTTGTG
>Ga0209415_10021019_pt1 | contig 10089 bp, 9 predicted proteins | sample PeaSoiSIISIP2007_FD_187696 | JGI IMG/M metagenome (GOLD analysis project Ga0209415, IMG submission 187696) | Peat soil microbial communities from Weissenstadt, Germany - SII-SIP-2007 (SPAdes) (version 2) | ecosystem: Environmental > Terrestrial > Soil > Wetlands > Peat | place: Germany...
TCGCCGAGGACTTCGTCACCAATTTCGGCATCCCCGACCTGCGCTTCTCCGCCACCACGCCGATGGGCGGCGCCAGCCCGGTCGCGGCCATCCAGTGCGCCATCGCCGCGATCGCCGCCGGCATCTGCAACCACGTGCTGCTGCCGCTCGGCCGCACCGGCTATTCCGGCGGGCGCATCGGCGCGCGGGTGGCGCAGATGCCGCAGTTCCACGTGATCGGCGAGTTCGAGATGCCGTCCGGTGCCATCGCCCCAGCGCAGCTCTACGCCGCGATGGCGCGCCGCCACATGGAGCTGTACGGCACCACCAGCCGCCAGCTTGCCGAGATCGCCATCAGCACGCGGCACAACGCGACGCTGAACGCCAACGCAACGATGAAGAAGGAAATCACGCTGGAGGATCACCAGAATTCGCGCATGATCTCCGATCCGCTGCGGCTGCTGGATTGCAGCCTGGAGAGCGACGGCGGCGCCGCGGTGGTGATCAGCTCCGCCGAGCGGGCGCGCGACATGCGCAAGCCGCCCATCGTGGTGATGGGCATCGCCGAGGGCCATCCGGACTCGCCCAGCGCGATCACGCAACGACCCGACATGACCAGGCTGGGCCTGGCGAAAGCCGCGCCAAAAGCGTTCGCCATGGCCGGCGTGACGCACGACGCGATCGACGTGGCCGAGATCTACGACTGCTTCACCTATATCGTGCTGTGCCAGTTGGAGGATGCCGGGTTCTGCAAGAAGGGCGAGGGCGGTCCCTTCGTCGCCAGCGGCGCCATCCGCCTGGACGGCAGGCTGCCGATCAACACGCATGGCGGGCTGTTGTCGCAGGCCCACATGGCCGGAATGAACCACGTCGTCGAGCTGGTGCGCCAGTTGCGCGGCGAGGCCGGCGCGGCGCAGGTGCGCGACGCGACGGTCGGCCTGGTCACCGGCTACGGCGACATGGGCGACGGCTCGATCGCCATCATGCGGCGGGCCTGACGATGAGCGAGACCTACGCCAAGCCGGCCGTTGGACCGGGGGAGTGCGCGACCGTGCGGTCGTGCCAACGAAGGCAGCCTACCTAGCGCTTCGGGGTGCGACCTCCCGCGCGAGGTCAGCGGCACGCCTGATCGCCTGGGTCAGCTTGAACACTGTGGTGGAGGGTGGTCCAAAAGGCTTCCCTTCAGCCTCCCGAGCGGCCAACTGACGTTCAGCCCGGCGTTCCGCGTCCTCGATCTGACCGATCAGGCGCGCACAGTCGGGTCGCTTTCCCTTGGCCGCGTCATATTCTGGGCAAAGTGACTGAAGGTGCGCCTGCACCGCATGTCGCCCGTCCGGGCGGTCAAAATCCGTCTCGTGCAGAATGAGCCAGACCTCGAAGCAGGGGTTCGAACGCGCGACGCCGACGCGCTTCGCCTCGCAGAGGCCAACGGCTTCGTCGAAATTCGGGTGCTGATCGCGGTCGAACACCGCCCAGACTTCGTCTTTCTCTTCATACGAATCGACTCTGCCACGTCGCCGCCGTGCGGCACCGGACTGTCGCACGAGATCCACTGACCGCCGGGCGATCGTCATCGGAACCCCGGCAGCGGACTCGATGACCAAATCCACGAGGCTGTTCCTGACGGTGGATCGCAATGCACGGAAATAGTCCGGCTCGGTATTCTTACCCTCGCAGACAATCGTGAACAGCCGCTTTGGCTCACGTACGGCGCGGCGTCGCCGAAGCGACGGTGGAGAGTGACGGACCATGACTCAAAGTGTCGCGAGAACGTCCGACGGGCGCCCGGCGAAAGGGATTGCGCCGTAACGGCCTTGTAGATAGCCGCGCTCGAGATTGTCCTCCTTGCGCGTGCGGAAATCCGTCAACGGATAGAGATGGGTCGCTCCTTCAGGATCCTTTTCCGTCAGCCAGACCTGGTCTCGCCGCAGGTGGGCCGAGCGGAGCAGGTTGGTATCATGTGTGGTCGCAATGAGTTGCGCGCCCCTTGGATTGGTGGCGGGAGAAGAGAATAATGCAATCACCAACTCGCATGCATGCGTATGCAGGCTTGCGTCCAACTCATCCACCACCATCACCGCACCGGCGTCCAAGGCACGAAACACCGGCGCCAACAATCTCAGCAAGCGCTGCGTTCCTTCGCTTTCCTGGGACAAGTCAAAATAAATCCGTTCACCACCCGCCCCCTGATGGGCTAGTTGCAAGCGTGCCAGCGCCAGACATGTCAATTTATCCGCAAATTGCCGTGTTTCGAGCGGTAATTTCAGTAGCTCTGTGACTATAGTACTTATCTCGCCGCCGAGTTCAGGGCCCTCCCGGCCCGCATCCATATCTTTGATACGATAGTCGATCACGCCGGTGCCTGCCGCCTTAAGAAATCTGATGACCCGATCATCCATTGGCCGTTCCACAAGACTTTCCGCCAGGTCGTATTCGGACAGTTCGTCGACGGACATACTCTGGAAGTACCTACTGATCTTGGTAAGCTCCTCGTGCCCATTCTGCGCAGCCGCGGATAAAAACAGGCTGTTGGGTCTGGTCAGCTCCGATATAACCTGATTGCGTCCCTTCAGGTTGCGGCCAAAATGAAATTCCATGGCGTTCCGCTCGAACAGCGCCTGACGCCGGTCATTGGGAAATGCAAATAGCCACTCAGCCGTGAATCCCGTATTCGTGGCTTCGAAGCCATAGTGATACCGCACGCCCTCGACAATGAAATCGATTTCGAAATGCGATGGAGTGGTCGCGATCGCCGGATCCAGAGCAAATGGCGTCCGCGGCACGCCTCCATCAGGTTCGCCGCGGCTGTGCGAATAAAGCACACGGTACCGCATCCATCGGACAGCATCGACCAGATTGCTCTTGCCGGACGCGTTGGCGCCATAGATCACGACGGCAGGCAGCAGCCTACGCCCCGGGACGTGACGGCACGCGATCAGCCCTGCCGTACTGTCGTCAAGCGATGACGCAACGAGCGACAACACCTGTCGATCCCGCAGGGAACGGTGATTGGTGACGCCAAACCTGAGCAGCATGTCCACCTCGCTGATGCCAGAACATCCGTTTAGACCCGGGATTTGTCAATATCCAGCAAATGCGGCGCTTCGATGACGTTTCAACCGCATTCATACGCCATTCGACCCCAGCCGCCGGGGGAGGCTCCCGCCCTACGGTCTGGTCAAGCGCCGGGCTTCCGTGCCAACAACCCATCCGCACTGCTTCGCGCGAGGACGTGCGCGCCTGGAACCGCTTCGCTCGAATGGGGACCGCCCATGAACCTCTATCGCCTGCCACCAACATCGCGCCCTGCCACTTGGAGCTCGATCGCCATCATGTGGAGGGCCTGACGATGAGCGAAACGTACACCAAGCCGTTGCCGCACCCCACCGCCGACACGCAACCCTATTGGGATGGCCTGAAGGCGCACCGACTGCGGCTGCAGCACTGCGCCGATTGCGGCAAGGTCCGGCACTATCCGCGTCCGGTCTGCGACGCCTGCTGGTCGATGCACGTCGCGTGGCAGGACGCCTCCGGCAAGGGCCGCGTGCATTCCTGGACCGTCACGCACCACGCCTTCCACCCCGGCTTCAAATCAGAGCTGCCCTATGCGCTGGTGACCGTCGATCTGGACGAGGGCGTGCGAATGAACGCGCGGCTGCGTGGGCTCGACCCGGCGGAGCTGCGCGTCGGCCTGCCGGTCCGGATCGATTTCGAACCGGCCACCGACGAGGTGACGCTGCCGGTGTTCGTGCCCGACCGCTGACCCACCCAAGTCATGCCGGCCCCACCTGTCATTGCGAGGAGCGCAGCGACGAAGCAATCTTCCGCGGCGGGAGATTGCTTCGTCGCTGCGCTCCTCGCAATGACAGATGCCTCGCAATGACGGGTGGCGTTTCCGGTCAGCGCGAAAATGCTCTAGCCAGACGACACGACATTCGCCAAAGTTGCGGATGAAAGCGTCCCCGGCACCCACCGGCGCACGACGACGAAAGGGAGGAACATGACGGCAAGTTCCGTCGCCGCTGCGGTATATTGCACATTCGTGCCGGCCGACCCCGCCTAGACATGGACGTCTCCCTCGACCTGCTCGGCAACGCGGTGATCTCCGGGTTGCTGCTCGGTGGATTTTACGCCGCCGTCACGATCGGGATCACCATCTCCTTCGGCATGCTCGATGTGGTGAACATCGCGCATCCGGCGTTCATCATCCTCGGCTCCTACATCGCCTATATCGCCAATTCCACACTGGGGGTCGATCCGATCCTCGCCAGCGTCGTCGTGGCGCCGGCGTTCTACGCGCTCGGTGCGGCAATCTATCAGATCTATTACCTCGCCTTCGAACGCCACGGCGACAAGCCGCTGCAGGGCCTGGCCTTCTTCTTCGGCCTGCTGTTCATCACCGAGGTCACGCTGGTGCTGGTGTTCGGCGTCGACTACCGCCTGGTGGAGGCACCCTATATCGGCCCCAGCCTGCACCTCGGCCCGATCGAGCTGCCGGGACGCCTGTTGGTGCCGTGCCTGGTGGCCCTGGCGATGGTCGGCGCGCTGCACCTGTTCACTGCCAGAACGTTCATCGGCCGCGCCATCCTGGCAGTGGCGCAGGACCAGTTGGCGCTGCGCCTGATGGCGGCCGATCCGGTGCGCATCAAGCGCATCGCCTTCGGCCTGTCGATCGCCACCGCCTCGGTCGCCGGCGCGGTGCTGATCGTGATCCAGCCGGTGGAGCCGTCGATCGGGCGCGACTATATCGGCCGGGTGTTCGCGATCTGCGTGATGGGCGGCCTGGGCAGCTTCGCCGGCACGCTCGCCGCCGCGATGATCCTGGGCATCGTCGAGAGCCTGACTGCCACATTCTACGGCCCGTCCTGGACGCCCGCGGTGGCCTTCGGCTTCCTGCTGCTCACGCTGGCGATCCGGCCGAGCGGGCTGTTCGGCCGCACCTGAGCGATGGGTACCGCAAAATTCCTGCCGCTGATCCTGCTCGCCGCGGCTGCGGTGTTCCTCGCCGCGCGGCTGATCGGCAACGCGTATGTGTTCTTCGCCGGCTATGTGGTGCTGCAATACATCGTGCTGTCGACGGCGTGGAACATCCTGGGCGGCTACACCGGTTATGTGAATTTCGGCACGCCGACCTTCCTGGCGATCGGCGCCTATGCCTCGGTCGCGCTGTACAAGGTCGTTCCCCTGCCGATCCCGCTGCTGATGCTGATCGGCGGCGTGCTGTCCGGCATCGTCGGGCTGGGCACCGGCTATCTGACCTTGCGGTTGCGCGGCGTGTTCTTCTCGATCGCCACGCTGGCGTTGTCGGTGGTGGTGCAGACGCTGGTGACGAACTGGGATTTCGTCGGCGGCTCGCGCGGCGCCTACATCATCCGGCCGATGACCGCGCCGCTGATCGGCGGTGGCTACATCGACTATCTGTGCCTGGTCATGCTGGCGCTGGCGGTTGCCGCGATCGTGATCGCGCGGGCGATCGAGCACTCGAAGCTCGGCATCGGCTTTGCAACGATTCGCGACGACGAGGCGGCGGCCGAGGCGTCCGGCGTGCCCACGTTGCGGCTCAAGCTGCTCGCCACCACGCTGTCCGGCGCACTGATGGGCATGGCCGGCGCGCCGCTGCCGTACTACGTGACGTATCTCGATCCGGCCTCCGGGTTCAGCCTGACCTACGCGGTGAACTCCATCGCCATGCCACTGATCGGCGGCACCGCAAGCTGGATCGGCCCGCTGATCGGCGCGATCATTCTGGGCACCGTGCAGCAGCTTGTCACGGTAACGATCTCATCGGCTGCCAACCTGCTGATCGTCGGGCTGATCCTGGTCGGCTTTGTCGTTCTGGCACCGAACGGGATCGTCGGTTTGGTGCGGGGGCGGCGATGAACGCCCCAGGGACATCCCAGGCGCCACCCCAGGGTGCGCCGACGCACGAAGCGCCGCTGTTGGAAGTGAAGGCGCTCGGCAAGCGCTTCGGCGGCTTCGTCGCGCTGGAGGCGATCGACCTCGCGGTGCAGCCAGGCGAACGCGTCGGGCTGATCGGCCCGAACGGTTCCGGCAAGAGCACGCTGGTGAACTGCCTGTGCGGCACGCTGCGTCACGAGCTCGGCACCGTCCGCTTCGAGGGCCGATCGCTGGAGGGGCTGAAGTCACATGAACGCACCCGTCTGGGCATCGCGCGCAGCTTCCAGTTGCCGCGTCCGTTCGCCAGCCTGACGGTGGCGGAGAACGTTCGCGTGCCGATCCTGTATGTCGTGCAGGCGCGCGGACGCCATGCGGCGCCGGACGAACGCTGCGCCGAGCTGCTCGGCATGGTCGGGCTGGCGGACAAGTCGCAAAAACTCCCGCGCGACCTGACGCAGATCGAGATGCGCAAGCTGGAACTGGCGCGCGCCATGGCCGCCGAGCCAAAACTGCTGATCGCCGATGAGGCGATGGCCGGCCTGTCGCATGGCGAGGTGGACGACATCCTGGCGCTGCTGCTGCGGATGAACGAAGCCGGCGTCACGGTGATCATGATCGAGCACATCATGCGCGCGGTGCTGCACTTCTCGCAGCGGCTGGTGGTGCTGGTGGCGGGGCGCAAGATCGCCGACGGCAATCCCCAGGAGGTCGTGCGCAATCCCGAGGTGGAGCGGGCGTATCTTGGCGAATAGCCTCACCCTGACGGCGATCGAGGCCGGCTATGGCGCGGTGCGCGTGCTGCACGGCGTGTCGCTGACGGTGGGCGGCGGCGAAACGGTGGCGCTGCTCGGCACCAACGGCAACGGCAAGTCGACGCTGATGAAGTGCGTCATGGGCATGGTGCGGCCGTCCGCCGGCAGCATCGTGGCCGAGATCGACGGCAAGCGGCACGAGCTGGTGGGGCGGGCAACGGAGGAGATCGTCGATCTGGGCATCGGATTCGTCCCCGAAGGGCGGCGGCTGTTTCCGCGCCTGACGGTGACGGAGAACCTGCTGCTGGGCGCGTTCCGGCCCGCGGCGCGCGCGGCGATCAAGCAAAATATGGCGTTCTGCCTTGAAACGTTCCCGCGCCTAGCCGAGCGGCGCGGCCAGCTCGCCGGGTCGATGAGCGGCGGCGAGCAGCAGATGCTGGCGCTCGGCCGCGCGCTGATGTCGGCGCCGCGCATCCTGTTGATCGACGAACCCTCGGTCGGGCTGGCGCCGCTGCTGGTGCGCCGCACGATCGACAAGATCAAGGAGCTGAAGCAGGGGCGCCAGCTCACCGTGCTGATGGCGGAACAGAATTTTACCCAGGCGATCCGCATCGCCGATCGTGGCTACGTGATCGTGCACGGGCGGATCGAGTTCGAGGGTGAGTCGGCTGATGCGCTCAACAACAACGAGCTGATCCGGCAGTTCTATCTGGGCGCGTGAAGATGGCGCCGGCGCGCGGCGACCCGCGCAACTACGCCGCAAGAAACGCCGCCGCCCGCGCCGCGATCTCTTCGGCGCGTTCCCAGGTCATGCAGAACCGCCCGCCCGGCAGGATCGCATGGCGAACATCCCTGATGCGCGCAAGCATTTCATCGACATGCCGCGCATAATAGAAATGCTCCCCCAGCAGCAGCAGCGTCGGCTGCGTCAGCCGGCGCAGCCCGTCGTCCAGGTCGAAATTGGCCAGCGCCGTCACCGCCTGCCAGCGGTTGCGGCCGACCTCCATCTGCGCCGTATTGATGCGATCCATCCATGACTGCGACGGGTGTAGCGGGGCGTGGCCGGGATCCCGTTCCAGCATGAACTCGATCGTGCGGGTCAGCGGAAAACCCGACGCGTCCTCCGGCCGCAAGCCGCTTTGCAGCTCCTTCACGTGCACCGCGGTGCGTCCGCGCTCGGCCGAGAACGGGCAGTTCACCAGCACCACCTTGTTCACCCGCTCCGGCCAGGTGGTGGCGACATCGACCGCCACGCCGGCACCGACCGCCTCGCCCAGCACCGCGGCGCGCTGGATGCCCAGATGGTCCATCACATCGATCGCGCAACGTGTATAATCCGCGAAGCTCGGCTGGCCGGGAAACGGGTCGGAGCCGCCATGGCTGGGATAATCCATCGCCACGACGCGGAACCGCGGTGCCAGCGCCTGCATCAACTCCAGCATCAGCGCCGAGGATTGCTGGTTGATATGGAACAGCATGACCGGCGCGCCGGCACCCGCTGCCCGGTAATGCATGTAACCAAGTTCGGTCGGCACGAGCCCGCGTTCGATCTGCATCTTGCCCCACCCCGTTGACGCGCCGCTTGCTACCCCTGCGTCTCCCGCCACGCCTCGTACCGCGCCTTGTTCGCCGCATTCGGCGGATACAGCCCCGGCAGCGAGGCGCCCTTGTCGACCTCGCCCATGATCCAGGTTTCCATGTGCTCCTGCTCGACCGCCTGCGCCACCACGCCATCGAGCAGCGCCTGCGGGATCACCACCGCGCCGTCCTGGTCCACCACCACGACATCGTCCGGGAACACCGCGACGCCGCCGCAACCGATCGGCTCCTGCCAGTTCACGAAGGTCAGCCCGCCGATCGAGGGCGCCGCCGCGACGCCCCGGCACCACACCGGCAGCAAGGTGCCCAACACGCCGGCCACGTCGCGCACCGCGCCGTCGGTCACCAGGCCGGCCACACCGCGGTGTTGCATCCGCGCGCACAAGATGTCGCCGAAGATCCCCGCATCGGTGATGCCCATCGCGTCCACCACGGCGATGCAACCCGCCGGCATCGCCTCGATCGCCGCGCGGGTGGATTTTGGTGACGACCAGGATGCCGGCGTCGCCAGATCCTCCCGCGCCGGCACGAAGCGCAGGGTGAAGGCGCGACCGACCAGCCGCGGTTGCCCGTCGCGTAGCGGCTTGGTGCCGCGCATCCACACATTGCGCAGCCCCTGCTTCAACAGCACCGTCGTCAGCGTGGCGGTGGAGACGCCAGACAGCGCTGCGACGATCTTGGCATCCAGGGTCATGACCTGTGTCCTTGTTGGCCGCGACATGGACCGCGCGCGCCTTGGCTTGGGCGCGACGGAGGTCTGTTTAGCCGAAGCGCGCGCGAAGGGAAGTCCGCCGACTTGCCACCCCCTGGTTGACACCGCGACTGGGCTGCTAGTCTCCGCCTGAAGGCCAAGGGAGTTGAAAATGTCCAGGATCCGGGTTTCGCGCCGCACGCTGCTGTCCGGCGTGGCGGCCGCCATCGCTGCGGGCGACATGGCGACGGTGCACAAGACGCTGGCGGCGACCGATCTGGGGTCGTCTGGCCTGGTCGGCCATCTGGAAGGCCCGACCATGATCACCGACCCGGCGCAATGGCCGAAGACCTTCCACGAAGCGCCGATGCTGGCCGAGCTTGTGAAGGCGGGCAAACTGCCCCCGGTCGCCGAGCGCGTACCCGCCGAGCCGATGGTCTGGCAGCCGCTGAACGAGATCGGCAAATACGGCGGCACCTGGCGGCGCGCCTTCACCGGGCCGGGCGATGTGGAGAACGGCAACCGCATCAACTCGTCGGACAAGTGCTTCTTCTGGAGCGCCGACGGCAGCAAGATCGTGCCCTGCGTCGCCAAGGCCTACGAGCTCAGCGACGACGGCAAGACCTACACCATGCACCTGCGCAAGGGCATGAAATGGTCCGACGGCGCACCGTTCACCGCCGACGATTTCGTGTTCTGGTTCGAGGATGTCTACTCGAACAAGGAGATCGTGCCGGTGGCGATCCCCGACATGTCGCCGGGCGGCAAGCCGGGTCGCATCGTCAAGGTGGACGAGGTCACGGTGCGCTTCGAGTTCGACGTGCCGTATTACCTGTTCGAGGAGATGATGGCCGGCGACACCCAGATCGGCGGCGGCCAATCGGTGCGCCAGTCGCAGAAACTGTCGTTCGGCGCGTATTCGCCCGGCCATTACCTGAAGCAGTTCCTGCCGAAATACTCCTCGGTCGATGCGTGCAACGCCAAGGCCAAGGCGGCCGGGTTCGACAACTGGCTGCAGATGTTCCACTACAAGAAGGACTGGTCGCTGAACACCGAGCTGCCGACGCTGGGGCCGTGGAAGATGGTGCAGCCGATCACCAACCCGATCTGGCTGCTGGAGCGCAACCCGTTCTATTATGCGGTCGATACGGCGGGGAACCAGTTGCCCTA
>Ga0209415_10021020_pt1 | contig 10089 bp, 9 predicted proteins | sample PeaSoiSIISIP2007_FD_187696 | JGI IMG/M metagenome (GOLD analysis project Ga0209415, IMG submission 187696) | Peat soil microbial communities from Weissenstadt, Germany - SII-SIP-2007 (SPAdes) (version 2) | ecosystem: Environmental > Terrestrial > Soil > Wetlands > Peat | place: Germany...
CGATCGCGAAGCGCGCGCGCCACCTCCGGCACGTCGTCGCGGGAGGCGTAGATGGTCGTGTGCAGGTCGACTGACGGCGCGTCCTCGAACCGGGCGCCGGGGACCTCCTCGTGTAGCGAGGCGATGAGCGCGGTGGGTTCCATCTAGGCGAGCTTCTGCTGCGCGATCTTTCGCTGGAGCTGCACGATCCCGTAGATGAGAGATTCAGGACGCGGCGGGCAGCCGGGCACGTACACATCCACTGGCACGATCTGATCAACGCCCTGGACGAGCGCGTAGTTGTCGAAGACCCCGCCAATCGATGCGCAGGCACCCATCGAGATGACCCACTTCGGCTCGGGCATCTGATCGTAGACCCGGCGCAGCGCGGGCGCCATCTTGCGGGAGAGGCGTCCCGCGACGATCATCAGATCGGACTGTCGCGGGCTGCCTCGGAAGACTTCGGCGCCGAACCGCGCGATGTCGTAGCGCGAGCAGCTCATCGCCATCATCTCGATCGCGCAGCACGCGAGACCGAAGGTGACGGGCCAAATCGACGATCGGCGCGCCCACTGCACCATCTTTTCGACCGTCGTCGTCAGCACCGGGATTTCTGATTCGAGGCCCATATCAATGCTCGACCCTCGACCGCCGATCGGTGATCGGCGATTCATTGCCCCAGTCGAGCGCGCCTTTACGCCAGACATACACGTATCCGGCCAGCAGCAGCACCATGAACAGCACGACCTGCACGAAGCCGTTCCAGCCCAGATCGCGAAGCGCCATGGCCCACGGATAGAGGAACGCGACCTCGATGTCGAAGAGCAGGAAGATCATCGCAACAAGGTAAAACTTGACCGACTGGCGGTCGCGCGCATCGCCGACCGGAGGCATGCCGCATTCGTAGGGCGCCGACTTCTCGGCCGATGGTTTACGCGGGCCGAGGACGCTCGAGAGCAGGACCGAGATCAGGGCGAATCCGGCGCCAAGCGCGATCATGATGAGAATGGAAATCCAGCCCTGCATGGGGAGCGGCGACGCCTACCTGAGCGCACGCGGGACGCGGGCGCTTAGCTTGTGAACGATTTCGCAAGCCAAGCTCACATGCTAGCGCATCGCCAGACGTTAGTCGATAGGCGGGGGGTCAGGCCGGACACGAACCAGGCGCCGAACTGCTGCGGACTTTCTGCCGCCGAGTCCGACTTTCCACCAGCTCAGCGCTTCCCGAGCGCGTCCAGGACGGCTACATCGGGGCGCCGTGATCCAGATCCGTCATGCGGCGATCGATCTCTTCCATCGCTTGCACAATCTGAGCGCGCCGCCGCTCGTGCGTCGTCGCGGTCAACTGCCGCTGGAGCTCCGTGCGCGCGAGGCGCAGCGATTCGAGCGCCTGCACGCGCGCAGGATCGCGCACCGTCTTCGGCTGGCGCTGCACACGCGCCCGTTCCATGTCATCCACGCGCTCGTGAATCCGCGCCTCAGCATCAATCAGGCCTTCGCCAGCATCACCCATGAGTGCCCTTCGTTCTGTTTTTCCGAGTTTTCCGCTTGTCGAACCTTCACATTATAAGATCGCCCAGTGACGGCGCGGCCGAATACTGATCCGCTTGAGCCGTTCCATCCGGCGGTGCGCGCGTGGTTCACCGGCGCGTTCGAGGCCCCGACGCGTCCCCAACAGCTCGGCTGGCCGGCCATCGCCCGCGGCGATTCCACGCTCATCCTGGCGCCGACCGGCAGCGGAAAGACGCTGGCCGCGTTTCTGTCCTGCCTTGATCGATTGATGTTCACGTCAGAGCCGCCTAAAGCGAGGCGCTGCCGCGTGTTGTACGTGTCGCCGCTCAAGGCGCTCGCTTCGGATGTCGAGCGCAATCTGCGGACACCGCTCGCCGGGATCGCGCAAATCGCCGAGCGCCGGGGCGAGCCCTGTCTGACGCCGGCGATCGCGATTCGGTCCGGCGACACTCCGCAAGCCGATCGGGCCCGCTTCCAGCGCGAACCGGCCGACATCCTGATTACGACGCCCGAATCGCTTTATCTGCTCCTGACGTCGAATGCGCGCGAAGCGCTCCGCTCGATCGACACCGTCATCATCGATGAGATTCACGCGCTGGTGCCGACCAAGCGCGGCGCGCACCTGGCCCTTTCGATCGAGCGCCTTGCTGCGCTCAGCGAGCGGCCGCTGCAGCGGATCGGCTTGTCCGCCACGCAACGGCCGCTCGACGAAGTCGCGCGCTTTCTGGGCGGCGTGGAGCGTGCGCCGTCGCAGCGCCGGAAAGGGGCCAGCGCCGAAGCCGAAATTGCCGACGAATTCACGAGCCGTCACGGCGACGTCCGCTACCGGAGGGTGACGATCGTCGACGCCGGCATGAGGAAGACGCTGAAGCTGACGATTGAGGTCCCGGTGGAGGACATGGCGCGCCTGACCACGGCCGACGACATCCCGAGCGGACCCGCATCTGTCGGCGATCAACGGCCGTCGATCTGGACGGCGATCCACCCGCGGCTGCTCGAGCTCGTCCGCGCGCATCGCTCGACGCTGATCTTCGTCAACAGCCGGCGCTTGGCCGAACGGCTTGCCGGCGCACTGAACGACCTCGCGGGCGAAACGCTCGTACGCTCGCATCACGGTTCGATTGCCCGCGCGCAGCGAGTCGAGGTCGAAGAGCTGTTGAAAGCGGGCGCGCTAGGCGCGCTCGTCGCCACGTCCTCGCTCGAGCTCGGCATCGACATGGGCGCCATCGATCTGGTCGTCCAGATTGAGGCGCCGCCGTCGGTCGCCAGCGGCCTGCAGAGGATTGGACGCGGCGGCCATCAGGCGAACGCGACCAGCGAGGGCGTGATCTTCCCGAAGTTCCGCGGCGACCTCGTCGCATGCGCCGCCGTCGCGAAAGCGATGCACGACGGCGCGGTCGAGGCCTCCCGCTATCCGCGCAATCCGCTCGACATCGTCGCCCAGCAGGTCGTCGCGATGGCCTCGATGGACATCTGGGACGCGGACGATCTGTTCGCGACCATCCGGCGCGCGGCACCATTTGCGGAATTGAGCCGCACGGTCTTCGAAAGCGTGCTCGACATGCTGTCGGGGCGCTACCCGTCGGACGAGTTCGCGGAGCTGCGGCCCCGCATCACCTGGGACCGGGTTGCGGGGACCATCGCCGCTCGCGAAGGCGCCAAGCGCGTGGCGATCGCGAACGGCGGGACGATCCCCGACCGTGGTCTGTACGGCGTGTTTCTCGCCGGCGCGGGAGGTGGCGCCGCGCGCGTCGGCGAGCTCGACGAAGAAATGGTGTTCGAGAGCCACGTCGGCGAGACCTTCGTCCTTGGCGCTTCGTCTTGGCGCATCGAGGACATCACTCACGACCGCGTGCTCGTCTCCCCCGCTCCCGGCGAGCCCGGCAAGATGCCGTTCTGGAAGGGCGACCGAGCGGGACGGCCGCTGGAACTCGGGCTGGCCATCGGCCGGCTGATGCACGACCTGCTGCGGCTGCCGCCCGCCGCCGCGATCGATCGACTCACCCGCGAGCACGATCTGGACCTGCGGGCGGCCGACAACCTTCTTCAGTATCTGCGCGATCAGGTCGCCGTGACACACGCCATTCCAGACGCCGGCACGATCATCGTCGAGCGGGTTCGCGACGAGCTGGGCGACTGGCGGATCTGCGTGTTGTCGCCGCGCGGGGGTCGCATCCACGCCCCGTGGGCCATGGCGGCGGCGGCACAGATTCGCAAGGAGACCGGCGCCGACGTCGAGACGCTCTGGGCAGACGATGGGTTCGTCATCCGATTTCCGGACGTCGATCAACCACCGGACGCGAGGCTGTTCCTGCCCGACCCCGATGACGTGCAGGCGCTTCTCGTCGGTCAGCTCGGGGCGACCTCGCTCTTCGCCGCGAAGTTTCGCGAGAACGCCGCGCGATCGCTGCTTCTTCCGAAGCGCCGTCCCGGCATGCGCGCTCCGCTGTGGCAGCAGCGCAAGCGGGCCGCGGATCTCCTCGCCGTGGCGTCACGGTACGGCTCGTTCCCGGTCCTGCTGGAAACGTACCGCGAGTGCCTGCGCGACTTTTTCGACATGCCCGCGCTCGTCACCACGCTGGCGGACATCCGAAGCCGCAAGATCCGCGTCGCCACCGTCGACTCCGACACGCCGTCACCATTCGCCGCATCGCTGCTCTTCAGCTACGTCGCCAGTTTTCTGTACGACGGCGACGCGCCGCTGGCCGAGCGGCGGGCCCAGGCCCTGTCGATCGACCAGGCGCAGCTACGCGAGCTTGTCGGCGACGCGGAACTGCGCGACCTGCTCGACGCCGAATCCATGGACGCCATCGAGCGTCAGCTTCAGCGGCTCGATCCGCAGTACCGCGTGAAGAGCGCCGATGGCGTCCACGACATGTTGCTCGCGATCGGCGATCTCACCCAGGAAGAGCTACTGGAACGCGTCCTGAACGTCGAAGCAGCCCAGAGCGTGCAGGCGCTCGTCGCCGCGCGGCGGATTCTCTCCGTCCCCGTCGCGGGCGGGCCGCGGTATATCGCCGTGGAAGACGCCGCGAGGTACCGCGATGCCCTCCGCGTGCCCCTCCCGCTGGGCATCCCGGAGTCGCTGCTGCAGCCGCCTGGCGATCCGCTCGGCGACCTGGCGCTCCGCTATGCGCGGACGCACGCGCCGTTCACGGCGGCCGATTTCGCCGCGCGCTACACGCTCGGCGTCGCCGCCGCCGCAGCCGTGCTGCTTCGGCTGACGAGCGAAGGACGGCTCGTGGAGGGCGAATTCCGCCCAGACGGCTCCGAGCGCGAATGGACCGACGCGGGCGTGCTGCGCATGCTGCGGCGTCGCTCGCTCGCCAAGCTGCGGCACGAGGTCGAGCCGGTCGATCAGACCGTGCTCGGCCGGTTCGTGACGGCGTGGCAGGGAGTCGTGACGCGGCGGCACGGCGCGGACGCCCTGCTCGATGCCATCGAGCAGCTTCAGGGTGCGCCGCTCGCCGCCTCGATTCTCGAAGCCGAGATTCTACCCGCCCGAATCGACAACTACGACCCGGCGGATCTCGACGCCGTCACGGCGGCTGGCGAGGTCGTCTGGGTGGGCGTCGAGGCGCTTGGCGAACGCGATGGCCGGATTGCCCTGTATCTGGCCGATCATCTTTCGCGTTTGCTGCCGCCCCCACATGACGCACACAGGGTGGGTCCGTTGGACCCGCCGCACGGCGGACCCAAGAAGGTCCGGCCCACGCCCGCGAATGGCCCGACACATCTCGATGCGCGCGAACGGGCCATCATCGACTGCCTGCGCACGCGCGGCGCCTCGTTCTTCGGACCGCTTCACGAGGCCGCCGGCGGCGGTTACCCAGCGGAAACCGTCCACGCGCTCTGGAACCTCGTCTGGAACGGCCTCCTGACCAACGACACGTTCCACGCGCTGCGCGCCTTCACGCACACGCGCGCGGCACGGCGCAAATCGCGGCGGCGGAACGTTGGCGCATTCAGATCCCGTCGCCTCGCCCCAGCTTCAGCCGAAGGGCGCTGGACATTGATCACACCGGAGGCCGCTGCCCCCCGGACGGTGACATCGGGGGCTGCTCCCTCACGCACACGCGCTGGGATTGGAGCTCGGAGCTTCGATCGGGCCCGATGGGCGACGGCCATCGGGCAGCAACTGCTCGCACGCCACGGGATCCTCACACGCGAAGGGGTCGCGGCCGAATCCATCCCCGGAGGGTTCGCCGGCGTGTATCCGGTGTTGAAGGCGCTGGAGGAAGCCGGACGCGTGCGGCGAGGCTACTTCGTCGCCGGACTGGGAGCCGTGCAGTTCTCGCTCCCCGGCGCGCTCGATCTGCTCCGTTCACTCCGCGATTCCGGGTCGGCGGACGCGAGGGACACGCCGGAGGTCGCGGTGCTCGCGGCGACCGATCCGGCAAACCCCTACGGCGCCACGCTGAAATGGCCCTCGCAATCGACCGAGAGCACGCAGAGAGATCCGCACTCTGCGAGTTCAGCGGGTTTTCGGTTGAATGACGTGACGAGCGCAGGGCGTGGGCCGACTCGCTCGGTGGGCGCAACGGTGATTCTCGTCGACGGCGCGCTGGCGGCGTATCTGGCGCGCGGCGACCGCCAGCTCACGGCTTACCTCCCGGATGCCGAGCCGCAGCGGTCGCGTGTGGGCCGTGCAGTTTCGCGCGCGCTCGTCGAGCGCGCGAGAGAGGGAGGCGACTCTCCTCGCGGCATGCTGCTCGAGGAGATCGACGGGGTGCCGCCGGCGTCCCATACGCTCGCCCCGTACCTCGCCGAGGCCGGATTCATCAGCGGCGCGATGGGATTTCAGGCGACGTTCAGGAGCGCTTGATCGTCGATGGTCCTGAGCATGCCGGCGGGACAGCTCATCAGTCCAGCTTGATGTGCAACTCCGCGGCAAAGAGCATCGACCGATCGTTGTCGCGCGCCGCCCACTTCATGAGCGTCGCCACGCTCGGTTCGACGCGGCCGTCGAACACGTCGCGCCCGTTGACGGTGACCTTGATCGGTTGCGACAGATCAAAGGCGTCAGGGGATATCAGCAGCGTGAACTGCCCCACGCCGCGCGCGATCGCCTGCACGGTGTTACCGGTTCGTTCGAGATCGACGCGGCCGAAGGGCGTCGAGTGCGTGATGAGCTTCGGCGATGGAGGCTGATCGTCGGTCTGCAGGAGCTCGTTCAGGTCGGGCAACGGCGCCAACCCGGGCGAAATCGCCAGGCGATCGATGACGAGCCAGTGTGCCCGGTTGTCGAGAGGATCTCCGACGCTCTCCCATGTCAGCATCCGCGGCAGCGGATCCCGCGAGTGCTCGCGCACGAACGACTCGAACGTGTCCTTCAGGTCGGGCCACCACGAGGTGTTGTGGCCCGCGGCCGGCTGCGGATAGTAGTCGACTGACACGCCGCCGTCCTGCAGATTCTGGATGTACGGCTCGACGTACCACGTCGGGTACAACTGATCGGCGCCGCCGTTGACGATGAAGAACGGCTTGTTCAGGAAGTTGTTCGGAAACAGCTCGTCTTCGACGCCGGTGGCGGGATTGGCCAGCACCATGAAGAAGCCGTTCAGCGACAGGAAGCTCGCATAGGGCGTCGTGTCGCGCATCGCGAAGTAGTAGGTCGCCGTGCCGCCGTCGGAGACACCGGCCAGGGCGACCCGGTTCTCGTCGATGTTGTAGGTACGCTTGACGCTGTCGAGAATCGCGCGCAGATTCTCGACCTGCGCGCTGGTCCACCACGGCGCGCCGGCCCACGAGTACGGAAGGATGTAGATCTGCTCCGCCCCGGCCAGCTCGCCGATCGATCCGTTGCCGGGCGGCTCGCTGGTCTTGCGCCCCATGACGCCGCCGTGCAGCTGCACGCGCACCTGATAGCGGCGGTTCGGGCCGTAGTTGCTCGGGACGTTGATGTCGTAGAAGAACTGCTTGCCGGCGCTGCGACGACTGAGGCGCACGATCCCACGCGGCACGTTTGAGGAGTACGGCCGGCCGCGCCTCAGCCGAGCGAGCGCGTCCTGGAAGGTGACACCGGAACCGATCACGGCGCCGGCGGCCCTGGCGGCTTCCTGCGGACTGCGTGCGTCCCAGAACTTCTTGAAGGCGCCATCGACGGTCCCCCCCGGCGCTGCGTCGACCCAGACCGTGCCGATCGTCGATGCCAGGGCCGCCAGGCACAGCGTCGCCAGTGCCCGCAGGACCCCTATAATGCTGCTATGTCCGTCCCGGCGGCCCGCGCGGCGCATCGTCTTCTCCTCGGCGCCATGGCGTTCGGGCTGCTGCTGTCCGGAACCGCGCGCGTCGGTCACGTGCAGGCTCCCGCCAGTTTTGCCTCCCGCATTGCGCAATTATCCGAGCGCGGGGGATATTTCGATACCGACAATCTCATCTCGAACGAGAAGTCTTATCTGCACGTCGTGCCGGCCCTGCGGGACGCCGGCCTCATCGGCGGCGCGTATATCGGCGTCGGCCCGGACCAGAATTTCTCGTACATCGCGCGGGTGAAGCCAGCCATCGCCTTCATTATCGACGTGCGCCGCGACAACCTGCTGCTGCACCTGCTGTTCAAGGCGCTCTTCTCCCTCTCGGAAACCCGCGCCGACTATCTCAGCCTGCTCTTCGGCCGGCCGGTGCCGGAGGGTCTCGACGCGTGGCGGCGCGCGGATGTCGAGAAGCTCGCCGCCTACATCGACGGCGCACGGCCGACAGAGGCGGCCACCGCCGCGCTGCGGGTCCGCGTCGATGCGGCGATCAGAACGTTCGGCGTGCCGCTGTCGCCCGACGACTTCGCCACGATCGACCGATTCCACCGGCGGTTCGTCAGTGCGGGCCTTCCGCTGCAGTTCGAAAGCACCGGCCGGGCGCCCCGCAGCTACTATCCCACGTACCGCGAACTGCTCCTCGAAACCGACCGTCATGGGCACCACTGGAATTTCCTTGCGTCGGAAGACGATTTCCAATTCGTGCGCTCGCTCGAGAAGCGCGACCTCGTCATCCCGGTCGTTGGCGATTTGAGCGGATCGTCGGCGCTCGTCGAGATCGGTCGTCTGATGACGTCGCGCGGCGACCGCCTGTCGGCGTTCTACGCGTCGAACGTTGAATTCTATCTGTTCAATGACGGCAAGTTTCCGAAATACCTCGACAACCTGTCCCATCTGCCCCACTCCAACCGCAGTCTGATCATCCGCGCGGTGTTTGGCGGCATGGCGCAGTCGGCCCCCGGCTATTACAGCGCATCGCTCGTGCAGCCGGTGGACGAGCTGCTGCGAGGCTACGCCAACGGCCGGTTCCACGCGTACCGCGAGCTCACGGTTGCTCGATAGAAGTCCACCTTTAGTACTGGTTTCATCATTACGCAGTACTCAGTCGAGCGGTTCGATCGTGACGATCGTGTTGTCGTCCGGCTCCATCAGGCCCATCGACCAGACCAGCACCCGATTGGGACGATCCATCAGCAACCGGGCGAATGTCTCCATCCGTCACTCATGCGCGCATTGTACAATTCCGGCATGGTTGCCACCTCGTCGTTCGACATCACATCCACGATTGATTTCCAGGAGGTCGACAACGCGCTGAATCAGGCGCGCAAGGAAGTGGGGCAGCGCTACAACTTCAAGGGCGCGGCGGCGGACATCACCCTCAACACGACCGACAAGACGCTGACGCTCCTGACCGACGACGAGATGAAGATGACTGCACTCTGGGAAGTCGTCCAGACGCGGCTCGTGAGGCGCGGCGTGCCGGTCAAGAATTTCAAGTCGGGCAAGAGTGAGCCGGCGGCAGGCAGCAAGGTCCGGCGCGTGATCACGATTCAGCAGGGCATCCCGATCGAAGCGGCGCGAGAGATCGTGAAATTCATCAAGGACAAGAAATTCAAGAAAGTACAAGTCGCGATTCAAGCCGATCAGGTCCGCGTCAGCTCGCCGTCGAAGGACGACCTCCAGCAAGCCATGCACGCGCTCCGCGAGCAGGAGTTCGGTGTCGCGCTCCAGTTCGGCAACTATCGCTAGACCGCACGATTAACGCTGAGCTCACCTCTTTTGTTTTTCTCCTCCCACTGCAGCGGTTCGCGGCCGAGCCTGCAGGTCCACGCACGCGCATCCATTATCCGGAACAGATGACCGCGGGCCTCGGGACAGTATGCGGATCGCGCGATGCACGCGGGCGCCGATCGCGTGCTCATCAAGCCGTGTTTGGCGGAAACCCTCATCCGCGAGGTCGCCGAGCTCGTCTCGCAGCGCGCGAAAGGCTGAGTCGGCTGGTGTTACCTGATCGTCCAGAGGTACACGTGCGTACCGCGGATCGACAGCTCGCGATCGGGCTTCCAGTCCGGCGGCATCTCGAACCGATGCGAGACGATGCGGGCACCCGGCTTGAGCTCACGCATGAGTTTGGGCTCGAGCCTTTGGTTGATCGACTGCGACAGGTACATCGTGACGACCGTCGCCTCCGAAAGGTCGATCTTGAAGAAATCGCCCTGCAGGAATCTGACTTTGTCGGAAACGCCCGCCTTCTGAGCGTTCCTCGTTGCGCCCTTGATCAGCACGGAATCGAGCTCAATCCCAACGCCGCGCGCGCCATACCTTTTCGCCGCCTCGATCACGATAC
>Ga0209415_10021023_pt1 | contig 10088 bp, 12 predicted proteins | sample PeaSoiSIISIP2007_FD_187696 | JGI IMG/M metagenome (GOLD analysis project Ga0209415, IMG submission 187696) | Peat soil microbial communities from Weissenstadt, Germany - SII-SIP-2007 (SPAdes) (version 2) | ecosystem: Environmental > Terrestrial > Soil > Wetlands > Peat | place: Germany...
CGGTGGGACTGGCGCGACTCGGGGCAAGTGTCGGGATTATTGCCAGCCTGGGCAGCGACAGCCTGAGCGAGTTTCTGATTCAATTTCTCCATGCGGAGAATGTGGACACGAGTCGAATTCAGATCGCGCCGGGTTATCTACCCTCGCTGTGCCTAACGGAAGTTTCGCCGCCCGATCGTTTTCCGCAGCGGCGGCTGATTCTTCTGCCATGGCCAAGACGACCAACAAGAAGCTGGAGGAGCGGCGTCGAAGGGTTGTGGCGATTCTGCCGATCCTGAAGCGGACGTATCCCAATGCCAAATGCAGCCTGGACTATCGAACGCCGCTGCAATTGTTGGTGGCGACGATCCTCTCGGCCCAGTGCACGGACGAGCGGGTGAATCTCGTTACCCAGGATTTGTTTCGCAAGTATAAGAGTGCCGCCGATTTCGCGAATGCCCCGGCAGGTGAACTGGAGAAGGACATTCAGTCAACGGGGTTCTTTCGAAACAAGGCCAAGAGCATTCGCGCGATGGCGGCGTCGTTGGTGGAAAAACATGGAGGCCGAGTGCCGCAGACCATGGAGGAATTGACGGCGCTGGCGGGTGTGGGGCGAAAGACGGCGAATGTCGTTCTGGGCAGCGCGTTCGGCCAGAACGTGGGTGTTGTGGTGGATACGCACGTCGCGAGGCTGAGTCAGCGATTGGACCTGACGGACCAATTGTTGCCGGAAAAGATCGAACTCGATTTGATGCACCTGGTGCCGCGGGAGGAATGGACGCTGTGGTCGCATTTGCTGATTCATCATGGACGGGCGGTTTGCCAGGCCCGGCGGCCGGAATGTGAGAGATGTCCGATCTACCAGGATTGCCCAATGGGGCCGAAGATCCTGGCGGAGCGCGCGGGAGAATGAACCGGCCATGCGTCTGGCGGAATTGTTTTATTCGATCCAGGGGGAAGGAAAGCTGATGGGAATGCCATCGGTCTTCGTGCGCGCCAGCGGGTGTAATCTGCGGTGCGTATGGTGCGACACGCCATACGCGAGTTGGGAACCGGAAGGGGAGGATGTAACCGTCGGGGAGATCGTGGAGCGCGCTGGCCGATTCCCGGGTCGCCATGCGGTGATTACGGGAGGGGAGCCGATGATCATGCCCGATCTGCCGGAGTTGTGCGACCAGTTGAAAAGCCGCGGCTATCACGTCACGATCGAAACGGCCGCGACGGTTTTCGCGCCGGTCAAACTTGATTTGGCGAGTTTGTCGCCGAAGCTCTCGAATTCGACCCCGAGGTTACGCGAAGAGGGCCGGTTCGCGCGGACGCACGAACAAAGCCGGCTGAATGTGGAGGCGATTCAGCAGTTCATCGATCGCTCGCCGGAATTCCAGTTGAAGTTTGTGGTCTGCGAGCCGGCGGACATAGGAGAGATACACGACTTGCTGCGGAGGTTAAGGGGATGGTCGCCGGGCGACGTGCTGTTGATGCCGGAAGGGACGACGCAGACCGTGCTGGATTCCCGAGCCGGCTGGATAAGCGAAACCTGCAAGAAGGAGGGATTTCGTTTTTGCCCGCGGTTGCAGGTAATGCTTTATGGGAATCGCCGGGGAACTTGAGGGTCAATCTTCTTCAAGGATGGAGACTGGCTGGCGTCCGGCGAATCCAGTCTGGATCTCGTGCCAGAATTCCACCGCTTCCTCGCCAAGCTTCCAGCAGAGGCAGACATCATGACCGCGGTGCCGGCCGATGAAATCGACCAGACCCATTTGAAAGTCCTTGAGATCGCAACCGACCTCGTGAAGTTCTTCGACGTAATTTTGGAGATGCTCGACAACGAGGTCGAGCTTGGCCTGGATCGCGGGTTGATCCTTGTGCTTGGCGGTTTCGAGGGAGGTTTGCAGGAGAGTGATGTTCTCGTGGGTCCTGACGATGTCGGAAACGATCCGGCGAACGAGCGGCAGCGAACGATTTGCCTCGGCCAGTTTGAATCGCTTGGTGGCGCGAGAAGGGGACACGGATTTTGGGGTTGTGAAACGCGGACCGGCCATCGAAAAAGACCGCCTTTCTCTCCTGGGCGATTAAATTCTCCCGCAGGCGCATGCGGAGGGCATCAACCCTTGTCGCATTGGCGGGAGCGCGTCGGGTACGCGAGACCTAAGCGATTATGATCGCTCTTGGGCCGGTGTCAACCGGTGAAGCAATCGGCATTTCTCTTTGGTCCAGTTGCAATGAGTAAATGGGAAAACCCTAACGGGGCGTGGGGGGAAAGTGCGGGCTGGGCCGGCTGGTTGGGGGGTCATTTATCCGTTCAAGCCGGGATCGCGCGGGGACGCAATCGCCCGATCCCGGCAATACCGGCATTGTTGGGTCCGATACCTGGCCTGGTTTGCCGCGACATTTTCGGCTTGGGGCTTGGCGAAAAAATAATGAAGAAAATTCGCGGATTTTTGGAAAACACGTCCTAAACTTTCACCTCCCCGCTCTAAGTATAGAGGGACAGCATAAAACGATCGGGAAGGCTCGATTTCGAGGCACGGTTGCGGTCGGCGCCTTAGGCGAAGCCTTGGCTTTGGTACCTCGACGGCGGGGCGACGGTCGCGGTCCACCTCCTTACCGCGTAGGCCGAACCCCGGCAATAAAGTGCCGGGGTCCCGCCGTCGTTTTTATCGAATCACCAATCATGGGAGTCAATATGACGGGTCGAGTTTTGGGTTTCGGCAGTTTAGCGCTGGCGCTGGCAGCCTTGGCGCTGGGATCGGCTTGCGCGTCAATGCAGGTTCCGAATAATCCGACGACGCAGGCGCTGGGCGAAGTCGGCGCGGTGACCGGTGCCCTAGCGTCAACCATTGCGGTGGCAGCGCCGGTGCCATGGGGACAAATCCTGGCCGGAATCCTTGGCGCGATCAGCGTCATCGCCGGGATCATTGCCCATAGCACCGTTTCCAAAAACAGCGCCCAACAGGTGGCGAACGCCGTGACGACCGGATTGCAGGCGGCGTCCCAGTCGCTGGGATTAACATCGAATTCGGGAGGTGCAGCCCCTTCCAGTAATTCCGTAAGTCCGCCGACCGCGAAATGAGCCTTTCAGCCATTGCATGGCGTGAGGCCGAGATGCCCCATAACGCGCCGGAAGGAAGTCAACGATGTCGTCCGACAACACGATAGCCCGGATCGAGCGATGGGCCTTGATCGTTGGAGTCGGCACGTCGATTGTCATGGTTGGGCGATGGAGCGGAGTCGCGGACAGCAACATGGCTCACGTGCAGAAGGCGCTGGACAACAACACCGAGGAACACAAGACAATCAACGGCAAACTCGATAAGCTCACCGACGAGGTGGGCGATCTGAACGGCGAAGTGAAGGGGCTTTCGACGGCTATCGGAATCCGGCGGAATGCACAAGATTTGGACCGTTTTGTCCCTGAAGATCGGCGAGAGGCGCAGCGGTGATGGCACTTCGATCCATCCTCGAAAATCGGGTTCCCAAATGCGAACATAAGATCATGAGCAGATACGCGCGGAATAACTTCATCGCTCTTTGTTTTGTCGTCGCTACGATCCTGGCGGGGTTGGGCGTCGGCCAGACAACGACGCTTATCACGAATCCGGACGGCTCGACGATTTCCGTCACGTGGTTGCCGGCCTCGGCCACGCAGCCAACTACGGTTCCGGGGACGCCCACACTTCCGCCGACGACACAGCCGGGGCTTAACCCGATCTACGTGGCGGGTGTTGGCGAGTTCCTTGACGGCTTGGGTCTGCCGGGCATGAATGGGCAGAGCTATGCTTCGACGCTTTGGCTATTGAGCTTCCCGAAGGACGCCAATGGGTTCATCATTCCGCCGATCCCGGCGAACGCCGTCTATTGCTCGACGGCATCGACACCCGGACATCTGGCCAGCGACTATAGCGACTTCAATGCCGCCGTCGCGGCGTGCAAGGCGAACGGCTCTTATGCAATCGTACTCCGCGATGGCGGCACTTACCCGCTTGCATTTTGGGATCAGAATCTAGGCGACACGGTCGGAAGCGCGGCGCATCCGGTGATGGTCACGCGCATAGGCCCCAGGGGCTTTACCGACCACACGTATCCGCGTCCGATCTGTCAGGGCGGTTTCGGGCTGGATGACGGTCGCCCTGGGCATCCGGCAAGCAACTATATCATTGTCGATGGGTTGGATTTTCAAGGAGCGAACCCCCCGACCCAAGCTCAGGTCATTGGATTTCTCGACAGTAACAGCGGAACGCCGTCAACGCACGTTTTGTTCGAGGATTGCCGGTTTGAACATTTCATTACTGGCACGAGCATACAGAGCACCGCGACCTACGCGCTGCAGCAGTTGATATTCCGTCGATGTGTTTTTGAGCACTGCTACAACGCCAACACCATTGGAGCAGAGTACGGCGAATACCACTTCCACGTTCAAGATTTCCTGATGGTCGATTGCGTACTGGCCAACTGCGGCTGGGATGCGCAGTTCGCACCAAAGTCCGACCCGGCGGGGAGGGAGCACGATGAATACGTCGCGCTCAACCCGACGACCGAAACAAACGATCCGCAACACCGCGTCATCGACACGATCTTCGCGACTCCCGATGCCGAAGGATGCGAGGGGGATTGCGGCGGATTGTTTGACACTGATCTTTACCTTGCCTGTCCGATTGGCGGATATGGCGCTCAATACCAAACCCTTTGGAATAATTGCGTCGTCGATGCAGATCCGCAGGAATTCGATTCGTTGACGACATGCGGGACTTGCGCCAGCGGCGGCTTTACTATCACGCAGCGCGGCAAGGCCAGCGACGCACTCAGCCTTGGCCCCTGCGGCGTGGCGGGGTCGCTGACCGGCTATGAGCGCGGCTGGGGTTTGATGTTCGACTGCGCGCCGAACGGGTCGATGGAAAACAGTTTCTTCATCGACAAGCTCGATCCAGTGAACAGCGGCCCGGCGATTCAAGTCAATCTGACCGACAACGCCAAAGGATTGCGAAGTTGCTCCAGTAACGTCACGTTCAACAGCGTCAAGATTCACAATTGGATGAATTGGCCGAACGTGAGCGATGGCAACGGTCCATGCCCGGTTTCGGTGCATGGCACAAGTTCGACCTTGACGGCGACGATCAACTGTCTGAACTGCGTATTCCCCGGCGTCAATGGGACGGCGGGGGTGAGCGGAGTCGAACCCAACTACGTTGACCCGACGCGCACGGTTTCGACCTACGCGGCCTCAATCGGGATTACTGGCGGCGCCGCGGCATTCCTGACGGCGGCGGAAAACAATTGGAGCGGGAATTGGAATCCGGGGCTGACCGCCCAGGCGGCGATCAACTGGATTCAGGCGGGGTTTAGGATCAAGGGATAATGGATAATGGATAATGGACAATGGGCAATGCTCAATTGTCCATTGTCCATTGTCCATGATCCATTCAACACATGCTTGGCGAATACATTGGACAATTTCTTCCGATCTCGGGCGGGACGTTGGCCGGCAATCTCGGTCTGGCCGGAAATTCGCTTGGGTTGGATTCCTCGTCAAGAATTGCGGCGGACGGATCGGGCAACGTCACCGTTTCAGCGAACAGCTTTGTTTTTGTTCTTTCGAATTTCACGGCGGCGCAGCTCATCTGCGTCGATGGCATAAATGGCAGCGATGCGACGGGCAATGGAACATGCTTTAGTCCCTACGCGACGATCGGCAAAGCCGCGTCCGTCGCCACGTCGGGCCGGTGCATTTTTGTTTTGCCGGGAACGTATAATCTGACCTCCCAGATCGTGCTTCCCGCCGGCGTGTCGCTCAGCGGTTGTGGAATCGGCGTTACGATTCTTCAAAATGCCGGCTTTGGGCTGACTGGCTCGGGCCAAACTTCGCCCTTCATTATTCCGGGAATCGGATCGACAATACAGGACGTTCAAATCCTGGGCGTCGTTACCAGCAGCCCAACTACCGGCGTTTACCCATTGGGGTTCAATGGCTTGGCCGGTCCAACAAGGGGTTCAAATCAGACCTCGACCAGCTTCACGCTCAGGCGCGTCGATATTACGGGCTACATTGATGCAATCTTCTGCAGCGGGGTGCAGCCGGCGGTTTTCTTCGAGGACGTTTGGCTACGGTCCAATTATGACGTATGCGCTTTTCAGACCGGAGTCACGGGCACTTTTAACCGCGTGCATTTTCTACCGGCGTATGCCAGCGGCGTGTCCAACATCCTGACCGGCCTGAAAACGGGCGCCAACGTCGCGAGCAATGTGACGTGCGATGATTGCGAATTCAACATCACCGACACCATCTCCACTTCGATCTCGGCGCAGCAGTATTATTTCCTTTGCGACAACAGCGCGGGCGGCGGGTGGCTATTTGCCGAATGTAAAAACTGCCGATTCATTCAAAACACGCCTGGAGTTGCCCAGGCGTTCATCGGGGGCGGCGGCGGCAGCTATCACGGGAGCGGATGGCCAACGACTTCCAGCGGCGGCAATAGCTTCAAGGCGATACTGTCCGGCGGAACGTCGGTGGCCGCCATTCCTGAAACGCCGGTCGTTGCGACGGTTTCCTCCAATGCGATCACTCCGGCATTGGCCGCATACAACCAGGTGGCGACGGATGCGGGGTCGCTCTCGTCCAACACGCTGACGATCAACGCGATTGCCTGGAACACGCTCACGGCCAAGCCCGCCGATGGGATGAAATCGCGTCTTCGCATCAAAAACACCAACAGCGGGTCCACGGCCATGACGCTCAGCTTCAACGGCGCCTACAACAACGCCGGGTTCACAATCGGCACGATCGCCGCCGGCAGGCGGGCGTTCTTCGATTTCGTCTATGACGCGGACAATGGGGAGTGGGACTTGTCGGGGTACGTGAACGGGCTGTGAGGGGAGAAGGGTTCAAGAGTTCAAGGGTTCAAGGGGTACTTGGATTAAACCATGGCGGGAGAGCTTAAAACACAATTCGTTTCCGGTTCGACGGTTTACGCCGTCGTTCTCAATGCCGCGGGGCAAGCGTGGAGGACGGACAGCAGCGTCTTTGAGATGCCGACAGCGGCGGACTGGGCGAATTATGCCGTGACGATGGCGGAACAATCCGCGACGGGCGTTTACGAGGGTAATTTTCCAAACGCGATTGTGATCGCGGGAGTATACTCGGTGCTGTTCCGCCAGCGTTCGGGCGCATCGCCTGCGGCAACGGATCAAAATAACGGCATGCTCGGCGGATTGATTTGCTGGACGGGATCGGCCGAAGCATTCCCGCTGGCATCGAGCGCGGCCGGCGCGGCCGACGTGGGGATGAATGGGGCCAATCTGGAGGCCGACGTGCTTCAGATCGGCGGGGAGGCGGTCTCGCTCGACGGGAATAAGTTTCTCAGGGTCGACGTGGCGGATTGGGGCGGCGCAACTGTCTCGCTCAACGGCGGATTACCTAACGTGAGTACCTCCAACGCCGGCGCCGGCGTCGGGCCGATCGCGATCAACCAAGACACCGGCGGCGCCGACAACCTGAGATACGTGGATGCGGCCGGCAACGGCGTCGAGGGAGCCAACGTGCTGATTTACCTTTCGACGGATTGGCCGTCGCAGCCCAGTCGCGTTCAGGCCACGGCGATTACCGGGCCGGACGGCCGCTGGCTGTCGCCGGCGTTCGTTCAGAGCGGCACCTACGTCGCCGTATTCACGAAACCCGGGGCCGACGGGCCGGATGTCTCGCCGGCGTTTTCGGTTTGAAGAGGTATAACCGCCAAGACGGGACCTGGCATTTCGTCGCCGGGACCCCCGAGAGCGCCAAGAAGAGAAGGCTGGAGATTAACAATTCAACTTCTTCTTGGCGCCCTTGGGGGGCCCGGCGATGAAATGCCGGGGCCCGTCATGGCGGTTTAACATTCGGGAATTGAATTATGCCAGTCACCGCAACGCCAATCAGCGCCGGGTCGGCCGCTGGACGATATGCCGCGCAAAGCGACGTCGAATCGCAGTTCGGCATCGACAACGTCCGCGTATGGTCTCAACTGGACAATACGCAGACCTCGCCGGACGTTTCGCGCATCCAGCAGGCCCTGGATTACGCGGATGGAAAGATCATTAGCGCGTTCGCCAATTATGGCAACTACGTCACGCCGCTGTCGCCGATGGGGACGGATATTTCGCTGGTGAAACGATGGGCCGCGGTGATCGCCGGGGCGTGGCTGTATCAGTCGCGTGGACTGCGCGATGCCGATGGGCAGGGAGATCACGTCGCGCATCTGCAAGCCCAAGTCGAGGCGGAGATGCAGCGATATCGGGGAAACGAAAAGCTGAATGCCGCCAGACGCTGGCCGGCGGCGACGGCGCCGGCGGGGTATTGAGGCGGGAGAGTTTCCAAACGTGACGATCGAAACGGTGGCCATCGACAGCCTCAGCGCGGACCCGGCTAATCCGCGCAAGCACGGGCAGCGGAATCTGGATGCGATCGCGGCGAGCTTGCGGCGGTTTGGGCAGCAGAAGCCGATCGTGGTGGATTCGCATGGCGTGGTTCGGGCGGGGAATGGGCAATTGGCGGCGGCGAAATTGCTCGGATGGACGGAGATTCGCGTGGTTCGCTCGGATTTGCCGCCGACGGAGTTGACGGCGTTTGCGATTGCGGACAATCGGACGGCGGAGCTGGCCGAATGGGATGCGGAGGTGCTGGCGGGACTTTTGTCCGATTCGGACCTGGGTGACGTGGGATTTACCGATGAGGAATTGAAACAGTTCGCGGGCAATGTGGGTGCGGGCGAAGGTTCGCTCGGCGAGACCGAAATTCACGGCGAGGGCAAGCCCTTCGCTGAATCGTTTGAGGTCGTGGTGGAATGCCGCGATGAGGAGCAGCAGAAACAACTGTACGACCGGCTGAGGTCCGAGGGGTTTTCATGCAGACTGTTCACGCTGTAGTTGAGTGTTCGTTGACGGACAGCTTTCGCGTGAGGCAGGTTGCAGGAATGTTCGATTTGCCGGTGGGTGCGGGGGCGAGATCGGAGTTTTCGGTTCGGATTCCATCGGTGGATGAACCGTGGAGCATTGGCGCGATCGTCGGGCCGAGCGGGTCGGGCAAGACGACGATTGCGAAACAGGCTTTTGGCGGGCGATTGGTAGATCGATGGGATTGGCCGGAGGATCGGTGCATCCTCGATGGTTTCCCGGAGCAGATGGGGATTCGGGAGATTACGCAGTTATTGGGCAGCGTGGGATTCAGTTCGCCGCCGGCCTGGATGCGGCCGTTTCACTTGCTGAGCAATGGCGAACAATTCCGGGTGAACCTGGCTCGGACGTTGGCGGAGATGCCCGATCTGGCGGTGGTGGATGAATTCACAAGCGTGGTGGATCGGACGGTGGCCAGGATCGGTTCGGGCGCGATTAGCCGGGCGGTGCGACGATCGAATCGCAGGTTGGTTGCGGTGACGTGTCATTACGACGTTCTGCCATGGCTCGAGCCGGACTGGGTGTTGGACATGGCAGCGGAGCAGAACAGGGGACAGGTGACAGGTGAACAGGTGACGGGAAAGAGGAATTTCCCTGTCATTTGTTCGGCTGTCACCTGCCAGTTTCGGCGGCCGAGGATTGAATTGGAAATCGTGCGGTGCCGTGGCTCGGCGTGGGGATTGTTCAGCCGTCATCACTATCTGAGCGGGAAGTTGCATCCGTCGGCACAATGCTTTGCGGGATTGGTCGATGGGCGGGCGGCGGCGTTTGTGGCGGTGCTGCCATTTCCGCATCCGACGAGAAGCGGCTGGCGCGAGCACCGGTGCGTTTGCCTGCCGGATTTTCAGGGTGTGGGCATTGGGAACGCCATCAGCGAATTCGTCGCGTCGCTGTTCGCGGCGACGGGCAAGCCGTACACGAGTGTGACCAGCCATCCGGCGATGATTCATCATCGGGCGAGATCGGCGAATTGGCGGATGGGGCGGAGGCCGTCGCGGATTCGGCGGGGACATCGGAAAAACGGCGTGATGGCCGCGTGGGATCGGACTCTGAGCAGCCGGCGGATGACGGCGAGTTTTGAATTTGTGGGGAAGGCACGATTGGAGGAAGCGGAGCGGTTTGGGATTGGGGTGCGTTGAGCGAAGGGGGAAATGCCGGAAATGCAATGCGGGGGAGGCGAGACAACC
>Ga0209415_10021025_pt1 | contig 10087 bp, 10 predicted proteins | sample PeaSoiSIISIP2007_FD_187696 | JGI IMG/M metagenome (GOLD analysis project Ga0209415, IMG submission 187696) | Peat soil microbial communities from Weissenstadt, Germany - SII-SIP-2007 (SPAdes) (version 2) | ecosystem: Environmental > Terrestrial > Soil > Wetlands > Peat | place: Germany...
CTCGGGCACCGGCCTCGCCCTGCTCGCCGGGATCGTCGTCCTGGCGGCCCTCGCGGCCGTGTTCGCGGTGTTGTGGATTCGCAAGCCGAAATCCCCGAGCGGAGCGCCGAGCCCGTACGTTGGACCGACCGGACCCCCGGTCCCTCCTCCTCCGCCCCCCGGGGCAGGGTAGGAAGTAAGACGTCCGACGTCGGGTCGTGGACCCCTGCGGGTCGTGCTAGGCCAGCAGGATTGCCATCCGAACGAACCGCACGGAGACCCCGCGTGCCCCTCAGCCCCGTCGCCCCGCCAGCGTCGACGGGTCACGGTAAGGCTGCTCCCGTCAGGACCTGACCCGATGCCCGTGATGGATAGCCGCTAGGGCGCTCCTCCGAGCGCCCGTCGCAACACCCGCGGCCCGGCGGAACAGAGCGTCGACGAGGCGCCGCGAGACGCACAGTTCGTCCGAATGTCGCTCCTGCCTGTCACCCCCGCTAAGGACGGTTTCGGTGTGTAAGGGGACGCCCACCCCCCCGGTCGAGCCTAGCGAGGTGTCGACGCGAGGGCCCCTACTTAGCCCTTGGTACGGCGGGCGGGCAGGCGAACGGCCTAGCGGATGTGCTCGAGGGAGAACGACCCGAGGTTGAACGAGCGCTTCGTGAACCCGTAACCGACCCACGAGCGCGCCTGGGCCTCGCCGATCCCGCGGATGGCGAGGAGCGTCTTCATCTGCTCGATCTTGAGGTTGATCGAGCCGTCGACCATGTGCTCGAGCGTCTCCAGATCGCTCTCGGAGTGCATGCCGCTGTCGAGCTCGTAGTAGCTGACGGCCCCGTCGATCTTCCGGCGGCCGACGAACGGCTGGAGGAACCGGAACGTCGCGGCGGTGTCGAGATAGGCGGTCACGGTCGAGACCGACTCGAAGATGAGCCGGTACGTGGGATACTTCTCCTTGAACTCCTCCGCGAAGGAGTTGACGGTCTGGGACAACTGCTCGAGCAGGCTCTTGTCCGTGGAGGAGAGGAACCGCACGCCCACTCCGGTCGGGGCGGCGCCGACCGAACGGGAGTACAGGTCCGCGTAGCGGATCATGCCCTTCTTCTCCGCCTCGGCGAAGCCGTTGTAGAGGCCGGCGAGGTCCTCGCGGACCTGCTGGTACGTCTTGTCGGTGACGACCCAGATCGACGGGATCCCGAGCCGAAGCCCTTCCGCCGAAAAGAGTCGGGCGAGCACGTCCTTGCCCGTGTGCGCCGGACCGTTGACGAGGATCTGGGCGCCGACGGGGAACCCTCCGTAGAGCAGGTCGTCCAGGCGCCGGACCCCGCTCTTCACCTTCGTTTCGGAGACCGAGGCGACCGCCTCGGCGTGCATTTTTTCCGCCTCGGCTTCGGCCGTGGCGCCGCTCATGCGTTCGAGTTCCTGGAGGCGTTCGCGCAGCTGGCCCTCGCGCGCCCGCAGCTCGGATTCCTTCTGGGAGAGCTGGTGGCGCAGGTCCTCGACGCGTCGCGCCTCGTCCCCCGCTCCCGTACCGGTCGATCCGACCTCGCGCCGGAGCTCCTCGAGACGCCGGGCCTCGATGTCGAGCGCCTGGCGACGCGTCTGCAGTTGCGTGTCGTAGGCCGCGAGCTCCCCTTCCTTGAATTCGAGGACGCCGGTGCGGCGGGTATTCTCCTCGGCGTTGATCCGGATCTCCTCGAAGCGCTTCCTCAGCTCGTTCTCGCGCGCGACGAGGTCGCGCTCGGCTTGCTGAACGTCCTCGAGGCGACGGGAGAGCTCCTCGCCGACCGGGCCCCGCTCCTTCGTCAGGATCGACTCGCGGTCGCGGGCGAGCTCGGTCTGGCTCGAGAGGCTGCGGACGTCCCCCTCGAGTTGGACGATGCGGCGACGCAGCTCCGTCTCTCGCTCGATGTACTCGTGCTCGTGGTGGGAGAACTCCTCGCGCAGGCGTTGGTCGAGCTCGCGGGTGGCCTTTTCGACGGCATCGGCCGTGTCGACGGTCGCGGCCGTGGGCGCCTCGACCCGCGCACGGGTCACGGCGGCGGCGTCGGGCGTGTGCGGTCCGTCCACCCCCTCGAGGGCGAGCAGCCGCAGCTTGAGCTCGGCGAGCTCGTCGTCCTTCGACCGGAGCGCGAGCTCGCGCTCCTTCGCCTCGCGCGAGCGAACGTACTTGATGACCGCGATCGAGCCGCGCTTCACGTGCTCGACCTCGTCCTCGAGCTGCTTGCGCTTCGCCCGTTCGTCGAACAGCTGGCGCTGGAGGTCCTGGACCTCCTGGATCATCGTGGACGGGTCGAACTGGTCGCTCTTGACGCGGTCGAGGAGGCCGGTGAGCCAGCGCACGACCGTCTCCTCGCGCTCGAGGACGGGCGCGGTCGCAGCGACCTCGGCGGGAGTGGGGGAAGCGGGACCTTCCGCGGGTCTCGGAACCGGCACGGGCGCGACCGGTGCGGCGGGGATCGGCCGGTCGGCCTCGGACGAACGGATCCAGTCCTCCATCGCGCGGTCGTCGCCGTCGACCCACTTCCGCAGCACGTCGGTCGACTCCTTCTGAGCGACCGCGGGACGTCGGCGGCGGCCCCGGTCGCTACGACGGACGGTGCCGGCCCAGCGCTCGACGATCCGGTCGGAGTCGATCGGCGCGGCGCCGGTGTCCCGTTCGTGAACTCCTCGGACTCGGGCGGCCTCCTCGGGGGAGATCCCGAGCTCGACCAGCGCCTCGCTCGAGAGCTCCCGCGCCGCGGAGGCGCTCGTGCGGCCGGCCTTGACGAGCCGCTCGGCCGTATCGACGCTCACTCCGAGCGAGCGGGCGAGCTCCTCGGCCGGAGAGCCTGCCGGCGAATCGAGGGGCGCTACGGTCTCGGTCGAACCATCCATGGGAGGGGGATAGATACTAGCAGCTCGGGGGGTCTTAATAACCCCGGGCGCGCAGGAACCGACCGCGCCCGCCGGCGGGCGGCCGACCTCTATCCGATAAATACGGCCGGCTCTCCGTCTCGGTGATGGACCTCGAGGAACGCGTCCGCCGAGTCCTCCGGAACACGGAGGAGGTCGTGACCGAGGAGGAAGTGCGCACGCTCCTCGGCTCGAACGACCACCCCCGGGCGTACATCGGCTTCGAGCCGTCCGGTTCGCTCACCGTCGCCCATCTCATCACGACCCGCAAGATCCTCGACCTCGCCGAGGCCGGGTGCGACGTCACGGTCTTCCTCGCCGACTGGCACGCCTGGATCAACGACAAGCTCGACGGCGACCTCGCCCGCATCACCTCGGCCGGGCGCTCCATGCAGGCGTCGTTCGTCGCGCTCGGCGCCGACCCCGAGCGCGTGCGGTTCCGCTGGGCGCACGAGCTCACCGGTTCCTCCGATTATTGGGCGCGGGTCGTCCGGGTCGCGAAGGCGACCAGCCTCGCGCGCACGAAGCGTGCGATGTCGATCATGGGGCGGGGCGAGGAGGAGTCCGAGCTCGATACCTCGCGCCTCTTCTATCCGGCGATGCAGGCGGCCGACATCTTCGAGCTCCCGGTCGACATCGCCTACGGCGGCATGGACCAGCGCCGGGCCCACGTCCTCGCCCGGGAGGTGGCCCACCATTACCACTGGCCGGTCCCGGTCGCGGTCCATACGGCCCTTCTCTCGTCGCTGCGGGGCGGCGGGCGGATGAACCCGACCGACGGAACGGTCGAGCGGAAGATGTCGAAGTCCGACCCGGGTTCGGGCCTGCCGATCAGCGCGGACCGAGACATGATCGGCGCTCGATTGCAGGGCGCGTTCTGCCCGGCGAAGGAGGTGGCGGGGAACCCGGTCGTCGAGGCCGTCCGCTACATCGTGCTGCCATGGGAGGGCCGTTTGCGAGTCGATCGGCCCGCGAAATACGGCGGCCCGCTCGAATTCACGGACGAGAAAGCGTTCCTCGCGAGCTGGTCCGAAGGCCATCTCCATCCCCAGGACCTGAAGGGGGCCGTCGCCGATTCTCTCGACCGGCTCGTCGAGCCCGCGCGACGCTACTTCGCGGCCCACCCCGAGTTCTCGCCGGCCTCGTTCGCGGGCGCCCCGTCCAATAGTTCTTGAAGACGCGCGCGCTCTACTCCCCAGAGCGGCGCGGCATGGGCGAGACGAAGAGTCGTGCGGAGCTGCTCGGGACCGGCGGAACGCTCGGGGTCGTGCTCATCCACGACATCTACGGGCGGGGGCCGTACATGGACGCCGTCGCCGAGGCGCTCGTCGCGGCGGGAATTCCGACCGCGACGGTCGACCTCTTCGGCGGAGTCGTCCCCAAGACCGTCGAAGAGGGGATGGCGCTCCGCACGGCCCTCACCGACGAGGTGGTTCTCGGAGTCCTCGAGGAGGCGCGGGTCGCGCTCGCGGCACGGCTGACGGGGCCGGCCCGTCTCGGTACCCTCGGATTCTGCCTGGGCGGTGGGTACGCCCTCCTGGGAGCCTGCCACCGTCCGTTCGACTTCGCGGTCGATTTCTACGGCAAGATCGAGAACGTCGGCGATGTCGCCGGCCTCCGCGGTCCCGCGCTCCTTCTCCTCGGGTCGGAGGACGAGCGGATCACCCCGTGGGCCCTCTCCGAGTTCCTGCCCGCGGCGAACCGAGCGAAGAAGCGCGTTTCACTCGAGCTGTACCCGGGAGTCCGGCACGCGTTCCACCGTCCGGGCTGGGAAGGGCACGACCCGGCCGCGGCCGCCGCGGCGTGGCGGCGGACCCTGGATTTCCTCTCGGACGTACGGGCCGCCGAGACCCCTTCCTCGGCGCATCGTTAAATAGCGCAGCCCGTAGCAGGCCCCACCCGTGAGCCGAGGGCCCCCCGATGAGGGGGTTCCGCTGACGCGAGGAACGAACGATGGCGCGACCGATCTACGTGCGATTCGAGACCCCGAGCGACCTTGCCGACAAAGCCCTGCAGCTCGTGCAAGTCGCGAGCGAGACCGGAAAGATCCGGGTCGGCACGAACGAAGTAACGAAATCGAGCGAGCGCGCGGAAGCGAAGCTCGTCATCATGGCCGAGGACGTCGACCCGGTCGAGATCCTCGTCCACGTTCCGATGCTCTGCGAAGAGAAGCGGATCCCCTACCTCTACGTCCCGAAGAAGCAGCGTCTCGGCCAATCGGCCGGCCTCTCGAAGTCTGCGGCGAGCGTCGCGGTCGTGGAGCCGGGCGAGGCCCGGACCCTCCTCGAGGAACTTTCGGCCGCGTATCCGACGCTCAGGAAGTAGGCGCGGGGCCGCGGACAGGGGAAGTCGATGGCGGAAGAGAAGGGCTCGCCGGCCGAAGTCGTCGAGCTCGTCGGCCGCACCGGCATGGCCGGGGAGGCGACGCAGGTGAAGGTGCGCGTGCTCGCCGGGCGCGACCGCGGCAAGATCATCACCCGCAACGTCGCCGGTCCGATCCGCCTCGGAGATGTCCTGATCCTGCGCGAGACGGCGCGCGAGGCGCGCAAGCTCTCCGTCCGGTAGTCAGCGAGGAACGTCGATGGTCGTCAAGCGCCAGTGCTCGTTCTGCGCCCGGGAGATCGAACCGGGCACGGGCATGATGTTCGTGAAGCGGGACGGCCAGGTGTTCAACTTCTGCACCTCCTCCTGCCGCAAGCAGCAGCTCCACCTTGGTCGCGTCGGGCACCGCTTCAAGTGGACCCGCGCGCACGAGCTGAAGCGCGCGGCGGACCGGTCGTCCGCCCAGAAGTCGCCCGCAGCCCCGTCGGCCCCCCGGGCGGGACGAACGCGCCCGGGCCGCCGGACGACGCCTCCGCCGCCCGAAGTCGCCCCTCCGGCCGAGGCGGCGCCGGCTCCTGCTCCCGCGGCCGAACCGAAGGAGACCCCGGCGATCGCGGAACCGACCGCCCCGGCGGCCAAGCCTCGGCGGCCTCGGAAGAAGGCCGAGACACCGGCCCCCGAGCCCGCGGCTCCCTAGCGGCGTGCGCGTGGAGCGGAATCGGTAAGCCTCGCTACGACGCACGTTGCGTCGCATGGAATCCGACGACGGCTGGACCTCACCGTCCGACCTCGCGGACTACGCCTATTGCCCGCGGTCCCACTGGTATCGGCACCACCCGCCCCGGCAGGGTCCGAGCCCGGCCTCCCAACGAAGTGCTCGCGGCGGGGTGCGCTACCATGACCGCGTCCTGACGGGGGAACGTCACCGCGCCGAGCGCGGAGCATGGTACATCGGGGTCTTGCTGCTCGGTCTCGTACTCGCCATCGGGGGAATATGGTGGATCCTTCTTCCCTGACCCTTCCGGTCGTCGCAGGGTTCGTCGCACTCGCGGGCCTCGTGCTCACCGCGTGGGCGCTCCGAGCCCTCTCCCAGCGTCGTGCCGACCTCACGCGTGGCCGACTCGTCGCGGTGGATGCCGGCCGACCCATGACCCTTCGGGCGGAGCGATACCGGATCGTGGGCCGCCCGGACGAACTGCGGCGCTTGACGGACGGGCGACTCGTTCCGATCGAGTTCAAGCGTCGTGCGACCCCGTTCCGCGGTCCCCCTCCCTCGCACGTGGTTCAAGTGCGGGCATATTGCCTGTTGATCGAGGAGGCGACCGGGGTGACGCCTCCGTACGGAGAGCTCCGGTACTCGGACGGAGAGTTCCGGGTTCGTTGGGACGACCGCGCCCGCCGCGAGCTCCTCGCGCTCCGGACCGAACTGCTTTCTCCGTACGACGGGCGCGCTACGCCGTCGGCGGCCCGATGCGCGCGCTGTCCGTGGTTCGGGGTCTGCGACGCGCGAGCTACCTAGCGTATGCCCAGTATACGTCCGTACGGTACGGCAGGCGGATCCGGCTCCGGCCGCGGGTCTCGGGGTCCGCGGCGAGCAGTTCTCGGACCGCCGTCGCGACCGCCCGTCGCTCTCGGAGGGGAAGAACCGCGATCTTACTGACCGAGAGCGCCCGGTCGACGAACATCGCGGGAGTCCCGCACTGGACTTGCCGGAACGCGCGGTAGCGTAGGGACGTGAAGCCGGAACCCTTTCGGGAGAACGCCGGCCGGAGCACGGTCCTCCAGTAGCTTCCGGCGGTCCGCTCCCGCCAGGGGCGGCGGGAACGGCCGGCGGTCTCCACGATCTCCGTGAGTTGGCGCGACCATCGCACCGAGTCGTCCCGGGTGTTCCAGACCAGACCGACCCCGCCGCCCGGCCGCAGCACCCGCCGGACCTCCCGGAGCGCGGGCCGCACGCGGAACCAGTGGAACGCCTGCGCGCTCACGACCGCATCCGCGAACCCGTCCGGAAGCGGCATCGCTTCGGCAGTCCCGTCGAGCACCGGAACGTCCGGGACCATCCGCTTGAACACCGCGCGCATGCCGCCGGTCGGCTCGACGGCGACGCGGGCCGCCCGCAACGCCGCGAGCGCTCGCGTGAACTTTCCCGTACCGCTGCCCAGGTCGACGATCGTGCGCGAAGGTCCGAGGCGGAGCACGCGACCGAGGTGGCGGACCGCGGTCGCAGGATATTCCGGACGCGCCCGTTCGTAGACCTCCGCGGCCCGTTCGAACCCCCGGACGTCCGGGTGCGTTCGGGGAGCAGCGGACGGCATGGCACCCCGATTCCGCGGACCTATCCGGGGGGCAGGGGCGCGGCCGTCGGCGACCCCGGTTCGGCAGTCAGGTCGCGGTGCGCCGCGTAGACCCCGATGCCGCGTCCGAGGAGCAAGCCGAGGCTCAGGCCGAACAGCAGGTCAACGCCGACCAGGATCGCGAGCGCTCCGACCGAGGGCGGAGCGGGAAGCGGGAACGTGAACAGGAGACCGGCGACGCCGAAGACCGCGAACTCCGCTACGAAGCGGGTGACGAAGAGGCCGAGGTAGAGCACCGGGATGTGCCACGGAAGCCGGTACGACCACTGCCCGTCGTCCCGACGTTCGAAGCGAACGATGCGCCGGACGTAGGGGACCACGAACACGGCGGCGAGAACCGGGACCGCGGCGTAGGGAGCGAGAAGTAGGTAGGCGTCGAAACCCCACGTGGCGACCGCGGCATAGAGGGTCGTGAACGCGAGGGCGACGAAGAGGAGGACGTAGAACGCCGCGAACCCGAACAGCCGGCCCGTGGAGTAGCGCGCCCCCCGGACCTGGAGGTAGGTGCGTCGAGCGAGGAGGAGCACGATGATCAGGAGTACGATGACCGCCGTGCTGACGCTCGAGGGGGAGGCGCCCGACACGGCGCGCGCAGATGATTCGGTATACTAAACCCTGAGCGCCGAGAAACCAATCCCCGAACGAGCAATCACGGTCACGAAGCGTGCGCGCGGTCCCGAAACATCCCTCTGCTCACGAAGCGAGGCGCGAAACCTTGTAACAACTCACAATGCCTGAGGGTCCTGGACGCCAACGGAACGGTTTACCGCTGCCGGCCCAATTTCTCCGCACTTGAGTTCGCGCTTCCTCTGATACGCTCGCCGACCTTGTTTGGTCAGTGGAGGCGTTCCATCCACGCGCCTTCCTTCCGCCGTGTTCCGACGTAGTTGGTCCAACCCCTTGTTGAGGATGTTCCGTGCAGCGTTTACGTCCCGGTCCTCCTTGAGTCCGCACGGACACACGAAGATCCGGGTGCTCAATCTAAGACGGGGATTCGCGACCTGCCCGCAGACGGAGCAGGTTTGACTCGTACCCGGTGCCGCGACCTCGAGGTACCTCCCGGATCGCAATTGTTCCTTGTAGGCCGTCATCTGTCGCAGTAGACCCCAGCCCGCATCGAGCATTCCCTTCGCGAGTCGATTTCCTTCGGCGAAAGAGGCGATGTTGAAATCCTCAAAGACCACGAGGTCGTGGTCCTCTGCCCAGCGACTAGTCCACCGATGGGCCCAATATCGTCGCCGGCGGCGAATCTTAGCGTGGCATCTCACAATCCTTTCTCGTTGGCGCTCGTATCGGTTCGAGCCGCGTTGCTTCCGTGAAAGAGCTCGCTGAAGCCGCTTCAGCGGTCGCTGGCTCTGGAGAAAGAATCGAGACGTCTCAACCGTCTCACCTGTCGAGAGGGTGGCCAGGTGTGCGAGGCCCAGATCTACACCCACCGGTGAGATCGGTTGTGTTGCCGATGGAAGCGGAGGGTCGGGAACGTTGTACTGAAGAATCGCGTACCACTCTCGCCCTTCGCAGGACACCGTTACGGAACTCACTCGGGCTGGGGGCGGAGGCCGATGTCTTCGAATTTGAACTTCGCCAATCTTTGGAATCTTTAACCGCCAGGACCCGGTGGGTGTTTGGACCCACGGGTCGAAGTCGGGAACGCCCGTAAATGAGTTGGTATCGCGGCGAAAGCGGGGAAAGCCGGCCCACTTTCTCTCGCGAATGCGTCGGAACGCGGCGCTATATGCGAGGTCGAGTCGCTGTAGACAATCACGGGCGTGATCGTATGAAATTGCGCCGAGCCCGAGAACGTCGTACGCTCGCCACTTCTTGAGATTTGTTTGTTGATCGATGTACGAAACATGACGACGTTTTCCGAACCACGCGTCCCGTCGTTCGGCAAGGGCATAGTTCCAGAGGTAGTTCAATTCGGTCAAGACGTGGTTGAAGCCTGCTAGTTGACCGGGGGAAGGGTAGAGGCGATATCGATAGGAAAGGATCAATCTGGAACCCCCACTCGAGACAGCCGAAGAGGGTGGAAGAATCATCGGTGAGGCGTAGTGAAACGGTCTCGAAAGAGAGCCGTTGTGGGAAAAAAGGATGCCCAACGGTAACCACACGAAACCTTTACCCTCCCGTCGGGCTCGGCGAGCCCGATGGCGGAAGGGAACGTCGAGCGGACCCTGGTACTCGTGAAGCCGGACGGCGTGCGCCGGGGCTTGGTCGGAGAGATCGTTTCGCGCTTCGAACACAAGGGTCTCAAGCTGGTCGCCGCGAAAATGCTCCGAGTCCCGCCCGAGCTCGCGCAGCGCCACTACGCCGAACATCAGGGAAAGCCGTTCTACCCTGCGCTCGTTCAACACATCACCTCGGGACCGGTGGTCGCGCTCGCGCTCGAAGGGCGCAGCGCCATCGCGGTCGTCCGCCTCCTCATCGGAGCGACGAATCCCCAGACCGCCGCGCCGGGGACGGTGCGCGGCGACCTCGCGTTGGGGCTCACTCCGAATCTGATCCACGCCTCCGACTCGTCCGAATCGGCCGCGCGGGAG
>Ga0209415_10021026_pt1 | contig 10085 bp, 8 predicted proteins | sample PeaSoiSIISIP2007_FD_187696 | JGI IMG/M metagenome (GOLD analysis project Ga0209415, IMG submission 187696) | Peat soil microbial communities from Weissenstadt, Germany - SII-SIP-2007 (SPAdes) (version 2) | ecosystem: Environmental > Terrestrial > Soil > Wetlands > Peat | place: Germany...
GTCCGGCGCGGCGGGATGTCGTTCCGGCAGGCCCACCACGTCGTGGGGGCCGTCGTGCGAGAGGCCATCGCCGCGGGACTGCGCGCCGACCAGATCGGGCTGGATCTTGTCGACCGCGCGGCGCGACGGGTGGTCGGCCGCACGGCCCGGCTGGACGCGGCGGAGCTCGCGCGGGCGCTCGATCCGAAACGGTCGGTGGACGGACGGGCCACCATCGGCGGGCCCGCGCCGCGGGAAGTGCGCCGGATGATTCGAGAGGCCGAAGCGCGGTTGCGCGTCGAGGAGCGGGCGCACCGGGTCCGGGTGGAGCGCGTGCAGAAGGCGACGGCGCGGTTGGACCGGGAGGTGCGCGCGTTCCTGCGGGGCCGGCGCTGAGCGAGCGGTCGGACAGGCGCGGTCCTGCGGCGCGCCAGGGGCATCGACCGGCGGCGGAGAACACGGCGGGACGGCCGGCGGGCCGCGTTCCGCCTGACGGAGGGTGTCGTGGTGAACGATGGGGAGATCGTGATCGTCGGCGGCGGCGTGATCGGATCGTCGATCGCGTATCACCTGGCGTCTCGCGCGGTCCGGGTTGTGGTGGTCGACGTCGCGGAGCCGGCGACGCCGCCGAGCGCGTCGTGGGCGAGCGCCGGCGGCGTCCGGCAGCAGGGACGGGATTCTCGCGAATGGCCCCTCGCGCGCGAGGCCGCGCGGCGGTGGCCGACGCTGGCCGCCGAGCTCGGCGCGGAGATCGAGTTCCGCCAGGGCGGCCACCTGCACGTCGCGGAGCACGAGGAAGACGCGCGGGCGCTGGAGGCGCGCGTCGCGCGCGAACGCGAGGCCGGCCTCGACGTTCGGATCGTCTCGGCTGCCGAGCTTCGGACGATCGCGCCCGGGATCACGCCTGCCGCGCGTCTCGGCGCGTACAGCGCCAGCGACGGACAGGCCAACCCGCCCAAGACGACGCGGGCGTTCGCCGCGGCCGCCGCGGCGCGCGGGGCGGTGTACCGCACGGGTGCGCGCAGCGTTCGGATGGAGCGCCGCGGCGACCGGATCGCGGGGATGGTGGTGGACGGCGACCGGATCGAGGGCCGGTGGATCGTGCTCGCCGCCGGCGCGTGGAGCCCGCGGATCGCCGCGGAGGTGGACGTCGACCTGCCGATCGCGCCACGCGCGCCGCAGATGGTGCTGACCGACGCCGCCCCGCCGGCGCTGGCCCCCACGATCGGCGCGGCGAAGCGGCCGCTCTCGCTCAAGCAGCTGCCGTCCGGTGAGTACTTCATTGGCGGCGGCTGGCCGTCGACGATCGAGGCGATCGGGACCGACCGCATGACCTGCCGCGTGCGGCCGGAGAACGTGGAGGGGAGCTGGCAGGTTGCGTCGGACGTGTTTCCGCCGCTCCGAGCCCGACGTGTCGCCCGGTCGTGGTGCGGCCTCGAAGGCGAGTGCATCGACGGGGTGCCGCTGATCGGCCCCGTGGGCGGGGTGGAACGGTTCTACGTGGCGGCGGGCTTTTCCGGCCACGGCTTCCAGCTGTCGCCCGCGGTCGGCCACGCCGTCGCGGATGCCCTGACGGGGAAGGGGGACGGACCGCTGGTGTCGCTGTCCCCGGCGCGGCTCGCGGGACTCGATCCCGCGCGGGTGCGCGCGTTCAAGGCGGATCCGGTGAGCCGGCCGTTGGGCACGATCGGCTGACGGACGGGTGGTGGGCGACGCCGGGTGTTGGGATCCGGGAGGCCAGCGAGCCTCTGGGAGGTGCGTCATGTCGATGAGCGTCAACGAAGAGACGATCTACGGGGCCAAGACCTGGTCGGTGCGCGATCGGATGTCGCGCCCGCTCGTCATGGGGGTGGGCGGCATGGTGGCCGCGGGCCACTACCACGCGGCGTTCGCCGGCCTGCGGGTGCTTGCCGCCGGCGGCAACGCCGTGGACGCGGGCGTGGCGGCCGGTTTGGTCCTCGATGTCGTGCACAACGACATGTGCAGCCTCTCCGGCGTCGCCCCGATCGTGCTGTACCACGCGGCGACGCGGCGCGTGGCGACGATCGCCGGGGTGGGCACGTGGCCGCGGGCGATCACCCTCGACTATTTCCTGAAGGAGAAGGGGGGCAAGATCCCGGCGGATCTGTCGCGGTGCGTGGTGCCCGCCGCGGCCGATGCCTGGCTGCTCGCGCTGCGGAACTACGGGACGATGCGGTTCGGCGAGGTGGCCGCGGATGCGATCCGGCTCGCGGACGGCGGATTCCCAGTCCACCACTTCATGGCCCACAGCATCAAGACGCTCGTCGAGAGCTACCGCCGGCATCCCACGAACCGCGAGATCTTCCTCCGGAACGGGGACGCCCCGGCGGTCGGCGACGTGATCGTGCAGCGAGACCTCGCCCGGACCCTGCGCGCGATGTGCGAGGCCGAGGAGCGCGCCCGCGGTCGGACGCGCGAGCAGGCGCTCGACGCCGTGCGGGACTACTTCTACCGCGGGCCGATCGCCGGGGCGATGGTCGAGTTCTCGCGCCGCAACGGCGGCCTCCTGGCGGAGGAAGACTTCGCGTCGTTCCAGGTCCGCGAGGAGCCGCCGGCGCGCGTGACGTACCGGGGACACGACCTGTACGGCTGCGGGCCGTGGAGCCAGGGTCCGGCGTTCCTGATCGCCAACGGCATCCTCGACGGGGTCCCGCTCGAGCAGTTCCCGCACAATGGCCCCGACGCCGTGCACCACATCGTCGAGGCCCTCAAGCTCGGGTTCGCCGATCGCGAGCGCTACTGCGGCGATCCCCGTTTCGTGGACGTGCCGATCGACCAGCTGCTCTCTCCCGGTTATCTCGCCGGGCGCCGGGCGCGACTCGATCCGGCCCGGGCCTACCCGGAGATGCCGCCCGCCGGGGAGATCTCGGGGTTCCCGCGTTCCGTGGCGGCGGTCCCCGAGTCCGCCGAGCCCGCCACGGCCGGCGACGAGATCGTCGGCACGTCCTACCTCGCCGTGATCGACCGCGAGGGCAACGCGTTTTCCGCGACGCCCAGCGACGGGTACGGGAACGGCGCGGTGATCCCGGGGCTCGGATTGCACATCTCGGAGCGGGGGTCCCAGGCCAGCCTCGACCCCGCGAATCCCAACGCGGTCGCGCCCGGCAAGCGGCCGCGCCTGACGCCGAACCCGGCGCTTCTGTGCCGCGACGGCGTCCCGTGCATCGCGTTCGGCACGCCGGGCAACGACCGGCAACCCCAGGCGATGACGCAGGCGCTCAGCAACGTGCTGCGCTGGGGCATGAACCCGCAGGAGGCCGTGGAGCAGGCGCGCGTGGCGTCGTACTCCTTCCCGTCGTCGACGTTCCCCCATAGGTATGAGCCGGGCAAACTACGCGTCGAGGTGGGCGTGTCCGACGAGACCGTCGCGGAGCTCCGCCGGCGCGGTCACGACATCGACCTGTGGCCGCGCTGGTCGTGGTCGGCCGGCGGTGTCTGCATGGTGCTGCGGGATCCCGAGCGCGGCGTGTTCCTCGGGGGCGCGGACCCGCGTCGCGAAGCCTACGTCACCGCGCTTTGACACCCGCGGCGCCTGCGTTCGTGTCCGGCCGCGCCGTCTGCACCGGAAGACGGCGCTGGGGGTGCCGCGGGTTCGCCTCCGCGCTCCCGGCGCCGGGTCCTCGCCGGCCGCCGTGTGCGCCTGGTCTCGACCTTGATGGTCGACCGGCGCGTCGTCTCGAAGGGGATCGTACGCGATTGGGCGAACCGCTGGCGACGTTCCACACCTCGGTGCGCCAGGAGTGTGACCAGGCCGGTCCCATCGGCTTCCCGCGGTCCGGGCCGCGGCGGCGCGCCGCGCAAGCCTGCCGGGTCTACGGACGGGTTCGCGTGACGGTGCCGGGTCGCCGTCACCGCCGGTGCCGTTCGTGACCCGATACCTGCTCAACCGCGCCGCCTACTCCCTGGTCGCGTTTTGGGGCGTGCTGACGATCGTCTTTGTGCTGCTGCACGTCACCGGCGATCCCGCCGCGCTGCTCGCCGGGGAACTGGCGACCCCCGAAGTGATCCACGAGATCCAGCATGCCTACGGGCTCGACCAGCCGCTGCCCCTGCAGTACCTGCATTTCCTCAGCCAGGTGGCGCGGGGCGACCTCGGGTACTCCTACCGGCAGAGTGTGCCCGTCGTCGAACTCGTCGTCGGCCATATCGGCGCCACGGTCGAGCTCGCCTTCGCGGCGTTGGTCGTCACCGTCCTGATCGGTCTGCCGCTTGGGGTACTCGCCGGTTCGCATCGGGGGTCGGCCGTGGACGCCGCTGCCATGTTGGCGTCCCTGTTCGGCCTCAGCTTCCCGAGCTTCTGGCTGGGGTTGATGCTGATCATCGTCTTTGGGGTTCTGCTCGGCTGGCTGCCGGTGTCGGGGTACGGAGGTCTGAGCCACCTGCTGATGCCGGCCGTCGTGCTCGGGGGCTTCGAGGCCGCGCAACTCAGCCGCCTGACCCGTACCGCCTTGCTGGAAGTCCTGGCGCAGGACTACGTCCGCACCGCCCGCGCCAAGGGGCTCGCCGGCAGTGTCGTGCTCCTCAAGCACGCGCTTCGAAACGCGGCGCTCCCCATGCTCACGATCCTGGGGCTCGCCTTCGGCCGCATGCTCGGCGGCGCGGTCGTCGTGGAGACGATCTTCGCGTGGCCAGGGATGGGGCGCCTCGGGGTGCAGGCCGTGATCGGGCGCGACTTTCCCGTCGTCCAGGGAACGGTGATCGTCGGGGCGGCGATCTTCCTGGCCGTCAACTTCGCCGTGGACCTTGCCTATGGATGGGTTGACCCTCGCCTTCGAGCCGGCGCGGCCCACGCGTAGCGGGGCGCGCGGGTTCCTGCGACGCCTGACCGCCGGGGCGTCGGGGTGGATCGCGGCTGCCTTGCTGTGCCTCCTGTTTGCGGCCGGGTTCGGCGCGTCGTGGGTCGTGCCCTATAACCCGGCGTCGCAGGACCTCGGCGCCGCGCTGAGTCCGCCGTCGTTGGCCGCCGTGAACGGACACGTGCACCCGCTCGGGACGGACAAGCTCGGGCGCGACGTGCTGAGCCGTCTGCTGATCGGCCTGCGCGTCTCGCTGCTCGTGTCGTTCGCCGTGGTGCCGCTCTCGACCGCGCTCGGCGTCGTGATCGGGATCCTCAGCGGATACGCGGGCGGCCGCACGGATCTTGCGCTGATGCGCGTGGTCGACGCCCAGATGGCCATTCCCGCCCTGCTGCTCATGATCGCGGTCGTCGCGGCGCTTGGGCCCGGTCTCCTGCAGATCATCGTGGTGCTGGTGATCGCGGGCTGGACGGCGTACGCCCGGGTGATCCGGAGCGAGGTGCTCGCCTTGCGCCAGCGCGAGTTCGTCGCCGCGGCGACGGCCGTGGGCGCGCGCGGCGGACGCGTCCTCGCGCGCCACGTCGTGCCGAACGTGCTGCCGACGGTGATCGTCCTCGCCACGCTCCAGGCGCCGGTGGTGATCGTGTCCGAAGCCGCGCTGAGCTTCCTCGGCCTGGGCATCCAGCCGCCGACCCCCAGCCTCGGCCAGATGCTCGCGGAGGCGCAGGAGGTCATCTGGCAGGCGTGGTGGCTGCCGGCGATTCCCGGGGTGATGATCAGCCTGGTCGTCCTCGTGTTCAACCTGATGGGTGACCGGGTCCGCGACATTCTCGACCCGCGTCTTCGTGGCGTGATGTAGGCAGGCACGACGGAGCCAGGCAGGAGTCCATGGAGACGGCGCCAACGATGGTGGGCGTCGGCGCTCGGCGATCGTTCGAAGACGACCGCGTGCGCAGGGTGGAGGTGAGACGCGATGGTCGGCTTTGAGATGGAATCGCTCACGACCGGCCGTCCCGCGGTGATGGGGACGACGTACGTGGTGGCCTCGGGGCACTACCTTGCGAGCATGGCGGGGGCGCGGATCCTGGAGCGCGGCGGGAACGCGGTGGACGCCGGCGTGGCGACGGGCCTGTGCATCAACGTGCTCCAGTTGGACCTCACGAGCATCGGCGGCGTGGCGCCCATCATCGTGCGGATGGCGCGCACGGGTGAGGTCGCCACGATTAGCGGGTTGGGGTGGTGGCCGAAGGCCGCGACGCTCGACGAGATCCGACGGCGCGGGAACGACATCGGCATGAACACGCTCGCGTCGGTCGTGCCGGCGGCGATCGACGCGTGGATTGTGGCGCTGGACCGGTACGGGACGATGCCGCTCGCGATGGAGGGCCCGGTGCATAACGGCCCGCCTGACAACCCGCGCTGCGATGCGTGCGGCCTGTGGCCCGCGGAGAGGCCGCGCTGACTGAGGAAACCGAAGGACGTCCGCCAGCGCCCATGCCCGTGGTGGTCGACGGCGCGCGCACCGGCCCGACGCGTACGGGGGAACCGGTCACACGGGGTTCGCGGCCGGGCGCCCGAGGTCGATCACCCGGCGACGCCCTCCGAGTCACCGGCTCCAACGCCAGGGGGGAGACGCGCGTGCCGCGAGCCCGGCTGGCGTATGCCGACGGGACGAACCGCAATGGGCAGAACGGGAGGAGAGAGTCGTGACCAAGGCGATCGTGATCGGCGCAGGCGTGGTGGGGACGTCAGTCGGGTACCGGCTCGCGGAGGCGGGGGTGTCCGTCACGGTGCTGGAGGCCCACCGCGTGGGCGGCGGAACGTCCTCTACGAGCTTCGCCTGGACGAACTCCAACCACAAACCTCCCCGTCCGTACCACGACCTGAACGTGGCGGGGATGCGGGTCCACGCGGCGCTCGGTGAAGAGTTCGGGCGGATGCCCTGGTGGCACGGCGGCGGCAGCGTGGAGTGGGTGACCGATGACGCGGCACGGGAAGAGCAGCGGGCGCGGATCCTGCGGCTGCGCGAGTGGGGGTACGCCGCCGACGAGCTGACCCTGCGCCGGTTCCGGGCGCTTGAGCCCGACGTGGATCCGGAGGCGGTGCGCGGTGCGTCCATCGCCTTCTTTCCGGAGGAGGGATGGCTGGATCCGGTCGTGTACGCGCACGTGATGATCGACGCCGCAGTGCGGGCGGGCGCGCGGGTACGTGTCGGCGCCCGCGTCAGCGAGATTCGGGTGAAGAGCCGCCGGGTGACCGGCGTGCGGACGGAAGACGGCGAGGTCTACGACGGCGACGTCGTGGTGAACTGCGCGGGACGTTGGGCCGACGACGTCGCCAGGATGGCCGGTGTGACGCTTCCACTCGCGCCGACGGTCGGGCTTCTCGTGTGCACCCGGCCGGCCGCCACATGCGTGCAGCGCATCGTGCGTTCGCCGCTGTGCCACTTCCATCCCGACGGTGCGGGGCGGCTCATGCTGCACATGGACGACACGGACGAGCAGGTCTCGGCCACGACGGTCCCGAGCCTTTCGCTGGCGCCGGCGTTGGAGCTTGTTCGACGCGCCGTCCAGGTGCTGCCGGCGATCTGGGGAACCGAGCCGGAGGCCGTGCGGATCGGCATTCGACCGATCCCGGCGGACGGGTACTCGGCCGTCGGTCCGGTCCCCGGAGTCGGCGGATACTACCTCGTGGTGACCCACAGCGGCGTGACGTTGGCGCCGTTCCTGGGTCGCACCGTCGCCGACGAGATCGTTACCGGGCGGGACGATCCTCGGCTCGAATCGTTCCGACCGGGCCGGCTGGTTCGCGCCTGACCCGGGTGGTCGCGGTCACCGGCATTGGGGCTCGCCCGAGCGGCGGTCGGGGCCGGTCTGCGTCCGAGCCGCACGCGGGGAGCGCGGGCGGACGCCGCGTGCGACCAGCACGGTCTCGTCCCCCGCGTTCAGGGGTGAAGCTGGACGGTGGCGCGGAGTGTGCCCGCCGGGTCGCGTTCCCAGATCGCTGCGCCGAGGCGACCCTGCGTCGATGATGCGCACCGTCGACGAGTTCCGCGACTGGCTGCGCGGGCACGTGATCGATACCGCGCTCCTGCGGGAGTCCCGGGAGTTCAGGCTCCTGTGGATCGGCCAATCGCTGGCCGGCTTCGGCAACAAGGTCACCCAGGTGGCGATCGCGTTTCAAGTGTACCGGCTCACCGGCTCCTCGCTCGCGGTCGGCCTCCTCGCGCTCGCGCGGCTTGTGCCTCTGCTCTCCTGTTCGCTGATCGGCGGCGCGATCGCGGACGCCGTCGACCGGCGCCGGTTGCTCCTCTGCGCCCAGGCCGGCGCCGCCGCGTGCACGCTCGCCCTGGCGCTCAACGCCTACCTGTCGCCGCGCCTGTGGGTGATCTACGCGCTCACCGCGGTGCTCGCGGTGATCTCCGCGCTGTCCTCGCCGGGAGTCGGGTCGCTCGTGCCGCGGCTCGTCCCGCGCGTACGGCTTCCCGCGGCGCTCGCGCTGACCAGCGTCTACGGGAGCGCGAGTTCGCTCGCGGGACCGATCCTCGGCGGGATCCTGATCGAGCGCCTGGGGGTCGGGGGCGCGTACCTCGCTGACGTCGCGGCGTTCGTCGTGGCATTAAGCACGCTGGGAGCGATGGCGCCCGTCCCACCGCCGCCGGGCACGCCGCGTCCGGGGCTGGTGTCGATCCGGGAAGGCATTCGCTTCCTGCGGGGCCGCCGGGTCCTCCAGTCGACGTTCTCGATCGATCTCAACGCGATGATCTTTGGGATGCCGACGTCGCTCTTCCCGGCGATCGCCTCGCGGATGGGAGGCGGCGCGCAGGTGCTTGGCTTCCTGTACGCTGCGCCGTACGCCGGCGCGCTGCTCGCGTCGCTGCTGAGCGGCGGCGTGTCGCGCGTGCGGCGCCAGGGACGCCTCGTCATGCTCGCGGTGATCGCCTGGGGCGCGGCGATCGTGGCGTTCGGCCTGGCGCGTCCGCTGTGGCTGATGCTGCTGTTTCTCGCGGTGGCCGGGGCCGCCGATTTCCTCAGCGCCGTGTTCCGAGACGCGATCGCGCAGACCGTCGCGCCCGACGCGATGCGCGGCCGGTTGTACGGGATGGAGCAGGCGGTCGTCGCGTCCGGACCGGAGTTGGGAAATCTTGAGGCGGGAATCGTCGCGTCACTTGTGAGCGTGCCGTTTTCGATCATCTCCGGCGGCGTCGCGTGCATCCTTGGCGTCGGCGTCCTGGCGCGGGTTGTGCCGGAGTTTGATCGCTATGACGCGCGCCATCCCACGCCCTAGCTCGACGGGGCGGTGCCGGGAGGCTACCGGTGCTCAGCCTCGGCGTGGCCGGGAAGGGCGGCGCGTCGGTACCCGTCCCAGAGGAACCAGGCGCCCCAGCCGATCAAGACGAGCGCGGCCAGTTGCCCCAGCGTGAGGAAGATCGGCGTGCGGTCCTCGCTCCGCAGCAGGTCGAGCAAGAACCGCTGCACCGACGACGCCACGATCGCTGACCAGAACAGCGCGCCGTCGAATGGACGGCGCCGGGCGAGCCGGAGGATCCAGGCGAGGATCGCCGCGGTGCCGGCCATCTCGTACAGCGGCAGCGGGTGGCGCGGGCCGCCGAGCAGCCCGGGGACCGCGATTCCCCACGGCAATGACGTCGGGTCACCGAACAGCTCACCGTTCATGACGTTGCCCCAGCGGACGAGGATGATGGCCACGAGGACCGCCGGGGCCATCGCGTCGAGCACCCGCCACACCGAGAGCCGGTGCCGCGGGCACCACCACACGAGGAAGAGCAGCCCCGCGGCGATCGAGCCGTGCGAGGCGAGCCCGGCGTAGGGGGGGCGCACCACCGCCAGCGGATCGCCCACGAACTCTCCCAGGTGCGAGACGACGTAGGCGAGCCGCGCGCCAACGAGCAGGGATGCGAGGAACGGGAGAGCGAGGTGCTCCGTGAACAGCACCCGCGGCATCCCGAACCGCTCGCCGAAGTACGCGGTGATGGGCACCGACAGGAACAGCGCGAGGCCCATCATCACGCCGTACCATCGCAGCGTGAGCGGGCCGATCTGGAAGAGGACCGGATGCATGCAGCGTCAGTATACCACCGGCGCGGAGCGATCTTCTCGCGGCGCCGCGACCCCGCGACCGCGCGGAACCGCGCTCCAATTCTTGACATCGCTAGGGGCGCGTGCTAACGTAATGGGAAACTGAATAGCACTCCTTATCAAGAGTGGTTGAGGGACGGGCCCGATGACACCCGGCAGCCTACCAGGCTCCCACCTGGTGTGGTGCTAA
>Ga0209415_10021027_pt1 | contig 10085 bp, 13 predicted proteins | sample PeaSoiSIISIP2007_FD_187696 | JGI IMG/M metagenome (GOLD analysis project Ga0209415, IMG submission 187696) | Peat soil microbial communities from Weissenstadt, Germany - SII-SIP-2007 (SPAdes) (version 2) | ecosystem: Environmental > Terrestrial > Soil > Wetlands > Peat | place: Germany...
CGAGCCCACCAGCGAACAACGCCAGGCCTTCGAACTCATCGGGGCGGCCATCCCGCTCACCCTGCGCAAGTAGTCAGGAACCGCCGCCAGGCCCGGCGCGAAAGCGCAGGCCAGCAGCGGTCTCGGCATCCAAACCACCCGTAACTTCGGGCTAGACAGGCCGGAATTCTTCGTGCGGCATGGCACGGTCCCAGACCGCCTCGAACGCCGATGCGCACGGCTTGACGACGGCGGGCTCATCCTGCAGCTCGGTGCCCGCTGCTGCCCCATCGCCGCTGAAGTAGTTGAACAGGACAGCCGCGCCGTCGAACAGCCAGAAATCATTGCCAGGCAGTGCGAGGTCTGATGCCATCTGCCGGGGTAGCCAGCGCACCTGTTCTCCGGCCGCCAGGTTCGCGGCCGGAGTCACCTCGTACTCGAACCTGATGTAGTCGCTGGCCGGCTCGCTGATGATCCGGGCGCGCCGTACCGCCGCGCCGCGCTGAATCACACTGCCGACCAGCGCGTGCCAGGCGGCATCGGGTCTGCTGCGGTCATACGGCCGGTGCTCGCGCCCCGCGGCGAACGCCGGTGAGCTGCCGCCGTAGTCGTCGCGCATCTCCAGATGGACCGCTGACCGGGCGACGGAACGGAACAGCCGGTCAAAGTCCGGCGGCTCCGTCATCGCTGACCTCCTTGAAGGTCAGAACCCTGATTTCAGCTCTTAAGCAGCTGGCGGGCCATGACCATGCGCTGGATCTGGTTGGTGCCTTCGTAGATCTGGGTGATCGTGGACCGGTTGGCAGTTTCCGCAGGTAGATCACGTATCAGACGAGCATAGGTCAGCATGGATTCAGGACGTGGATGCGGTGACATTCCCGGCAGGAGCGTTGTCGGCGCGGCGGTCAGAGCGCTGAAACGAACGTGGAATGGCTCACCAAGGTGAGACGCCGAGGACTCCGATTAGATACGAACGACGAGATGGTTGATAACTATACATGTATTGTTAACGACTATGACTCGCCAACCGATCGGGGAGGCCGAGCGCCGCCACGGCCAGCAACTCGGCAGGATTCTGGCCGACCGCAGACAGGCCAGCCAGCGCTCGGCGGCCGACGTAGCACGCGCATCGGATGTCTCGCTGGACGCTGTCCGCAGTCTTGAGACCGGCCGGGTCCCGACACCCGCATTCCTCACGGTCGCCAGGCTGGCCACGGCCCTGAGCATGAGCCTGGACGAACTGCACGAACAGGCCTCCCGACCGCCAGCGGAGCCAAGGTGACCTGTCTGGCGCAGTCACTGCGTGACCCTGGGCCTGATGTGGTGCTCTCACCTGCCGGATTCCCCGATCGCACCGTCCGGTGGGGCCACGGCTGGCAGGTCGGCACCGCGGCCTACTGGATAGCGCTGACCGAGAACGCTGTCCGGGATGGCCGACTGCCGGACTCACAAGCCCGGCACAGTATTGGCGCCGACCTCACCGAAGAAGTGGCAGCCTGCCTGCTCGGCGGCCACGGCCTTCCCCATCAGGTCGGCCTTGCGGCTTTCGAGGCGGTGCGTGCCGAGGGCATGCTGCACCGGCCAGTGACGCGACAGGCCATCGAAAGCGTGCTGCGCCAGCCGTTGCGGGTTGGCTCGCGAACCGTGGGCTACCGGTTCCCGGCCCAGCGCGCAGGCTACCTAGCTGCCGCCCTGGCGCGCCTGCAGACGCAGCGTCCCCCCGCATCTGCCCGGGCGCTACGCGACTGGCTGCTTGAGTTGCCAGGCATCGGCCCAAAGACAGCCGGATGGGTCGTGCGGAATTATCTCGGGTCGGACGAAGTCGCGGTTATTGACATCCATGTCCTGCGCGCGGGGATCGAAGCAGCGGTCTTCGATCCGTCGTGGACGCCGGCCCGGCAGTACGACCTGCTGGAAGCCCTGTTCCTGGCCTGGGCACGGCACGGAGCAGTGAACGCCGCCGACCTTGACGCGGTCGTCTGGGCCGAGCGGGCGCGCATACCCGCCGCTTACGCCCCGCGCCGCTAAACTACTTGTCGCACTATCAGGCGGCAGAGGAGAAATTCTCGGTGAGCGGCAGCGACTCGGGCGGACTTTCCGGTCCCGCCACGGGAGGATCAGCGGCGAGCCCGTGCGAGAGCCTGCGGCTGGAGCGCACCCTGGAGGCGCCCGTGCCCGGGGTCGCCGACCTCCTAACGGGCGACGACCTGCTGCAGGTGGTGCTGCGCGAAGGGCAGCCGCCGCTGGTGGTGGCGGTCGACCAGGCAGGGCAGGACGCGGGCGGGATAGTGCCGACGGGACAGCTTATCGACTGCCTGCGGCGGGGCTTCCGGTTCGAGGCCGAGGTCACCAGCCGCAACGGCGGCGCAATACAGATCCAGGTGCGCGCTGTGCCGTGATCGTCGTCGGAGGGACATACGAGGAGCGGGTGACCGTCCCGGCCCATGACGACATCGCCGGGAGCGGCCTGCGGGCAGCCGCTGCCCTCAGATCGCAGACCGGGGTCCGCCTCGCGACGGCTCTGGACGCCGCAAGCGCCCCCGCCGCACGGTCGGCGTTCGCGACGCTGTCCATCGACGCCGCCGCCATCGTCGAACGTGACGAGCCGGTGGGTTTCCGGTATTTCACACCCGTTTCATCACCCTCGATCGACGGGCCTTCGGCCAGATACGGTAGCGTGCTGGCCGCCGACGACGATGTCGCGCTGGTGTTCGGAATGGTGGAGACTGGCGGCCGGGAAATCCGCGCACGACGCGTGGTCCTAGACCCTCAGCGGCCCCGCGACCTGGCCGCCCTTAATCTCCATGGCATCACCGCAGATGAGCTGACGGTCGTGGCCAACGCTCGCGAGGCCCGCGCGCTGGCTCCGGCCACCGACAGCCTCAGCGCAGCGGCGCGCCAGATCCTGGCCAATAGCGGCGCCGCCGCCGCCGTGGTTAAAGACAGTGCGTGCGGCTGCCTGGTCGTGACCGCCGACGGGGTTACGGTAACCAGAGTCGGCCCGTACCCGACTAGATCAGTGTGGCCGCTGGGCAGCGGAGATATCTTCGCTGCCGGGTACGCGACCGCATGGGCGAACGGCGCCGACCCAGTCGAAGCGGCCCGCGTCGGTAGCGGCAGCGCCGCTTGGTGGTGCGGAACCCGCGTCAATCAGGTACCTGCCGCGATCCTGGCGGGGACGCCAGCGAACGAGGTGCTAGATACGGCCGCAGCCGAGCTGGTTCCTTCTGATCAGCCGCCGCTGCTGTACCTGGCCGCCCCGTTCTTCAGCCTCGCCGAACGATGGCTCGTCGAGACCTGCCGCAGCGTGCTGATAGGCCTAGGCGCCAGGGTGTTCAGCCCGCTGCACGACGTCGGCCCAGGCGGCGACGAAGTCGCCAGGCGCGATCTCGACGGACTCGATCGCTCCGACGCCGTGCTAGCACTGCTGGACGGCTGGGACCCTGGCACCCTCTACGAGGCTGGCTGGGCGCACCACAGGGGCATCCCGGTAGTCGGGTTTCTCCAAGGCCCCGGCCACGAGGGCACCAAGATGCTCGTCGGCACAGGCGCTGAGCTACACCGGGATCTCTCCAGCGCGCTATACCGGTCGGTCTGGGCCGGACAGGGGCACCCACTCACACCCGGCCGGGTGACCTGATGACAGCCCAGCCGGGACCTCCCCCGCAGCCGGACCAGGACGACAGCGAGGCTCTCCCCGGCGTCGCCAGGCTCAGCAAGATTGCCCAGGACCGGACTGATGCAGTGCTGCTTTTGTCAGGCGGCCTCGACAGCACGGCCCTGGCTGCCCTGGCCCGGCCGACGCTGTGCCTCGCTATCGACTACGGGCAGCGGAGCGCAGCCGGAGAGCTCCGCGCCGCCGCGGCCGTATGCCGCGCTCTTCGCCTTACCCTGTCAACCTTGACCATGGATCTCGGCGGCCTCGGCGGCGGCCTTCTAAAGGACGAGGACGCTCTACCTGGCGCACCCAGCCCGGAATGGTGGCCCTACCGCAATCAGATCCTCGTCACCGCGGCCGCATCGGTCGCGCTGCAGGCGGGCCTGCCTCAGGTACTCACCGGTACAGTAGCCGGTGACGGCTCCCGCCACATCGACGGCCGCCCTGCCTTCTACCAGACCCTTGACAGCCTGATCAGCATGCAGGAAGGCGGTATCCGGGTACGCGCCCCGGCGATCACAGAGACCACCGCAGAACTGGTTCGCCGCAGCGGACTTACCGAGGACGTGCTCGGATGGACGGTGTCATGCCACCGCGCGAGCTTCCCCTGCGGCGACTGCCCCGGCTGCTGGAAACGCACCCAAGTGCTCTCCGACCTCGGCATCCTCGGCGGCAGCCGACCATGAACGACCCGGAACACGCCGCACCGCATACCCAGCTCGCCGCAGCACTCACCGAGGCGCACCGAATCCGACCCGTTCCCACATCCGGCACTCCCGCCCGTGCGCCATTCTGCGGCAGCAAGCTATGGCAAGACGGCGGCACCCCGATCCCCGTCACCGACATCGGCCCCACCTCACCGTTCGCCGACACCGTCGCCCGCCGCCGCAGCGTCCGGCTTCTCGGGCCGCCCTCACTGAGCCAGGTCGGACTCGTCGTCGCCCGGGCCGGGCTAACCCATCGGAACGCCTGCGACACCGCCGGAGCCCCCGTCGCTCAGCGCGCAGCCCCGTCAGCCGGGGCCCGGCACCCGCTCACGCTCATCATTCTCGCCCGCGATGTAGCCGACCTGCCGCCAGGCGGATGGGCCCTCGATCCCGACGCCGCCGTCCTCCGCCGCTCGGTTCACACCCACGATGCGGTCGATCACGCGCTCGCACAGATCGGCGACGCCATGCACATCCCACAGCCACCGCCGGCCGTCGTCGTGGCCGCCGGATGCCCGCACACCACCCTGAGCCGCTATCCCGACGGGATCTCCCTCCTGTGGCGCGAAGTAGGCGCCCAGCTCATGCTCATCCACCTGGCTGCCACTGACATCGGCCTCGGATCATGCCTGGTCGGCACCTGCGCCGTCCTGCACCCTGTAACTGATGACCCGTCGGCCCCGGTCGATCTCGGCGCCGTTGCCCTCGGCACCACCGCCTAACTGAGGCACATCCAGTAAGTGCGCGACGCCCGACCCGACGCTCAATCCCAAAGAGGTCTCGACGAAGTCACCATCGCGGTGTGCAGCTCACGGTCGGCACCGGCTGACGGAAACGCTGAGATTACGCTGCGCAGCGGCTCTGGCCGGGCATGCTGTCTGCCCGGCCTATACTCGAAAAACTGTACGCCGGTCAAGACCGCCCGCCGCCGTTGACCTTCCTCCGTAGCTATCCCAGATCCCACCTTAGAGGTACAAACCTAGGGCCGCCGACAGGAGCGGCCAGGCTCACGCGGATATGAGGGGTGTCGTCCACCAGCCGCTCGCCGTGGATCACCCACTTGTGCGGGTCAGTCACGCACGCGACACTACCGGCCCGAACCGGCTTGCCTCGCCGTGATCGAACGTGGGCCCTCGGTATACCTTCGGGGGGTACGAGGTCCGCCGGTCGTCGGGGAGACGGGCAAGCCCGCGCCGGTTCGGTGGACGGCCATGACCTGGTAAGGGTGGTCGGGCCCGAGCTAGCGGCTCCACGTGGTTGTTGATGTAGCAGCCCACCGCGCCGGACCGCAGGTAGCCCAGGACGCCCACGAGCTCACACCCTTGGCTATGACCCTCATCGGCGGGCAGCTGCGACCTGCCGCTCGGCACCGGTTGCTCGAAGCCGGAAGTTTGCCATCTGGACGCTTACGGTGTTTGCCTCAGCGATGGCTACTGCGTCTAGGCCGCTTCTGAGTGATCGCACCAGCAGGTCGCGGGGTAGGAGGAGGCAGCCGGCGAGCCAGTTTGCTTCTTGTTCCTCGTCTGGGTCGCAGGTGAAGAATGAGAGGCCGCCGAGTTGCTCGACTTCCCTGACCTTGTGGTCGAGCAGGAGGTGGGATGCCTCGTGACTGACGTCGCTGCGCTGTCGCTCGTCGGTTGCGAGAGGGCTGACGACGATAACCTTGCGGGTTCCGAGGTCAAAGGTGCACGCGGAGAATGCGCCCGGTTGCAGGGCCTCAAGTTCTTGGAGTTTGGTGAGGCTGGTTAGCTCGTCTGCTGTCCGCAACTGTGCTCCGACGTGGCGTACGAGCGCCTTGATGTCCAGGGGCTTGTAGGGTCCCAGGCCCATCTCGGTTCGCACCTGTGCGGCGAGGCGTTCTGCCTCCGATTTGAAGCCTCGGCGCATGCTCAGCGAGTCTCCTCGTTTTCGAGCGTGGCCTGCATGTCGCTGAGGATGTCGGCCAGCAGGGCTCCGGCTGCGGGGGTGAAGGTTTGCGCTGAGCGCATGTGGGCGGCGAGGCGGGGCCTCTCGGAGACGAGCTGGCTGTACATGTCCTGGACGAGTGAGGTGAGCTTCTCGGCTGCCTCGGAGGTCAGACCAGGGTCGGCGCGGAAGTGCCGTGCAACGAGGTCCAGCGTTCCCGTCGGGCTTTCCGGCTTGCTGGCTTCGAGGAAGGTGCCGGCTGGTACTCCGAGCCAGTCGATGATGCGCTGGTAGTTCTTCAGGTCGGGCAGGTATCCCCGCTCGACCCGGGAGAGGGTGTTGACGGAGACGCCTGTCTCGTAGCTGACCTCGCGCAGCGACAGCCTGCGCTTGCGGCGCTCTGCCTTCAGCGCGCCGCCTAGTTCTGGTGTATTCGGATCGCTCATTCCGAATCCCTGTGAGGTTCGGGTTATGGTATCTCTCCTTGCCGGCCGCGTGGTGTGCGGCCTAGCGTCATGGCGCTGGTGTTGCCACGCGCCGCCTGGATGTTTGCGCCCCGGCGCGTTACAGGGCCGGGAGGTCGTCGTAGTGGTCGGGAAGCTGTGTGGCGGGGTCGTGGTCGCCGAGCCATTCCCCGGTAGCTAGCCATATCTCGTAGTGCAGTAGCCATTCGGCAGTCCACGGGACGATGGTGTCGACGATCAGCATGTGCTCGGCCCATTGTCCAGCGTCGTGGAGGCAGAGGGTTTTGTCGCTGTAGGTGTGGGGCAGGAATCCCTTCTCGATCGCCTCCAGTTGAGGGTCGAGGATCCGGGTGACTGGGTAGCGCCCGTGCGTGTAGGTGATCTGCACGGTGTAGATGCGGGATAGCTCGCAGGGCTGCAGCCGTCCTTTCCAGGACAGCCGGTCGCGCCTCATCACCAGCTCGGCGTCGGGGAAGACCGATCGCAGCCCGAGTGCCTGCTGGGCGATCGTGAGCCTACGGACGGGCGCCATGGTGGCCGTGGAAGTCGTGGTCCCGCGTGATGCGTCGTGTCCCGGCAGCTGAGGCGCCGGCCAGCATCCCCGTGCCTACCCCGTAGCCGAGCTGGCCCTGGCGCCTGCTGCCCACGATGCCGCGCGACAGGCCCTGGCTGGCGTCCCGGGCGGGGTGGTCGCCGAGCATGTCGGCCATCTTCTGGATCACGGTATCGAGTCCGCCGCCGGCACGGGGCAGGCCGTCGAAGTCGGCCTTGGCCTGCTCGATCCACCGGAAGAACGCCACGGCGCGCTCCGGCTTGCCGCTCCACCGGTCGGCGAAGTTCTCCTTGGGCTCGACCGGGTTCGCGACGATGTAGCGGTGCCCGTCGCGCTGGACGAAGCCCGGCATCCGGTCGGTGATGTCATCGAGCACCTCATACAGGTCGCCGCCGCCGCGGTAGGCATGGGCGGCAAGCGTGGTGATGATGATCGAGGCCGGGCGCTGGTCGAGGTAGTCGGTGAAGTAGATGTCCCGGTGCCGCTTGAGCGCCTGGACGGTCTGCTGCAGCGTCGTCTTCACCTGCCAGTCCGGGACCTGGGCGATGTCCATACGCTTGGCGATGACCTTGAGCTTGTCCTCCAGCTCCTTCGCCATGACGTCGTGGAACCAGTCCGCGTACGCGATCGGGTTGGAGAACTGCCAGCGGAGCACCTCGGTGTCGGTGATGACGATGGCCGAGCCGGAGGGCGCGGACAGGTTGGGCAGGGCGGGGAGCACGTCGAGGTGGAAGCCGGGGTAGTGCAGCGTCCAGCAGCGCTTGCCCTCATCAAGGGTGGGGGCGCCTTCAGGCTGGCCGAGGATGAACTTCTCCAGCCCCAGTCCGGTGTCCGCCTTGAGCTCGGCCTGGCTGGTCGACTCCTTGGGCTGGTCACGCCGCGCGACCAGGTCGATGTCGATCTCGTCGTCCCTGTGGAAGTTGCGGGTGATGGTTCCCAGCCGCATCGATCCCTGGGGATAGACCAGCCCGTCGTGGGGGTCCGTGTCCCAGTGCTCTGCTAGCGACCGGGCGACCGCACCGTACCGGGCGACGGCAAGGCTGCGCTCGGCCGGCGTGATGTCCAGCTGGCGGATCCCTGTCCCGAGGAGCTCGTCGAGCGCTTGCGAGGAGAATAGGGTCATGCGGTGACTTCCTTCCTGGTGACAAAGGGGGTGTACGGTCCCCGCTGGTGCGAGGCGAACTCTGCCGCGAACGTCGGGCAGAAGTCCCTGCTGTGATAGGCCGCGGACCCGAGGAGGTCACGGGCGTCAGCGGCATCGAGCCTCGCGAGGGACTCCGGAGCGGGCGGGTTGATCCGGAAGGCGCGGCCACGCCCCAGCAGGTGCTCGGACGTGGTGAAGGCGCCCTGGCTCTGGCCAGCCAGGAGCACCTGCGCGACGTTCGGCGACCGGACCCAGTGGAGGAGCCCGCCGCGGTCGAGCCTGCGCGGCCGGTAGGCGGCGGCCACCGTGGTGCCCAGGCTGAGCAGCCGGATCTGCTCCAGCGGCTGCCCGAACATCGACACCGCTTCCACGATGCCAACCATCGACGGGCTGTTCGCCCACACACCGCCGTCCACCAGGCGGACGTGGTCGCCGGGCAGCGAGTAGGCGGGAAAAAACGTCGGCGCGGCCGTGGTCGCCATGGCGACCTGCCACATGGGCACGCTCCAGTCCCGCCGCAGCCGCTCGTGGTGCGGGGTCTTGAACAGGTACACCGCGTTCTCGCCGATGTTGTAGGACGGGATCACGAGCGGCACCGCGCTCTCGCACAGCAGCGTGTCCCCGAACACCTGCTGCACCACCCGGCGGAGCCCGTCCGCCCTGTACTTGGCGCGCACGAGCGACAGCGGCCGAGCCAGGAAGCTGCGCCGCCACGCCGGGAAGATCGAATCCGCGTTGTCGATGTACAGCGCGAGGATCTCCTCAGGGGACATTCCCGCCCCCAGCCCCAGCGCAATGATCCCGCCCGTGCTCGTCCCGACCACCAAGTCAAAGTGGTCAGCGATCCTCGTGCCGGTGTCACGCTCCAGGCATGCCAGCACGGCAGCAGCGAAGATCCCGCGCACGCCGCCGCCATCGATGGACAGCACCGTGAAGCGCCGACCGTCCGCGGCTCCGTCCATGAGATCTCCGGTACTGTTGTCCTATCTGTAGGACAACAGTACCACTAAACCTCGACCGACTGCGGGTGTCACTGCAGGCACGACACGAACGCGCTTGCGATTAGCACCTGGAGTAGCCCAGCCAAATGATCGCCACGGGTCAGCACCGATTCAGCACGTGGTCCGGAAACGACGGGACATTATCGGTACTAACCGGGTAAACCGGACACGAGAGCGGGCCGCCCGACTCGGCGTCGGACGGCCCGCTTCGGAGCACGGCAGGACGGAGAAATCGCAGTTCAGCGCCTAAATATCACCCTTTCAGTAGCTGCCTGGCCATGACCATGCGCTGGATCTGGTTGGTGCCCTCGTAGATCTGGGTGATCTTCGCGTCGCGCATCATGCGCTCAACTGGGAAGTCGCTGACGTAGCCGTAGCCGCCGAGTAGCTGGACGGCGTCGGTGGTGACCGACATCGCCACGTCGGACGCCAGGCACTTGCACGCCGAGGAGAAGAACGTCAGGTCATCGACCTTCTCCCCGGCCATCGCCCGGTCCGACCTGGCCGCGGCGGCGTAGGTGAGCTGGCGGGCCGCCTCCAGCTTCATGGCCATGTCCGCGATCATGAACTGCAGGCCCTGGAACTCCGCGATGACGCGCCCGAACTGCTTGCGTTCCCTGACGTAGCCGAGGGCGTAGTCCAGCGCGCCCTGGGCGATCCCCAGGGCCTGGGCC
>Ga0209415_10021028_pt1 | contig 10085 bp, 7 predicted proteins | sample PeaSoiSIISIP2007_FD_187696 | JGI IMG/M metagenome (GOLD analysis project Ga0209415, IMG submission 187696) | Peat soil microbial communities from Weissenstadt, Germany - SII-SIP-2007 (SPAdes) (version 2) | ecosystem: Environmental > Terrestrial > Soil > Wetlands > Peat | place: Germany...
CGGCGCCCGCTGGCCCTGCGGCGGTTTCGCGCCTCGTTGATCGCGATTCGAACCAGCCAGGGACGAAACGGGTCCGTCGTTCGAAATCTTCCCAGCGCAAGCCAGGCCTTCACGCACGCCTCTTGGGTGGCATCCTCGGCGTCGGCCCGCGAGCCAGCTACAAGGTAGGCCGCCCGGAACGCCACCGCCTGATGGCGCTCGAGCAGCTGCGCATAGGCACGCCCATCACCCGCGCGGGCCGCGACGACCAGACGGGCCTCGTCGGACTCGCCGGCCTCGGCGGAGCGGTTCACGCGCGCGAACATGGACTGCACCACAGAGCTTCCCACGGCCATCGCGCCCGCACTCAGACGCGAGCCCAGCGAGGGCTCGTTGGCAGGCGCCGTTTACCCATGAGATGCGGGTACACCGCAGCGGCGCGTTCGGTTCCATCCGTGCCGGCGGAACCGAACGCCTCGAAGCGGTGTATTGCTCACGTGACGGGACGCCGGGCATCGATCGCAGCCATCGCGGCGACTGCGCTAGTGGTGGCCGCAATCGTCTCCCCGCTCTCGGCGCGGAGCGCCACCGCGGCGGCGGGCGCCTGCGTCGCGGCGCCGATCCACCGCGGCGCGCCGCCAGCGTGGACCGCGTCGGCGTGGTCGAGCTCATCGCCCGGCTTCAGGCTTCCTTACTCGCTCGCCTCCGGCAATTCGGCCGCTGCGTTCCTCTGGGTGAGGCTGCGAGCCGGAGACCCGTCGAACCCCACCAACAAGGTCCTCTGGGTGATGCGCTATCCGCGTCAGGGCACACCGCTTCGCATCCTTGCGCGTTGGGGCGCTTCCGCTGCGGTGACGGCGCGCAGCAGCTGGCCGGCCGATTCATCGCCCGGTGAGATCTACCCCTCCTACCTCAACCTCCCCAAGCCCGGATGCTGGCAGCTGACCCTCAGCTGGAGCTCCCACACGGCCCATCTCAATGTCCAGATCCATCCCGCGGGAAGTCGATCCGGGCCCGCTTGACAGATTCCAACATGGCCTTTTCAGCGCATGCATGAGGAGCATCGCGCCAACGTCCGCTCGGGATGGAGAACGGCCTGCGGGACGCGCTCAACCCCGGCGCAGTGAGCTCAGACGCGCCTCGGAGCGTCGGTCCCGGCGCTGAGCGGAGTGCCGTCAGAGCGGGCGGCGGCGGCAATCTCTTCGGCTGTGACGTTCTGCGGGAGGTGGCATGCGGCGAGGTGACCGCCTGCGTACTCCGTCAGCTGCGGCTCGACCTGGCGGCAGATGTCAATCGCCCGCGGGCAGCGGGTGTGGAAGCGACAGCCGCTCGGCGGGTTGATCGGGTTCGGCGGCTCGCCGATGACCAGCGGCCGGTCGCGGGCGCGGTTCTCGGCCGGGTCGGGGATCGGGATCGCGCCGAGCAGCGCGGAGGTGTAGGGGTGGATCGGCTTGTCGTAGAGCTCCTCGGCCGGCGAGACCTCCATCAGCTTGCCGAGGTACATGACGGCGATCCGGTCGGAGACGTGACGCACGACGCTGAGGTCGTGGGCGACGAAGATGTAGCTCAGGTGGAACTCGTCCTGCAGGTCCCCCAGCAGGTTGATCACCTGCGCCTGGATCGAGACGTCCAGCGCCGACACCGGCTCGTCTAGCAGGATCAGCTTCGGATCGACAGCTAATGCGCGGGCGATCCCGATCCGCTGGCGCTGCCCCCCTGAGAACTCGTGCGGGAAGCGGTTGACGTGCTCGGCCTGAAGCCCGACCTTGGTGAGCAGCGCCCGCATCTCCGCGTCGATCCTGTTCTTGGCGACGCCACGCAGCCGTAGCGGCGTCCGGATGATCTGGTTGACGCGCTTGCGCGGGTTGAGCGACGCCTGCGGGTCCTGGAAGACCATCTGCATCTCGCGGCGAATCGGCTCGAGCTTCCTGCGCGAGGCCTTGGTGATGTCGTTGCCGCGGAAGCGGATCACGCCGGCGGTGGGATCGATCAGCCTCACCAGGGTCCGGATCAGGGTCGTCTTGCCGCACCCCGACTCGCCGACGATCCCGAGCGTCTCCCCTGCGTGGAGCGTGAAGGAGACGTCGTCGACCGCATGGACGTGCCCGATCGTCCGATCGATGATGAGGCCGTGCTTGAGCGGGAACAGGACGCGGAGGTGCTCGACCTCCATCAGCGCCGAGCCGTTGGCGCCCGATGGCGCCACGCCTGCCAGGGACACGTCACCGACGGCCTCCGGCTGCTCCGCGGTCTCGCCGGCGCCGAACGCCGCCTGCGGGGCCCCCGGTGTCTCGGCCTCGCCGCTCACGAGATCACCGGCTCGGCGCTGGCCAGGCCGATCTGGTCGCCGACGACGCGCAGCCTGCGCTTCTGCTCGAGCTCCAGCCAGCAGCGATCGAGGTGCTCGGGTCTGTCGGATATCGCGGCGCGCAGCGCAGGGTCCTCGGTGCATCTGCCGAACGCGTGCGAGCAACGGGGACGGAAGTGGCAGCCCTCGGGCGTCCGCAGCAGCGACGGCGGCAGCCCCGGAATCGCCGGCAGGCGCTGCGAGCGGTCACGGTCGACCCTTGTGATCGACCCGAGCAGACCCCAGGTGTAGGGGTGCAGCGGGTCGTAGAACAGTTCGTCGAGGGTGCCCTGCTCGACCACCCTGCCCGAGTACATGACGACGACCCGGTCGGCGATGTCGGCGACCACGGCAAGGTCGTGGGTGACGAGGATGATCCCCGCCCCGGTCTGCTCGCGCAGCGTTCTCAGCTCCTCCAGGATCTGGGCCTGGATCGTCACGTCGAGCGCGGTGCTTGGCTCGTCGGCGATCAGAAGCTTCGGTGAGCACGACAGCGCCATCGCGATCATCACCCGCTGGCGCATGCCGCCCGAGAACTCGTGCGGGTAGGAGCGCAGCCGCTCGGATGCCCGCGGGATCCCGACCCGCTCCATCAGTTCGATGGCGCGGTCCATCGCCTGCGCCTTGCTGATGGCCTGGTCGTGGGTGCGGATCTGCTCGACTATCTGGTGGCCGATCCGGTAGACCGGGTTGAGCGAGCTCATCGGGTCCTGGAACACCATCGCCATCGAGGCGCCGCGGATCTGCTGCAGCTCGCGCTCGGAGGCCGACAAGAGCTCCGTGCCGTCAAACATCGCGCGACCCGCGATGCGCGCGTTGGGGCCGCGCGTCAATCCCATCAGCGTCATCGCGGTGACCGACTTGCCCGAGCCCGACTCCCCGACGATCGCAACCACCTCCCCGGCGGCAACCGAGAACGAGACGCCGTCGACGGCGCGCACCAGCCCGTCCTCGGTCGCGAACGAGACCCGCATGTCGTCGACCTCGAGCAGCGGCGCGGTGGCGCTCATTGCAGCCGGATCCTGGGGTCGAGGAACGCGTAGAAGACCTCCGTCAGCGCGCCGAGCACGACGACCGCCAGCGCGGTCAGCATTACGATCGACAGCAGCGTGACAGTGTCGAGGTGCGAGACCGACTGATACGCGAGGTAGCCGACACCGTGGAGGTTGTAGACGGACTCGGTCAGGATCGCGCCGCCACCTATCACCTGGGCGAGATCGAGCCCCCACAGAGAGATGATCGGGATCAGGCTGTTACGCAGGACGTGGCGCAGGAGCACCTTGCGCCCGGACAGCCCCTTGGCCTTGGCGGTTCGCACGAAGTCCTCGTTGATCGTGTCGAGGATCGTCGAACGCAGAATCCGCGAGTAGATCCCGATGAACAGGATCGACAGCGTCAACCACGGGGCGACCAGGTGCCAGAGCCACCCTGTCAGGCTCTGCGTCCACGGCACGTAACCGCCGAGCGGGATGATCCCCCACTTGTAGCCGGCGAAGTAGATCAGCACCGCGCCGAAGAAGAAGACCGGCATCGACACCCCGACCATCGACAGCAAGGTCAGCACCCGATCGGTGTATCGGCCCGCCCTGATCGCGGCGAGCGTTCCCACGAGAATCGAGGTGAGCAGCCAGATGAATCCGGCGCCCAGCGACAGCGACAGCGTGGCCGGCAGGCCCGCCCTGATCTCGTCTAGCACGTTGAAGCCCGACTGGTACGAGTAGGCCGACCCGTCGAAGATGTTAGCCATCGTCTTGACGTACTGGACCCAGACCGGTTTGTCGAAGCCGTAGCGGACGCTGATCAGGTGGACCTCCGCGGGGGTCGCCAGGTGCCCCGCGAGCAGCGCCGCGGGGTTTCCGTTGGGCAGCACGACGATGAACAGCATGAAGGTGACCAGCGAGATCACGAACAGCAGCGCCACCATTACCATCAGCCGGCGGACGAGGAAACGCGCCATCAGTGACCGGCTCTCATGCGGCTACTCCTTGCCGAGGCGGATCTTGGCCCGCGGGTCGAGCGCGTCCCGTAGGCCGTCCCCGAAGACGTTGACCGACAGCACCGCAAGCACCAGCATGATGCCTGGGATAAGCACGTTGTGGAACGCCGCCGGGATCGTGCTGATGCCGTCGGAGATCATCGTCCCCCAGGACGGATTCGGTGGCTGAACGCCGGCGCCGAGGAAGGTCAGGCCGGCCTCGGTGAGGATCGCGTTGGCCAGGATCAACGGGATGAACACAATGATCGTGCTGGCCAGGTTGGGCAGGATCTCCGTCGTCATGATCCGCACGTGGCTGAGGCCCTGCTGGCGCGCTGCGTCGACGAACTCGCGGTCTCGCATCGCCAGCACCTGGGCGCGGATCGGCTTGGCCACGTAGGGGACGTAGACGAAGCCGATGACAATCGCCGTCGATAACAGTGTTGTCCCGTGGAAGGGGCCCAACCCGTGGACCTCGAGGACCGTGCCCAGGACGATCCCGAGCAGAACCGCGGGATAGGCCCAGATGACGTCGAGCACGCGGCTGATGATCCCGTCGGTGAGGCCGCGGAAGTAGCCGGCCAGCAGACCGCAGATCGTCGCCAGGAGCATCGTCATCAGTGTCGCCACCGCCCCGATCTCGAGCGAGTTGCGCCCGCCGTAGAGCAGCCGCACCGCGACGTCGCGGCCGTTATCGTCGGCGCCGAGGAAATAGTGGTGTAGCTGCCAGGTCGGACCGATCGGGATCCCGATCAGGCTGACGATGTCCTCCACCTTGCCGCCGACCTTGACTGTACCGGTGATGTTCTGCGTGTAGGGCCCGATATTCGCGATGTCGTGCGAGTAGACGGGCGCCAGCAGGCATAGCACGACGATCAGCAGGAACAGGACGCCGAAGGCCAGCGACACCCGGTTGCGCCGCAGCCGCAACCAAGCCAGCTTGTAGGGGCCGACCCCGAGGGTGAAGTCCTGTTCGATCTCGAGGGTCTCGTCGAGCGTCTCCGCTGCCAGCGCGGTGGGCCCGCGGCCCGTGGGGAAGTACCTCATCGCGGCTCCGGGGACGCTCCGAGCGCGGCGGGAATCGCGGTTGCGGGAGCTGCTCCCACTGTGCTTGGGCCGTTGATCGCCATGACGAAGAGCCGATGGGCCGGGGACAGACTAGCTGTCCCCAGCCCACCAAACGACTTGCTACTTCAACTGGAACGAGGTCAGGTCCCAGCCGTAGATCGGCTGGAAGATGAGTCCGGCGTAGTTCATCCGAGTCGAGGTGAAGAACGGGAACTTCTGATACCCGAACACCGCGACGTACGCCTTCTTGGCGACGTACTCGTCGAGCGCCTGCCACTGCTTGGCGACCGAGCCGAGCTGTGTCGACGGCGTCGCGCCCAGCTTCGTCACCTGGGCGTTGAGGTACGGGTCGTTGGTCTGGCCGAAGTTCAGGTTGTTCGTCGGCAGGATCGCGGTCCCGTCCAGGAGGACGCCATAGAAGTCGACCGGGTTGGGGAAGTCCTGGTTCCAGTCGGCGAAGCCGGTCTGGGGATGCAGGGTCTTCGACTCACCGATCGTCGTGAAGTACGTCGCGTCGGCGATCACCTTCTGTGTCGCCTTGAACCCGATCGAGTTCAGGAACTGCGTGTAGTAGGTCATCCACTGCTGGCGCGGAGCGCGCGTCTCACTCCAGACCGTGACCGCCTGACCCGCCATGCCGGACTGCTGCACGAGCGCCTTGGCCTTGGCCAGGTTGCCCGTCCCCGGAGTCCCGTACGGGCATTTGCCCGTCGGATGCCCCGGCACGGCCGGCGGCAGGAAGAAGCAGGCCGGAGCGAGCGTGCCCGAGCCGAGCCGCGACATCGCGTCCTCGTTTAGCCCCGTGACGACCGCCTCGCGGGCGAGCTGGCTGCTGAACGGCTTCTCCGTAACGTTCATGAATATGTAATACGTCGAGCCGCCGAGGTTGACCTGCTTATAGCGGCCCGCCGCCTGCGACTGGATCTGGCCCAACAGGCTGCCCGGGAGGGTGTCGGCCCAGTCGAAGACGTCGGTGCTGTTGTTCAGCACCGACAGCGCGTTCGCCGTGATGTTCGACGAGATCTTGACGTCGACGTTGTCGTGGCCCGCGGGAATGCCGGGGATCGCCATCGCGGCCCAGTGGGGATTCTTGACCACCGAGAACGAAGTGTTGGCGACGATGTTCGTGACTTCGTACGGCCCGACGCCCGGCGGCGGGTTTGTCGGTTGGGCCGTCATCGGGGTCCCCGTCGGGATGATCCCCAGCGCCGGGAACGCTAGGGAGTTGTCGAACGGACCGTACGGCGCCGTGAGATGGATCACGATCTTGCCGGTGGCGTCGTCGGTCGTGATGCCGCTGATCGTCTTCGACTTGCCGTTCGAATACGCCGTCGCGCCCACGATCACGGGCGTGATGAACGAGCCCGAGCCGCCCCACGGGATCTTGATCGCCCGCTCAACGGTGTAGAGGAAGTCGCTCGCCTTGACCGGCTTGCCGTTGGAGAAGACGAGTCCCTTCCGCAGCGTCACCGTGTAGGTCTTGCCACCGTCGGAGATCGTCGGTAGCGCCGTGCCGAGGCCCGCGATCAGGTTCCCCCCCGCCGCACCGCTGGCGTGCTTGTAGGTCGTCAAGCCCGTGTAGACGAGCCAGTTGACCTCAGATCCCTGAGTTGTGTAGTCGAGGCCCGGATCCAGCGACTGTGGTGCCGTGCCCATCACCATCTGTACGGTCCCGGTCGTCGACGAGCTGCCGTAGGCGTTCGCGGCGACCACCGCGACCAACGCTGCCAGCGACAGCAGCGCGGCCAGACCGATTCGTGTGCGTCTCTTCAAGGTTGCCCCTCTTCCTGCTCTAAAGGTTGATGTGAGGACTGCTAATGCGACGAATGTACGCCAGATCGCGATCGCGCGCCGCGGCTGCGCTGCTGCGGGGCGCGGAGGCGCCCACGCCACGACGACGATCTTGCGCTCACAATCATCGGAAAACCAGTCGTTTTGCAGCTAGTTTCCAACAGCGGGCGCGGGATTCGAACCCGCGACCTTGGGGTTATGACACCTCTCTCCACAGCAGACCAAAGCGCGGCGACAACGACCTCCGCGTCGCCGATCGAGCGCGGCGACTTGGTCCGCGGGGGGGAACCTAGAGCTTGTAATGCACGCTCGGGTGCGCTCGCAGGAACGCGCGGGCGGCTTGGAGGGGGTGTCGCAGTTGCGCGGCCTTGCCGGCGCAGTCGACCAGGAAGAAGGTTTGTCCGTAGGTGTTCGGTGCCCAGATGATCTGTGGGATTTCGGGACACACCAGGCGCGCGGCGGTCGCGGCACTATTGCCGCCGCGCTGGGCGTAGGCTCCGCCGATCAGCAAATAGCGTGCGTCGTGGTCGGCGACGAGCGCCGCGAGGCGTGTGTTGCTGAGGGCTGGGTCGCTCGCCCCGTATCCGCCCTCCGCCGAGGCGGCGAGCCCGAGCAGGATCAGCGGGGCTGCTTCGTCTGATGATTGTGTGAACAGCTGGTAGGGCTTGGTCGCCGCATTGGTCTCGATGAACGTGACCAGTCCTTGGTCGGCGCGCGCGTCGGCGGAGCTGATGCCGAGCCCCCCAGAGCCCGCAGGGTTATAGGGTCCGGCGGTCGGGAAGGTGCCGTCGACAGGTGCGAGCCAGACACTGAAGCTGTAGACGGTGGGCGCGACAAGGAGCGCCTCTACGGCGACAGCGAGCGCCCAGCCGCCGCGGGCGCGCGCCGGCAGGATCGCGGCTGCAGCGGCAACGCACAACGAGACGAGCGGCACTCGCCACCACAGCGGGTCGTCTTCACGATTGATCAACACGAGTTGGGCGGCCACGGTGCCGGCAATCGCCGCCACTGCGAGCACGTAGCCGCTCAACGCTCTGCGCGAGCGACCAGCGCGCACGAGCGACCCCAGGGCAACGGCGCCGGCGCCGACCATCGCCGCCACTCCCGGGCCCAGCGCCGAGGCGTAGTACGGATGCACGATTCCCGCCGAGAAGTCCAGCGTCAGCAGCTCGACGAGAAACCAGCCGCCGAGAACGCACATCGCCGCCGTGCCGCGGTCGCGCCGGCCGCGCACGACGAAACCGAGCGCGATCATGCCGATCAACGCCAGCGGTATGAGCCAGCCGGCCTGATCGCCGAGGCCCATGCCGAAGATCCGGACAGGACTGCGTGTGCCGGCGAATGGAATCGGGGCGAACCGGCGTTGTCGGCCACGCGGGGCGGTGTGTGGCCGAGCGCTGCGGGGATGATGCGCCGGAGCCGGCCGATGCGTCGTCAGAAAACGCCGCTCCAAGGCGTCCGGCGGCAGGTTGACACCGGGTCGCACGAGCGGGAAGGTCTGAGCCGGGGTGAGTTTGAGGCTGGTCGTTCCCGGGCCTCCCTGCTGCCCGCCGACCCGCCCGAAGCCGTTGTAGCCGAACTCGAGCTGAAACTCGGAGTTGGTCAGGCTGCCGCCGACGTAGGGGCGCTGCGCCGCTGGCGTCAGGTCTACCGCGAGCGACCACGAGATCGCCACGATCACGAACACCGCGCCGGCCGCGGTCAGCTGCGCCAGGCGCCGTCGAAGCGTCCCCGGGGCGCAGGCGAGGTAGCCGACAGCTATCCCTGGAACGCACAAGAGCGCGGCGAGCGACTTCGCGTTGAACGCCAACCCGACCAGCACCCCGCACCACACCAGCATTCGGAGCCGCCCCGAATCGATCGCTGACAGAGCCGCCGCGCAGGCCGCGAGCATCAACAGGATCAAGAGTGGATCGACTGCGTTGTCGCGCGACACCGCCACGAACGACGGAAACACAGCCAACGAGAACGCGCTGAGCAGCCCTGCGATCGGACCGAACCGAGGCGCGACGATCCGGTACAGGAGCACCACCGCCAGCAGCGCGCAGATGCCTTCCGGAACGATCAGGCTCAGCGGCGCGAATCCGAACACCTTGGCGCTGAAAGCCTGCAGCCACAACGACAACGGCGGCTTGTCGACAGCGATGAACCCGTTCGGGTCGGAGGAGACAAAGAAGAAGTTGTGCCACGACCGCAGCATCGACTTCACCGCAGCCGAATAGAAGCTGTTGGCGAAGCCGTTCTGGCTCAAGCGCACGAACTCGAGCAACCCGCTGAGCACAAGGATCGCCGCGAGCACCCCGTACCGTGGACCGACCTGCCAGCGACGCCGCGATGTACCCGCACCACCGGGCACCTCCGGCAATGCGCCGGTCGGAGGATCACGCGTCACGCCGGGCCCGTGGGCGCTGTTCATACGCTCTTGCGAGGCACTGCCGCCAACGCAAGCCTCGCCAGGCCCAACGCGCCCCCGGCGCTCAGCGAGGCCTCAGGCGGGAAGGCCGCGGTTCGATACCAGAACGGCAAGTCGAACCGCGGTCGGTCACGGAGCACAAGCTGACGCGGCATGCACTTGGGGTCCTTGGGACGTCGTCCTGCTCTGAATCGAGAGGAAGACGCGAGCGCCGCTCGAAGCGCCGAGCCCGCACGGGTCGCCCGTCTCAGCCATCGAGAGGGAGACTAACCGAGCGACCCCAAACGGCCCACAACACGATCGCCCCGCACCGCGCCAAACAGGCCCCAGACAGCGAAACGGCCCGGATTCCCGGGCCGTTTCTGAGATAGCGGGGGCGGGATTCGAACCCGCGACCTTCGGGTTATGAGCCGCAAACCTCGGGTTTGCGGGGATGTAATTATGCCGCTTTGCAGGGCTTTCGTTGTTCTGAGTTGACCCCAGTTCTACTCAAATTTGATGCCCGAATTGAT
>Ga0209415_10021031_pt1 | contig 10084 bp, 10 predicted proteins | sample PeaSoiSIISIP2007_FD_187696 | JGI IMG/M metagenome (GOLD analysis project Ga0209415, IMG submission 187696) | Peat soil microbial communities from Weissenstadt, Germany - SII-SIP-2007 (SPAdes) (version 2) | ecosystem: Environmental > Terrestrial > Soil > Wetlands > Peat | place: Germany...
AGTCGGATAGAGCAACGGATTTCTAATCCGTCGGTCGTGGGTTCGAGCCCCGCCGGGCGTGTTCGGGCCAGAAGGCCTCCGTCCCAGCAAAGCCAGAGGAAACCAATGAAGATCGTTCTCGTCTGCGACGAATCCAACATCTCGGACAATTTCCGGCAAGCCGTCGGGGGTCAGGGCCACCAGGTCAACGCGCTGCGGGGCGACTATCCGCTCGAGAACGGCGGCCTGCCCGAATGCGACGCAGTCGTGGTGGAGGAGAAGACCTGGGTCCAGCACGCCAGCCTCTACCGCTACTTCGAAGTCCTGGCGGAGTTCAACGGAGTTCCGTTCGGCGTGATCAGCCGCCGCAAGCCTTCCCACCTGAAGGCCCGACGGCGCAACGCCGACACCTGGATACCCACCGGTTTTTCGCCAGCGGAGGCGCTGGAGGCCGTGGCTGTCCTGGGGCGCGCCGCCGCCGCCTGACCGTCCCCATGGAGTGGTTCCGCCAGTGGTTCGGAGCCCTCTACGAGGAGATCTACGTCCACAGGGATCCCGCCGAGGCGCAGGTCCAGGTGGATGCCTTGCTGGGGCGCACGGGTGTCGGATCCCTTCCCGTCCTGGATGCCGGTTGCGGCGCCGGGCGCCACCTGCGCATCCTCCGCGAACGCGGATGCAAGGCGTTTGGCCTCGATCTATCCTCGCACCTCCTGAGCCATGCGGTGCTGGCGGGACCGGTCGTCCGTTCCGATCTGCGATTCCCCCCCTTCCGTCCCGGATCGATGGGGATGGTCGCGGCCTTCTTCACCGTCTTCGGGTACCTGGACGCGCGGGAGGACGATCTCGGGCTCTTCGACGCCATGAGCGGTCTTCTGGCTTCCAGGGGGTACCTCTACCTGGATCTGCCCGATCCCCTCCAAGTCCGCGAAACCCTGGTGCCCCGCGACGAGAAGACCCTGTCCGGACTCCACGTCGTGCAGGAACGGTGGGTCGAGGACGGCCAGGTGTTCAAATCCATCCGGGTCCGCCGAACCGATGGGACCGTGGAACAGTACCTTGAGCGCGTGCGTCTTTGGGAGAGCGACGACATCGAGGCCGAGGCGGATCGCCGCGGACTGGAGCTGGTGGCCCGATTCGGGCACGCGGACGGCCGGGATTGGATTCCGGGCTCGCCGCGCATGGGCCGTCTGTGGAGGAAGCGCGGGTGACCCTGCGCCGGGTCGGCGGACGACCCCACCCCTGCGATCCCTGGACCGGACTGGTTCCCTCCGTCGCCGACGGCCTCTTCCCCGGCGGCAGGGACGCCTCCCTTCCGGTGCTGAAGCGGCGTCTGGATCGGTTGGGTTCGTGGAAGCGCGAGGTGGGCTGGACTCCGGAGGAGGGCGCCGCCCTGAAGCGCCGCGTCCACGCCACCCAGGGCATGGCCGCCGCGAACGCCACGGAGCAGATCCTGTCCGGGGCTCCGGTGGTCCTGACCGGGCAGCAGCCCGTGCTCGGAGGCGGCCCGCTCTTCGTCTGGCTGAAGGCGCATTCCGCCATCCGGCACGCCGAGCGGATGACCCAGCTGCTGGGCGTCGCGGTGCGGCCGGTGTTCTGGATCGCCGGCGACGATTCCGATCTGCCCGAAGTGAGGTCCCTCTCCGATCCGGTCCTGGGACGCGTCTGGGACGGCTTCCCCGGTCGGGGTCCGGGCCCGAAACCCGTGGGCGACCTGCCGCTGGGAGATCCGAAGGGTCTGGCCGAGCGACTGCTCGAAGCCTGGCCCGCGAGCATGCTTCCCAGCCTCGTGGGTCGCTCCTCCGACCTTTCCGGGCTCTTCCTCGCCTGTCTGCGGCACTGGTTCGGCGACCGCCTCGTGGTGGTGGACGCCGCCTGGCCGGAGCTTCGGACCCTGGCGCGCCGGACCTACGTGCTCTTCGCCGACCAGACGGAATCCGTGCACGAAGCCGTCGAGTCCGGGATCGCCGCCGCGCGGTCGGCGGGCCTCCCCGCCTCCCTCGGCACCGCCTCCGGACGCTCCAGGCTCTTCCACTGGGACGAGGAGGGTCGGCACAGGGTGACCTCGACGTCCGGCACGGCCACCGACGGTCGCTCGTGGTCCGTTCCCTCCCCGCGGTTCCCCTCCGAGGTGGAACGTGACCCCGGGAGCTTCTCCCACGACGCCGGCAGCCGACCCTTCTGCGCCGAGGAGATCTTCCCGGTCCTGGCCCACGTCCTGGGCCCGGGGGAATTCGCCTATTTCGCCTGCCTGGGAGAGCTGGGCCGGAAATTGTCGCGTCCCTTGGCGCCCGCCCTCCCGAGGGCGTCCGCCACGGTGCTGCCCGCGGGACCGTGGGCGGACGCGAATTCGGCGGGCTGGGATCCCTGCGCGGGTCCGGCGAGCTGGGCCGTGGTGGAAGAAGGGTTCCGCAGGCATCTGGTTCCGGAGGCCACCGTGTGGTCCCGGCGCTGGGCCGCCGCGCGGACGGACTACCTGGACGAACTGGGTTGGAAGCCGGACGACCCCGCGCGGACGGATCTCGACCGGCACCTCGCCTTCCGGGAGACCGCGGCGCTCCGGGAGAGGATCCGCGAGGCCACGCGGCCGCAGGACCGCCGGATCTCCCGACTGCGCGATTTCTGGGCGCTGGCGGGCGCGGGGGGCGTCCAGGAGCGGGTCCTGTCGCCCTGGTCCCTGGAGCACCACCTGGGACAGCCGGAGCTTCTCGCCCGTCTGGGCGAAATGGTGGATCCCGACGAACCGACACACCTGGTCTGGGAGGCGAAATGACCCGAAGCGTCGATTTTCTCTGCATCGGGGCGCATCCCGACGACATCGAACTGGGGATGGGCGGCACGGTGGCGAAGATGTCCCGTTCGGGCAGGGAGGGCCTGCTCGTGGACCTCACCGACGGGTCGATGGGGACGCGGGGCACCGTGCGGGAGAGGGAGATCGAGGCGGCCGAGGCGGCTAGGATCCTGGGCGCGGGGCGACGGAACCTGGGCTTCGCGGACGGGATGCTCCGGGCCGGAGATGCGGCGCTTCTGGCTTCGCTGGTGGACCTCTTCCGGGAGGTTCGGCCGAGGACGGTGTTCACCCACCCCCTGCACGACCGCCATCCGGACCATGAAGCGGCCGCGGCGACGGTCCGGGAGGCGGTCTACAAGGCCGGCCTTTCCAAATGGCCATCGCCCGGCGAGGCCTTCCGCCCTCCCCGGCTGTTCCACTGGGTGGGGGCCCGCCAAGGCGAACCCGATTTCTGCGTCGACGTGAGCCTCGACTGGTCCACGCGGCTGGAGGCGATTTCGGCGTACCACTCGCAGTTCGGGAAGGACGGTCCCGAAACGGCGATCTCCGGTTCCGCCTTCCACGAATCCCTCGCCTCGCGCTCGCGCTACCTCGGTTCTCGGATTCGAACGACCTTCGCGGAAGGTTTCACCTGCGACGAACTTCCCGAGGTCGCCGATCCCTGCTCCCTCGCGACCCTGGAGTTCTGATGCGCATCGCCATCTCCTGCGTGCCCTCCGCCGGTGGATCCGGGGTCCTCGCCACCGAGCTGGGGCGGCTCCTGGCCCGTCGGGGCCACGAAATCCATTTCGTGACCTCGGCCATGCCCCACCGCCTGCGCGCCGATCCCGAACCGGGGATCTTCTTCCACGAGGTCCGCGCCCTGCACTACCCGGTCTTCGAGCACACGCCCTACGATCTCGCGCTGGCCGTCAAGCTCGCCGAGGTCTGGCGGCACCACAAGCTGGACCTGTTCCACGTCCACTACGCCATCCCCCACGCCGCCGCCGCCATTCTCGCCCGCGAGATGCTGGCCCCCTGCAAGTCCCCCGTGGTCACCACCCTGCACGGAACGGACATCACCCTGGTGGGACAGGACGCCTCCTACCGGCCCGTGGTCCGCTACTGCCTGAACAATTCCGACGCGGTCACGGCGGTGTCCGACTGGCTGAAGGACGTGACGGAATCCGTTTTCGCCCCCGAGGTGCCGGTCCGCCGCATCCACAACTTCGCCGATCCCGAGATCTTCAAGCCCGCCCCGCGCGACCCCCGCTTCCTCCCCGAGGACCTGGGGCGCAGGGTCTTCCTGCACATCTCCAATTTCCGTCCGGTGAAGAGGGTGGGAGACGTGGTCCGGACCTTCGCGGCCGCCGTGCGGATGGGGATCGACGGTGTGCTGGCGCTGGCCGGCGAGGGGCCCGATCTGGGCGTCGCTCTGGAAATCGCCCAGGACATGGGCGTGCGCGACCGGGTCCGGCTCCTGGGCGTGGTCGACGACGTTTCCGGGGTCATCTCCCAGTCGGAGGTGTTCCTGTTCCCGTCCGACGGGGAGAGCTTCGGTCTGGCACCCCTGGAAGCGCTCCTGTGCGAGGTTCCGGTGGTCGGGGCCAAGGCGGGAGGCCTTCCCGAAGTCGTGGAGGACGGCGTCTGCGGCTTCCTCCACCCCGTCGGCGACTTCGAGGCCATGGCGGCATCCTGCGCGAGGATCCTGACCGAACCCGGTCTGCGCGAAGCCATGGGCCGCGCGGGCCGGGAACGGGCCATCCGCCTGTTCTCCCCGGAGTCGATCCTCCCCCAGTACGAGGCGGTCTACCAGGAGCAGATCGACAGGCGCAAGGGCCGCTGCTGAACCCCCTCTAGGATTCCAGGGCGCGGGACCACTGCGGCGACGGACTTTCGTTCAGGCAGTGTTGCAGCATCGATTCCCATTCGTCCCGACGGGCGGATTCGCGCAGGACGAAGGCGTTGGGCTCGGGGGGGATCGGATCGGAGTCGACCAGGATCTCCACCACCCAGGCTTCGGGAATGCAGTCGGAGACGAGTCGGGCGAGTTCGGGGGTGCATCCGGTGGTGTGCCGGTCGATCAGCACCAGCGAGGGGGGATCGCCCTCGCGCACCGGCAACGCCAGGGATTCCCGCGCCAGGACCGGGGAATCGCAGAGGTAGACGGATTTCTCCGCGTCGGAACCCGACCGCTCGATCCACTCCAGGATCCAGCGCGACCACTGGGCCGACCGGTCCGGACTGGAACTGATGAGGAAGATCCCGCCTGTCATGGACCTCCCATAATAGATTTCGCCACCTCGGCGACCAGTTCGGCCCCGGGTTGCGCCCCTTCGTCGAGGATCCTCCGATCGGCTTCCCGGATGGCCCGACCCAGGAGCGGACCCTTGGGAACCCCCGCAAGTTGGAAGTCGTTTCCCAGCGGAGGCGGAGAGGGAGGCACGCGGTCGCGGATCCGGTCCAACTCCGCGATCGGGGGGAACGGCTCCAATCCCGCCCGCACCTGGGTCTCCAGGATCGCGCGCAGGACCGGCCAGTGCCGGTCCCGGAAGATCGGAGCGAGGTCGCTGGGCGGGGACAGCGGGTCATGCAGGCGGGGCCATCGCGTCCAGACGAGCCTGGCGGCATCGATCTCGGCTCTGGAAGAGCGGATCCGCTCCAGGAACCGCTCCTGGGCGGGCTGCACATCCGCCGCTGGACCAGGGTGGAAGGTCTCGAACCAGGGACACAGCGGCATGCCCAGGATCGCCGTCCACAGGCCCGGGACCTTCGGCAAACGGTCCCGGCACCACCGTTCCAGCCGGTCGCGGATGGAGGCGGAATCCAGGGTGCGGGCGAGTTCCGGAGACAGGGAGCCCAGGACACCGCTGTCCAGAAGCAGGGAGAGGCAGCGATGGAAGGGCCCCTGGCGGAACATCTTCTCCAATTCCTCGTGGATGCGCTCGCCGGAGAGCAGGTCCACCCGGTCCGAAAGCCGGAGCATGGCGGCCCAGGTGGAAGGATCGATCGAAAGATCGAACCGGACCGCGAAACGGATGGCGCGGAGGATGCGCAGATGGTCCTCGGAGAACCGTTCCTCGGGATCTCCGATGCACCGCAGGATCCGGGAACGGAGGTCGGCGATGCCCCCCACATGGTCGACGACCTCGCCGCTCGACGGGTCCAGCAGAAGTCCGTTGATCGTGAAATCCCGTCTCCCGACGTCTTGTTCCGCGGTGGCGGGTCCCACATGGGATGGCCTGCGACCGTCCAGGTAGGGGCCCTCGGTCCTGAAGGTGGTGACCTCGATCCGATCCTCGCCCCAAAGCACCATGCAGACGCCAAGTTCCGGCTTGACAGGAACGGTCCGACGGAAAACGTTCCGGACCTCCTCCACGGTGGCCGACGACGCCACGTCGTAGTCCGCGGGCTCAAGGCCCAGGAGCAGGTCGCGCACGCATCCGCCGGCCAGCCACGCCTCGTGCCCGGCCTCCCTCAGGGCCGCGACGACCTCGCGCGCGGACGGATGCGCCTTCCAGTCGAGTTCGAGTCTGGCCATGGTGCTGGTCCAATGGTACACTCGCCCTCGACGCCATGGCCTCTCCTCCTCCCAGAACCTACCGAAGCGGCCAGTGGATGGTGGTCGAATGCCGTCTGGGCCTGGAGGCCGCCGACGCCGGTTGGATGCGGGAGATCCTCGCGCAGGTGCGGGACTCCACCTGGGCGGGAGTGGTCCTGGACCTTTCCGGCCAGGAGGAGATGGATCCGTCCGGGCGGCGCATGCTCGCGAATTTCCACAAGGGGCTGGCCGACCAGGGCCGGGCGTTGGAGGTGGTCGCCGATTCGGAGACGCTCCGCGAGGGGTTGCAGATCGACCGTTCCATCGTGGTCCTGCAGGATCTGTCCGAACTGAAGCGGAGCATCCACGAGATGGCGCCGGAGCGGCTGCAGGCGCTTTTGTCCACCGGAGCCAGGAATTCGAACCTGCTGGGGTTCCGGCTGCGATGCCCGGTCTGCCGTTGCGACGACGCGCGCGGATGGCTTCCCGATCCCGACCGCCACCACAGCGCCTGGATCTCCAACGAGATCACCCTCCAGCTCCAACCGGACGACCCGGACGACTCCCTGGCCGTGGACGCCTATTCCGTGGCGGTCTGTCCGGAATGCCTGTTCGCGGCGACGAGGATGGACTGGTTCGATTCCCCCTCGGCCCATCTGCCCGCGACGCTCCCCGAAGGCAGCATCGAGAGGCTCACCAAGAGTTTCGCGCGGCGGCGCGCCGTCGTCCAGGACGTTGCGAACGACACGCCGATGTCCGTCTTCTTCGGGATGCCCAGGCTGGACCGCGCCGTCCAATGCGCCTGGGCCCTGGCCGAGGAATCGCTGCGCGCGGTGGGACGGGACCGTTCTTCCACGGACGGATTCGGGATCGGAGTGGCCATCGTCATGCAGGCCAAGTTCGCGAAGGAAGGCGACGATCTGAACCGGTACTACTCGGCCGCCTACGTGTGGCTGCGCCAGGTGGTGGACCAGGTCGGCAACTACGCCGAGGAACGGTTGGCGGAGGCCCACGTGTACCTGATGTCGGTCGCCCTCGCCCTGGGCAGGGAAACGGAGGCGAGGCAGGTGCAGCGCCAGGCCTTGGAGAGGTGGGGGAAGGATCCGGGGATGGCCATCTGGCTCGACCGGACGCGGGAGCTCCTGGGCTAGGATGGGGGAGGGGATGCCCGCCACCGGTCCGCAACGTGTAGATTGTCTACCTGTGAGTCGCTCCGCCCAGATGACAAACCTGGTGGAGAACGCCCTGCAGGGCATGCCCCAAGCCCGGCGCGTCCCCTACTCGAGCGTCCCCTCCGAGGTGCCCGTGAGACCGCCCCGAGAGCGATCCTTGGTGAAGAGCATCCTCCAGGGGGATGCGTTGAAGGCCGATGTCAGGAGGTTTTTCCGGGTGAGGGGACAGGATGTTCCGCTGGCGTGGGATCCGGATTCGGTGGTCGCGGTCGAACAGGTCCTGTCGCGCGAACCGGGCGCGCGACCAGGCGAGTTCCTCGGGCTGCTTCGGTTCGCCTGCGATCTTCGCGACCAGGAAAGCGACCAGTCCACGTGGTCCGAGTCCCGCTTGTGGTCGCTGGTGCGCAGGAGGCTTTCCAGCTCCTCCGGTCTGATGCTCCTCCGCTCCGTGGCCAACGCCCACGAAATCCTCCAATCCCTCGTGGAGGATCCCGAACCCTTGCGCCGACGCGGATTCGCCGATCTGTTGCGCGTCCTCGGGGTGCGCACCGGGCGTCCCTTCCTGGAACATCCCAAGACCATAGACCGCCCCGTCTGGGAATTCGCGTTGATCCTGGCCGTGCGGAGCGACCATTTCAACCTGGAGATGCGCGGCACCAGCTCCCGCCCCGTCCGGTGCCTGGATCTCCTGTTCGGCTCGACCGCCGTGTACCTGCGCGAACGCGGCGCAGAACCGACCCTGGCGGAACTCCGGTCCGCGGCGTTGCAGACCGGGTCGCCCCTGGGTCCTGCGCTGGATTCCTGGGTGCGCACCTTGGCCGTCAGTCCGGGCCGGACCTTGTTTCCGGGACTTGGAACCCAGGAGGATCCCCGCCAGTGGGTTTGGGAAACGGGACGCAGTGTCGTGGACCGCGATGGGCTTTCGGATCGCACCGGCCGGATCGCGGCCTGCGAGCGGGCCCTGCTCGAACTCGCCCGCGCCCAGGAGAGCTGGAAGGAGGACGTGGCCCTCGCCGTGCACGAAGCCTTCCGCGCGGAGATCGAACGCATCCTTCCCGAGTCCAGGCGGCAATCCGCGGTGCCCGAGGACCTTCCGACCGCCCCGGCATCGCAGGTGGACGTGCCGGAGGGGCCCAGCTCCTCCGACTCCCGAGGCGAATCCCCGCTTCCCACGGAGGGCGGGGTGCATGCCGCGATCGCGGCCTTCGACCAGTGGCTGCTGCCCGGAGAGACGGTGGACGGCCTGCCGACGGTCGGCTTCGATATCCTGGACCTGGAACGGCAGGGCAGGTGGATCGCCGAGGGCTGGCGCACGGGGTGGACACCCACCGGACATGTCTGGGCGGATCATTTCCGGTCCCTGCTGGGCGATGTACGCGTGCGCGAGTTCCTCCGCCTGGATTCCGACTGGCTGGGCGGACTCCGTGAACTGCTCACCGAACCCGATCCCTGGCTCATGGCCGGGTGGGAGGATCTGGTCCGCTGGCTCTATCCCGTGCACTCCAGGACCGATCCGATGGAGTTCCGCCAGAACCAGCGACCCGGAATGGCCGCGCACCGCACCGGCTGGGACTGGGCGCTGCTGCGCCTGTTCGCGTTGACGCTCGCGGAGGTCGCGAGTTCCGCGCTGGAACCCGGCCTCGCTCCATCCTGCCTTGTCGTGGTGCTGCGATGGCAGTCGCTCTCGCACAAGGGAGACCTGGAGATCCGTTCCCCCCAGTGGTGGGGCTGGCTCGCCGACGAAGTGGACGCGCGTGCCGAGACGGAAGGGAAGAGGCGGTTTCCCGAAATCACCCCTTTGGACATCGACTGGCGGATGCGCCATGTGGCCCCTTGGATCGCCTTCCCTTCGCCCGCCTCTTCCTCCATCCTTGGCGACTGGGTGACGGATCCTGTGGCGGCGTTGCAGGCCGACGCCCACCCCATCCACGAGCGCTGGGCCTCCCGCCTGTCCATGCTGACCCAACTCCAGGAGGATGCCAAGGAGGAAGCCTTGGCGGACCTTCTCGGGAGGGTTTGAGCCGACCAGGGCCGGTCAGACCATCCGCGCGGCCGTGCCGGTCGCCACGATCAGGACCACCCCGTGGTCCAACGAAACCCGGATTTCGGCGCCGACGACGGCGTTGCCTCCGGCCTTGTCCGCTTCCAGCTTGAGTTCGGCGAGCACCAGCTGTTCCAGCGACTTGAGCTTCTGCTGGGAGGTCTTGTAGCGGGAGAATCGTCCGGTTCGTTCCGCGCCCTCCAGCAGGAAATCGGTGGGGACCAGCGCCTCCGCGGTGACCACACCGAGGTAGAGTTCCACGAGGCGCCCCTGGAGGGAATCCGTCGTGGTGATGTCGATTCCCTTCAAGCGATCCACGAGTTCCGCCCCTCCGTGGGTACCGGTCGCGGAACGAGGCAGACTCTGCGATCCTCTGGCCGTCGCGTAGGGGTCCTCCGGTCCCCCGAAGATCGCGAAGGAGGAAAGTGCGTCCTGGACGGGAGGAACCGTCGCCAGAGGAGCGGGGGAGGGGGATTCGTGGCTGGAAGGCTTCGGTGGACCGGAACTCCCACCCATGGGGTGGGACGCGTTCGCCGGTGGAAACTGGCTGAGATCGGACGGGGGGGTGGCGGGGATCCGCGTCG
>Ga0209415_10021032_pt1 | contig 10084 bp, 6 predicted proteins | sample PeaSoiSIISIP2007_FD_187696 | JGI IMG/M metagenome (GOLD analysis project Ga0209415, IMG submission 187696) | Peat soil microbial communities from Weissenstadt, Germany - SII-SIP-2007 (SPAdes) (version 2) | ecosystem: Environmental > Terrestrial > Soil > Wetlands > Peat | place: Germany...
CCTCAGTTTGATTTCAACTCCCCGCGCGGCGTCATCCCGAAACCCGGCGCACTTCAGCCGGGTGAGGGATCTCCCATAGACAGACGCATGCGCGCGGGAGATCCTTCGCTCCGCCTGAAAAGCGGCTCCTCTCAGGATGACGCCACCGAAAGAAATTCAAACTGAGGCACTACCCCGTTTCCTTTCTTGAAAATCCTTCGCTGCCAAGCTGGTACGATATTCGCCAGTCACAATCTGCAGCAACTACCGAACCTCTTTTCCAAGGATGCCATCATGAAATACCGCAAACTCGGCCGTACCGGTTTCGAGGTCAGCGATGTCAGCCACGGACTCTGGGGCATGAGTGGCTGGAGCGGATCCAGCGACCAGGAATCCCTTGCCGCTCTTCAACTTGCCGTGGATCTTGGCTGCAACTTCTTCGACACCGCATGGGCCTACGGCGAAGGCAAGAGCGACGGCCTGCTGGGCGAGATCATATCTCGCAATTCGGCCCGCAACGCGAAAAAACGCCTCTACGCGGCCTCCAAGATTCCGCCTGCCAATGACCGCTGGCCCGCGCTGCCCTCCTACAAATATCAGAACGTTTTCTCGCCCAAGCATGTCTTCAAATACACCGATAAGATCCGCCAGCAGCTGAAGACAGACTCCGTCGACCTCTTGCAATTTCACGTCTGGGACGACAGTTGGACCAACGAGCCCGATTTTCGCTCCACGGTCGAAAAGCTGAAGCACGATGGCTGGATTCGCGACTTCGGCCTGAGCATCAACCGGTGGGAGCCGGGAAACGGCATTAAGGCACTGCGCAGCGGCCTGGTCGATGTGGTGCAAGTCATTTACAACATTTTCGACCAGGCGCCGGAAGACGAACTTTTCCCCGTCTGCCAGGAACTCAACGTCGGCGTGATCGCCCGCGTGCCCTTCGATGAAGGCAGCCTGGGCGGCAAGATGACTCTCGAAACCCGCTTCCCGAAGGACGATTGGCGTTCCGGCTACTTCGGCCCGGAAAATCTGGCCAAGACCGTCCATCGCGTCGACCGGCTGAAAGAAATCTTGCCCGCGGGAATGACCATGCCAGACCTGGCCCTGCGTTTCATCCTGTCGCACCCGGCCGTGAGCACGACCATCGCGGGCATGCGCAAACTCGATCACGTCCGCCAGAACATAGCCACCAGCGACGCCGGGCCGCTCGACAAAGCGCTGCTCACGGAATTGAAAAAACACCGCTGGGACCGCACCCCAACACGCTGGTCGGATTAAAGCCAGTGTGGCGCGGGCACTCTTGCCCGCGAAATGCCGGCAGCTGATGACGTGCCGGGATCTGTGCCAAATTCAAAAGCTTTGGGCTTTTGGACTCCTGGGGAGTTCAGGGGTTGGTGTTTGCGGGTTTGCTGGTGGTTAGATTTCGCGGGCAAGAGTGCCCGCGCCACACTCCTCAAAATCTCCTACCATCCTCTGGTAGTAGTTCGCGACCTCAAGGTAAACTCCGGCCTCAATCTCGAAGCCCCCCAACGGCGATCGAAAACTGAACCCCCAAAACAAAGCGAGGAGAACTGTGTTCACACCAGGCACGTTCAGAGCCGGCAGGTTCAGAGTAGAAACGATCGCTGCCATCTCCGTGGTCCTGTTGGGCAGCTTGCTGCACGCGCAAAACTCCCGCGGCTCGCTGCGCGGTACCGTGCAAGACCCCACCGGCGCCCGCATCGCCGCAGCGAGAATCGTGGTCCAGTTAGTCGATGGCTCGACGCAGCGCGAGGCCTCCACGGAAGACCGCGGCGAGTTCCGCCTCGATGACTTGCTCCCCGGCTCCTATCGCATCACCGTGAGCGCGCCGGGTTTCGCTCCGGCGCAGGCCGACGTGCATATCACCGTCAGTTCCGTGCGCGAAGTCACGGTCACGCTGAAGCCCGCAGGACAAACGGAATCCGTCAAAGTGGAAGGTCAATCGTCGTCGATCACCACCCAGACCATCGACCTGGCCAGCGCCGTTCATCAGGGAGTGGTCGGCAGTCAGGACCTTGAATCTCTTCCGCTTCCCGCGCGCAGTTTTGCCAACATCGCCTATCTCGTGCCCGGCACCGAGCCGGTCGAGCCTTCCGATCCCACCAAAGCGCGCATTACCGCAGTCTCCACCGGGGGAAGCTCCGGCCTGAACAACGAACTCTCGGTCGACGGCGCCGACAACTCCGACGACTGGATTGGCGGCTTCCTGCAAAACTTCTCGCCTGACGCGATTCAGGAATTCGCCGTGCGCACCTCCAACGAAGACGCCGACACGGGCTGGACCACCGCGGGATCGGTCGTGATCACCACCAAGCGCGGCGGGAACGAGTGGCACGGCAATGCTGCTTTCTACGAACGCGACGCGCAGCTCAACGCCCGCTTCCCAATCGAGAATCCGGCCCAAACCTGCACCAACGGCACCTGCGTGAACAATCCCAAGCAGCCGTTCTCCCGCCAGAACTATGTCGCCACGTTGGGCGGGCCGATCGCGAAGAGCAAAGCGTGGATCTTCACTTCGTTTGAAAATGTCCACGAAAATGCCAGCATCGCCTACAGTCCGGCCAGCGTCCAGCAATTCGACGCGCTGGCACAGCTGGCGGCCAATGGCTTGATCGCTGGTGTTCCGGCCATCGCCGTTCCCGCGACCGTCCCCATTCCCTTTCGTGACGACCTCGGCTCGCTGCGTTTCGATTGGGCGCAGTCTACGAAGTCGCAGTGGTTTCTGCGCATCTCCCAGGACAGCTACCTCACGCACAACGCGCTGGTCGAGCAGGGCACGCTGCCCTCCACCGGACTGACCACTCATAACAATTATTGGAACACCGCCCTCAGCAATACCTATATTTTCAGTCCGTCATGGCTGGGCAATCTGGTGCTCGACGCCAGCCTGCTGCACCTGACCCAGACGCGCAACTCCGCTATCGGATTCGCGCTGGCGTTTCCTTTCAGCTCCACGGCGCTGACGATTTCTGGATTCGAAACTTTCGGCGACAACCAGTTCGCCACTCCCATCACTCTGTTCCCCGACCTGCGCAATCAGGAGAAATACCAGGTTCGCTACGACCTGAGCCACGCGGCGGACGACCACGCGTTCAAGTTCGGAATCGACTTTATTCACGAGCCAGTGCTCAGCGGCGCCTTCGCCTCCACGGCGGAGACTCTTGCTGACTACGTCAATAACCCTGTCTACTATGCGCAGAACCCGGGTGTGTTCGGAATCTTCAACCCGCAATGCCTCAACTTCACCGCTTCGGATGGCTCAACCTGCGGCTACACTCCCGCCGGTGACGGCACTTTTTCGCAGAGCGTGCAACGACTCGGCCTCTATGCCGAGGATTCCTGGCGCGCCACGCATCATCTCACGCTCAACTACGGCCTGCGCTGGCAGACGACGTTTGGTTTATTCAATGCTTCAGGCCTGAGCCAAACTGCCAACCCTTCATTTTCTCTGCTGCCTTCGCTCGGCTATCCCCTTGCCGTGCCCCACGACGACCGCAAGCAGGTCGCACCGCGTCTCGGCATCACTTATTCCCTGGGCAGCGACGGAAAAACCGTGCTCCGCGCCGGCTTCGGCATGTTTTACGACGATCTTGCCCAGAACGGCTGGGCTACGGCGTTTGAAGCGGTCGACCCGAATCCCGCAGCGCCGCCGTCGCTCATCGATCCCAACTACAAGACGCCCTACGCCATCCACATCACTGGCGGCGTGCAGCACGCCTTCAACCAGCACTGGCTGATGAGCGCCGATTACACCCATGAGCAGGGAAACCACGGTTATCGCGCGTTTCCCTATCCCTCGGCCACCGTGTTCGAGTCCGACAATCGGTCCAGCTACAACGCGCTGATGCTGCATCTGCAAGGCAATACCCGCCGTTTCAACCTGGTTGCGAACTACCAGCTTTCCAAGGCGCAGACCTGGGGATGCCTGCTGGGCGAACTCTTCGACTATGTGGATGGCGTGTGCAAACTGCAGAGTGGATCACAGATGGGGCAGCTGGATGCATTCGGACCGGGCGACTACGGTCCCTCGGGCGAGGACGTTCGCCATCGCTTCGTGCTGGCGGGCACACTGCATCTACCCGGCGGTTTCGAGGTAAGCACCATCGCGCAACTTGAAAGCGCCCGCCCCATTACCATCACCACTGCAGACAACACCGGCCGCATCTGGGTGAAAGGAGCGTATACCAGTCTCGACGAGTTTCGTGGAACGCCCTACCTGCAGACCGATTTGCGCGTCACTCGCCCTTTCAAGATGGGCGAACGCTGGCAGATCAGCCCGTTCGCGGAGTTCTTCAACCTGTTCAACCGCAACAATCCCGGCGCCAACTTCGCGGTCAATGTGGTGCAGCTCCCGGTCCCAGCCGCCCAGATGGCGCCAAATGCACAGGGCATCACCAACGTCACCAGCATTTGCACGGTTGCCGACTGCTCGCAGACCGCGCCCATCACCAGCCTGAAGCAACTTGAAATTCCCGAAGGCGCTTTGGGCGACTTCTTCGGCCCCGGCACCACGGTCGGCATTCCATTCGCGGCACAGTTGGGAGTGCGGGTGACGTTCTGAGTGTGTGGCGCGGGCACTCTTGCCCGCGAAATCTATCCACGAGCAAATCGGGCAACACCACCCCTGCACTTACCAGGAGGCCAAAGCCCCATGGTTTTGAATTTCTGACAGCCCCGGCTGGCCATCCGCTGCCGGCATTTCGCGGGCAAGAGTGCCCGCGCCACACGAGCGTTTAGTAACCTGCCGGAACCACCGCATCCTCCGGATAACCCGGCACGCCGAACTCGGGAACATCGAGCCCTTCTTCTTCCACCTCGGGCGCAACGCGCATGCTCTTCGCTTTATTCACGCACCAGAAAACAACGAAGGTCGCTCCAAACGCCCAGGCCGCGTACAACGTTGCCCCTCCGAGCTGGACAAAGAACTGCCGCGTATCCCCGTGGAGCAAGCCCGTCACGCCCTGGCCGGCGTGTCCCAGATAGGAAGCAGCCCCCACGCCGTTCCATCCCGCGCCATAAGCGCCGTCGGCGAAAATGCCCACGCTTACCGCGCCCAGCCATCCGCAATAACCGTGCACCGAGATCGCGCCGCAGGGGTCGTCAATCTTGAGCACGCGGTCATTGAACAGCACGCCAAAGCTAACCAGCAGCCCCGCAATGACCCCAATAATGGTCGCCGAAGTCGGAGACACAAACGCACACGGCGCGGTGATCGCGACCAGCCCTGCCAGCATTCCGTTGCAGGCCATGGTCACGTCGGGCTTGCCGAACATGAAGTACCACACCAGCATCGCCGCCGCGGAGCCCGCAACCGCGGCAAGGTTGGTGTTCACGGCCACGACCGAAATGCGCAGGTCGGTGGCTCCCAGCGTTGAGCCGGGATTGAATCCCATCCAGCCGAACAGAAGAATGAACGTCCCCGTCACCACGTAGACGATGTTGTGAGCAGGAAAGACGCGTATCTTCCCTCCTGGCCCATACTTGCCTAGGCGCGGGCCCAGAATAATCGCGAGAGCCATGGCGCAGAACCCGCCGACCGCATGCACCACCGTGGATCCGGCGAAGTCGACATAGCCGTGGCCCAGATTCATCGAAGAACCCAGCTGCGACATCCAGCCGCCGCCCCAGGTCCAGCAACCGGCGATGGGATAAAGAATCGCGCCGATAAAAAGTTCACAGAGCAGGAAGGCCCAGAACGTGATGCGCTCGCAAATGGCGCCGACAATGATGTAGCCGGCGGTCTCCATGAACACGACTTCGAACAGGGTCAGGCAGTTGCTGCCGGCGTCATAGCCCGGGCCGGTGAGAAAAAATCCTCTGCCGCCGACGAATCCCCACTGCCCGCTGCCGATCAGGAAATGGTTGAGCGTGGGAACGCCGCCCAGGTTGCTGGGCGCGGCATTAATGGCGACGGCTCCGAACTGGAACGCGTAGCCCACGGCGTAGTACGCGAGGAACGCGAATACGTACGCGGCGAAGTTCAGCATCATCAAATGGCCGGCATTCTTTTTTCGCACCAACCCGCAGGTGAGCAGCGCAAACCCGGCCTGCATGAACAGCACCAGGTAGCCGGTGTTCAGTGTCCAGGCAAAATTGGTGGCTACGCGAACGTGCCCTACGCTGTCGGCCAGCTTCACCGCCAGCGGCTCCTTCGCGACCTGCGCCTGGTAGTCTTCGAACGCTTTCTTGTTGGCGGCATAGTCCGGAGCTGTCTTGTCCGTGGGTTCGGCGACCACGAACGAATTGCCGGCCGCGTCCACAACCGTGGTCTTGTCGCCGGTCGCCGTGCCCGAGGGATCGGGCTTGGGTTCGTCGGCAAAACTCTGGGCCGACAGCCCGGCCAGCATCACAAGGGCGAGCAGGATCACGGCTCCCGCCCTCATCCACCTTGCAGGCGCCAATGGCTGAGCGATGAAGCGTCCTTCAGCTCGATCCATCATCACTCGATCCGTCATCACTCGATCCGTCATCACTCGATCAGTCATAGCTCGATCAGTCATAGCTCGATCAGTCATAAGTTTGCTTGCTCCTGTACCTGAGGAAGATGGAGAGTCGCGGAGGATCTGATCTGAAAGGCCGGGGATAGACTCCATGCGGACACAGCAACACTCCCGCAGCCGCTGTGGGATTCAAGCCGGCCAACCCGCACAGCAGTGACCATCTCAGCTAAGACGCGTCCCGCTATACATCCTCTCCCGAATGGATTTCTTAAAATTGGCAGGCACACAGTAAACGGCGTGATCTGCCGAGTCCAACAGATAATTCTTATCGCCTTCATTGAAAATGGCGCAGAAGGATTTATTTATCGCAGTCATAAGCCAAAATTATTCGCCTGGCGAAGAAACTTCTGCCAGAGCTGCGCTCCCGCCATCTGAGAGTCGGAAAGACTTCGACCTCAGACTTCGACCTCAGACTTCGGACCTCCGACTTCCGCCGCTTGCTTTTTCCTTAAGGGCCGGCTTCCTTGGCTTAGGTTCGAAGTCTGAGGTCTGAGGTCCGAGGTCTGAGGGCTGGCAGCCGCTAAGTTGTTGAAAATATCCGTAAGTTATTGAGTATTGGTGTAAGTGATTGAAAACACGTAGAGGCATCCCAGGAAGCCGCAGGAGGGGCGGCACGCGCGCGGATGAGGTTTTCCCCGCCCCGGCACGTTGTCGTCGAAATTAGGGCCGTTTCCGGCTCAGGAAATGGCATCCTGCGAAGGGTCCGGAGGGCGAAACCGGACTGGCGGAGCGCCAGCGACTCCCCCAGGATACCTCCCTGTGTGATTTAGCTAGGAGATAACCTGACGAGAGCAGGTATGACTATCCGGGTCTAAGGCCTAAACCACAGAGAACACAGGGGGACTCAGAGGAAGGCGGAGAATGCGAGTCAAATCTGCTTCAGGGGAAGCGGCGAGCGTTTTACCTCACAAGCCATTCCGTCGCGGTATGCACGCGCACCAGCAGCGCGCTGTAAGTGATTGCAAACGCTGCGAGCGTCGCCAGCGACGCTGCAACGGCGCACCAGGCAGAGGCGGAGAGGCGCGAAGGAAAGCGGCGTTCTTCGCTCTGTGCTCCGTCACTCCATCTCTCGTCACTCCGGGCGACCAGCCGTTCGATGCGGGCGCTCATCGCAGCCGCGGGGCCGTAGACCAGCGCGGCGGTTAAATCCGCCGGAGCCTCGGCGGGCAGGCGGGAGAGCTTGATCAGCGCGGCGGCCAGGTCCAGCGCTTCACTCGCGGTGTAGACTGCGGCGTCATCTGCCGCCATTTCAGTGGCTTCCAGCCAGGCCGCTTCCAAACCTTTCATCCCCGGAAAGGCGACCAGACGCAGCAACAGCTTTTTCAGATTATCGCGGCGCCGAACGTGCGCCAGTTCGTGGCGCAGCGCGGTCTGCAACTCTTTTTCGGTAAGGAGGAACTCCGCCGCACCCGACATCAACACGCGCGGCCTCAAAATGCCGGCCACTGTGAGGGCTGGGACTACCGGCGAGATTCTAACTACGGGCACTCGTCTGCGCCATTGCAGCAATTCGCTCGACTTTGCTTGGCTGCTCTTGGATTCGCTCGACGTTGGCTCGCTGGTCCAGGAGGCGATCGCACGCGAGGCAGTGGTCAGCGCGCGAATCGCATTGCACACTCCGAATACCGCCAGCATCAGCCCGCACAGGCCGAGCAGCAGGGGAGCGGTTGTGATCGGTTCGTCGATCGAACGCGGTTCCAGCAGCACAAACGACGGCACCGTGAAGGCCAGCGTGACGGCCGCGGCCGCGGCCAGCGGCAACAGCCGCAGCCCATAAAGCAGGTCGGCGGTACGCCGCGCCGGAAATTTCTGGCTGTAGCGCCAGAAGCTCCGCCACCCACAGCTCACCGCCAGCGACAGCGCGCCGTACACCAGAACAAACACTGAAGAAGAGACTGCCAGCAGACGCGCCGCGAACATTTACTCTTTCTCCTTGGACATATCTCTATTTTCTTTGAGCATCGCGCCCTGTTCCTTTTTGCGGGTAGCCTGACCGCGCAACTGGCGGCGCTTGGTTTCGACCAGCTTCTGCAGATCGCCGAGCAGCTGGGCGTCGCGCTCGGTCAGAATCTCCACCAGATACGAGAGGGGCAACGACGTCTGCGGAGTGGCGTCGAGCAATTCGCGGAATGCGCTGCCCGCCACTTGCTGGCGCAATTGCTCGCGCGTGAACCGGGGCGCGTAACGGAAGGCGCGGCCTTCGGCACTGCGGGTGAGCAGATTTTTCTTGAAGAGACGGTCGAGCGTGGTCATCAGGGTGGTGTAGGCGAGATCCCCGTGATCTGCCTCGAGCAACTCACGGACCGTGGCCGTTCCGCGCGACCAGAGAGCCTCGAGCAGGCGCTGCTCCAGCGGGCCCAACTGGGAAGAAGACGCGCGCAGGTGGAAGATTCGGTTCATCCCGATCGAGAAACAGAAAGGGCATTTTACCGTGCGGATGGTGCTTGCGCTAGACGAAATGCGCGTGGGTGTTTTAGCCCTCCGGCCTGTAATTTGCGCGTCGTGCCGAAGAAACCAGTCGAGCTGCGCTCGACTGGACAGCCGAGGGCGGCTGTCCCCACATGAGCATTATTCGAAAGAAGGTAGCTACCGCGTGGCTTCCACCGTCTGCGCGGGAACCGCTTTCGCACCTGGCCGCAGCCACCAGATCAGGCCGCCGCCGAGAACCAGACCGATGGCGATCAACTGCGTGCCGGACATGGCTCCGCCGAATACTGAACCGCGGCCGGGGTCGCCGCGCAGGAATTCCAGGAAGAATCGGGCTACGCCGTAGATGAACAGGAACGCGCCGAAGACCTGGCCGTCGAACTTGCGGTGCTTCAGCAGCCACATGAGGACGATGAGATTTGCCACTTCCACTGCCGACTCAAACAGTTGCGTGGGCTCAAGGGGGACATGCAGCGGGGTTCCCGTGATCTCATTGGCCAGGGGATTGGTAAACGTGACGCCCCAGAAGTGATGGGTTTCCTTGCCATAGCAGCAACCGGCGGCGAAGCAGCCGAGGCGTCCGATGGCGTGTCCCAGAGCCAGGCCGGGAGCGAAGGCGTCGCAAACTCTGAGCGGGGGCAAGTGGTGGTGGCGAACGTACCAGGCGGCGGCGAGGAACGAACCGATCAGTCCGCCGGAAAAGACTCCTCCGGCCTGTAAGGTGGCGAGGCTGAAAATCTCGCCGCGATGGGCCGAGAAATAGCTCCAATCGTTGATGACGTAGAGAACTTTTGCGCCCAGAATCCCGCAGAGGACGACCAGAATCCCAAAGTTCCAGGTCTTTTCGCCATCCATGCCCAGGCGTTCGGAGTTGCGCACGCCCAGCCACAGACCGGCGAGGACTCCGAGGGAGACCAGGAATCCGTAGGTGGGCAGGAAGAACTTCCCGTAATGGAGCAGTTGTGGATACACAGTGAGTTAGATGCGAAAGTTGTGGGATTCGGCTACTGGATCAGTCTAGCAGGAAAGGGGAGGGATGCTCCGGTGCAGTGGTGCGCTGGCCTCTTTAGCTGACGCCCCGCGATTGTGGAGACTGAGATCCCTCCGCCGCGATGAAAAACGCGGCGTTCGGGATGACCATGCGGTCGGGATGGCCA
>Ga0209415_10021033_pt1 | contig 10084 bp, 9 predicted proteins | sample PeaSoiSIISIP2007_FD_187696 | JGI IMG/M metagenome (GOLD analysis project Ga0209415, IMG submission 187696) | Peat soil microbial communities from Weissenstadt, Germany - SII-SIP-2007 (SPAdes) (version 2) | ecosystem: Environmental > Terrestrial > Soil > Wetlands > Peat | place: Germany...
TCGAACTCCAGGCCCTTGGTGCTGTGCAGCGTGATGAGCGTGACGCCCGGCTTGCCCTCGTAAGAATCGGCGTCGCTCACCAGCGCCGCAGCGTCCAGAAACTCGGTGAAGGATTCGCCGGCCTCGATGCTCTCTGCCACCGCACGCACCAGTTCTTCCAGGTTTTCGGTGCGCGCTACATCTTCCGGCGTGTTGCGATCTTTCAGCGCACTCATGTATCCGGTTTCCTCGAGGGCGTAGCGGAGAAACTCGGCGGGCTCCTTCGCGGAATACGCTTCCCTTAAGCGCAAGATAAGCTCGCGGAAAACGCGCAGCGGCGCAACGGAGCGGCTGGCGTTGGGGCTAGTCATCAGCGATTCCATGGCATCCCAGAAGGATAGATTCTCCCTTTGCGTGATGTCGCGGAGGGCGTCGACAGTGGTCTTGCCGATTCCGCGCGCGGGCACATTCAAAACACGCAGCAGGGAAATGTCGTCCTCGGGGTGCAGCGCCAGCCGCACATAAGCGAGCGCATCCTTTACTTCGGCGCGATTGTAGAAGCTGAATCCGCCCACCAGCTTGTAGCGCAAGCCACGGCGGCGAAACACTTCTTCAAAGGAGCGCGATTGAAAGTTGGTACGGTATTCGACGGCGCAGGTCTGGTCCGGATCGTCAGCAAGAATGCGGTCGAGCTCCTCCGCGACGAATTCGGCCTCGGCCTGGGCGTCGCGGGCCTCGAAGTAGCGGAGATTGTCGCCCTGGTCTTTTTCTGCGGTGAGCGTTTTCCCCAGGCGGTCGGGATTGTTGGCTACCACAGCCGCGGCGGCATCCAGAATGTTCTGCGTGGAGCGATAATTGCGCTCCAGGCGGACGACTTTGGCGCCGGCAAAGTCCCGCGCAAAGCTGAGCAAAATGGAGACATCGGCGCCGCGCCAGCGGTAGATGGACTGGTCCTCGTCGCCCACGACGCAGACATTCTGGCGTTCGTTGGCCAGGAGGCGCAGCAAATCGTATTGCACGCGATTCGTATCCTGATACTCGTCCACGTGTAGATACTGGAAGCGGTTTTGCCAGCGTTGCCGGACCTGCTGCGCTTCCCGCAGCAGCCTCGCGGAGCGCAGCAGCAGGTCGTCGAAATCGAGAGCCTTGCTTTGCTTCAGGAGCGCCTCGTAAGCGGCGAAAATATCCGCTACTTTGCGGACATCGGGGCCAAGCGCATCCGCGCGCATCTGCTCGGGAGTTTGCGCCTGATTCTTGGCGTAACTGATGCGGCTGAGGACATTGCGCGGCGTGAGCGCGTCGTCCTCGATGTGCAGCTTGGCCATGACCAGCTTCACGGCGGCAAGCTGGTCATCGTCGTCATAGATCGCGAAATCTTTGGGGAGTCCGGCCGCAGCCGCTTCCCGGCGCAGCAGCCTGGCGCACAACGAATGGAAGGTGGAAATCCACGGACGCTCCGGGGGAACGCCCGCCCGCAAGAGCAGATCGGTGACGCGCGTGTGCATCTCTTCGGCGGCCTTGTTCGTGAACGTGACCGCAAGAATCGCCTCCGCGGGAATCCCTTTGGCGATGAGGTTGGCCATGCGAAAGGTGATTGCACGGGTCTTGCCTGTGCCCGCGCCCGCAAGAATCAGCATAGGCCCCTCCGTGGTTTCCGCGGCGCGGCGCTGCTCCGGATTGAGTTGATCGAGAAGAGTCTGCATGGGTCCTGGGGAAACGGAAAATTGTCAGCCCAATCATGGTAGCCGACGGTGCGAGTCTCAGCAAATCGCCGAAAAGTTCGGTAACGGGTCAGCTTCCGGTCAGCTCGGTTTACCAGGCATCTGCGGCTACAGCGGTTGGCAACGCTCTGCGGACTCGTTCACGCTATACAAAAGTTCGCCTGTTTGGTCTGTACAGAAGGCACGAGTCCCTGTCTTTCCGGGCAATAGAGGTACTGCGGTTGCCTTAAATCGAACGACCACTCCGTTCGGGTCGACTTCGCATCCGGTGAGCGAGAATTTGTAACCCTCGAATGAATCAGAAAATAGAAATCCTTCGTGAGTGTGCTCTCCGTTCGAGGGCGCTGCCGTTTTCAATAGCGCGAACTCGCAGGTGAATCCTTTCGAGGGGTGCGCTGTTGCATATCGGAGTTCAAGGTTCGTGAGCGCACGTAGACTGTACATCGCATTGGCTTCATCATGCGCCATGCGGCTAACTATGTTATGCGGAATCCAGATTGCGGCGAGGATAAGAACAAAAGTCACGACCAAAATAGGAAACACCCAAGAGCGTCGCTTTGTGGTACGAGCCTTCATGGCCCCTTCGGTTTGTCCAGAGTCCATATCCACCTACCGACCCAGCCTACCACTTCGGGTTTTATTCAGAAACTGTTCCACAGTTCAGTCGTTATTTCGTGGTCAACTCCCGATCTTTCGCGTAATCGGAAACTTACCCACTACCAAAAGTCCTGCAGGGTATGTGCCTTGGGGAGATGGGGTCGAGCGGTGCTCGACCCCTACGGGAGATAGCCGGACAAACTCAGTTCGTGGGGGAAGAGCCTAGCGGAATCTCAAAATAGGAGAGGGGCTGCTTCGTGCCCATCGTGGTGAGATTGGGCACGTACAGCCGGGCAGATCGCAGCAATTCAACCTCGCCGCGCAAATCGAAATAGAGCAGTCCTTCGACGGTGCCATGTGCCGCCACCACGGAGGAGGGCATCCCGGCGTTCTGGCAATCATCACGGAAGTCGGTCCAATTCTTGTCCCTGGTGGGTTTGGCTCCCCCTATGGGAATGGGCAAAGGGATGCGCTTCGCGGTGGGATCCTTGCCATTGTTCTTCAATAGGACCGTGTCCGCTACATCATCCGCGGTCAGCGGCTCGAGTTCCTGGCGCTCGTCTTCGTTCAATTGCAGGAGCAGGCGGATGTGCGGAAAGTCGATCTTAATGCCCTCGCCAGTATCGTTGCGGAAGGAAACTCGCAGAGCGACAATGCCTTTGGAAAACGGGGATTTTTTCGGGAACCGCTCCTTGTAACGGGAGGCCTGCGTCCAGGGATCGACGCCAATGGTCATGCCTTCGTGAGAATCCTGGATCGGGGCGCGTACCGGCTCGGCTTGCTGTCCCGCCAGCGCTGGAACCAGGCAGACCGTCAACAGAGGCAGGAGAAGGGAAGAGCAGAGCTTTCGCATGAAGATATAATAGACTGTTTGCATCCTGTGGCCTTCGATTCCTTAGGGAGAAGCAGGGTTGCCCTGCTTGCGGAGTAGCGGGCCGTCGCAAATCCGAGACACACCGGAGCCAGATCGCGTGTACTTCTTGTATAGCGTCTTAATAGGCTTGGCCGCCGTCATCACCGCGCCTTATTGGCTGATCCAGGGCCTGCGCCACGGCAAGTATCTATCCAATTTGGGCGAGCGGCTCGGACTTGGCGTGCCGGGCGTTGCCAAGCTCCCTGCGGACCGCCCCGGCGCCATCTGGATTCACGCGGTATCCGTAGGCGAAGCGCTGGCAGTTGTTGCGCTGGCAAAGAGGCTGAAGGAAGCATATCCGCAGCGGCCGCTGGTGATTTCCACGACCACCATCACAGGACAGCACGTGGCGCGGGAACGTATGCCCTTCGCAGATGCTGTGGTGTATTTTCCGTTTGATTGGGCGTTCTGCGTGCGCAAGGTGATGGATGCTGTAAAGCCCGCGGTCATTGTCGTGATGGAAACGGAAATTTGGCCGAATTTCCTGCGCGAATCTGGGCGTCGCAAAGTTCCGGTGATTTTCACCAGCGGTCGCATTTCCGACCGTTCGTTTGCGCGCTTTCAGAGGTGGTTCGGCGTGCTGGGATTCTGTCTTCGGCCGCTGCTGGCATCGGCTCTCTCGAGTCCAGCGGTGTTCCTGATGCAAACGGAGAGCGACGCGGAACGCCTGCGCGCGCTTGGTGCCCCGGCGGATCGCGTGAAAGTCAGCGGAAACTTAAAGTACGACCAGGAATTGCCCGCGGTTACGCCACTTTCTACTTGGCTGGAAACGGCCTGCAAAGAGCAGGGGCGCTGGCCGGTGATTGTCGCGGGCAGCGTGGTAGCCAACGAGGAGCCGCTGGCGCTGATCGCGTTTGGCGTAGTGCAGGGTGACTATCCCAAAGCGCTGCTGGTCCTGGCGCCGCGCAAGCCGGAGCGCTTTGCCCCTGCCGCTGAGTTCATCGAGGAAGCGCATCACAAGTTTGTTCGCCGCTCCGAGCTGGCCGTGGCGGGGCCCGTCGCGACGTCGAGCGACAACGGCAAGAGCTTCACCGCGAGCACCACGGTGCTGTTGCTTGATAGCATTGGCGAACTGGCGTCGCTTTATCGGCTTGCGGACGGCGTGTTTGTCGGCGGATCGCTGGTGCCATCCGGTGGCCACAACATTCTGGAGCCTGCCGCGTTTGGCAAAGTGCCGGTGTTCGGTCCTTCGATGGAGAATTTCGCGGCCATCGCTTCGCGATTTGTGGAAGCCGGAGCCGCAATTCAGGTCACCAGCCCCGAGGATGCGGGCGTCGAGTGGATTCACTTGCTCAAGAGTCCCGAGAGAATGCGGAAAATGGGGGACACCGCGCGGCAGCTGGTCGAAACGAGCCGCGGCGCCCTGGAGCGCGCACTGGCGGAGATTTCGCGGCAACTCGGTGACGCGAAGCGATGAACCCGCCACCAATATTGCAGTGGCTATTGTGGCCATTGTCGTTGGTGTACGGAATCGCTGTGCGTCTGCGGTTGTGGCTGTACGCTCGGGGCATACTCCCGACGAAACGCCTGCGTACGCCAGTGATCAGCGTGGGCAATTTGACTGTTGGCGGAACGGGCAAGACGCCCATGGTCATCTGGCTGGCGGAAAGATTTTTAGCGGCAGGCAAACGCGTGGGGATTTTGAGCCGCGGCTACAAGGGAAGCGGCGATACCAGCGATGAGATCGAGCTAATGAAGTATCGCTTGCACGATCGCGTATTGTTCGGCGTTGGCGCGGACCGTTACGAGCAGGGTCGACGCTTGGAACAAAAGGGTGTGGACGTGTTTTTGCTCGACGATGGCTACCAGCACTTGCAGCTTGCACGCGATGTGAATCTGCTGCTGATGGACGCGGCGCAGCCCCTGGGCAGGGAAATGCTTCTGCCAGCAGGCCGATTGCGCGAGCCCGTTGCAGCGATGAGCCGCGCGAGTTTGCTTGTGTTTACGCGCACAGAAACATCGGCGGGGGCAGCAGCGGCCATCGGCAAGCTGCCAGGCTATCCGGTGTTTCCGGCCGCGACGCGATTGCTGGGCTTCCGCCGACTTGGCGGAGGCGCGCAGGTGCTGACGCAAACGGAAATCGGAGCGGGACCTTTCCTGGCGTTCTGTGGCATTGGCAACCCGCGCGCATTTTTTCTCGACCTGCAAAACTGGCAGATGCCGATTGCAGGAACGCGGGCGTTTCCCGACCACAATCGCTATTCCGCCGGCGAAGCGAAAGCGCTCGCGGAAGCGGCACGAGCGGGTGGGGCCCGCGCTTTTGTTACCACGGAAAAGGACGCGCAAAACCTTAAGGACGCACAATTCAGAGAAATGCCCGTCTTCGTGGCGGTGATTGATCTGGAACTTTCCCAGGAGGCGGTATTCTGGGAAGCGATTCAGGCGCAAATTGTGGCCAGGGCTCCCTCCCGAATGGTGAACTGAGTCTTTCGGGAAAGATAAAGCGGTGCGGGAACGTAAGGGGGCATTCTCGGTTTTGCGGTTCTAGCGGATTTTTGTTTGGAAGGTGCGCAGCGGCATGAAGATCATGATTCGCGCGACGAACTGGGTCGGCGACGCCATTCTAGCGTTGCCGGCGATTCGCGCTGTGCGCCACAAATTTCCCGAGGCGCGCATCAGCATCGTGGCGCAGCCGTCTGTGGCGGAAATTTACTCCGACCAGTCCATCTGTGACGAATTGATCGTCTATGACCCCAAAGGGGCGCATCGTGGCTGGAGCGGCCGCGCCGCCTTTGCATCCGAGTTGCGTGCAAGGAAGATCGACGTCGCCCTGCTCCTGCAGAATGCCTTTGACGCCGCGTGGCTTGCCTGGCGCGCCGGAATTCCGGAGCGCATCGGCTACGCGCGTGACGCCCGTCGCGTGCTGCTCACAAAAGCAATCGCCGTGCCCAGGCCGGGCGAGATCCCTGCGCACGAAAAGTTCTATTACTTGGAACTATTGCGCCGCGCCGGCTGGATCGATAAGTTGCAGGACGATGCGCATATCGCGCTTTACGTTCCCGAGGCCCGTCGCGTGAAAGCCGCAGAAACATTGCTTGAAGCTGGTGCGCGGCCACACGCCGTTCGCGTCGCCATTGGTGCGGGTGCTTCCTACGGCTCGGCAAAGTGCTGGCCGCCCGAGCGCTTCGCGGAATGGGCCAACCGCCTTCAGGCGGAAACGGATGGCGACGTGATCCTGTTCGGCGCGGCCGCGGAGGCCAGCGTCTCCAACGCCATCATCGCCGGCATGAAGAAAAAGCCCGTTGACCTGACCGGGAAAACGGCCATCGGCGATTTGCCTGCGCTCCTCTCGCGGTGCCAATTGTTCCTGGGCAACGATTCCGGGGCGATGCACGTCGCCGCGGCTGTGGGGCTGCCGGTGGTGGCAGTCTTCGGTCCGACCGATCCATTTGGCACTGCGCCCGTAACGCCGCGCAGCAGCATCGTGCAGGATCGGCCATACTGCAGCCCGTGTTTTTTGCGGCGCTGCCCCACCGATCATCGCTGCATGAAAAGCATCACGCCGGAGTTGGTTGCAGCTGCCGTAAAGCCGTGGCTGGTTAATTTGGAGGTGGGTCCTGCCTGAACAGAAGCCACGCCGCAGAGCGGTTTTCCTCGATCGCGATGGAACCATCGCCGAAGAAGTGGGTTACTTGAACCATGCCGCGCGATTTCGTATGTTTCCGTTTGCGCCTACGGCCATCCGGCGCCTGAATGAAGCGGGACTCGCCGTGGTGGTGGTCAGTAACCAATCGGGAGTCGCGCGCGGCTATTTCCCGGAATCGCTGGTGCTGGAAGTGAATGAATTGATGAAATCCGCGCTAGCGAAGGAAGGCGCGCGGCTGGATGGAGTTTACTATTGCCCGCATATTTCCACGGACGGCTGCGACTGCCGCAAGCCGAAAATCGGCATGATACAGCGGGCGGAACGCGAACTGGGTTTGCAGGCGAGCGGCTCGTATGTAGTGGGCGACCGTTACGGCGATATGGAGATGGCGTTTCGCGCCGGCGCCCATGCCATACTCGTGCGCAGCGGTTATGGCCTGGGCGAGTGGACGTGGCACCGCCAGGAATGGCCAAGGCAGCCTGACCATATCGCGGAAGACCTGGCGGGCGCGGTGGACTGGATTCTGGGGCAGAAGCAATGACGCGTGCAAAGAAAATTGTGAGTGTTTCTCCATCCGTGGATCTCGTGGCGCTCGCGGACATCGTGGAGCGCTTCGCTGGGAAGCAGGTGGTCGTGCTTGGCGATTTTGTGGCGGACGCGTTTCAATTCGGCGACATCACGCGCGTCTCGCGCGAAGCTCCCGTGCTCATCCTGAAACATCGCGAGACGCAGATTGTGCCGGGTGGCGGTGCCAACGCGGTGAACAACTTTGCAGCACTCGGCGCAAGAGTCTCGCCGGTCACCGCCGTTGGAGATGACGCCGCCGGCGAGCGACTTGTCGCCGTCTTCCGGGAGAAGAAAGTCGACGTCTCCGGCATTGTGCGCGTGAAGAGCTGGACCACTCCCACGAAAACGCGATTCCTGGCGGGTTGGGCGCACACGGTTTGGCAGCAGGTTCTCCGCGTGGATTACGAGCCGGGGGAAGCGCTTGGCGAGGCGGCGCGCAAAAAGTTGGCGCAGTTGGTTGCGGCGAAAATTCGCGGGGCCGATGCCTTGGCCGTCTCAGATTATGGTTTCGGCGTGGCCACTCCCGTAGAGGTCCGCGCCGCCACCCGCAGCGCGAAGCGCGAGATTCCCGTGACGCTGGACTCCCGCTACCATCTGAACAGGTACAAGAACGCTGGGATTACCTCGGCGACTCCCAACGAGGCGGAGTTGGAAGCTTTGCATCACACCGCCATTGGGAGCAATCTGAAGGAACTCGAACGCTGTGGCGAAGTGACACGCAAAGAATTGAAATTGAAATCGCTGCTGGTGACCCGTGGGCGCGACGGCATGGCGCTTTTTCAGCCCGGACAGAGGCCGCTGCACATTCCGATTCACGGAAGCGATCAGGCCGTGGACGTCACCGGCGCGGGCGATACCGTCCTTGCGGCATACACCCTGGGATTGGCTAGCGGCGCTTCGGCTCTAGAGGCGGCGCACATCGCGAACATTGCCGGCAGCCTGGTGGTGATGAAGCGCGGCACGGCCACGGTTTCCCTCGAAGAGCTTCTCGAGGCCATTCGCCGGGCGGCGGTCACCGGATCAGGGGCTTAGTTGAGCGCAAGTTTGCGGAGCAGGGAAGCGCGGCGAGGCAATCCGTCGAGCAGAAAAAGCATGCGTAAAGCCGTATCGAAGATAAAGTCGCGCGAGGAGCTGCAGCTTCTTCTCGCCGGTGCCAAGCGCCATGGCAAGCGCATCGTGTTTGCCAACGGCTGCTTTGACACGCTGCACGTCGGCCACGTGCGCTATCTTTCCGGCGCAAAAGAGCAAGGCGACGTCCTGGTCGTGGGGGTGAATGCGGATTCCAGCGCGGGCCGGCTGAAAGGCCCCGGGCGGCCCATCCTGAACGAGCATGCGCGCGCCGAACTGGTGGCAGCGTTGCGCGATGTGGATTTCGTCGTTCTCTTCGAGGAGCTGAACGTGGAGAAGTTGCTGGAAGAGTTGCGCCCCGACGTTCATGCGAAGGGCACGGATTACACGGCAGAAAGCGTTCCGGAGCGCGCCGTCGCCGATCGGCTGGGGATACGCGTTGCGATTGTAGGTGATCCCAAGGACCATTCCACACGCGCGCTGCTCGATTCCATTCGCAAGGCGCCGCATGGCTGAGCAACGATTTCTCGTTGTGCGCCTGGGTTCGTTGGGCGACATCGTGCACACATTCCCCGCGGTCGCCGGGTTGCGCGAATCGTTTCCCTCCGCGAAGATTATCTGGCTTACGCACCCGCGATGGGTGGAACTCGTCGGCAGCAGCGGGCTTGCCAGCGAAATATGGCCGGTGGACTCGCGCGATCTGGGCTGCGTTCGACAGGTTCTACGGAAAATTCGCGGTGGCAATTGGACGGCAGCGATTGACTACCAGGGACTGTGGAAATCCGCAACATTGCCTTTTCTGGGAGGGGTTGCCAGGCGCATCGGCTTTTCTGGGGCGACCATCCGCGAATTTGGCGTTCCGATTCTCTATACTCAGCGCGTGGCCTGCCGGACCACGCACATCGCCGATCAGAATGGGGAGCTTACGTTGCGCACAGGCGCTGCGAAGGCTGTCGGTGAAGTAATACTCGAAGTTGCGGAAGCGGACTGCGAACTGGTCCGCAAGGAACTTCAGGAACAAGGCGCAACGCGCTACGTGGTGCTGAGTCCCGGCGGCGGGTGGCGCTCCAAGTGCTGGCCTGCCGAGCGATTCGGGGCGCTCTGCCAAAGAATCCGCGGCGAGTTGGAGATCCCGTGCGTCATTAATTATGGCCCTGGAGAAGAAGCGCTTGTTGCAGCGGTGCAGGCTGCCAGTGGCAGTGCGCGGCCGGTGGCCTATGATGGAGAGATGGGACCCTTGATGGCGCTTCTGCGCGGCGCGCAATGCATCGTTGGCGGAGATACGGGGCCGCTGCACCTGGGCATCGCTTTGGGTGCGCGTGGTGTCGCGCTCTTCGGTCCGACCGACCCGGCGCGCAACGGCCCTTACCCGCGGCAGCAAATCGTTCTTCGCAGCCCTGATGCACACACGACCTACGGCCGTGGCGACGCGCCGGATGCTTCCTTGCTGGCCCTTACTGTAGAAGAAGTCTTCGATGCCGTGCGGAAGTCGGTGAGCAAAAACACATGACGGCGGTCGACTTTTTCTCGCGCTGGCGCGTGCGTATCGGGTATTTTCTCGCGGTTGTGGTCTTATTTCTGGCCCGGCCGACCCCGCGTTCCATTCTACTTGGCGCTGCCGTCGGCGCGATTGGCCTGGCCGTTCGCGCGTAC
>Ga0209415_10021034_pt1 | contig 10084 bp, 6 predicted proteins | sample PeaSoiSIISIP2007_FD_187696 | JGI IMG/M metagenome (GOLD analysis project Ga0209415, IMG submission 187696) | Peat soil microbial communities from Weissenstadt, Germany - SII-SIP-2007 (SPAdes) (version 2) | ecosystem: Environmental > Terrestrial > Soil > Wetlands > Peat | place: Germany...
CGGGGAATGCCGCGCCGTGTTCGGCGTGCATGCCGCCGAGTCGAAGGAGGTGCACCTCGTATGAACGCGATTCCGACGTACTGCGCCCAGGTGCCCGAGGCCATCGTAAACAGGGCCGTCGCGGCTGTTAGTACAAATCGCTTGTGCATGGTAATTCTCCCGCTTCTATTTCTCGTGCAGCTTCAGCCGGACGATACCCTTTTCGTCGACGTATTCGCGATTGTTGTCGCAGACAAATTCGACCATTTCATAGTCCGCGGGCATGCGCTTGAACGCCAGCGTATAAACCACAGGCTTTTCCAGCACCACGGGATCTTCAATGGTGATCTGGTCGTGCAAAATCTCGGGTGAGACCATCCGGAGCCGGTCCGTAACCCGCATTTGAGGGCTGTGCGGCATTCCGCGATAGCCCGAAACCGTGGGCTTGATGCCAACCGTGTCCACCACCAGCGTGTCACCTTCCCAGTGGCCGACCGATCGCCCGTAATAGCCGGGCGCGACGTCCTCGATTTTCCATTGCGGCCGATCCATGTAAACACGACGCACTTCGCTGAACGCCTCGGAAATAATGGTGACCTGCTTCGAGGTTTGGATGATTTCAATGGGGTAAACGGCAATGGACATCATGCTGGGCACGCCATAGGGGATGCAGCGAGCGCTGGTGTTATCCAGTTGCTCACCCCGTTGCGCCGCCGCGGACTCCCTGGCGCGACGCTCCTGGTACGGCTTGTCGTATTCGGGCTTCAAAACCAGCGGAGCGGGCGGGGGCGGGCGGAATGTCGCATCGGACCCGGGCCCCCCTCTATATATGCCCCAGACTCCAGTGAGATCCGGCCGATTGACGCCGGACTGTGCTTGGAGCATTGCTGGAGCGAAGACCAGCAGCGCGGCGATAGAGATCTTCAGGTTCATTTTTGCGTGGGGGCAGGCGGGGGCTCCTGCCGCGGTCCGTTATTGAGCGTCTTGCCATCCGGCAGAGTAGCTTGCGAAAGGAAGCCACCGTTTTGCCCGCTCTTCAGCGGATTGATGATCAGCGTGAGCTTGTCGCCGGCCTTGATGCTGTTGAATTTCCAGCCACTTTGCATGAGGATGCTGGGGCTGCCCAACTCGATGCTCCAGTGCTTCACAGCGCCTTTCTCGTCCGGAACGTCGATTTCGATGTAGGCGTGGGGATTGGTCCATTCAAACGAGGTAATGGTGCCATTGAGCGTGATGCGCTTCGTCATGTCGAACATGGTGAAGGAGTGATGCGCCCACACCGGACTCGCGAGGGCCAAGATGGCCGCAGCCACCAGCGCGACCTGGAGTCGCTTTGCATGCAAAATTCTCATCAAAAGCCCCTCTCTTTGCTTCGCCCATTCTATTTTATGGTCCGGGGCATTGCAACACGGGTCGTGTGCGGTGGGAGGTGGGTTGTGGCGCGGCGAAAATTGGGTCCTTCAAATAGAATACCGCTGTGACGCAGCAGCCGACGGGAGGGCGTGACGTAATGGCCTGGGAGGAAGGGAGAAAGAGGCGAGGTAGCGCGGTGATTACAGTCCTCACCCATCGCGTAAACTCTTCTGGGTTCGCGTAAACTTTAGGTGAACCGCGAACATGCCATTAACTATCGGAGAGCGCCTGGGACCTTACGAGATCAATGGGTTGATCGGCAAGGGCGGCATGGGCGAGGTGTACCGCGCTCGGGATACGCGACTGGACCGTACCGTCGCCATCAAGGTTCTGCCCGCCGAATTCAGCGCTCAGGAAGAGCGGCTGCGCCGGTTCGAGCAGGAGGCGCAGGTCCTGGGAGCTTTGAGCCATCCCAATCTTCTCGCGATTCATGACGTCGGCTCGCAGGACGGCACCCATTTTCTCGTCTCCGAACTCCTGGAAGGCGAGGGCCTGCGGCAACGGCTGGAAGAAGGCGCGCTGCCGGTGCGCAAGGCGATGGAGCTGGGAGTGCAGATCGCCAAGGGGCTCGCAGCGGCGCACGAAAAAGGGATCGTGCATCGCGACATCAAGCCCGATAACATCTTTCTCACTCGCGACGGGCGTGCGAAGATTCTCGACTTCGGACTGGCAAAGCAGGCGAGCACGCAAAAAAGCGGCGAGAGCGCGACGATCACTGCCGTCACCGATCCGGGAATGGTGCTGGGAACCGCCGGCTACATGTCGCCCGAGCAAGTGCGCGGCAAGCCCGCGGATGCGCGCTCCGACATTTTCAGTTTTGGCGCCATCCTTTATGAGATGGTGGCCGGGCTGCGGGCCTTCCAGGGCGAGTCGTCGATCGAAACGATGAACGCGATTCTCAAGGAAGATCCCCCTGCGGTATCCGGAAACGTCCCGCCGGCAATTGAGCGGGTGATCCGGCGATGTCTGGAGAAAGCGCCGGAGGAGCGCTTTCAATCGGCTCGAGATTTGGCGTTTGCACTGGAGGCGTTAGCCGCGCCATCGTCGACCAGCACACGGGAGGCCGCGATCCCGGTCCAGGAGAAGCATCGCTGGCCCAGGACGCTGCTAATCGCCATCGCCGCCCTGGCGCTCGGCGCGGGCGCAGTATTCGCGACTTTCAAGTTGCGCAAGCCGGTTGAGCCTTCTTTCCACCAACTGATCTTCGGTCGCGGATTTATCGAGACCGCCCGCTTTACGCCGGACGGACAAAACGTAGTCTATGGCGCTTCTTGGAATGGCAAGCCTTTCGAGATCTTCACCACGGGGCTCGACGGATTGGAGTCGCGTAGCCTGGGCCTGCCGCCGGCCAACATCCTGGGCATCGGCGCCAATGGACAAATGGCGGTGTCGCTGGGCATGCACCACACGGTGAATTGGATGACCACGGGCACGCTCGCTGAAGTCTCACTGACCGGCGGCGCGCCGCGACCGCTGCTCGAAAACGTTTGTGACGGGGATATGTCGCCGGACGGAAAGCGCACCGCCATCGTACGTTGCTCCGGCACCAGCGAGACGCTGGAATTCCCCTCCGGGACGGTGCTCTTCCGCACCAACGGCTACATCAGCAGCGTTCGGATGTCGAGGGAGGGCGATGCCATCGCTTTCGCGGAACATCCCGTGCTGGGAGACGATCGCGGCTACGTCACGCTGGTGGACTTACAGGGCAAGTCGAGGCGCCTGACACAGGAGTGGTCATCGGTGCGCGGGATGGCGTGGGCACCTTCCGGCAAGGAGATTTGGTTCACTGCCAGCCAAAATGCGGAGCCGCAGAAACTCATGGCCGTCGATCGTCAAGGAGCGGTGCGCAACATCTTGCAGTCGCCGGGTTATTTGTGGCTGCAAGACATCAGCCCCTCGGGCAAGGTGCTGTTGGCCGACTCGCAGGAGGGCGGCGGCATCTCATTTCATAGCGCATCGGAAACCGTCGACCGATTCGTCGACGTGGCCAGCGAGAGCAACACGGTGGATGGAATCTCCTCCGACGGAACGCGGATTTCGGTGACTTACAGCGGCGCGAATTCGGGTGTGGATTACTCGGCGTACTTCGCCAAGAACGATGGCTCGCCGCCGATCCGCATCGGAGACGGTTCGGGGATGGGAATTACTCCCGATGGCAAACACATCCTGGTGAGCATGGCGACCGCGACCGCTCATTTGAGACTTTATCCCACTGGGACCGGCGAACCGCGCGACATCGACATCAGCCCGGTTCAGGTGCTCGACTGGCACGGAACCTGGACCAGCGACGGTTCTCTGGTTGCATTCAGCGGCGCCGAAAAGGGCAAGCAGACGCGGATCTACGTGCTGGATTTGGCGGCGGGCAAGGCGCGGCCGGTGACCGGGGAAGGCGTGACGGATCCTTTCATCTCGCCGGACGGCCGTTCGCTGATCGCGCGGAACGCGGAACGCGAGTTCGCTCTCTATCCGCTGGAGGGTGGCGCGCCGCAGCCGGTGAAGGGGCTGGAAGCTGGGGAGACGCCCGTACAATTTGGCCCTGGCGGCAAGCTGTACACCTGGAACGGCGCATTTCCAGCGCGAATCATGGTGGTGGATCTAGCGAGCGGCCAACGCCAGGCTGGGACTGTGCTCGCACCGGCCGATCCAGCGGGCGTGCTGTACGGCGAGGTGGTGGCGACGCCGGATGGGAAGACATTCGCGTACCGCTTTCGCCGCGCCGTTACGAATTTGTTCCTGGCGGAAGGGCTAAAGTAAGCTTGCGAGAATTTCGCCACGACCCTTTGGATGACTAGCGCTTGTCGACCACAACCACGCCGCCCTTGACCACCACTTTGGTTTTCAGCCAATTCCAATAACCTTCCAGCGGATTGCCGTCCAGAAGAATGAGGTCGGCGAGCTTGCCCGGTTCGAGCGTTCCGAGCTGGTCACCCATCTGGATGTAAGACGCCGTATTCGGGCCCATCATCTTGATGAGGTCCTGCATGGAGAACATCACATTGAGCATTTTCAGCTCATGGTCCAGCCCCGCCGTCGGATCGTAGTTTGTGTCCGTGCAGTAGCCGAGAATGACTCCGGCATCCCAGACTGTTCGCGCATTCACCGGCATGTATCCTGCTTCCTCGCCCAGGCGAACTCCGTTGATGATCCCTTCGGGCCACGGCTTCCCGTCTCGAAACCGCGCTTTGTTGTCGTTTGAAAATACCCCGAAGACAGGCGAGCCGAAGCTGACCGTCCCCAACACCTTCACGCCCGCGGCCGCCACTTTCTTCGCGTCCTCTTTGCTTACCCAATCTTTGTTCGGGAGGTGAACCAGCAGCGGCACCCCGGCGTCCACGGCCGCTACCATCGCCGGCGAACTCACGGCATGCACCTGCACCATCACGCCGGCCTTCTTTGACTCGTCCACGATGGCCCGGAGAACTTCCAATTCTTTTTCGGTTGGCCCGGGGATGGGAGTCAGCGCTATTTCGCCCGTAAACTTGATTCCCATGCCGGCCATTTTCCGTATCTCGGCGCGCGCCGTTTCCGGAGTGTTATTGTTCAGCCGCAACGAGCCGGAAGGGATGATGCGCGGTCCATTGATGAGGCCTTTGTCGATGTGATCGCGGAGCGTGATGTTTCCTTCCGCGGGGCCGCCCGCGGACAGGATGGTGGTGTAACCGGCTTCAAGCAGCGCCTGCATTTGCGCCTTCTCGTCGGGGCCGGTGTTGATGTGCCGATGCCCATCGATGAAGCCGGGCATGGCGGTCATGCCTTTGGCGTCGATGGTCTTAGCATTAAGTGCCTGGCCACTTGCGGCCGCGGGCGCCCCGGATGCGACGGATACGATTTTTCCCGCGCGCACCACGATCGATCCGCGCTCGATCACCGCGCCGTTGGCGGCGATGATACGGGCGTTGGTGATGGTGAGGTCCTGCGCGGAGAGGGACGCGAGCGTCCCCGAGGCCAGGCACGCGAGTACGCTCCAGGTGTGTCGTTGCATGATTCTTCCTTCTCGCTCAGTATAATTCGTCGAGCTTTCGCAGAGAGGTTCAGTTCACCGCGACCGATATCGTCACGCTGGCCGGATTGAAACCATCCCCCAGCACATACAAAGGTAGGGTTCCCGCCGGATAGCCCTGCACAGCGGGAATCACATCCGGCAATTTGACATTGATTTGGGTGACTCCCGATACCAGGCTTGGCGCGGCCCCGGCCCATTCCACAGTCAGAATGGCCACGTAACCAACCATCACGTGTGGAGTGTTCACAAGTGGGCGCAACACCAATGGCGTCACCTCGCCGGCCACGCTAGGTGGGACGGTCGCGCCGCCGCCCGTGCCGAACAGCATTACTACCGATCCAGCTTTAGCCGGATTTTGCGGAGAGTTTAGGGCGCCATCCTGATTCAAGGCGGCCGCAGCCGAATTACCCACACTGAACAGTGAAATCCCCTGCGCTAAAACTGAAGCCGACATTTGGTTGGTTGGCGTTCCATTGCTCACCACTTGTATGGTGGCCTGCGTCCCAACCGTTAGCGAATAGGGGAGGATCAGATTCAACTGCACATCGGAAGAGTACAAGATGGGCGCAGGCTCGCCGTTCACCAGCACTTGAGTGCCTCCGAGCGTTGTCGGCACCAGCCCGTTCTCCAATTGGAATCCAACTCCCTGGCTCGGCCCCATCTGGCTCCCAAATATGGAGACGATGGCGCCGGGAGAGACAATCTGCGCGTTGCCGAAGCCAGCGGCGTCCACGATGCATCCGGCGAACGGTCCCGTCGACTGGCCCTGCACCACTTGAACCCGGCCGGTTACATTGCCCATACTTACAATGTCCAGGTATGGTGTGCCTTGAGCATCGGCGCCATCGAAACCATAGACGTCGGCCGGCAGATACGTCGCAAACAGTTGCTGCCCGGTAGGGCTTAACTCGAGATAAGCTTGGCTGCCGCCGCATGAACTGGCGAGTAAGGCGCCTGGTGACACCGTGAAATCTCCAAGCGCCAAGACGAATAAGTTTCCGGCCTTGTCCACCACCATCTGGTCCACATTGATCGGCTGCTGGGCGAGTAGATGCGCACCGTTGGCGTCCAGATGAATCAGTTCGTACTGACCAGTGACGCAACATTCGACAAACGAATACGCTGCCGCCCACACGCTTCCATCGGGAGCCACGGCCATGTCGAGAATCCAATCGGTGAGCGGTCCACCGTAGTAAGTGGCGAACAGCAGGCGGCTGCCCGTGGGGTCCAACCGCGCGATGATGCCATCGTAGCCGCCGGCATTCTGCGTTTGGTAGGCTCCAGGTGTGGTCGGAAAGCCAGCCAGGGCTGTACCGGCGTAGTAGACGCTTCCATCCGAATATAACTGCGGCGTCACCTGCGGACCGCCCGGCAAATAAGTGCCATAGATGAGCTTGTCCAGCGCCGGACTGAGGTGAGCCACGTATCCGTTTGTGCATGGATTGCTCTGACAAGCCGCCAGCAGCGCCCCGCTGGTCACCGGCATCTCAGTGCTGAAGTTGTCTGCCGGCAAGAAATACAGCGATCCATCGGCGCCCAGCACCGCCGTTCCCATAGTGTCGGCGTTCGGGCCGCCGAGGTAGGAAGAGGATTGCAACTGCCCCGTCGCCGGATCGAGTATCGCGGCAAAATAGTCGCCCCCGTAGAAATTAGGCGCTCCGGGCTCCGCCGGGGGCCCTGCATAAGCCGGCTGCAGCGCCGTGGCCGTGACCGGAAAATCGGCTGAGTCGGTGGATCCCGCCACCACCAGCGCACCGCCCGGTGCGATTGCCACAAACCCCGGAATTTCCTGGTCTTCACCCACAAGATATGTGACGTAATCCAGCGCTCCGGCCTTGGAGAACTTGTATATGGCCACGTCCGAGCAGGGGTACGGCTGATTGATGTTGATGCCACATCCGTCATAGCCGATTTGAGGGAAGGGCACAGCTTTTCCGGCAGCATCCGCAATCGTCGTTGCGAAGAAGATGTTGCCGCCGCCATCTGTGACGCCCGCCGTGCTCGGTGCTGTGAAGCCGACGGATCCCCCTAAGTTTATCGAGATCTGCAAGGGCAGCGTGCTGTCCAGCCCCTGAACAGCCAGACCGAAGTTGGTTGTCGATTGAGCCGTGAAACTCGCGCTCCGGCTCACTTGCCCCGACGCCGTAGTTTGAAACGCCAGCGGGGCCGCATAGCCGAGCGACTGGGCTGGCACAAGGGGACTAGGAGCTGTTCCGATAGTCGCGGTCAGCGATCCGTCGGAATTCACCACGATCTGCGAAGCTTGTGCAATCTGGAACCTAATCGCCCCCGGGCTGACACCCGCGGCGAGCATCAGATTCAGCGTCAAGACTCCCTTGGCGGTGATGGTGTACTGAGCGTCGATTCCCGGGTAAACCGCCGCCAGTTCTGCCGTCGCGTAACGCGGAATTCCAGTTACCCATTTTGCGGAGTCGGCGCCAGTGTAGGAGTTCACCAGGCCGGGCAGCGGGTCAGCAAAACTCACCGTTGGGTTGGGATTACTCGCTAGCAGGGCCAGACTTGCGCCCAGGGGCGAGTACATAACTGACTGGGCCGTCACCGCCATGCTGCCGTAGCCGGGGATGAGAAACAGAATCCCCGCTTTGGCCTGCCCTTGATTCATCTCTAAGCCCGCCGCGGGCAATAGGGTTTGCGCGGTGGGAGTGGGAACAGGCACCAGGGCCGCCGCTTCGGCGACCGTGGAAACCAACGCGAGAGTCAGAAGGCGGGATAAAAAGGATGACATCGCGCTAAGAGCAGCAATCGGACATCCAAAATCAAGCTGCCTCTAGGACAGCTTCAGCAACTTCACCAAGTTCCCGCCCAAGACCGCTTCCTTCTCCACGTCGGGAATTTCGGCCTGGAGGATCGCATCGATGGTGTCGGGCCAGACGAACGGTATGTCCGTTCCGTAGACCACTTGCCCCGGCCCCATTTCGGCCACCAGGTGACGAATGCCTTCCGCTGAGAAGACCATCGAATCGGCCATGATCTGGTCGTGGAGATATTCGCGCGGATGCTTCTTGTTCACGCACTTGGCGTTGGGGCGCACGTAACAAGCTACGTCCGTGCGTCCGAGGTAGGACGGCAAATAGCCGCCCGCGTGCGCGCCGCAAATTTTGAGGCCCGGGAAGCGATCCAGCGTCCCATCGAATATCAGGTGCGTCAGGAAGAGGCCGGTCTCCAGGGGATTTCCGACCACGTTGCCCAGATCGCCCGGGAGCGAGTCCGGCTTGGCGACGTTCTCCGCATTGTTGGGATGCATGAAGACCACGACTCCGAGCTCCTGCGCTTTGGCCCAGAACGGATCGTACTTCGGCATGGACAGCGGCTCGCCCGCCACGTGGCCGCCAATCGCAATCCCGCGCATTCCCAACTGCTTCACGGCGTGCTCGGCCTGCTGCGCCGCCAAATCCGGGAATTGCAGCGCGGGTGAAGTGAACGCCACGAAGCGGTCCGGATGCGCGGCGCACCATTTCGCGAGACCCTCGTCCTGCATCTGCACGATTTTTGTGGCCAGGTCGCGATCGGCCGCGTACCACCAAAAGGTGTTGACATCCAGCGCCTGCACGTCGATGCCGCGCTTGTCCAGTTCTTCGATGCGATCGGGTCCGAGAGCCCGGCCTCCCGCGCGCCCGAAACGTTCCAGCGGCGTACCCTTCACGACGTCGGCAATCTCCGCGATGCCGGCGTGCGCGTGCACGTCGACTACTTTCACGCGCTTCCCGCCCACGCGTACTTCCCGTCGCGTCCCTGGAGCGCCAGCCTGCGGGGCGCCTTGCACAAGCCCGCGGCCCGTAAGAAGCGTTCCAGCCGCCGCGCCCGCCACCGTCTTGATGAATTCCCTGCGATGCCGCATGCTCTCTCCTTCTCAGTCACAAGCAGACTCACCAAGTCTACCGCTCGGGAACGCGGGCCGTCTTGCGCCCGGCGATTCTTCAATCCATAACGCTTGCTATCCTGTGAGGCGTGCCTCAGGCGATTCTGATCGACACCGATACTGCATCAGACGACGCCGTGGCATTGATCATGGCGCTGCGTTCGGAAAACGCGCGCGTGATTGCAATCACCACCGTCGCGGGTAACGTCCACGTCCACCAAGCGACTCGGAATGCGCTTTATACCGCCGAACTCTGCGACGCCAACACGCCGGTGTACCAGGGTGCCGAGACGCCGTTGGCGCGCAATGTCGGACGCTGCGTGATCATGGGCGGAGCACCGTGTTGCGAGGGCAACGTCACTCCGGCGGCCGAATACAATATGTGGGTCGATCCGGAGGCCGCCCGCATGGTGTTCCACAGTGGTTTGCCGATTGAGATGGTGGGCTGGCAACTTTGCCGCGGCGCAGCAGTTCTCGCACCAGCGGACATCGAGTTCATTAACAAGATGGGCACGCCGCTCGCCGATTTCGCCGTGGAGTGCAATAGCACCGCCCGAAAAGCGTACTGCACGCAAACGGGCGAGGACGGCATTTCGTTGCCGGACCCAGTGGCGATGTCGATCGCGCTCGACCCTTCCATCGGCTATGAATCGAGCCAGCGCTATGTGGATATTGAGGCGGCTACGGAGCTTACGCGCGGCATGACGGTGGTGGATCGCCTGGGCGTTGCCGGCGATGAGCGGAATCGCGCGACGTGGGCGGAACTCGTTGATCGCGTCCCAAAGACCAAAGTCTATTGGGCCATCGAT
>Ga0209415_10021035_pt1 | contig 10083 bp, 4 predicted proteins | sample PeaSoiSIISIP2007_FD_187696 | JGI IMG/M metagenome (GOLD analysis project Ga0209415, IMG submission 187696) | Peat soil microbial communities from Weissenstadt, Germany - SII-SIP-2007 (SPAdes) (version 2) | ecosystem: Environmental > Terrestrial > Soil > Wetlands > Peat | place: Germany...
CCGGGTCGGGGAAGTCGTTCACGATCGCCGGGGTGATCGCCGAGGCGCAGCGGCCGACGCTGGTGCTCGCCCCGAACAAGAGCCTCGCCGCGCAGCTCACCTCGGAGTTCCGGGACTTCTTCCCGTCGAACCGGGTGGAGTACTTCGTCTCCTACTACGACTACTACCAGCCCGAGGCGTACCTCCCCACGACCGACACCTACATCGAGAAGGACTCGTCGATCAACGACGAGATCGACCGGCTGCGCCACTCGGCGACGAGCGCGCTCATGTCGAGACGGGACGTCGTCATCGTCGCGTCGGTGTCCGCCATCTACGGGCTCGGTGCCCCCGCCGAGTACGAGCGGCAGTGCCTGATCCTCGACCGGGGTGAGGAGCGGGACCAGCGGGCGGTGCTCGCCCGGCTCGTCGAGCTGCAGTACGAGCGCAACGATGTCGCGTTCGCCCGCAACAAGTTCCGGGTGCGGGGTGACACCATCGAGGTGTTCCCCTCCTATGAGGAGCGGGCGGTGCGCATCCAGCTGTTCGGCGACGAGGTCGAGCGGATCGTCTCGGTCGACCCGCTGACCGGCGAGGTCGTCGAGGAGCTCGAGCGCCTCGTGCTGTTCCCGGCGTCGCACTACGTGACGTCCGAGTCGCGCCTCCGGACGGCGATCGAGGGCATCGAGGCCGAGCTGGCCGAGCGGCTCGCCTGGCTCGAGGGCCACGACAAGCTCCTCGAGGCGCAGCGGCTGCGGATGCGCACGACCTACGACCTCGAGATGCTCCGCGAGGTCGGTGTCTGCTCCGGGATCGAGAACTACTCGCGGCACCTCGACGGGCGAGCCCCGGGGGAGGCGCCGTACACGCTGCTCGACTACTTCCCCGACGACTTCCTCGTGGTGCTCGACGAGTCGCACGTCACCGTCCCCCAGCTGCACGGCCAGTACGAGGGGGACCGGTCGCGGAAGGAGACGCTCGTCGAACACGGGTTCCGGCTCCCGTCGGCGCTGGACAACCGGCCGTTGCGCTTCGACGAGTTCCTCCAGAAGGTCAACCAGGTGGTGTTCCTCTCCGCCACGCCGGGCCCCTACGAGCTGGAGACGTCGGGCCGGGTCGTGGAGCAGATCGTGCGGCCGACCGGCCTCATCGACCCGGAGGTCATCGTGCGGCCGACCCGGGGCCAGATCGACGACCTGGTCGCCGAGATCCGCGAGCGCGAGACCCGCGATCAGCGGGTGCTCGTCACCACCCTGACCAAGAAGATGGCCGAGGACCTCACCGACTACCTCATCGAGCTCGGGATGCGGGTCCGCTATCTGCACAGCGAGGTCGACACGCTCGAACGCGTCGAGATCCTCCGGTCGCTGCGCCTCGGCGAGTTCGACGTGCTCGTCGGCATCAACCTGCTCCGGGAAGGGCTCGACCTGCCCGAGGTGTCGCTCGTCGCCATCCTCGACGCCGACAAGGAGGGGTTCCTCCGCTCGGAGACGTCGCTCGTCCAGATGATCGGCCGCGCCGCCCGCAACGTCGACGGGCAGGTCGTGATGTACGCCGACGAGGTCACCGACTCGATGCGCAAGGCCATCTCCGAGACGAACCGGCGTCGCCACAAGCAGGTCGCCTACAACACCGAGCACGGCATCGACCCGCAGACCATCCGCAAGAAGGTCACGGACATCCTCGAGATGGTCCGGGCCCGCGACACCGGCGACGACGCCCCCGCGCCGCGAGGTCGCGGCCGGGGCCGGGGCCGCCAGCCCGCCCGCTCCGCGGTGTTCGACCTGGCCGGTGTGGCTCCCGACGACCTCGGGCGGCTCATCCAGACCCTCCAGGAGGAGATGCACGACGCGGCGAAGGACCTGCGCTTCGAGGAGGCGGCCCGCCTCCGCGACGAGATCACCGAGCTGCGCCGCGAGCTGCGCGCCGTCGGGTAGCCCACGCCGCCGCCGATCGAACGTCCGTTCGACAGGGCGCCCCGGCCGGTACGCTGAGCCGGTGGCGGCGCAGCCGGCGAGCACCTCCCTGACGATCCAGGGCGCCCGCGAGCACAACCTCAAAGACGTCAGCCTCCGGCTGCCGCGCGACCGCCTGATCGTGTTCACCGGCCTGTCGGGGTCGGGGAAGTCGTCGCTGGCGTTCGACACCATCTACGCCGAGGGGCAGCGCCGCTACGTCGAGTCCCTGTCGGCGTACGCCCGGCAGTTCCTCGGGCAGATGGACAAGCCCGACGTCGACTTCATCGAGGGTCTCTCCCCGGCGATCTCCATCGACCAGAAGTCGGCCGGGCGCAACCCGCGCTCGACGGTCGGGACCATCACCGAGATCTACGACTACCTCCGGCTCCTCTACGCGCGGGTCGGGGTGCCGCACTGCCCGACGTGCGGCCGGGTCATCACCCGCCAGACCCCGCAGCAGATCGTCGACCGGGTCCTCGAGCTGCCCGAGGGCACCCGCTTCCAGGTGCTGGCCCCCGTCGTGCGGGGCCGCAAGGGGGAGTACGACGCGCTCCTCAAGGAGCTGGCCGCCGAGGGGTTCACCCGGGCCCGGGTGGACGGGGAGCTGCAGGAGCTCGGCGCCGCGTCCGCGGCGCGGCTGGCCCGCTACGAGCAGCACACGATCGAGGTCGTCGTCGACCGGCTGGTGCGCCGCGCCGGGATCGAGCGGCGCCTCACGGACTCGCTCGAGACCGCGTTGCGGCTCGCCGAGGGCGTGGCCGAGGTGGAGGTCGTGCCGCGCGACGACCAGCCGGCCGACGAGGCCGAGACGCTCACGTTCTCCGAGCATCTGGCCTGCAGCCACTGCGGGCTGTCGTTCGACGAGCTGGCCCCGCGGAACTTCTCGTTCAACTCGCCGTACGGGGCGTGCGAGCGCTGCGACGGGCTCGGGACCCGCTTCGAGGTCGACGCCGAGCTCGTCGTCCCCGACGACGACCTGAGCCTCGCCGACGGCGCGATCGCGCCGTGGTCCGGGTTCCGCAGCCGCTACTTCGACCGTGTGCTGGAGGCCGTCGCGGACGAGTTCGGCTTCGAGATGGCCACGCCGTGGCGCAAGCTCCGCAAGCGCGACCGCAACGCGGTGCTCTACGGGACCGGGGCGCGTGACGTCCACGTGCAGTACCGCAACCGGTACGGGCGTCGCCGCTCGTACCACACCCCGTTCGAGGGGGTGGTGCCGTGGCTCGAGCGCCGCCACGCCGAATCGGAGACGGACCGGGCGCGGGAGCTCATCGAGGGCTACATGCGGGAGGTGCCGTGCCCGCAGTGCGACGGCGCGCGGCTGCGGCCGGCGTCGCTCGCCGTGACCGTCGGCGACCTGAACATCTACGAGCTCGGGCAGCTGTCGATCCGTCGCGCCGCGCACTACCTGGGGGATCTGGAGCTCGCCGAGCGCGACCGGTTGATCGCCGAGCAGATCCTGAAGGAGGTGAACGAGCGGCTCAAGTTCCTCCTCGACGTGGGTCTCGACTACCTGAGCTTGAACCGCCCGTCGGGGACCCTGGCGGGCGGCGAGGCGCAGCGCATCCGCCTCGCGTCGCAGATCGGCAGCGGGCTCGTCGGTGTGCTCTACGTCCTGGACGAGCCGTCCGTGGGCCTGCACCAGCGGGACAACCAGCGCCTGGTCGACACGCTGGTGCGGCTCCGCGACCTGGGCAACACGGTGATCGTCGTCGAGCACGACGAGGAGACGATCCGGGTCGCCGACCACGTCGTCGACATCGGGCCGGGCGCGGGGGAGCACGGCGGGGAGATCGTGGTCGCCGGTCCGCTGGCCGCGGTGATGGCCGAGCCGCGGTCGATCACCGGTCGCTACCTGGCGGGGGAGCGGTCGATCCCGGTGCCGGAGCGCCGACGCGCGCCGGGGGACGCCTGGCTGGTAGTGCGCGGCGCCCGGGAGCACAACCTCCACAACGTCGACGTCGGCTTCCCGCTGGGCTGCTTCGTCGTCGTGTCCGGGGTGAGCGGCAGCGGTAAGTCGACCCTGGTGAACGACATCTTGTTCCACGCCCTGATGCAGCGGGTCTACAGGTCCCGCGCCGTGCCGGGCCGCCACAAGACGGTCGAGGGCGCCGAGCATCTCGACAAGGTGATCAACATCGACCAGTCGCCGATCGGGCGGACGCCCCGGTCGAATCCGGCGACGTACACCGGCATGTTCGACAAGGTGCGCGCGCTGTTCGCCGCGACGCAGGAGGCGAAGGTGCGCGGCTACCTGCCGGGCCGCTTCTCGTTCAACGTGAAGGGGGGCCGCTGCGAGGCGTGCGCGGGTGACGGGACGATCAAGATCGAGATGCACTTCCTCCCCGACGTGTACGTCCCCTGCGAGGTGTGCAAGGGCGCCCGCTACAACCGCGACACCCTCGACATCACCTTCAAGGGCAAGAACATCGCCGAGGTGCTGGGCCTTTCGATCGAGGACGCCCTCGCGTTCTTCGCCAACCAGCCGACGATCGCCCGCCATCTCCAGACCCTCGTCGACGTGGGGCTCGGCTACGTGCGGCTCGGGCAGCCCGCCCCGACGCTCTCGGGCGGGGAGGCGCAACGCGTGAAGCTGTCCGCCGAGCTCGGCAAGCGCGCCACCGGCCGCACCATCTACATCCTCGACGAGCCCACCACTGGGCTGCACTTCGAGGACGTCCGCCGGCTCCTCGGCGTCCTCGACCGCCTCGTCGCCGCCGGCAACACGGTGCTCGTCATCGAGCACAACCTCGACGTGATCAAGTCGGCGGACTGGATCGTCGACCTCGGCCCCGAAGGCGGCGACGCGGGCGGCTGCGTCGTCGCCGAAGGCCCGCCGGAGCACGTCGCCAAGACCCCGGCCAGCCACACCGGCCGCTACCTCGCGCCGCTCCTCGACCTCGCCTGACCCGCCCGCGCCCGCACGCCCGGGTCCGTAACGTGGCCCGGTGAGCGAGCAGCCGTGGGAGACCCACGCCGGCTGGTGGCAGGACCGCTTCACCGGGGGCGTCGACCCGGAGTACGAGGAGCAGATCCTGCCGCTCGTCGACGAGCAGCTCGCGGGCGCGACCCGGGTCCTCGACGTCGGCTGCGGCGAGGGGCAGGTGGCCCGCCGCGTGGCCGCGCTCGGCGCGCAGGTGGTCGGGGTCGACCCGACGGCGGGGCAGCTCGTCACCGCCGTGGCCCGGGGCGGTGGCGTGCGGTACGTCCGCGGCGCCGCCGAGCACCTCCCGCTCCCCGACGGGGCGGTCGACGCCGTCGTCATCTGCCTCACCCTCGAGCATCTCGAGCCGTTCGAGCCGGCCGTCCACGAGATCGCCCGGGTCCTCGCCGCGGGCGGGGTGTTCTGCTGCTTCCTGAACCACCCGCTGCTCCAGACCCCGGGCAGCGGCTGGATCGACGACCACATCCTCGAGGAGCAGTACTGGCGGGTCGGCCCCTACCTGCCCGACGACGTGGCCATGGAAGAGGTCGCGCCGGGCATCAGGTTGCCCTTCATGCACCGCCCGCTCAGCCGATACATCAACGTGATGGCTGACCTCGGGCTCCTCGTCGAGCGGATGGTCGAGCCGCCGCCCCCACCCGGCTTCGTCGCCCAGGCGCCGGAGTACGCGGAGGCGGCGACGATGCCCCGTCTGCTGGTGCTGCGCGCCCGCAAGCACGGGTGACCGCGACCGTCGCGGCCCCGCCCCGCCCGGTGGCCGCGCCGAGCCTCGCGGAGCCTCGCACGGCGCTGCTGCGCCGCCCCCTCGCCGCGTGCGCGCTGCTCCTGGTCATCTACGCCGGGCTGTCGCTGGCCAACAACCCCCACGGGTACCTGGGCACCGACACCGGCGGCAAGGTCGCGACGCTCCGGTCGATGCAGGCCCGCGGGAGCCTGCAACCCGACATCGGCTACTGGGCGCAGGCGTACGACCACGACGGGGTGCTGCACCCGCTCGCCCTGACGTCGCACCTCGGCGGCGAGTGGGTCAACGTCACCACCCTCCCGATGCTCTACGCCGGGTACCCCCTCTACCTCCTCGGCGGGCTGCGCGGCATCCTGCTGCTCCCGATGCTCGGCGGGGTGCTGACGGCGCTGGGCGCACGCGCGCTCGCCCGCCGGCTCGGCGGCCGCGGCGACCTCGCGTTCTGGGCGGTCGGGCTGCTCACCCCGGTCGTCATCTACTCCCTCGACTTCTGGGAGCACACCCTCGGGCTCGCCGCGATGCTCGGCGGGGTGGTGCTGCTCCTCGACGTCGCTGACCGCCGCGCCGGATGGCGCGGCGCGTTCCTCGGCGGCGCGCTGTTCGGCGTCGCCGCGACGATGCGCACCGAAGCGCTCGTGTACGCCGCCGTCACCGTGCTGGTCCTCGCCTGGTCGGCGCGCCGCCGCCGGCCCCACCGGCCGCTGCGGTGCGTGACCGCGGCCGGCGTCGGGCTGCTCGTCGCGCTCGTCGCGAACCAGGCGCTCGAGCAGGCCATCCTCGGCACCGGGCTGCGCGCGGCGCGCACCGCGTCGGCGGCGACCGGCGGCGGCACGGACCTGTGGTCTCGGGTGCAGGAGGCGCTCACCACCACCGTGGGCCTCAACCGCTACGCGGTCCCCACCGACTGGCTGGTCGGCGCGGTCCTCGCGGTCGTCGTCGCGCTCGGCGTGCGGCGGGCCCTGGACCCGGATCCCGCGGCGCGGCGGGTCGGCTGGGTGGCGCTCGGCGTCGCGGCGCTCGGCTACGCGGCGTGGATGCACGACGGGCTTGGCTTCCTCCCCGGCCTGCTCGTCGCGTCCCCGCTCGTCGTCGTCGGGCTCGTCGCGGCGCGGCGCCGCCCCGCGTTCGCCCGGCCCGTCGCGATCGCGCTCATCGCACTGCCGATCGTGTGGCTGTTCCAGTACGGGGGCGGCGCGAACCCGCAGTGGGGCGGCCGCTACGAGCTGTGCACCGGCGTGCTGCTCGCCGTCGTCGGCTGCGTCGCGCTGGAGACGACGCCGTGGCGGGTCACCGCCGCGGTGCTCGCCCTCGCCGGGGCGGTCACCGGCGCGGGCCTGGCGTGGCTGTCGGTGCGCAGCCACGCGGTGGCCGACTCCGTCGCGACCGTCGCCGCCGAGCCCGGCCCGATCGTCGCGTCCGGGCCCGGGCTGCTGCACTTCTGGCGGGAGGGCGGCGCGTTCTACACCCCGACCCGCCCGTGGCTGACCGCCGAGCACGCCAGCGAGCTCCCCGACGCGGCCCGGGTCGTCGCCGCGACCGGCGCCACCTCCTTCACGCTGGTGACGCTCGCGCCCGACGCCGGGCCCCGCCAGGTCGGCGGCTACGAAGCCGGCCCCCGCCGCAGCGTCGCCTTCCTCGCCGGATTGCGCCTCACCCTCACCCGCTACAGCCGGGCGGGGCCGCCCCGGGCGGGGCCCGGGTAGCCCTCAGCCGCCCGCCTCCACCGGCCGATACACCGTCATGCGACGGCTGGCCCGTCTCGCGGTCAACGTCGGGACGGGCGTCTGCGTGCTCGGGCTCGGCAAGGCCCACGCGCTCGCCCACGGCTACCCGTTCACCGGCACCTCCCGTTTCGCCTGGTCGCTCGGGTTCGTCCTCGCGCTCGTCGTCGCCGCGTACGGCTTCGGCATCCCCGACCTGCCCCGCACCCGCCGCCGCGCCGCGCTGAGCGCGATCGGGGCCACCGCGGCCGCGACCGCGTCGATCTCGGTGCTCCAGCTCTTCGTCGGCGACGCGCTCCTGCCCCGCGCCGTCGTGTTCGGCGCCGCGCTCGTGCTCGTCCCGTGGTACGTGCTGTGCACCCGGGTGGCCGGCGACATCCGCTCCCGCGCCGAGGACCGCGACCGGGTGGTGCTCGTCGGCGACGTCGACGAGGCCGACACCCTGCGGGCCGAGCTCGACCGGGCCGCGGAGCGGCACGCGGTCGTCGCGGCCGCGGTCGCGCCGGCCGACCTCGCGCTGGTTGACCCGCCCCACCTCCCGCTCGTCGAGCTCACCGCGGCGGCGCACGCCACCGTCCTCGTGCTGAGCCGGCGTGCGCAGAGCGACGAAGACGTCGTCCTGCAGGCGGCGCGGCTGCACGAGACCGGGATGCGGGTGCGGACCCTCTCGCTGTTCTACGAGCAGTGGCTGGGCAAGCTGCCCGTCGCCGAGCTGGAGCGCGTCTCGCTGCTCTTCGACGTCGGCGAGCTGCACGCCCCCGGGTACGCACGGGTGAAGCGGCTCTTCGACCTGGCGCTCGGCGCGGTCGGGGCGATCGCGCTCGCCGTCCTCGTCCCGATCGTCGCGGTGCTCGACCTCGTCGCGAACCGCGGCCCGCTGCTGTTCCGCCAGCCGCGGGTCGGCCGTGACGGACGCGCCTTCTCGATCCTCAAGTTCCGCACCATGCGCACCCTGGCCGGGAGCGGCGAGCCGACGGTCGAGCACGACCCGCGCGTCACCGCGTTCGGTCGTGTGCTGCGCCGCACCCACCTCGACGAGCTGCCGCAGGTGCTGAACATCCTGCGGGGGGAGCTGTCGGTGGTGGGACCGCGCCCGGAGCAGCCGCATCTGGTCGCCGAGCTGTCCGCGAAGCTGCCGTTCTACCGGCTGCGTCACCTCGTGCGGCCCGGCCTGACCGGCTGGGCGCAGGTGAAGTACCAGTACGCCGGCACCGACGTCGAGGCGCTCGAGAAGCTCCAGTACGAGTTCTTCTACCTGCGCCGCCAGAGCCTCGCCCTCGACGTCCGGATCGTCGGGCGGACCGTCCGGTCCGTCATCGGGCGCGACGGACGGTGACCGCTACCCTCCCGACCGCGCCGCCCGGCGCGTCACCCGAGGCGCGGGCCGCGACCCGCGGGTCGGTCGCGCTGAGCGTCCTGCAGACCGGTGGGCGGCTCCTCGCGGTCGCGTTCGTGCTCGTCGCCACCCGGGCGCTCGCCCCGGCGGCGTTCGGGCGCTACTCGACCGCGTCGGCGTACGTGGTGCTCGGCGGGTTCCTCGCCGACTTCGGCACGACGATGGTGATCGTGCGGCGGGTGAGCCGCGATCCCTCGTCGGCCGATCCGCTGCTCACCGCGACGCTGCCCGCCTGCCTCGGGCTCGGCGTCGCGTCGCTGCTCGTCGTCGCCGCGGTCGCCGTCGCCGCGGGCTACCCGAGCGCCACCCGCACCGACGTGCTCCTCGCGGCGCTCGCCCTGCCGGCGAGCGCCTGCGTCACGTCCCTGCTCGGCGCGTTCGACGGCCGCGGGCTCATCGCCCGCCGCGCCGTCCTCACCTTCCTGCAGCTGGCGGTCATCGCGGTCGGGGGCATCGTCGGCGTGCTCCTCGCTGGGGTGCGCGGTGCGGTGCTCGCGCTGCCCGCCGCGCCGATCCTCACCCTCCTCGTCGCGACGGTCGCCGCCCGCCGATCCGGCGTGTGGTCGACCCGATGGCGGGGCGACGCCCACGCCGCGTGGTCGCTGCTCCGCGACGCGTTGCCGTTCGGGCTCCTCGGCGGCATCGCGGCGCTCGAGCTGCGCTTCGACGTCGTGTTGCTCTCGATCGTCGGCACCGCCGCCGCCACCGCCCGCTACGACCTCGCGGTGCGGGCCCTCGAGGCCCTCGCGTACGTCGGCACGGTCGTCGCGTCCCCGGCGCTGTTCATCTTGAGCCGGCGGCTCGGGCAGGGCGACCGCGAGGGCGCGCAACGGGCGCTCAACGAGGCGGGCCGGTTCCTCCTGGTCCTCGGCGTCGGGGTGTCGGCGCTGGTCGTCGGGCTGCACGAGCCGCTGACCGTCACCGCGTTCGGGTCCCGCTACGCCGGCGCGGCGGTGCCGATGGCGATCACCGGCGGGCAGCTGTGGCTGGCGTTCCTCGCCGGGCTGCAGACCGCCGCGATCCTCGCCGGGGAGCGCGTCTGGCGCGCCGTGCCGGTCGCGGCGACGGCCATGGTCGTGATGGTCGGTCTCGACCTCGTGCTCGTCCCCGCGTTCGGGGCGGTCGGCGCGGCCGCCGCCACGGTGGCCGGCACCGTCGTGATGGTGCTCGCCTTCGGGTGGTTCCTTGAGCGCACCGCCGGGCTCCGCACGCCCCGGCCGTCGGCACGGATCCTCGCCGCGGGTCTGCTCAGCGCGGCCGTGGCCGCCTGGCTCGCGCCCGTGGGGCTGGTGGTCGCCGGCGCCGCCGCGGTCGCCGCGTACGGCGTGGTGCTGGCCGGG
>Ga0209415_10021036_pt1 | contig 10083 bp, 7 predicted proteins | sample PeaSoiSIISIP2007_FD_187696 | JGI IMG/M metagenome (GOLD analysis project Ga0209415, IMG submission 187696) | Peat soil microbial communities from Weissenstadt, Germany - SII-SIP-2007 (SPAdes) (version 2) | ecosystem: Environmental > Terrestrial > Soil > Wetlands > Peat | place: Germany...
TAGGAGCGCCTCTTGTTGAGCTCCGCTGGCGGAAGCGCGCCGGGCTCATCGGTGCGTGACAAGCCAACGGCGCCGATCTTCACGTCAGCCGAGAGCGTGCCCGAGACATGAAGCGTGGCGCCGACCTTGATCGACGTCGGAAGCGCATCGTACGTGCCATAGGTGTCGACGAACTCCTGCGAGATGCATGGAACGATGATCTCGTTCGGCAGCGCGCGAGGCATCGCGATGCCGATACCGACGCGCTTTCGCCATTTGCCGAGAATGGTCTTGCGATGCCCGTCGTTCGGAGGTGTTTCGTTGAAGAACATCGACTCGGCCCGTTCGATCTCCGCGACGGGGAACCGAGCCTGTGGGTCGAGCACGCGGGCCTTTTCGTCGGTGACGCAGTAGGCGTTCTCGAAATCCACATCGGCACCACCAGCGCGCGTGATGCGGTCTTCGGGCACGGAGCCGTCGCTACCCCAATGACCGAGGTAACCAAGGTGCGCCATGTCCTCCGCGTGGGCTTGACCGGCTGCTTGCGCAGCGCCCTCGTCGAGCGCCACCGCGCCGAGCCCTTGCGTCGCTCGGTCTCGGTTGATCAGCTGAAGCATGTACCGCCGTGCTTCGCCCACCGTGAGCGTACCCGTGGCGTCCGGCTTGGGCGCCATCGTGGTGGTCGAGCTCGGCATCGGCGTGGCGCTCGCTGACGCGATCACGACAGGCGGAGGATCCGTCAGCGCCGGTGCTGGCGCAGCAGCGCACGCGAGAGGCATCAACAACAGCAAGAGCGGCTCCGTGTGGCGCATGATTCGTCTCGTAGCGTGTAGCATGGCCCCGTGGTGCTTCCGAGGCTCTGCGGCTCGCTCGTCATCGGTGGATTCGCGGGGACATCACTGCCCCAAGGGTTCGCCGAGCGCCTCGCCTCGGGAGAGCTTGGTGGTGCGATCCTTTTTGCGCGAAACATCACCGCGGATGTCGAGCAAGTCGCCGCGCTGTGCGCATCCGTCGCGCGCACTCACCCGGATCCGCCGCCGATTGTCTCCGTCGATCAAGAAGGCGGACGCGTCGCTCGTATCAAGGAAGGTGTCCTTCGTCTGCCACCGGCACGCACGTTGGGCGAGCGCCTCGAGCTCGACCTCCTCGAACGCGTGGGCATGGCCATGGGTGCTCAGCTCGCTGCGCTCGGCTTTTCGCTCGACTACGCACCGGTGCTCGACGTGCACACGAACCCGACCAATCCCGTCATTGGCGACCGCGCGTTTGGCTCACAACCCGAAAAAGCCGCGCTCGCGGGCTTGGCGTTCGCACGTGGTCTTTCCGCATCGGGGATCGCATCGTGCGCGAAGCACTTCCCGGGCCACGGCGACACGCAAACCGACTCGCACATCGAGCTGCCGCGCGTCCGGCACGATCGAGCGCGCCTCGACGCCGTGGAGATCACGCCGTTTCGACTCGCAGCACCGCACGTACCCGCCATCATGAGCGCGCACGTCGTCTATGATGCGCTGGACGATGTTCCCGCGACGCTCTCGCACCGAATCGCCACCGACCTGTTGCGCGACGAGCTTGGGTTTCGAGGCGTGCTGATATCGGACGACCTCGAGATGCGCGCCGTGGCAGCGACCTACGACGCAGGCGAAGCTGCGGTGCTCGCGATCGAAGCCGGATGCGACGCCCTCCTCGTGTGCTCGGACGAAGACGCCCAGCGCGCTGCGTGCGCAGCGCTCGTGAAGCGAGCTCGGTCAAGCGCTTCCTTTCGCGCGCGGTGTGAGGAGGCCCACGCGCGCGTTGTCGCATTGCGCCGTGCGTTCGTTCCCCGCGCACTCCTCGGCGATGCGTTGACCGCTGCGCTACGTCCTCCCGCCGACGTCGTGCGCGCCCTCGAGGGGCTCGCATGAAGTGGGTGCTCTCGGCGGCGAGGCTCGTTACTTGCGGTACGCCTCCCTCGATCGACGATGCGGCGATCGTCGTCGGCGATGATGGCCGCATCGCCTGGCTCGGCCCGCGCGCGAGCTTGCCCCAAGAGCACGGGCCGCCTTCCGATCACGCCGCGCTCGTCACGCCAGCGCTCATCGACGCCCATACGCATTTGGCTTGGGCGGGGTCTCGCCACCTGGAGTACGCGCTGCGGCTTCGAGGCGCCGACTACGTCGAGATCGCTCGCGCAGGAGGTGGGATCGTCAGCACTCACCATGCTGTGGCGCAGGCGAGCGAAGATGAGCTCGGCGCGCTACTCGAGGCGCGGTTGCGCCGCATGGCGGCCCTCGGTGTCGCGACGGTCGAGATCAAGAGTGGCTATGGCCTGGTTCCGGAGCTCGAGCTCAAACAGTTGAGGGCAATCGCACGAGTCGCAGCTCGCGCGGACCTACCCCGCGTCGTGCCGACTTTGCTTGCTCTTCATGCAATGCCACCCGGCGAGACCGACCGCACGCGTTACGCCGCGGCTGCATGCGCGCTCATTCGCCAAGTCGCGTCGCTTGGGCTCGCGCGCTTCGTGGACGCGTATGTCGACGAGCACGCGTTCGACGTCGCGCAGACGCGTACGGTCTGCGCAATCGCGCGGGATGCCGGTCTCGGCATTCGACTTCACATCGGACAATTCTCCGACGTTGGTGGGGCAGAGCTCGCGGCGGAGCTCCGTGCCAAGAGCGCTGACCACCTCGAGCACCTGAGCGAAGCCGGTGCCCACGCGCTCGCTGACGCGGACGTGACCGCGGGGCTCTTGCCCATCGCCGCGTTCACGCTCGGTCAAAAGCCACCGGATGTCGCGCGGCTTCGCCGTGCAGGTGTGACGCTCGTGGTCGCGAGCGACGCAAACCCGGGCACTGCCCCGACCGAGAGCTTGCCGCTCGCGATGGCCCTCGCAGCGCGAACCTATGGGCTCTCACCCAATGAAGTCCTGGCTGGGACCACCGTTCATGCCGCGCGCTCGCTCGACCTCGACGACACGGGCGTGCTTCGTGTCGGGACGCGCGCTGACGTCGCTCTGTGGGACCTGCCTCACGAGGACGCGCTCGTTCAACCGTGGGGCACCCCGCGTGCGAAGCTCGTCCTGCGGGACGGCGTCATCATCGCGCGCGCTTGAGGTCTCAGCCAAGATCGTCCATCGCCGCGCGCAACCGCGCGACGCCCTCGAGGACGCGCGGGAGCGGAACGCTCGTGAAACACAGGCGCGCCGAAGACGCGTGGGACACACCGCAAGATTCCCCCGGCGCAAGCAGGACCCCGCGCTCGATGGCGCGCTGCATGAGCTCCTTGAGCGCGCGACCCTGGAGAAGCTCGGCGAAGTCCAAAAACAGATACACGCCTCCTTCGGCGCGTGAAAAGCGGACAGGTGCGCCCTCGAGCGCAACCGCCGTCGCGTCGCGCGCTCGCCGATAGTCGTCGCGTGCTTCGGCGATCCACGCGTCCCCGTCTCGAAGCGCTGCAAACGCCACACGCTGCATCGCGACGGGCACGTTGAACGCGGTGTGCACCGACACCTTCCGCGCCGCCGCGACGACAGCACGCGGCCCTATGACGTACCCGATGCGTGCGCCAGCGAGAGCATGGCTCTTCGAAAACGAGAACGCCGTCAGCGTTCTGTCCGCCATCCCGGCAAGCGTCGCCAGGCTGATCGCCTCGCCTTCGTAGACGTAGTCGGCATAAACCTCGTCCGCGAAGACCCACAAGTCGCGTTCGACCGCGAAGCGCGCAATCTGCTCGGCGTGGCGACGCGATAGAACCTTGCCGTCGGGATTGTTGGGGGAGATGACGTAGACTGCCCGCGTCTGCGGGGTCGCGGCTGCCTCGAGAAGCGCCGCAGCATCGGCGTTCGGATCGCGGTAGAGCGCCTCGCTCAGCGGAACTTCGACGACGCGCGCTCCGGTTTGAGTGATGATCCCATGCGTGAGGGGCCAATACGGCGAAGCCACGAGCACCTCGTCACCTGCGTCGAGCACCACGCGTGCTGCGCACGAGAGCGCGTGGGTCGCGCCGACGCCCACGAGCACGTTGGCTTCGGTCGCGCTCGGGAGGCCGCGACCGTGTCGCCGCGCGCTTGATGCGATGGCTTCGCGTAGCTCTGGCATGCCAGCCGTCGCTCCATAGGCGTACAGGGCCGCCGGTGACGTGTCGGCGATGGCGGCTTCGATGCGCGCGCTTGGGGGCGGCAGGCGATACGTGTCGCCAATGTGCAGAGGAACGAGATCGCCGCCAACCGCAGCCCGAGCAGCGATGGCTGACTCGAGCTCCGCAAAGACGCCCGGACGCATCGCCTGAGCTGGCCGTGAGAATCGTGTCATCTGACACCCAAACCCGCGGGTGGCCCGCCTGCGTGCCCACGTGTGCGCGACAAGATGGCGAGGGCAACGAGCGCAGCGACGAATGGCAGCATCTGGACCATGTCCTGAAGCGCGCGCGCATGCCCCTGAAGGACCACCTGGAGCGCGTCGAGCGCTGCGAACACGACACACAAGGCCGCGGCTCGCCCCGCGCGCCATCCACTCAGAACGACGGCCGCGAGCGCGATGAACCCGCGACCCCCGCTCATGCCCGACTGAAATTGGTGCTGATCATACGCGAGCGCCGCACCGCCGAGCGCCGCGAGGGCTCCGCCGATGGCAACGGCGCACGTGCGAGTCCGTACGACCGCGATGCCCGCTGCCCGCGCTGCGAGGGGCCCTTCCCCACAAGCGCGAACACGCAGCCCAAAACGACTGGCACGCAAGACGATCGCGGTCGTCGCGACCGCTACAATCGCCGCGCCGAAGATCGGGTCGAGCACGACCCGCGCGACCATCCCATCACCGTGGGTCCCGAAACCCGCAATCGACGGCGAGTTGGAGCTCGACTGATACAGAGCCCGCAGAACGACGCGCGTTCCACCGAGCGCGACGACGTTGATGGCGATGCCGCTCACGATCGCGTCGATCCGACCAAGCTCGGTCACCATGGCGTGAATGGCGCCGAGCGCCGCGCCGACCACGAGCGCAGCCAAGACGCCGAGCACGGGGCCGTGCTCGTGCGCCACGGCAACGCTCGCGAGCCCACCCGCGAGCATCATGCCCTCGAGCGCGACGTTCACGACGCCCGCCCTCTCGCTCCACACGCCACCCTGGGACGCGAGCACGTACGGCACGGCTGTCCGCGCGGTCTGCGCGAGCATCGTCATCGACAGGATCGACCCAAGGACGCTCATGAGGTCTTCCGCACCACGATCGCGCCGAGGCTGTCCGTGAGCCACGTCCGCACCTGCGCGTCGCCGAGCGCCACGGCGACGATCACCAGGCCCTGGATGACCTCCATCGCCTCAGCAGGTACGTACGCGTTGATCGCCAAACCACCTTGCGCGAGCGTCCCGAAAAGCACCGCGGCAAACACGATACCCAGCAGACGGCCACGCCCGAGAATCGCGACGGCGAGACCGGTGAATCCCGCCCCCACGCCGAGGCCCTGCTCGTAGTAGCCCTTGTAGCCGAGGACGGTGCCGAGGCTCGCGAGTCCCGCGATCGCTCCCGACAAGACCAACGCCTGTGCCCGGCGCCATTTCACGGGAATGCGTTCGACGGCGCACGCCTCGTCGTTCTGCGCGACGAGCTCGGCTTCACGACCCATGCGGCTTCGAGGGAGGATCCACAACGTGACCGCGATGACGACGATTCCGACGAGCACCGCCGTGCTCGCGGCGCTTCCTGCAAGCGCGGGCACGAAGCGGTCGAGACGCGAGAGGCGAGCGTGCTGCACCACGTCGGGTGTACGCACGCCGCCTTTCAGTGAAAGCCCGAGCCCGAGAAGCAGTCCAACGAGCGCGTCGGCGACGCGATTGAGAAGGATCGTCGAGATCACCTCGTGGGCACCCACCGCACGAAGCGCCGCGGCTGGCGACGCCCACAACGCGCCAACCAACGCCGCGACGATGACGAGCAGAGGAAGCGCGATCATCGCCGGCGTCCCAGCGGGAAGCCACGCTCCGACGACCCCCACCGCGAGGCTCGAGAGCGCAAGTTGGCCTTCAGCGCCTACGTTGAACAGCCCGGCGCGCAGAGCCACGTGCACCGCGAGCCCTGTGAAGAGGAGCGGTGTTGCCTTGAACAGGACCTGGCCCACTCCGTACGCGCTACCCCACGTGCCCTCGAGCAAGAGAGCGGTCATCGCGCGCGGGGACTCGCCGTACATCCACACGAGCGTGGCAAACGCAATCTGCGCGACCGCGACGCTCGCTGCGATGGTCCACACGTCCGCCTCGAGCGACAGTCGCATCGCCGCGCGACGCGTGCTCATGACGCCTCGCCGCCGACTGCCTGCGCGACCATGTGCGCGCCGAGCCGCTCGTTCGTCGAAGACTCGTCCCATCGGCCGTCCGAGTCGCGGCGCGCCGCGGAGGTGATGTGCCCTCGTGCGATGACGAGGATGCGATGACAGATCGCGCGAAGCTCGTCGAGATCGGCGCTGAGGACGAGCACGGCCGCGCCCGCTTGCGCAGCAGAGACGATGTGCAGATGAATCTGACGGGCAGCGCTGATGTCGACCCCTCGCGTCGGCTGCGCGAGCACGAGAATTCTGCTCGCCGAGCCACGGGCGAGGGCCCGCGCGACGACGAGCTTCTGCTGATTGCCCCCCGAAAGGGCCGACGCCGGCAGATCGATCTCGGCCGGCACGACGCCACCATCGTCTATGCGCCGCGTTGCCTCCGCGCGCATCGCGCGAACATCGAGCAGCCCGACCATCCGCGAATACCGAGCGTACTCGCCCAGGATTGCGTTGTCGGCCACGGTCGCCGCGAGAACGAGGCCGCGACGGTGGCGATCTTCGTGCACGACCTCGATGGGAGCGCCCGCACGTACGACGCCCCGCGTCGCTGCGCGCAACCCAGCGAGAACATCGACGAGCTCGCGTTGCCCGTTGCCCTCGACCCCCGCGATACCGACAATCTCCTTCGATCGAACCTCGAGCCGAACGCCACGCAGCTCGGCGCCAGCCTCGAGCTCTTCGATTTCGAGCAGCACTTTCTCGCTGTCGTCGGGCGCTCGAACCGTCGCGGCGCTCGATTCGTCTGCGTCGTGGAACGCGTCGTGGAGGAGCGCTGCGCGCTGGGCGTCGCGGTTTTGCTCGCGGTCAACCGGGCGCGTCGATACGACACGGCCTCGCCGCATGACCGTCACGACGTCGGCGTGATCGAGCACTTCGTCGATCTTGTGCGTGACGACTGCGATCGCGCGGCCACCATCGCCGAGCCGGCGCAGCGTTGCGTAGAGCGCGCTCGCGTCCTTTGGCGTCAGCACTGCGGTCGGCTCGTCGAGCAGAATCACGCGCGCATCGCGAAAGAGCACGCGTGCGATCTCCAAGTGCTGCCGATCGCCGACACCGAGCGTGCCCACGAGCGCGTCGGGGTCGAGCTTCACCCGAAGCTCCTCGAGCACACCTGCGAGCTTCGCCCGCGCACCTTTGCGATCGATGCGCCCGAGCGAGCGCATCGGCTCCGTACCCAGCATTGCGTTGTCGAGCACGGTGAGTGCGTCGATCAGTCGAAAATGCTGCTCAACCATCCCGACGCCTCGCGCGATGGCCGCGCGCGCCGTATGAGGTGACAGCCGTTTGCCGAGCACCTCGACATGGCCCGCGTCGGGAGCCACGAGCCCCGCGGCTATTGACGAGAGCGTGCTCTTTCCCGCGCCGTTCTCTCCGACGATGGCGTGGATCTTGGCTGCCTCGAGCTCGAGGCTCGCCCCGGACACCGCGAGCGTCGCGCCGTACCGCTTGTCCACCAAGAGCGCGCGGAGCGCTACTGCCATGAAAACTGCCTGTCCGCGAAGGTGAGCCCGCCGCGATTGTCACGCAGCACGAGCCAGAGGTGCACCGGGTGCGTCTCGTCCGACTGCGTCGGCGCAAAGGACATCTCGAACGTCTCGGGCGTCGTCGGTGCGCCCGCGTCGTCTTCGTCGGGCTCCGCGTAACCTGCCGTGAGCGTTCCTTGCGATACGTAGAACCATCCCACGAGCTCCTCGGTCTCTGGACCGGTCGGCGTCGCGTAGGTCTCGGCGCTGTCAGCCGTCGCGGTGTACGCGAGATCGTGCTGCTCGCTCGGAAGGCATTGGGTGGGATCCGTCGCTGCGCACGCCCCGATGGGCCACACGAAGCCGGGGGCCCATTCGCTTCCATCGATGAAGACCTTGTCGATTGTCGGGTTCGCGTTCGTTATCCCCGTCACGAGGATGATGCGAGTGCCGCCCCACATGAAGCCATCGCGGCCCACCATCGCGCCGGTGCCGTCCGTGCACGTCACGGGCGCGCCGTTCGCCGCGTTTGGCGCGAGCGTGATGGTCCCCGCGCACGCCGCAAACACGACACCGAGCTCTCCGATGGGCTCGCTTGGCGGCAGCCCATCGAGCGCGTTCGTAGGCACGGTCACGTCGAACGAATCGGATCCGAGCGTCAGGCTTTGCAGCGCAGCAGCGCAGTCGGTGATCTGCAATCCGCCCGGATTGAGGCACGTCCCCCAGGCCCAGTTCACTGGACGCCCATTGCCGAGTGGATCGGCCCAGAGCGTCGTCAGGTGCACGGCCTGCCCTGGAGCCGCGAACGGGACGTCCGCCTCGACGGCGAGCACGCGAAGCGTATCGACCAAGTACTCGGGCTCGAAGCCCGTCGGCTCGCACGCGAGCGCGGCGCACGCGATCATCAGGCTGCGTTTCATAGCTCGATCCTCGCGCCGAACGACGGCAAGATCGGCAAACCCGCGGCGGTCGAGTGGATCTGGAAGTCGTAGTTGAACGTGAAGCTCTCGACGTTGCGGTTGTCGGTCGCGTTCAGCACGTCGATGTAGAGCGAAAACTGCGAGTCCTTCAGGATGTGCCACTTCTTTTCCACGCGCACGTCGATGGTGAAGAAAGCGGGCAGCCGCGCCGAGTAAACGGGCAGCTTGTCGACCGGCCCGTAGTCGCCGCCGTTGTTGTCGAAGTAGCCGCCGACGATCGGCGTGTAGGGGTTGCCCGTCACGTAACGCACGCGCGCGCCCACGGACCAGCCGTTGCCGAAGCTGTACGTCCCGAGCGCCGAGAGCACGTGCGTCTGATCGTACTGAAAGAGATGGATGGGGGCCTCGGGCAAGTCACGACGCTCGCTGCGCGAGAGCGTGTACGCGATCCACCCCATGAAGTGTTTGTCGGGCTTGTACTTGAGCAGGAACTCGACGCCGTAGGCGAAGCCCGTCCCCTCGTTGCCGTACCGATAGCCACTCGGTGCCGAGGCGTCGGGCCTTTGCGACACGAGGTTGAAGAGGTTCTTGTAGAAAGGCTCGACCGACACGGTGACTCGCCTGAGCAGCTCCTGCTCGATGCCGAACGACGCCTGCGTCGCCTGGTTCGCCGAGATGCCCGGCGTTCCGAACACGGGATCGGTCTCGTTGATCTGCGGCGCCTGCGCGTAGAGGCCGAGCGCGCCCTTCAGCGTGGTCCTCTCGCCTTCGCGACCGCGCAAGATCCACCGCATGCTCATGCGAGGTTGAAGATACACGCCGGACGTCGCTCCGAACGTGTCCGCGCGCGCTCCCACGAGCACACGCATGCGGCTGGTCGGGTCGAGCTCGACGTTCGCGAACGCAGCTGGGTCGAAGTAGCCATAGCTTCGCACGCTCGTCAGCGTCTTTTGGCCGAACAGCGGCCCTGTGTCGGGCGAGTCGGCGTTGGGGATCTGCGGGAACGTCAGCGTGTAGTTCCACTGGCCGCCCTCGAGATCCACGCCGCCCTTGAGGCGCAGTCCCTTGACGATGGGGATGTCCGCTTGCAAGCGACCTTGAACGCGCGTCGCCGTGCTGTTCGCGTTGAGCTGCGATCCCAAATCGAGCAAGATCCCGTCTTGACCGACCGACAACTGCGCGAAGAGCTTCGTTCCGTCCTTGAGCTTGGCGTCGGCCTGAAGCTGAAGGCGCCAGAAGCTCGTCGTGTCGCTGAACACGCCCGAAAACCCCGGGTCGGTCGATTGAGACGGCGCGAGCGAGACGCGGACGCCGTCGTTCGAGCCCAGGAACGTCAGGCGCAGGGTTGTCCGCTTGCCGAGGTCACGCTCGAGCATCGCTTGATAATCGTAATAGACGGGGGACGCGGTCACGCCGAGCGCGAT
>Ga0209415_10021039_pt1 | contig 10082 bp, 7 predicted proteins | sample PeaSoiSIISIP2007_FD_187696 | JGI IMG/M metagenome (GOLD analysis project Ga0209415, IMG submission 187696) | Peat soil microbial communities from Weissenstadt, Germany - SII-SIP-2007 (SPAdes) (version 2) | ecosystem: Environmental > Terrestrial > Soil > Wetlands > Peat | place: Germany...
ACTCAGGCTAGCCAGGGTGCGGCGCCAAGGCGGGTCGTCGCCGTCGCTGACGACGAGGCTATGGTGGAACTGGCGGGGCTCCATGCAAGCCATCACCACCACGATGTGCGGTTTGAAGAAGCCGCTGCAGAGCTGAGCGCTCTCGAGTCAAACTTATCTGAGTCCAGGCTCGGGACGCTCAACTCTTACGCACAGTTAGCAGGGCACAACAGGAGTAGCCTTTGGCGTGGAACGTTTCGTGGAACGGCTTGCCGAAAATCCCAGCGCAGCAATTGTCGTCAGCGCGCTTGTCTGTGCCATCCGTGCAGCTAGCACATTCGGTGCACAACGTCGCACTTCTTGTAAACGGCAGGCCATTGGTTCCAATCCGCTCACCTTCCCCTCCCGGCCGCGCCCTGGCAGCGCGAGCAGGACCTGCTCAAGTCTCTTCCCGGCTTCGGTGACACGGTGGCGCAGGCGTGGCTGGCCGAGATCGGCCCCGCCCCGCACCTGCACTTCTCCAGCCATGGCAAGCTGGCCTCCTGGGTGACCTTGTGCCCGGGCAACAACATCAGCGCCCGCAAGCGCAAGCACGGCCGGACCGGCGACGCCGGGACCTACATCAAGCCGATGCTGATCCAGGCCGCCTGGTCCGCGATCAAGGGACGGGGCCGGCTGCAGGCCAGGTACAACCGGCTCGTGCGCCGCTTCGGCGGGGAGAAGAACCCGGCCGCGAAGAAGAAGGCGATCACCGCGATCGCCCACACCCTGCTGAAGATCGCCTACCAGGTCCTCAAGAGCGGGACGCCTTACCAGGACCTGGGCGCCGACTTCTACACCCGGCGGGAATCACCCGCCCAGCGCCAGGCCTACCTGCTGCGCCAGCTCGAAAAGCTCAACCCCGGCTGCACCATCACCATCCGCCCCCCGGAGGCCGCCTGACCGGCCGGCCATCACCGGCGCTGACCGTATTCCCGCTGACCCCGGAGCCGCCGCCGTATCCGGCATCCCGGCCTTCCCGCCGGACAACCAACGCCATCCCGGACCCTCGCCACCGCTCAGGCCATGGTCCGCTGCCGCGCGCCCACCGGGGACCCAGTTTTCGTGTCAGTTCGAACAATTTCAGATCGCGAACTAGGTGCTCGCGGTAGATGCGTCGCTTTCTCTTGCCGTGGGTATGCAGATCGGCCGCTTCTGTGTCTTCCATCCAGGCGGCCTCTGCCGCTTGGGCGGGCTGCGCAGGAGGGGTACACCACACACCGTTTTGTCCCCAGGTCAGGCTCGAAGAGTTCGCGACCAGCGCGCCGTGGACCTCACCAGGCTGGCCAGCGTATGGGACGTCGCGTCCAGGAGGTCGTTTGGATCCCAGCGCCTTGGCTACGACCACACGCCTCGGGCAGAATGCCCGACGCTGCCACCCAGTCCTCGGCGAGGAACAAGCCATCGCGCTGGTTCAGCAGTCCGAATGATGTCACCGGCCTTGTTCATCGGCCGATGGGATGACGAGGTTGAGCTGCCCGAGGCGCTCTGGATCCACGAGGGCATCGATTTGCGTGATCTTTCCGTTAGTGACGGTGAACGCCATCACGGAGAACACTCGTCCGGCGGGCGCCACCACAACTCCCGCGGCGCCGTTGACGAGCACTGACCTGACGAACGGGTAGAGCTTGGAGTAAGTAGCGGAGTAGGCCGCTACGGCTACCGCGCCGCGAAGAATCAGCGACGCTTCCTCGCGCAGCACGCCGCCATCGATCCGCAGTTCGACATCGGGATCGAGCACCGCCACCAAGGCGTCAAAGTCGCCATCGCGAGAGGCGGCGAAGAACGCGTGGACGACCTCGCGCTGTCGCCCGATGTCCGGGTCCGGCGTGGGCGAGCCGTGCACGCGTCGCCGAGCTCGGCTGGCGAGCTGCTGCGCGGCGGCTTCGGAACGGTGGAGGACCGCCGCGATGTCCGCAAACGGCACGCCAAACACGTCGTGCAGAACGAACGCCAGCCGCTCGGGAGGAGTAAGCGCGTCGAGCACCACGAGCAGCGCGAGCCCGACCGAATCGGCAACCAGCGCCTCCTGCTCAGGGTCGACGCTGCCTTCGAGGCTGACGACGGGGTCGGGCACGTAGACGTCCGTGAACTGTTCGCGCCGTGCTCGCCGGGCGCGCAGCATGTTCAGGCACACGCGCCCGACAATGGTGGTCAGCCAGGCCTGCATGTTCTCGACGCTCCGCCGATCCTGGTCGCGGATCCGGAGCCATGCCTCCTGGAGAGCGTCGTCGGCTTCGCTCACCGATCCCAGCATCCGGTAGGCAACCCCGCGCAAATGCGAACGGTGCTGCTGAAAGCGCTCCGTCAGCCACTCGATCTCCTCCATATCAAATAGGTTCCCCTTCTACCTCCTGTAGCCGTGCCCGAATGGGAGTGGCGGCCCCCGCAGGGATCACCAGTGGTTGTGGTAGCCGAGGCCCACGACTAGGGCGCCGACGGCCATCACCAGGAAACTGACCGCACCGGCGACCTTGGGATCGCGCACCCGGATGTGCGCGCTCACCGCGCAGATGAAGTAGACGACCAGGCCAATCGCGGCGGCCATCCCGAGCACCGGCACAGCGAATCCGGCCAGCAGCCCGACCGCCCCGCAGGCCAGCAGAAGCCCGAACGGAATCATCCACCTCGGCGACACTCGCACCTCGTCGGCGACGACCCTGACAGACTCCGCCCCGGCGAAGTTCAAAACGGCGGCATAGCCGTTCGCAAGCGCCACGACGATCGTGACGACAACGTAAGCGATGTGCATACTCATAAGACACGCCCGGACCGGAGAACCTGACCGCTCGGCCCCGGCGACCGCTATCCGCGCGCCCCCGCCCTGCGGCGGCGAAGGCATATGGCATCGACGTTACCTATGACCGTACCTGCGCGAACACCGGCCTACCGAGGGAATATCTCCTGTCGGACCTCCAGCAGACGAAATTTGCAGGCCAGCAAATAAGTATGCGAGGAGGTAGCGCACTCTCATCACGCATAGGGCAAGCGTCCGTTTGCCCCATGCTTACCCGCAGAGTCCGCGCGCAGATCACCCTGGTCTGCGAGTCAAGACCGGCCAGAGCCACACGACGGGACCTGCGCCAGGCGGACCTCGCGTGCTTTGTTCGGGTGCCCGGAGGTCACCATGGCAGGTGGGCCGCGGTCAGTTGCCGAGGCTGCGACCGCCGTCGACGATGATGCGCTGGCCGGTGATGAACCCGGCGCCCTCGGAGGCCAGAAAGCTGACGGCGTGGGCGATGTCGGCGGGAGTTCCCATCCGCCCGGCGGGGACCGAGGCGAGATAGGCGTTCTTGACGTTGTCGGGGACGTCGGCGTGGCGCTCCACGGGGATGAAACCGGGCGCGACCGTGTTCACGGTGACACCGAAGGGGGCCAGTTCGCGGGCCCAGCTGAGGGTCAGGCCGATCTGCGCGCTCTTGGCGGTGGCGTACGCGGACCGGCCCGGAGGCGGCCGGTGAGCGACCTCGGAGTCGATGTGCACGATCCGGCCATAGCGTCGGGCCTGCATTCCGGGCAGCACGGTCCGGCCGAGCAGCACCGGGCTCTTCACGAAGAAGTCCAGCTGCGCCAGGTGATCGGCCCAGGCCACGTCGGTCACCGCGCCTTCGGGCTGCGCGCCGGGCGCATTCAGGACCAGCACATCGACCGGGCCGAGGCGCTCAGCGATCGCGGCGGCCAGCACCGCGACCTGCTGCTCGTCGGTGACGTCGGCGCAGAAGCCCTCGGCAGTGCCGCCATCGGCACGGATGGCGCGGCCGACGGCAGCGCCTTGCCCGTCGCCGGGCAAGGCGTTGACCGCGACGGTGAAACCATCACGCGCCAGGCGACGCGCGATCACCGCCCCCAGGCCCCGCGAACTGCCCGTCACCAGGGCGACACGCCCATGCGTCACTGCCATGCGATGATGATCCCACTTCGCCAGCGCGCCGGGCAGGCACGCAAAATGCCACGATATGCGCGCTCCTGCCGATGAGCATGAGCATCGACTGGCCACGTGCGGCCCGCGCCCATCGCGGCAGGCTGATGCTCAGTCCAAGCCCGGGGTCGATCACGTGCCGTGAGTTGGACCACCCGGCCGTACGTTACCGAGCGCCGAGTCGGAGTGGCTGACCGCTAGATCGGCCGCGTGGGGGTTGCGCGCCGATCACCCGGATCTGTTTACCCGCGGTGCTACCGAGCTCGAGTCCGCTGCCGCGATTCTCAATCAGGCGGAAATGGGCGCTTATCCATCGCGGGGCGATGAGACCGGGGGGATCTGGCTGGGGTGCGCCTGGCTTCTTGCTGTTATTGATCTGGGCGGGGTTCGCTGGTGGCTTGCCATGGTGGCGTCTCGGCCAGCCGGGTGTCGATCCACTGGGCGGTCTCGGTGTGCGCCGCCGCGATCAGGTCGAAGTGGCCGCTGCGGTGATACCTGTGGTAGGCGAGCATTGCGCAGCTTGCATGCAGGGAGCGCGCGATGTAGTCGGTGCTGTATCGGGCCACGATCGGGTCGTCGTTGCCCTGGACGATCAGCGCCGGTGTGCGCAGCCGAAGCGTTGCTGGGTCATTGGCTGCCAGGACCGTCAGCAATGGGCCGGTATCGGCGCCGGGCCGGAACACGTCGGCGGCTGACAAAGGGGGCCGCGTGCCCGGGGCAAGGAGGTCGTCGATACCGCCGGTCTCGGCCCTGGCCAGCAGGTGCAGGGCGGCCGGGGTGAGCATCTGGTCCAGGCGCACGGCGCGGTCGGCGGCCGCGGCGCCGATCAGGACCAGCGCGAGGAAGCCCAGCGCGGGGGCCGGCGTGCGGATGTCCCGGAGCCCGGCGATCATGTCGTGCGCGCCGCCGACCGGGGCGATGGCCACGGCCCCGGTCAGCTCGAGATCCGGGGCGAAGGCCGCCGCCAGGGCGGCGGTGAACAGGGCGGCGTGGCCGCCCTGGGAGTGACCCATCACCGCCCAGCGCCTGCCGATGCCTGGATGGAGCTGGCGGGCGGCGAGCAGGATGTCGACGGTGCCGCGTGCCGCGGAGGCCCCCACCAGGTACGGGTGGCGGCCGGGGGTGCCGAGGCCTTCATAGTCCGTCTTGGTAACGACCCAGCCGCGCTTGACCCACTGGTTCAGCGTCACGTCGGTGAGCTGGTTGTAGATGTGTGAGGGATGGCCGGGCGCGTCGCGGGACGGAGCGCAGATGTCGGCGACACCGATGGTCCCGTGAGCCCAGCTGAGCACCGGCCAGCCGCCGGCGGGCGGCTGGCCCAGGGGGATCGAGATCGTTCCGGAGACCGCGGTGTCCTGCCCGGCGAGCGTTCTGGAGTGGTAGAGGACGAGCAGGTTCTCGGCGGCGCCGGGGAGGGCAGCCGCGCCGGTTAGCTGCCGCGACCAGATCACCTGGCCGGCCGCTGCCGCGACCAGCGGCGAGGGTGGCACGTAGAAGGCCAGCCCATCCGGTCCTGGCCGCCCGCTGCCCGGCGCCGCGTTGTCTGGTGCACCAGGCCTTGCGGAGGTAGCGGCGTGCTGGGATGGTGTGCTGCTGGCTATCATGCCGATTCCTTGACGGGATGGGGTGCGGGTCGTCCCGGACGTGCCAGTCCGCGACGCCCGGCGGCGGCAAGTACGAAGATGTGCACACCGGTGCTCGCCGCCGTCAGGCGTCTGTGCGGTTGAGGGCGTAGCTGGCCGCGGCCCCGACGATGGCGGTGAACAGCAGGAGCAGGCCGAAGCCCGGCCATGCGGCCGGCTCTGGCCTCCGACGGCGGGGTCGTCGGCGCCTTGCAGTAGATAGTGGGGCCGGGAACCTTCCCGGCCCACTATGGTGTCGCGGTAGCGGTTACCCTGCGGCGGCGATGCGCTCATCTGGTTCTTTGGTCCTCGCGCCAATCACGATCAGGTAGATGACCATGCAGGCTTCCGCGATTGCTGACGGGATGGTGATGACGGTGTTGACCCTCTGGCCGGAGCCGGGGATCACGAACGCCGCGAGCGTTCCCGCTAGGTAGCAGCCGCCCCCGACGGCGAGCAGAGCGCCCAGCGCCTTGGGGAACATCCCGGATTTGCGGGCGAGATACCCCAGCGGCACCAGCCACAGGCCGAAGAAGATCTGCGCGATGAGGAACCCGTAGTGCTGGGTGTCGAGCAAGAGCAGCACCAGGGCATGCGAACCCGCAGGGCCCAGGGAAGCCAGGTTCACTGCGCCGGTTGCGGCCCGCAAGCCCTCAAACTCGAAGACCGCGTTGAGGAGCGTGATACCGGCCCCGATGGCGGTGAAGACCACCATCGCGCTGGCCGCGCTCTTGTTCACGTGCTTGAGCAGCAGGTAGAGGGTAATCGCCAGGAAAACCCAGACCGTCGCCTGGAACAAGTCGGCGGCGACGGCGGCACGCACGAGCCCGGAGTGCGCCAGTACGTTCCTGGCCGTGGCCGCCGCGTCGCCCGAGACGTACACCTTCTTGTCCATGAAATAGGCAAAGGCGCTGAAGATGGCGACCAGCAGGTAGAGAACGCCGGCGATTCTCGCGAGGCGCTTCGGTGAGGTCACCATGCTCTCCTGGCGCTCAGCCGGGAGGGTATTGGCGCGCGGGCTCTGTGGTGGGCGTGAGAGGAGCTGGGTGTCGTGCATGTCTGCCTCCTGGTTCTGGGAGCAGCCGGCACCGACTGCTATATGCCGAGGGTGTCGGGGCAGGGCAGCGTTGTCGCTAGGGGAGGCGCTGGGGTCTCACCCTAGGTTTTGCCGGCTGCCGCGGCCGCGGTTCCGGGCCCGGGTGCTGCCAGCCGGGCGGCCAGGTCTTTGCGGGAGCGGATTCCGATCTTGTCGAAGACGTGTCCCAGGTGGAATTCCACGGCCTTGACGCTGACGTACAGCTCGGCCGCCACCTCCCGGTTCGACCGGCCGGTGCAGACAAGGCGGGCCACGGCCAGCTCCGATGCCGTCAGGTTCCAGGCCGGCCGCTGCTCAGGTTGTATCTCCGCCCCGCAGTGCCGAAGCTCGCGCTCGCAGGCTGCCACGTGCGGCTGGGCGCCGAGGGCCACCAGGCGGTAGCGTGCCTGCCGGAGGCGTATGACGGCACCCTGCCGGTCACCAGCCCGGCGCAGGCGACGGCCGTCATCGCGTTCCAGCAGGGCGAGCTGGAAGGGCAGGGACAGGCCCTGGGCCAGCTCCCAGGCGGCGGCGAAGGCCACCTCGGCACCGGCCGAGTCACCCCGGAGCACGGCCAGGTTACCGCGCAGGCGGGCCGTCGTCATGCTGGCCGAGGCCAGGCCGCAGGCAGGGATGGCAGCGTCCAGCTCCGCCAGGGCCGCCTCGGCGTCATCAGCGCGGCCCAGGCCGATCAGGGCCTCGACCTCCAGCGGGCGCCAGTCGGCCACACCGGCGACCTCAGCCCGGCCGAGGGCCCTGGCCGCTGCGGTGGCTGACAGTGCTCCCTCCAGGTCACCCCGGGCCAGGGCCAGCTCGGCGCCGGCCATGGCCGCGGTGGTGACCCCGGTCCCGGTCCCGAAAGCGCGGGCCGCGGCCCGGGACGCCTCGACGTGGGCGTCGGCCAGCTGCCAGTCCCCGCGGGCGGCGGGAACCAGGGCGGCGTAGCCGTGCACGAAGGCGAAGTCCCAGGCCCGGTCGGAATCGTGGGCCAGCGAAACGGCCAGCTCGGAATGCATAAGGGCGTCGTCCCAGGCGCCGATGCGGTACTCGGCATCGCTGAGATAGACCAGGCAGTGGCCAGGGTCGCGCAGGCTCATCCCGGCCCGCAGCCGGGCCATGCCCACCGACAGATCGCCCATCGCCCCGGTCATGTCATCGGTGAACAGCCGACACATCCCCCGCATGACCAGCCCGTCAGTAAACTCCAGCGGCACCTCGGCGGCGGCAGCGGGCAGCTCGTCCAGCCGGGCCAGGCCGTCGGGGCCGTGCCCGGCCAGGGTCAGGCTCAAAGCCACCACGATCAGGGCCTGGAGGCGGGCGGCCGGGTCCCCGGCACTGGCGGCGACGGCCCGCTCGCCCCAGGCCATGGCCTCCTCCACCCGCCGCAAAGTGCACAGGTATGCGGCCAGGGCGGTGGCCGCGGCCGCGCCGACCAGCGGTTCGGTGTCCGGGTTGTGGGCCTGCCAGGCCTCCAGCAGGTGGGCCTCCACGACCGACCCCCGGCCGCAGAGCAGATCGAGATGGCCCAGCAGGGCGCTGTGCCGGGCGCTGGGACCCAGCTGCGCGGCCTTAGGCCACAGGGCCAGCGCACCGGACACGTCGGCGCTGCCTACCAGCGCCGACAGGGCATCAAGGAGGCGGCGCTCCTGCTCGGCACGACCCGTGCTGGCCGCCGATGCCTGGGCCAGCCACGCTGCAGCCTGAGCGACTTTGCCCGCTTTGGCCGCCTCCCGGGCCGCCTCCTCCAGGTCGGCCGCCAGGTTGTCGTCGGGCCCGAAGGCGGCGGCCACCCGGTGGGCGAGCGCGGCGGGGGCCGGGACCAGCGTGGCAGCGATCTGGTGCAGCCGGCGGCGCTGGGCCGATCCGAGATCGTCTCTGACAGCGGCATGGACCAGCGGGTGGACGAAGGCGATATCGGCACCTGAACCAGCCCGGTCCTCCGCCAGCAGGCCCGCGGCGGCTGCCTCGTCGAGGGCGGCGAGCGGGTCGGCCAGGCCGGCCAATGCGGCGGCGGCCGCCAGCGGGCAACTCCGGCCGAGGACGGCAGCCGCGGTGACCAGCCCCTGAGCCGACTCAGACAGGGCAGCCAGCCGGGCCAGGACCACCCCCGCCAGCTCCCGGGGAGCGGGAAGATCATCGCCGGCCCGCGCCAGGCCATCGGGGCCCAGCTCCTCGAGCAAGGCCCGGCAATGCAGCGAGTTGCCCCCGGTATGGTCGAGCAGCTGGGCTACGGCCCGGCCGGACAGGTCACCGACGCCGAGCGTCCGCGCCATGGCCACCAGCTCCTCGGCACTCAGACCACCCAGCCGCAGGCGAGTGACCCGGTGATCCCCCCCGGCGAAACGTCTCCACCCCTCGCCCAGGCGGCTCAGCGCACCGGTACGGACCGATACCAGCCCCAGCACCCGGTCGGCCTGCATCCGCCGCAGGGCAAAAAGAAGCGCCCGGGCCGAAGGCTCATCGCTCCAGTGCAGGTCATCGACCACCACCACGACGACCCCGTCGCCGGCCTGCAGGTCGCCGAGAACTGCCACCAGCTGCGCACCCACCGCCATCGCGTCGGCGTCTTTCCCCCGCGCTACCCCAGCTTGCGAGAATCCTTCCGTGGCCGCCAGCCCGGCACCGGCCAGGAGCTGGTCGGCGAGTCCCCAGTCCAGGAACATCTCCGCCTCGTCGCCGCTGGCCCGCAGCACGCACACATCGCGGTGCCCGGAGACAAAGCGCGACAGCAGGCTGGACTTGCCGATCCCCGCCTCACCCTCAACCAGGACGACCCGCGGCCGCCCGGCCAGCACGGCCCGCATCTCGGCGTCGAGGACCGACAGCTCGCTCACGCGGCCGACGAAATGGTCCACCCCAGCAGTGTGGACAACCCCAGGTGCCTGGCGCAACGCCACCCATCGCCAGACGGCAACGCATAGAAAGGGGGCCGACACCACAGCAGCTGGATCCGCCCTGGTGCGCATGGCAATGCCCCACCCAAGGGCAACCGCGGATAATCTACCTACCCCCCGCTTCGTCAGACCCCAGCCCGAGGCAGCCCTTCGCCGATCGCGGGCCAGCCGCTACGACCCAACACCGGACGAACGAAGCGCAGAGTGCCCGTTCCAGAGCGTCCATCGCAGCGAACGGCCAAAACTAGGCAACGCGCAGGTCGGCCGTTCCGGTTCACTCTGGGGTGGCGGTGTGTAACGGCAGCGAAGTGGTCGCATGGTGACCGGGTCAGCTTCCGGCGGGCCGAGCTGGCCGCCAGGCCGGTCATCTTTTCGCTGAGCTCCCACAGTTCCCGCGCGAGCGTGTCGTCGCACGCGGCGGCCGATGGTTCACGCCGCTGTCGCTTGACGTAGTACCCCCGGGTCTGGCCCGCTACATCCGGCGAGCTGGCCAGGTACACGATGGTGTCCGCGCCGCGCTCGGGCGACAGCATGAACGGCCGGGCGATCGTGAT
>Ga0209415_10021040_pt1 | contig 10082 bp, 8 predicted proteins | sample PeaSoiSIISIP2007_FD_187696 | JGI IMG/M metagenome (GOLD analysis project Ga0209415, IMG submission 187696) | Peat soil microbial communities from Weissenstadt, Germany - SII-SIP-2007 (SPAdes) (version 2) | ecosystem: Environmental > Terrestrial > Soil > Wetlands > Peat | place: Germany...
GCCAGTTTCTTGCCGAAGGCAAACAGCAAAGTCGCTCCCAGCGTCAGCCAGGGCAGCACCCGCATGAAGGTGTGGGCCGGAGTCTTCAGGAGCAGGAACGCTCCGGCCAGTCCGCCGGCCAGGCTCGCGGCCAGCAGCGGGATCATCACGCGCCGGGGAACATCCAGGCGTTTGCGATACGCGCCTCCGCTGGCCGCGGCAGCTGTCCAAAGCGCAATCGTGTTCGTGGCATTGGCCGGAATGGGAGGCACACCGGTGAACAGCAGCGCAGGAAACGCGATGAAACTGCCCCCACCCGCGACGGAATTCAGAGCGCCGCCGAGCGCTCCGGCGAAGAACAGGAAGAGGATGGTTTCGAGGGTCAAGGAGTTAGGTGTACCAGAAACGGCGCCGTGCCGCCAATGTGCGGTCACCAGCAGAAACAGATTCAGCCACGGATCGCACAGATTCTCACGGATGAATACAAAATCTTAGATCTTGATCCGTGAAGATCCGTGGAATCCGTGGCTGGTGTTCCGCTCGATTGGGCGCGAACACTGGCCGATTACCTCTGTAATCGCAGGTAACCACGAGCTCTTGCAGAAACATTCGCGCTGCGGCAGGGTTAATATCAACTGAGATTGTGGGGGACTTTCCTATGCGTGATCGAATCGTGGTTTTCATTACTGTTCTGATGTGCAGCGTTGCCTGGGGGCAAACACCCAGCGCTCCAGCGAGTGGCGCTTCGTCCGCGACCCCGTCCGCCGGCCAGCAGTCGGCGCCTGGCATGAACATGCCGGGCATGGATATGTCCGGTCACGACATGTCGAAGATGAAAGACATGCCCATGGATGGCGAGAAAGACGCCGACAGTGACGCCAGCGCTCACGTCATGAAGTCCATGGAAGGACACATGGACATGGGTCCGCACATGAAGATGACCGCCCTGCGCCAGCCCAAGCCGGGCGACGCCGCGCGCGCCCAGCAAGTCGCCGAAGAGGCGCGCAAGGCCTCAGAAAAATACACGGACTACCACACCGCTCTAGCCGAAGGCTACGAGATTTTCCATCCCGAAATCCCGCAGAAGATGTACCACTTCACCAACCGCCGCTATGGCCGGGAAGCTTTCTTTCGTTTCGATCCCGAACGTCCCACGTCGTTGCTGTACGAAAAGCATGGCGACGACTACAAGCTGATCGGCGTGATGTACACCGCGCCCAAGCGTTACACGGAAGATCAACTCGACGAGCGTATCCCGCTCAGCGTGGCCCAGTGGCACGAGCACGTGAATTTCTGCCGCCCACCCGTCGATATGCCGCGCGCGGAAAAAAGAGAAAAAATGATCGGACCGAATCCTCAGTTTGGCTTGCGCGGATCCATTACCACGCAGGAGGCCTGCGATGCAGCCGGTGGAACATTTCTGCCTGTGATCTTCAACTGGATGGTGCACGTCTACCCGTTCGAGAAAAATCAGGCGAACATCTGGTCGGTCGAGCGCCAGCACGGCGACGCTGACTGACGCATTTAACGCGGGCAGTTCGACACGCGGTCAAAGCTGGGATCTTCGTTCTTGCTTGTGGCTAGACGCGGGCGAGGGCGCCCGCGCCACATAAGGCGCGCCACACAAGTCGTACTCACAAAACACACACTTGCTGTTCCTCTCTTCGTTGTATGAACTCGAGATGAATTCGTGGGAGTTCCTTGCTACCAGAACTTCTCTAGCAACGTCCAAGAAAGTGCGACGAAATCACAATCCAAGGGAACTTTGACAGCGCGGTATGCGTAGTTTCTAGAGTGGGTAAAGAGCCGGCGCAGGGGTGATGCCGGTCAGGTTTGATTCGATATTTTTGTGCGGGGTCTGGGGATTCTCTCACACTCGGTTTGGCGGCCCAGATGAGAAAACCCCCATGGCGGCAACAAGCTTGTGACTTGTGTGCTCAACCCCGGATGCAGCATTGTAGGCGATTCGCGCGGAAACACAAGTGTTTTCTCGCGCTGTCGCGAGCCGGGCCGCCCCAGCCGCTTCCCGACGTGTTTCGGGAAAGAAAAAAGGAGCAGCTATGAAGTTCGCGACAATTTCAAAAAGTCTGGTAATGGGTTTGGCTCTGCTGTTGGTGTCCAGCGCGTTCGCAGCGACGAAAGCCAGTTTGACGTTGCAGAGCCCCGCCACCATCAATGGAACCAAGCTCAAACCCGGCGACTACAAGCTGGAGTGGGACGGCAGCGGTCCGAACGTGGAAGTCAGCATCGTGCAAGGCAAGACCGTGGTCGCCAAAGTGCCGGCGAAAGTAGTCGACCTGAACAAGCCGGCGCAAAACAGCGCGGCCCTGGTGAAGCAAAACGACGACGGAACCAGCACGCTAGCCGGCGTTCGCTTCGAAGGCAAGAAATTCGCCCTGCAGATGGGTGAATCCAGCGACGGCATGCAGGCGGGATCGAGCAAGTAACGCTGCAGCCGGACCAACAACAATCAAGGGGAGCACTTGGGTGCTCCCCTTTTTCGTTTCCGCAGCCGTGGTTCAGCAATGATCCGACGTACAAAGAAAGGGAGCGCTGGCGCGCTCCCGGAAAACCTCAGCCTGCCCTAGTTCTTTTCCAGCGTGGCCTTCAACCCCACCTCGGAACCGGCGAATACGGAAACCTCCTTGGCCCAGTCCTTGTAGCCTTCTTGCGCCACCCTGACGATGTGCTTCCCGGAGGAAAGCTTCAGGGTCGCGGGCGCGTTCCCGACAAAGGCATCGTCGACGTAAACCTCGGCGCCGTCAGGCGTCGAGCTGACCAGAATCTTGCCCTTTTCCTCGGGATCGGCCGGCGGCGCCGCGGGGGCGGGCGGCGGCGCTGCGGCAACGGGCTGCGGAGCTGCAACTTTACTCGCGACGGCTGCCGTTGCTGCCGCCCGCATTGCGGAGCCGTTCGCAGCCCAATCCCGGTTGATGGCCTCACACGCCTCTTGCACCGAGCCGCCCAGCGACAAGGTTGATTTGCTGACGATTGAATCGCCGCTGACTCGGGCGAAGACCGCGACTTTATTCTTGTGCCGCAGAGCTCCTTTTCCACCCTCGTGATCCAGGAGGACGATGTAGTCGGTCTTTTCCTGGATGTTGTTGACCAACACTTCCGGGCATCGCTGCCCGAAAGTCTTGATGATCTCGGCGGTCTGCGGACGCGCCCCGCCATGCGAGACCGAGCCTCCACCTCCGGGCCCTCCTCCGCTGTAACCGCCGACTTCCCAGGACTGACTGTCGGTGATGAAGACGCGCGGCCTCGAAGAGTCCTGTGCGAGCGCCGAACCAAGGCACAGAATTGAGAACAGACAAGCTAGTTGCCAACGCAGAATTCCCTGCATGACCCCCCTCCATCGTACGAGTCTTATGGGATGTCCTTCGGGCCGAGGTACAGAACAATGGTATTATCCGCACGGTTGCGGCGATGTCAACGCAAAAACGGCATCCCCAGAAACCTGATGCGGCAGAGAAAAGGGAGCGCTTTCGCGCTCCCTTCTGACTGAGAACTGACATCTGAGAACTGAGAACTGCCTTCAGTACTTCGGCACCTTGGGATCCACGCGATCGGACCAGGCCGTGATCCCCCCCACCAGGTTGTGCACCTTGGTGAATCCCGCCTGCTGCAGGAACGCGACCGCCTTGGCGCTGCGTCCGCCCATTTTGCAATGGACGACAATCTCGCGGCTCGAATCCAGCTCATTCACCCGCTTGGGCAGATCGTTCAGGGGAATCAGGTATCCGCCGATATTGCAGATCTGATATTCATGCGGCTCGCGCACGTCGAGCACGAACAGGTCGTCTTTGGCGTCCAGACGCCGCTTCAAATCCTCGACTTGAATCTCCGGAACTCCGCTGCTCACAGGTTTCTCCTCCCCACGAATGCCGCAAAACTCGTTGTAGTCTATCAGCTTGGTGACCGTGGGATGGGTGCCGCACACCGGGCAGTCGGGATTCTTGCGCAGCTTGAGTTCGCGGAACTTCATGCCCAGCGCGTCGATCAGCAGCAATCGCCCGATCAGCGGATCGCCGATGCCGAGGATCAGCTTGATGACTTCGGTGGCCTGCATCACGCCGACGAGGCCGGGGAGAATGCCGAGCACACCGCCCTCGGCGCAGGAAGGAACCAGTCCGGGCGGTGGCGGCTCAGGATACAGGCAGCGGTAGCACGGCCCATCTGCGGTGGCAAACACGCTGGCCTGGCCTTCAAAACGGAAGATCGATCCGTAGACGTTCGGCTTTCCGGTCAGCACGCACGCGTCGTTTACCAGGTAGCGCGTGGGAAAATTGTCGGTGCCGTCAGCGATGATGTCGAAGTCTCGAAACAGTTCCAGCGCGTTGGCGCTGCTCAGGCGCGTGTCGAAGGTCCGCAGGTTCAGGAAAGGATTAATCCCCTTCAACTTGTCGGCTGCGGAATCGAGCTTCTTGCGCCCCACGTCGGCCGTCGAATGAATAATCTGACGCTGCAGGTTGGTGTAATCCACCACATCGAAATCGACCAGGCCCAGCGTTCCGACGCCAGCAGCCGCCAGATAGAGCGCCAGCGGCGACCCGAGACCTCCGGTGCCGATGCACAGCACGCGCGCGGCTTTCAGCTTCTGCTGCCCGTCCATGCCCACCTCGGGCATGATCAGATGGCGCGAGTAGCGCAGGATTTCATCTTTACTCAGCGTTACGGGAAGTTCGGTGGTGGTGGCCATAATTTCCCCTTAAGTCTTCCTTCGTGTACCTTCGTTCCCTTCGTGGTTAAGGCTTTCAAGTCGAGTCCACAAAAGAGTCTGCTGGATTGGAATCGACGACCGCGCGAATGCGGAGTCAACAACAGGAAGGGCAACAGCAACAACAACGCATTGTAGCGGCAGGCTTCAAGTCTAGAAATCCCCAGTCAGGCCGCGCCTCCGGCGATGGAAGGCACAATGGAAATGTTATCACCTTCCTTCAGCGCGGTCGCTTCTTTCTGCATGTAGCGGATGTCCTCGTCGTTGACGTAGAGGTTCACGAAGGCCCGCAGTTTGCCGTCCTCGGTGTAGAGGTGCTTGCGCAAATCCGGATGCTGCGCCACCAGCGAGCTCATCGCTTCGCCGACGGTAGCGCCCGGCACTTCCACGGATGATTGTTTGCCCACATACTGCCGCAACGGTGTAGGAATGTGAATCTTGCTCATAGATGTACTGTAAGAGATGCGGCCGGCGGAGGGCAAGATTCAGGAGAACCGGCCGGGGAGACTGGACTTTCACGGTGCCTGCCAGTCGAGCGCGTAGATTTCCTGGCTGCTGGTGTCGCGGACCAGCAACGGAGAATCGTCGGGCGCCAAACTGGTCCACGGGCCGAACTGGCCCGAATACCGCCGCAACCCCTTCAGGCTGACCAGCCGTTCCAGCTTATGATCCGAAACCCGCACGCGAAAGAAGGCGGCATCGTCGGTCAAGGTCGTGTCGAAATATAGGTACTGCCCATCGTGCGACCAACTGGGATATCCGATCGGGAGGCTCACCAACTCCTGCCACTGCTGGTTGACCCGGTCGAACAGCATCAACTTCAGCGAATCGTCAGTTACGGCGGCAATGTAGCGTCCATCTGGAGACCAGCGAGGAGAGAACAACTGCCTGGCCCCCGGAAGAGGAGAGATTTTTCGCGTTTCAAGATCGTAGCTGGCAATCCCCGGTCCTTCGGGATGCGGTTGCGGGCTAGGGTCACCCGCCCCATTGAGGGTCAACACGATGGACTTGCCATCGGGCGACCACCCCGGATCGTATCCTGCGCTAGTGCCGGGAATCAGCTCCCGCAGGCCCGTCCCGTCGCTGGAAATCAAGTAGGCAAGCCAGTCTGTCTTCTGGTTTGTACCCATGAACACGATTTGTTTTCCGTCCGGCGACCACTTTGGCAAACCCGCTTGCATTCCTTCGGACGTGAGTTGAAGCCTTTCGCTGCCGTCAACCCGGCTGCGCCAAAGTTGACTCTCCGGGACGGACACATACGCGACCCACTTCCCGTCCGCAGAAAACGCCAGGTCGCTTACCGATCCGCCATCCAGATACGGTGCAAAGCCAGACTTGCCGTCGTAACGCACCAACTCGCACCGGGGCTGCGAGCCGATGGCAAAAATCCGTTTGCCATCCTTGCTCACCAAAGGCGATGCGAAATCCAGTGGACCATTGGTCATCTGCACAGGCTTGGCAATTCCGCTGAGCGACGTGGACTTTTCGTCCAAAGCCCATATGCTGTTCCGACCGCCTCGCGAGCTCTGGAACAGAAAATACTTTCCGTCGGGAGTCCAGTTCCCGCAGCACTCACGGGGATCGCTGTTCCACCCAGGAAGCAGAGGCCGCAAACCATTTCCGTTCTGTGCTACCTCCCAGATCGCACTGGAAGCATTCCTTGGATCGACAACCGAAAAACGAAGTTTGCCCCCGTCGGGAGAAAAGCGGAGGGCATAGACCGGATTCTCTGCAGTGACGAGCTTCCGCGGCTCGCTGAAATCACTCTTCGCCACATAGATATCGGGGCCCTGGGAGAAAACCACCTGGTTTCCATCGGGCGACCAGGCGACGGAGGTCCCGCGAAGGCCGGCGATCCTACGAGGCGGTCCGCTGGGCAATGGCAGAGACCACGTTTCGCGTCCGTTGCCTGTTCCCTGAAAGGGAACTACGACCAGGGCCGAGCCGTTGGGCGTAATGCCGCTATTCACGACGTTCGCGAAGGGCGTGGGCAGCGTGCTGGTCTCACCACCCGCAACCGATACCTGACTCACCACGTAGTGATCGCCCTGCAGTTCCGAAAAGTAAAGGCGCTCGCCGTCGCTGAAGATCCCACCCTTCGACAGACCATCGTGCGTGATCTGGGTAAATCCTAGGACTCGCGGTGGCTGAGAAGGAATGAATCGATACGCAACCACCACCGCCAAGATGATAAGCAACGCGACCGCAACATAGACAAGCGAACGTGTTTTTGGAATGGGACGAGGAAGCGCTGTCTGGACCAGGACGGGCTCAGGAGGTGCCGCTGATGCCGGGGTCTGTACCAACGCCATCTGTTCAGCATCAGAGTTCGCAGTTCCATTTACGGGGCCGATAAAGCGATAGCCCCGGCGGTAGAGCGTTTCGACAAACCGAGGATTTTCGGAATCGTCTCCCAGCGCCTGCCGTAGTTTCTTGACCGCGCTGTTCAGGCTGAGATCGAAATCGACAAACGTGTCTTGGGGCCATAGCCGCTTCTGCAATTCCTCGCGCGTGACGATTTCACCCGGGCGCTCCAGCAGCATGGCAAGAATCTGAAAAGGCTGCTCTTGCAGCTTGATCCTTACGCCGGATTTGCGCAGTTCGCGAGCATCCAGGTCGAGCTCGAAGAGGCCGAATTGGACGATTCTGGGATTTGTCGCGGGCTGGGCCACGCACTTCACTCCTATGATCCTGAAAGTTTACACCCAGAGACAACTTTTGGGCCTTTGACGAGTTGGTCACATTCCGTTTCTTCCCTTGTATTTTCAGCGGATTAGCTGGTCACATTCGTTCCTAATCCAAATCATGGCCGATCCCTTGTTCTGCCCGGCGTCCCGAGCGACAGTGGCCGCGTTCGCTACGGAATGCGGACAAATTGGGCGGGTGCAATCCGGCCCCGCCAAATCAGAAAAAGGAGAACTTCCATGAAAAAGCAAATTCTGACCGCTGCAAGCGTCTGCTTCGTAGTCGGACTGGCCCTAGTCTCGGCCAGCGCCCAAACCGTCGAAGCCAAGGTTCCATTCAGTTTCACCGTCTCGGGGAAGACTCTGCCCGCTGGCGACTACACGATGATCATCAACTCCAACCACCTCAAAATCACGAACGGTGACGGCCAAATCGTCGCACTGGCGTCCGTATACGACGCCTCAAGCCGCCCCGATGGCGGGAAAAGTCAGATCATCTTTCACTGCTACGGCGACCGCTGTTTCCTCGCAGAACTCTGGTCCGCTCACCAGCAGAGCGGGCGTGAGTTGCTCACTTCGCGAGCCGAGGCAAAGTTGGCGACAGAGGAGGGCGGGAAGTACTTCGCAGTCCTGGGGGAAGAGCTACTGAAACGGCACTGACACGCAGCCGGGCAGGAGAGGTCTGGCAGATCCTGCCAAAACGAGCATTGCGGAACCGAGGAGTCTTCCGGAAAACTCCGTCTGGGAGACTCCATGCGACTGAGCCACATATGCTACTTATCCGCTGACGCTGGCGCGCCCTAGAATCTCTCAGGGAGAATTCCGATGACAATTTTTGATCCAGCTCGCGGCAGAGTAATTGACGGTGGGGGCGGTCACGGCAGCGGCTTTCTTCGCCTGATCGGCCTGGGAATTGCCGCATTCCTGCTCGTAATCCTGCTGCTCAGTTCTGTAACCCGCGTCGGCACCGGGCACGTGGGCGTACTCACGCTCTTTGGCAAAGTTCAGACAGACGGAACTCTGGGCGAGGGCATTCACCTCATCAACCCGCTAAAGACCAATAACGAACTTTCGATCCAGACGCAGACGCTCAAGGAATCGGCCAGCGTCCCTTCGAGCGAAGGCCTGATGATGAGCCTGGATACTTCGCTCATCTACCACTTGAATCCCGACCAGGCCGCCACAGTCTTCCAGAAGATCGGGGCCGACTATGAGAACGTTGTGGTTGAACCGACGCTGCGCTCTGCCATCCGTGAGGCGACCGCCTCTCACACTGCCAACGCTCTTTACACTGGCGAACGCGAAATGGTGGCGAAACAAATCTTCGATCAGGTAAGCAGCCAACTCAAGGAGCGCGGCCTCACCGTGGAAAACGTTCTGCTGCGCGACATTCAGCTCCCGACTACGCTCAAGGCGGCCATCGAAGCCAAGCAGCAGGCCGAGCAGGAGTCGCTGGCTATGAACTTCCGGCTGCAAAAAGAGACGCAGGAAGCGCAGCGCAAACGCATCGAAGCTGCCGGAGTCCGCGACTTCCAGCAGATCGTTGCCCAGGGCATCACGCCGTCACTGCTGGAATGGAAGGGAATTGAGGCCACAGAAAATCTGGCTAAGAGCCCGAACTCCAAGGTCGTGGTGATCGGCAACAACAAGAACGGCCTGCCGCTGATATTGGGGCAGTAGCGGGCGCGACGGTTATGTGGGGACAGCCGCCCTCGGCTGTCCGTCGCTCGAAGGGCGACGGTTTCTGCTTGCGCTTGCTACCATGAAACCGTGCAGCCCCTGCTCGAAATCCGTCAACTGACTATAGAATTCCCGACACAGCAGGTAGACCTCGCGGCCCGGCAGGCAGCCGGTCAGCCGAGGGCGGCTGTCCCCACACGATCTTTGATTGCCGTGCGCGACCTCAGCTTTTCCATCGCACCCGGCGAAGTTCTTGGCTTGGTCGGCGAATCCGGGTCGGGTAAGTCGATCACGTCTCTCGCCATCATGCGCTTGCTGCCGCCGCAGGCCCGCGTGTCTGGCGAAATTTGCTTCGCGGACGGCACTTCCGCCCCACGCAATCTGCCTGCGCTCGATGACGACGCCATGCGCCAGTTGCGCGGCTCACGCATCGCGATGATTTTTCAGGAGCCGATGACCGCGCTCAACCCGGTCATGCGCGTCGGAGATCAGATCGCCGAAGCCGTCACGGCGCATAATGCCTCTTCGAAAAAGGAGGCTTGGCAGCGCGCCGTCGACGCCATGAACGACGTTGCCATCCCCGACGCCGCGCGCCGGGCCCGCGACTATCCTCACCAACTCTCCGGCGGCCTGCGCCAGCGCATTATGATCGCCATGGCGATTGTGAACCGCCCGCAGTTGCTGATCGCCGACGAACCGACCACCGCGCTCGACGTCACCATCCAGGCGCAGATTCTCGATCTGCTGGCGGAACTGCGCGCCAAGTTCGGACTGACCATGCTTTTCATTTCTCACGACCTGGCGGTGGTTTCGCAGGTCGCCGACCGCGTCGCCGTGATGTACTCCGGCAGCCTGGTCGAACTGGGCGCGAGGCGGGACATTTTCAAGTCGCCCGCGCATCCCTACACGCGTGGCCTGCTGCACGCCGTGCCCGATCTCAAGACGGACCGCGGCCGTCCACTGCAGACGATTGAAGGGACCGTCCCGGCGCTGCACGCCATGCCGCCAGGCTGCGCGTT
>Ga0209415_10021041_pt1 | contig 10082 bp, 7 predicted proteins | sample PeaSoiSIISIP2007_FD_187696 | JGI IMG/M metagenome (GOLD analysis project Ga0209415, IMG submission 187696) | Peat soil microbial communities from Weissenstadt, Germany - SII-SIP-2007 (SPAdes) (version 2) | ecosystem: Environmental > Terrestrial > Soil > Wetlands > Peat | place: Germany...
CGCCTCTTCGAGCAGGGCGAGGATCGCCGCGGCCTCCTTGGTCGGGACGGCCCGGATCCCGAGCAGGAACCGGCTGTGGTCGTCGACGAGGGCGACGAAGTGGCAGGTCCGGGCCGGGCCCATCGCGCCGACGAAGAAGAACGGACCCTTGAGATCGATATGCCAGAGCTCGTTGGCGGCGGCCCGCTCGTAGCGTGGGCCGGGCGTCCGGACGTAGCTCGGGCGGTGCGTGCCGTGGCGAGCGAGGACGCGGTCGACCTGGCCATGCGTGAGCGGCCACACCGCACGCCGACGGAACTCGGCGGCGATCCGCCCGCTGTTCCAGTAGGTCAGCCGGCGAACGGTGAGGATGAGCCGCTCGACCGTCGTCGGCAGGTCGCTCCGCCGGCCAACGCGAGGGCGGTCAAGGAGCCCCTCGAGCCCATCGCGCTCGAAGCGCGTGCGCCAGCGGAACAGGCTGGCCCGGCTGCACCTGAACTCGGCGCAGATCGTGGCCAACGGGTGGCCGTCTGCCCAGCGCCGGAGCGCGGCCCGGCGTCGTCGCACGACGCCCGCCAGATTGCGGAGACCATCGTCGTCCGGGGGTCGCCCGCCCTGGGTCGCCACGAACAGGAAGCCGGGACCCTCCTGGTAGTGGTTCCGGCGCGGCAGGCGCCGCGGGTTCGCATGCGACCGAGACTGAACCTCCGGCATCCGCGCCCTCCTCGATGGGCACGGTAGCCAGTCTCATCTTCACCAGGGAACTTCAGGGTCACTCCTCGGAGGGACCGAGACGGCGTGAACCGGCGCCGCGCGCGCGGACCGCTCCGCGGCAGCAGACGAGCCGCGGCAGCAGACGAGCCGGCCCGATGCACGGGCCGGCTCGTCATGCATCGATCGCGGCGCCCACGCCCGGTCTTCCGGGGCGGACAGTCAGACGGCGGCCGCCTCGACTGCGGCGAAGATCGACGTCTGCGCTTCCTCGGGCAGCATCACCCCGAGGACCTTCTGGAGCGTCATGACGTGGACGCAGCTCTTCCAACTCTCGAAGAAGTGGCACGAGCAATGCCACCCATCGGGATCGAGTGAAACGACGTGGCTGTCGTTGTCTCCCCGGAACGTCAAGGACATGGACTGGAACGTGATTCGATCCGTCTCGCGCGCGTACCGGTTCGCCTTCTCGATCTTGCCGATGAGGGTGGAATGCATCTGGGCCGCACCTCCGGGGACCGTGGACGGCGTCCGCGGGCCCATCTCATCGGCCGGTCAACCGCTCACTCGGGCGGCCGTCCCCGACCAGCTGGTCCGTCCAGACTACACCCCGCGACCAAGAGAGGATGCGGCTTGCCGACTCACCCGGTCATATGCGGATCGGCCAGCGCGAGATGCTCCTTGACGTAGGAGATGGCCGCCACGGGCGTTGGATCAAGCCCGTACAGGACGGCCAGGTAGACGCTGGTGAAGTCGCCCAGCGCGATCGCCGAGGCCGCCTGCGCGAGCCGTCCGCGGCCGCCCACCACCACCACTTCGTGCCCCACCTGGCGCTCCGCGAGCAGGTCCGCGGTCAGGCTGCGCCGCAGCGCCACCCGGGGATGATCGTCCGGACTCGCGAGGAGCGCCACGAACGTGCGTTCGTGCATCGTCTCCGGCTGCTCATAGCCGACCACGGCGTTGTGGGTCGCCTCGGGCAGCTCCTCCCAGCAGGCGATCGACTTGCTGTTCTCGTTGAGCTGCGTCTTCCAGCGCCGTGCGACCGCGGCGAGGAAGCCCCCGGCTTCCACGACGGGCAGGCGGTCCACCAGCGACCAGGCAAGCTGCTTTGCGGGATTCGACTCCGTGGCGACCCCCGGCCCGCAGCGGGCTGCCATCTCGCCAACCGCCTCGGCCGCGTCGACGAACTCCTGCTCACCCGCGTCCAGGCACCCTGCGCGCTCCAGGAGCCCCGCCAGGAGCGCGATGCCGGAGCCGACCGACGCGCGCGGCTGCGACTCGCCCGTGTACTCGAGGTACGGGAGCCCGCCTTTGTGGGCCGCAACCAGGAGCGGCCCGCCGGTGGTGATCGCCGCCACCGGGCAGCCGCGCGAGATCGCCTGCGACAGGGCGCTGAGCGTTTCCTCGGTCGCGCCGCTGTGGGACGCCGCAACCACGAGCATGGGCGGCTGAGCGAAACGCGGCAGGTCGTAGTCCCGCACCGTCACCAGCGGGACCCGCAGGCGATCCGAGAAGATCCCCCGGACCAGGTCGGCCCCGATCGCCGAGCCGCCCATTCCCAGGACCACGACGGTGGACGGACCCCGGTGCGACGCCGGCAGTTCGAGCGCTCGCGAGCGCGCCCAGCCGTCGGTCAGCTGCCCCGCAAGGCGCGGGATCGCCGCCAGCATGCCCTCGCTGTCGTATCGGGCGATCGCGGCCGCGTCGTCGAGCACCCCACCCATGTCCGTCCGCTCCTCACGCGCTGCCGCGGACGAGTCGCTCGCCGGCGCCGAGCATCACGTCGCGCTTCGATTCCGACGTTGCCTCGACGTACACGCGGACGAGTGGCTCGGTGCCGCTGAACCGGATCAGCAACCACGATCCATCCGGCGTCCACCACTTGAAGCCGTCGTTGGTGACCAGGGTAACGGCGCGAGCGACCTGTTCGGCGCCGATGCTGGCCGGCGGCTGCGTGGACAATTCCGTCCAGAGGCGCTCCTTGACCTTCGGGTACGTCGCCGCGTCAAGGTGCACGTCGGTCCGCAGGTAGTACGACGGCCCCGCGATCTCGTGCAGGTGCGCGACCGCCTTCGAGACCGGCCAGCGCCCCCGCTCGCGCTCCCGGAGGAACAGGTCGAGCAGCATCAGGTCGGCGTAGATCCCGTCGCGCTCCGGGAGGTGCATCCCGAAGCCGTAGCCCCCGGACTCTTCGCCGCCCATCATCGCCCCGGTCTCGATCATCCTAGGGCCGACGTACTTGAACCCGACCGACGTCTCGTGGACCGGCACGCCGTACTGCTGTCCGAGTCGCTCCACCATCGATGTCTCGTTGACGGTGTACACGACCGGCTGCCGCATCCCGCGATGCTCGAGCAGGTAGTACATGAGGAGGCCCATGACCTGCAGCTGATGGATGAAGATCCCGCGCTCGTCGGCCGCGCCGGCGCGGTCCGCGTCGCCGTCGAGCAGGAGCCCCAGGTCGTGGCCGCCCGCGGCGAGGATCCCGAGCGCCTCGTCCACGTTCGGGCGGATGGGCTCCGGGTTGATACCGCCGAAATACGGGTTTCGCTCAGAGTGGATTTCGCGGACGCGGATCCTGCCACCATCGAGGAGGCGCGGGATCCACCCGGCGCCCGAGCCGTACAGGGGCTCCACGAGGACGCTGACGTCCGCGGCGCGCAGCCGCTCGAGGTCGAGCGTGCGCGCAACGTAGTCGCGATAACCGTCGAACGGGTCGACCCGCTCGACCAGGCCCGCCGCCTCGGCGTCGGCGAACGGCCTGCGTGGCGGCGCTGAGCCCGCGTGCTCCGAGATGGTGCGCTCGAGGACGGCGAGGATCTCGGGTCCGGCGGCGGCACCGGAGGGCGACTTCACCTTGAAGCCGTTGTCGGTCCAGGGATTGTGCGAGGCCGTGATCATGATCGCCGTGGCGGTTCCCCGCGTGACGACCTCGAACGAAGTCATCTGGGTGGGAATCGGGGCGGCGGCGTACAGGACCGGGATGTCGAAGGCCAGCAGGACCTCGGCGGCGGCCTGCGCGAAGTACTCGCTCGCGAAACGCCGGTCGTACCCGACCATGACGCCCTGTGCGGCCGTCCCCGCCTGCGTGACGTAGCGCGCGACGCCCTCGGCGCACCGTCGAACGTTCTCGAAGGTGTACTCGTCCGCGACGCGGGCGCGCCACCCGTCCGTCCCGAAGACGATCGGCGGCCGTTGTACGCTCGGCTCGGTCACAGGTGCTCCATCTCCCCCGCGTCCCTGAGGCGCTCGACGATGACCTTCACGTCCTGGGCGCGGTCGGCTGCGCACACGAGCAGGGCGTCGGGTGTGTCGATCACGATGGTATCGGACAGCCCGATGGTCGCCACCAGCCGGCCTCCCACCGCGCGCACGAGGACGTCCCGGGAGCCGACGTCGATGACCATGCCCGGCGCTTCCCCTGGCAGTGCGGCTCCCAGGTCGCGCACGGCACGCCAGTTCCCAACGTCGCTCCAGCCGGCATCCAGGCTGCCCATCAGCACGATGCCGGCCCGCGCGGCGTCCTCCATGACCGCGTAGTCGATGGACACGGAGCGCACGGTCGCGTAGCGGCGCGCCGCCTCGGGACCGTCGAGCGGGCCACCCTGATCGCTCGCGCCGGGTGCCGTGAGTGCGAGGCGGACGCCGTCGAGGACATCAGGGGCGAAGCGCTCGAGCGCGCCGAGGATCGCTCGCCGGCGCCACGCGAACATGCCCGCGTTCCAGGCGACGCCGGGCATTCGCAGGAGCTCTGCGGCGCGGTTCGCGGCCGGCTTCTCCACGAAGGCCTCGAGCGGGTACGCGGCGAACGCGCCGGGAGCTGCACCTGCATCGGGCGAGGCCGCGGCGACAGGGACAGTGGCCCGTCCAGGACCGGCAGCCGCATCGACGCGCGGCACCAGGTACCCATACCCCGTCTCGGGCCGATCGGGCCGGACACCCAGCGTCACCAGCGGTGCCTCGACACCGAGGGCGCCGGCGGCCAGGCCGTCGGTCCCGGCCACTGCGCGGAGCGCGGCGCGGAACGCACCGTCGTCGGAGATCCAGGCGTCGGCCGGCAGGACGACCATCGTCTCGCCGAGCGGCCGCTCCACGGCGAGCGCGGCCAGCGCGACGGCGGCCGCCGTGTTCCGACCCATGGGCTCGCCCAGGACATGCTCGACCGGAAGCGAGGGCACCTGCTCCAGCGCATGCCGCGCATGGCGCCGTTCGGCCACCACGTAGATCTCGTCGGGGCCGACCAGGGGCAACACCCGCGCCACGGTGCGCTGGAACAGGGTCTCGCTCCCCACGAGCGGAAGGAACGGCTTGGGTCGGTCCTGCCGCGAGAGCGGCCACAGACGAGTCCCGCCCCCTCCCGCGAGGATCACGACGTACACGCCGCCCTCCCTTTCGCACTGCCGCCGGTCGCCGCCATCCCTGGCGCGTGCCCGTCGGGGCGCTCCGCCCTCAGGGCTCGACCGTCGCCTCCGCCGGCGCGACCCCAGGGGCCGTGAGGCCGGCATCGTCGGCCAGTGCAGCGGCCACATCGATCCGCTCCCAGGGCAGGTCGAGGTCCGGCCGGCCGAAGTGCCCGTACGACGCCACCTGGCGGTAGATGGGGCGCCGCAGGTCGAGGCGCTGGATGATGGCCGCCGGGCGCAGATCGAAATGGGCCCGGATCAACTCCTCGATCCGCTCGTCGGGGACGCGCCCCGTTCCGAACGTCTCGATCGACATCGAGATGGGATGCGCCACGCCGATCGCGTAGCTGAGCGCCAGCTCGAACCGGTCCGCGATCCCTGCAGCCACGAGGTTCTTCGCCACCCAGCGCGCCGCGTATGCGGCGGAGCGATCGACCTTCGAGGGATCCTTGCCGCTGAAGGCGCCGCCGCCGTGACGGGCCATGCCTCCGTAAGTGTCGACGATGATCTTTCGGCCGGTCAGGCCCGCGTCGCCCATGGGCCCGCCGATGACGAAGCGGCCGGTCGGGTTCACGTGCACGACCGGGTCGCGGCGCCGCAGCTCCTTCGGCACGACCTCGCAGACAATGCACTCCATCACGTCGTTCCGGAGACGCTCGGTGGCGACTTCCTCGTCGTGCTGCGCCGCGATCACGACCGTGTGGACGGCCTTCGGCACGCCGCGCTCGTACTCCACGGTGACCTGGGTCTTGCCGTCCGGGCGCAGGTACGGCAGTGTGCCGTCCTTGCGGACCTCGGCGAGGCGCCTGGCCAGCCGGTGCGCAAGCGCGATCGGCAGCGGCATGAGCTCGGGCGTCTCGCGGCAGGCGAACCCAAACATCATGCCCTGGTCGCCGGCTCCCTGGTCGTGGACCTCGCCGCCGGCGCCGCGCGTCTCGAGGGCGTCGTCCACGCCGCGCTTGATGTCCGGGGACTGCTCGTGTACGGAGACCATCGTCCCGCACGTGCGGTAGTCGAACCCGTACCGCGCGTCCGTGTAGCCGATGTCCCTGATCGTGTCCCGCACGATGGTCTGGAACTCGACGTAGGTGCTCGTGGTGATCTCGCCCAGGACGAACACGACGCCGTTGGTGGTTGCGGTCTCACAGGCCACGCGCGCGTCGGGGTCGTTGTGCAGGATCGCGTCCAGGATGGCGTCGCTCACCTGGTCGCACAGCTTGTCCGGATGCCCCTCCGTGACGGACTCGGAGGTGAACAGGTACGCGGCGCCCTGGAGGATGCTGATGCCGGCCACGTTCTGGGCCCTGCCTATGTGCCGCTCGTCCAGGACGAGAGGTACGTCCGCTGCTCGGGCGTCAGATCGTCGATCCCGACGCCCAGCGCCTCCAGCTTCAGGCGGGCGACCTCGCGGTCGATCGCGTCCGGCACGGCGTAGACCTGCCGGTCGAGCTCATGGTGGTGCGCCAGCACGTACTCCACGCCCAGCGCCTGGTTCGCGAAGCTCATGTCCATCACGGCGGCTGGGTGGCCCTCGGCGGCTCCAAGATTGACAAGCCGGCCCTCCACGACCAGCCGGATCCGCCGATCGCCGAGGTCGTACTCGTCGACGTCGTGGCGAACCTCGCGAACGCGTCCGTCCGCCAGGCGCCGCAGCGCAGGAAGCTCGATCTCCGCGTCGAAGTGCCCCGCGTTGGCAAGGATTGCGCCGTCGCGCATCACGCCGAAGTGCTCCTCGCGGATGACGTTTAGGTCGCCGGTGGCCGTGATGAAGACTTCCCCCCACGGCGCCGCGTCGGCCATCGGCATCACCGCGAAGCCGTCCATGAGCGCCTCGATCGCCGGAATCGGGTCGACCTCGGTGACGGCGACCTGCGCCCCCATGCCGCGGAACCGGGACGCGATCCCCTTCCCGACCCAGCCATACCCGGCCACCACCACGTGCCGCCCGGCGAGGAGGATGTTCGTGGCGCGGAGGATGCCGTCGACGGCCGACTGGCCGGTCCCATACCGGTTGTCAAACAGGTGCTTGGTCTTGGCCTCGTTGACTGCGACGACGGGGTACCCAAGCGCACCCTCGGCGGCCATCGCGCGGAGCCGGATGACTCCTGTCGTGGTCTCCTCGGTGCCAGCCACCACCTCGGCGACCTGCCCGGGGCGCTCGGCGTGGAGGAGCTTCACCAGGTCGCACCCGTCGTCCATGGTGATCGCGGGATGCGTGTCCGCGACCGCGTTCAGGTGCGAGTAGTAGCCCTCGCGGCCCACGCCGCGACGAGCGTAGGTGGGAATGCCGTACTCCGCCACGAGGGCCGCCGCCACGTCGTCCTTGGTGGACAGCGGGTTCGACGCGGCAAGCGCGATTTCCGCGCCGCCGGCCTGGAGCGTCCTCGCCAGGTTCGCGGTCTCAGTGGTCACGTGAAGGCAGGCCGCGATCCGCACGCCCGCCAGCGGGCGCTCCCGCTCGAACCGCTGGCGGATCAGGCGCAGCACGGGCATCTCGCGCTCGGCCCACTCGACGCGACGCCGCCCTTCGGCAGCGAGAGCAAGGTCGGCGACGTCGTGGGCCGGCAGCTGGGCGACTGACATGCGGTCGGGACTCCTTCGGGCGGGAGCGGTCAGGGCTCCTTCCGGGCGGGGAAGAGGCGCCGTATCGGCGCCATGATGCCATCGAGCGTCGACGCGCGCCTGTGAACAAGCCGCTCCGCGAAGCGGCAATGCTCGCGGTAGCCAAGCGTACGGTACGCGGCGATGGCGGGTGCGTTGTCGGCGCGGACGTTGAGCACGACATCGTCGCACGTCCGGAGCAGCTCCTGCGTGACGGCGCTGGTCGTGACCTTGGCGAACCCGCGGCCGCGGTACTCCCGGTGCGTCAGCACGTTGCCGACGACCGCCATCCTCGCCTCTCGGCTGACGACGTGGGTGCCCGCAGCCGCCACGAGCGTGCCGCGCACCCGGACGCCGTAGTACACGCCCTCCTCGATCGCCGATGCGGACAGCCACGACGTGAAACCGAGCTCGTACAGGCGGTTCAGGTCGCCGATCTCGCCCGGCACCATCCGCGCCGCCAGGCCCGGGTGCGGACGGAACGTCGCCCGATCCACGGCCATCCGGATCATCTCGGGACCCGGCTCGACGCGGTAGAGACGCTCAACGGCGGGAAGAACGGCGTACGACATCGCGACCCAGGCGGCACGAGGCCGGATGAGGTCGCGGAGCACGGCCTCGACGCCGGCTGCATCGCCCATGGCAAACACGGGCTGGGGCGCCAGCCCGGCGTACTCGAGCACGAGGGACTGCGGCGCCTGGCCGCCCAATGCGACGCCCCAGCGGGTTCGGGCGAACTCACGGTCGTCCAGGTCGCAGAGGGCGTACGCCGCGAACAGCCGGTCCCGCTCGAGGAACTGGCGAAGCAGCGCCCGGTCGGTCGTGAACCGCACCGCGAGTCCGCGCTCGCCGGCTTCGGTGCGAGCGAGCGTCACCATCAGCCCTCCCAGCCGTCCTCGTCTTCGGCCGTCGGCGCGGGCGCAGGGGGCGGCGCAGGCACAGCCGGCGGGGTGGGCGGGCCGGACACAGCGGGCGGGGCGGGCACAACTGGCGGGGCAGGTACGACTGGCGGCGCAGGCACAGCCGGCGGGGCGGGCGGGCCGGCCGGGCCGGAGCGTCGCCGCTGAACGGCTCGGTCGAGCGACTCCTCGAACGGCGGCTCGATCACGCCCAGCTCGGTGACGAACCCGCGGATCAACGCCGCGGGCGTGACGTCCAGGACCGGGTTCTGCACGAGGCTCTCCGACGGCGGAATGCGGCGGCCGTTCACGTCGGCGAGCTCATCCGCGGGCCGTTCCTCCTCCGTGAAGCCCCACATGTCATCCACGCGGAGGTCCACGGTCGAGAGGGGCGCGCAGACGTATACCGGGACGCCGTGGCGAGCCGCGACGGCCGCCAGCGGGTACGTGCCGACCGTCGCGGACACGTCCCCGTTCCGCGCGATGCGATCGGCAGCCACCAGGACGGCGTCGACCCGCCCACGGGCGATGATCCCCGCAGCGGCGGCGTCGGCCACGACGGTGTGTCGGATGTCCAGGCGAGCGAGCTCGAACGCCGTGATGCGCGCCCCCTGGAGCGTGGGGCGGCCTTCCGGGACCCAGGCGTGGACCTCGCGCCCCTGGACCAGCAGCTCCTGCAGGACCGCGACCGCCGTGCCGAGCGCACCGCCGGCGAGCGGCCCGACGGGGCCGTGCACGAGGACTTCGAGGCGCCGCTCGAGCGGGACGGGCAGGACGGCCGCGCCGGCCCGACCCAGCTCGGCGTGCTCGAGCATGGCCTCGTCCGCGATCGCCTCCGCCTCGGCGCGGAGGACGTTCGCCGTCAGGTCGCCTGGAGCTTCCTCGCCCACGCGCTGCCACGTGGCAAGCATGCGGTCGAGCGCGGCCTCCATTGGACGGGAACTCGGCCGGGACGAGCGCAGGGCGTTGATCGTGCCGTGCAGCGTCGCGACGCGGATGAACTTCGTCGACGCCCGCATCCGCTCGGCCGCCACGAGCACGCCGTAGGCGGCAACCTGCGCAAGCACGGGACCACCGCGCACGAGGCGGTCGCGGATGCATCCGGCTACCTCCGCGCCGGTGTGGCAGGTGACGTCGACCAGCTCGTCCGGGAGCCTGCGCTGGTCGACCAGGGTCAATTCGCCCTCCCGGTACCGGTACGGGCTGCGGAACTCCGCCGCCGGAGCCGGCGCCGGCGGGTCGTCGAGCCCGAGGAACTGTGCGATCGGATCGCCGGGCGCCCGGTTTCCACCGAGGAGCTGTCCGGTCGCCGCAAGCGAACTGCGCTGCAGGGCCGTGGCCGCGCCGACAAGCTGCGCCGCGGCCTGGACCGCTTCGCGGCCGAACGAGCGGAAGAAGCTGCGTCGGCCGAGGTCGGCGGGTGCAGGTTCGGGCGAGGGGGCGACGACGGTGGCGTCGAGGGCGTCCGGCTTGGCCCAAGGCAACTCCG
>Ga0209415_10021042_pt1 | contig 10081 bp, 7 predicted proteins | sample PeaSoiSIISIP2007_FD_187696 | JGI IMG/M metagenome (GOLD analysis project Ga0209415, IMG submission 187696) | Peat soil microbial communities from Weissenstadt, Germany - SII-SIP-2007 (SPAdes) (version 2) | ecosystem: Environmental > Terrestrial > Soil > Wetlands > Peat | place: Germany...
GGAGCGCTCCGCGTGGCCCCGGCCTCCAGGGCCGCCAGCACGTTGGCCTCGAACTTGGGACCCAGCCCGCGCACGCCGCGCAGGCGCTGGGCAAGCGCCGCCTCGCGCAGCTGCTCCAGCGTCTCGATGCCCAGCTCGTCGTGCAGCAGGCGCGCGCGCTTGGGACCCAGTCCCGGCAGGCGCGTCATGGCGATCAGCCCGGGCGGGAACTTGGCGCGCAGACGCTCCGAGGAGGGGGTGGTGCCGGTCTGCAGGAGCGTCAAGATCTTCTGCTGCAGCGTGTCTCCCACCCCGGCAAGCTCCGTGGCCTTCCCGGCGCGCGCCAGCGCTGCCACCGACACGGGCGACGCGCGCACGGCGCGCGCGGCGTTGCGGTAGGCCAGCACGCGGTGCACGATCGCGCCGTCCAGCTCGTACAGGTCGCCCAGCTCCTCCAGGGCGTCGGCGATGGTGGCGTTGGAAACATCGGGCACGGGGATAAGAGTGCCGTACGGGCAGCGGTCGCGCCGGCTCGTGGGTGTGCAGGCCGGCTTGTACGCTTCGTCCCCATGCGCGTCCTGGTAACGGGCCACCACGGCTACATCGGGTCCATCCTGGTCCCCCTGCTCGCTGGCGCCGGCCACGAGGTGGTCGGCCTGGACACCTACCTGTACGAGGGGTGCGACTTCGGCGAGGACCGCGCGCCCGCGGTGCCGGCGATCCGTGCGGATGTCCGCGATGTGGGTGCCTCCGACCTCGAGGGCTTCGACGCTGTCATGCACCTGGCGGCTCTCTCCAACGATCCGGTGGGCGACCTCAACCCCGACTGCACCTACGCGATCAACCACCGCGCCTCCGTGTCGCTGGCCGAGGCGGCCAAGCAGGCTGGTGTGGAGCGCTTCCTGTTCTCCTCCTCGTGCAGCCTCTATGGCGCCGCCGGCGAGGACTGGATCGACGAGACCGCCGCCTTTCACCCCGTCACTCCCTACGGGGAGTCCAAGGTGCTCGCCGAGCGGGAGATCGGGGCGCTCGCCGAGGACTCCTTCAGCCCGACGTTCCTGCGCAATGCGACCGCCCACGGGCTCTCGCCCCGCCACCGGGGCGACCTGGTCGTCAACAACCTCACCGCCTTCGCCTTCGCCACCGGTGAGGTTCTGATGCAGAGCGACGGCACCCCGTGGCGGCCGCTGGTGCACGTCGAGGACATCTCGCGCGCGTTCCTGGGCCTGCTGGAGGCCCCGCGCGAGAAGGTGCACGGCGAGGCGTTCAACATCGGCGGCGACGCGGAGAACTACCAGATCCGCGACATCGCGCGCATCGTCGAGGAGGTCGTCCCCGGCTCGCGTGTCGCGCTCGCTGCGGGCGCCGGGCCGGACAAGCGCAGCTACCGGGTGAGCTTTGCCAAGCTGGCGCAGGCGTTCCCGGAGTTGAGTCCGCGCTGGAACGTGCGCGCAAGCGCCGAGGACATGCTCGCGGCCTATCGCGAGAACGGCCTCACCATCGAGGACTTCAAGGGCTCGCGCTTCATGCGGATCGCGCGCCTGAAGGAACTCATGGCTGAGGGACGGCTTGACGGGGAGCTGCGCTGGAAAGAACCAGTGGCCGCGGCAGTTCCTGCTCATACCACTCGAACGTAGCCTCGAGGCCCCGCCGCAGGTCCCATTCGGGCGCCCAGCCAAGGTGCTCGGAGATGGCGCTGCAGTCCAGCCACTGCCGCGAGAGCTCACCGTGTGGAGTGCCGCGGCCGTGAATGTCGGGCTCGCCCTCCCACCCGGCGATCTCGATGAGCTGCCTGACGACCTCCAGCACGGTCACCGGGCGCCCGATGCTCGCGTTCCAGGCGCGCCCGTGCAGCGCTGCTCGATCGAGCGAGCCGGCCACGGCCAGGTAGGCCTCGACCGCGTCCTCGGCGTACAGGAAGTCGCGCTCCAGCTGCCCGTCGGAGCGAATCACCGGCTGCTCGCCGCTCAGCAGCGCCCTGATGGTCCCCGGGATCAGACGTGTGAAGTTGACGTCCCCGCCGCCGAACACGTTGCCAAAGCGCGTCACGGCGACCGGCAGGTCGAACGTGTGGGCGTAGGAGCGGGCGATGATGTCCGCACACGCCTTCGAGGCGTCGTAGGGAAAGCGCGGTTGCAGCGCGTGGCCCTCGCGGTAAGGCAGATCCTCGTGCACGCCGTAGGCCTTGTCGGTGGAGGCCACCACGATCCTGCGGGGCGGTTCGCCGGCGAGGCGGCAGGCCTCGAGCAGATTCCATGTTCCGCGCACGTTGACCTCGTACGTTTTCAGCGGCGAGGTGGTCGCCGACCCGACGATCGCCGTCGCCGCGAGGTGGAACACCGCCTGCACGCCGTGCTGCTCGAGCGCGCTGCGCAGCGACCCCGCATCCATCAGGTCCCCCGCCACGGCGGTGCAGCGCTCGTCCAACCCGCGCAGGCGAAAGCGCGAAAGCTCGGCGGGCGGCCGGTCCAGGACGAGCACCGTGGCGCCCTCGTCGAGCAGCCGCTCGGCGACCCAGGAGCCGATGAAGCCCTGGGCGCCGGTGAAGAGCACGCGTGTGCCCCTCCATGTGCTCACCGCGCGTCCACCAAGCCTCTCACCGAGCGCCGAGCATAGCGCCTACGGCGTTGTTGGCACGTCCGGATGCGCGTTGTGGGCACGTCCGGATGCGACACGGCCCCGCCGGCGTGGGTGACACCCCTGCGGCAGGGGCGCGCTGCGCGAGCGGACCGCTCCAGGCTTTAGGGTTTCGCGCATGTCCGGCGAGGCCTGGCTCATCCTGCCCACCTACAACGAGGCCGAGAACATCGAGGCGATCGTGCGCGCCGCCGGCGCGGTGCTCGCCGATGCGGCCCCGGAGGGCCACCGCGTGCTGATCGTCGACGACGGCTCGCCCGACGGCACTGGCGAGATCGCCGAGCGCCTGGCCGGCGAGTACGAGTGGGTGGAGGTGCTGCACCGCCACGAGAAGAACGGCATCGGCCCCGCCTACCTGGCGGGCTTTCGCCACGCGCTGCAGCACGGGGCGGCGTACGCGATGGAGATGGACTCCGACTTCTCGCACGACCCGGCCGATCTGGCCAGACTGCTGGGAGCCGTGCACGAGGGGGCCGATCTGGCGCTGGGCTCGCGCTACGTGCCCGGCGGCGGGGTCAGCGACTGGGGCCTCTTGCGGCGCTTCGTCAGCGAGGGCGGCTCGACGTACGCGCGGATCGTGCTGGGCCTGGGGGTGCGCGACCTGACCGGCGGCTTCAAGTGCTTTCGCCGCGAGACGCTGGAGGCGATCCACTTCGACAGCGTGCGCTCGCAGGGGTACGCCTTCCAGGTGGAGCTGACCTACCGCGCGGTGCGCGCCGGCTTCAGGGTGGTGGAGGTGCCGATCGTCTTCCGCGACCGCCAGCACGGTCAAAGCAAGATGTCCTGGCGGATCGCCGTCGAGGCGATGTGGCTGGTGCCGCGCCTGCGCTTCGGCGGCCAACCGCCCGAGCCCAGCGAGGCGCCCCCCGCCGAGCGGCAGGTCCGGACGCTCCAGTAACAGCTCCATCGGGCCGATCACAGGACGATGGATGCCTCCGCCTACGCGCTCGCCCACGGGGTGCGCCGCACACGCGTCACGCTGCGCGCCTGGAGCAAGCACCCCGGCCAGGTCGTGGGACGCTGGGCGCTGGGCTCCCTGGCGGCGGCGCTCGGGCTGCTGCTGGCCGTGCTGGCGATCTCCGAGCTGTCGGGCAGCTATTTGCAGGTCATCACGCTGCGCCCGCCCTTCGCGGTGGGCGAAGCGGCCGACGTGGGGAGCGTGCTCGGTCACAACCTGCTCGTGCTGGCGCTGCACGCGATGGCCTGCGTGGCGGGGTTCATCGCCGGCAGCTCCCTGCCTCTGCAGGCCCAGTCGCACAGCGGGGTCTCGCGCTGGGTGCACGAACACGGAGGCCGGCTGGCGATCGCCTTCGTGGTGTGCGCCACGACCTTCTCGCTCTCCGCCCAGGCCTACGTGCTGGGCCACACGCTGGCCGGCGTGGCCAACTTCCTGAAAGTCTCCCCGGCGCTGCTGCTGCTGGGGGTGCTGCCCCACGCGCTGCCGGAGCTGGTGGCCCTGTTCCTGCCGCTGGCCGCGTGGATCATGGCCAGCCGCCGCGGTGAGTGGGACCAGCTGCTGGCCGCCACCCTCGTGACGGTTGCGGTGGCGGTGCCGGTGCTCGTTGCGGCGGCCTTCGTCGAGGTCTACGTATCGCCCCACCTGTTCGTGGCGCTCACGGGCATTCACGCGCCGATCACCCGGCCCTGGTAGGCGCCGGGCCGCATCGCGCATGGACATGGCCCGACGGCGAGCCGACCGCGCGTCCATCGAGCCGCCAGCCGCGGGCCCGGACCTTGCCGGCCGCTTGCTTTACTTTGTATAGTGAGGAGCAGGCACCCAAGCGAGCGAGACGATAGGAGACTCCGATGGCAGGCAACCTGAGTGAAGTGACCGACAACAACTTCGACGCCGAGGTGCTCGAGTCCGAGACGCCCGTGCTCGTCGACTTCTGGGCGCCGTGGTGCGGCCCCTGCCGCGTGGTGGCCCCGGTGCTCGAGGAGATCGCCGGCGAACGCGAGGACCTGCGGATCGTCAAGCTGAACATCGACGAGAACCAGCAGACCGCGGCGCGCTTCCAGGTGCTCTCGATCCCCACGATGATCCTCTTCAAGTCGGGCCAGCCGGTGAAGACGGTGATCGGGGCCTACCCCAAGCAGCGCCTGCAGGCGGAGCTGGAGCCCGCGCTCGCGGCGGCTTAGGGCCTTAGGGCGGGCGCTCAGCTCTGCTGCACCCGACGCAGGGCGACGTCCAGGTCCAGGCTGTCGATGACGGCGCGCTCGCGGTGCATCTCCGCGGCCGCCGCCTCGTCGGCGATGCGCAGATCGACGGCGAGGGTCTCGCCCACGAGGTAGTCGCGGTGGGTCGCCGCGGCGTCCATCAGCGCCGCGTCGCCGGCGAGGGACAGCTCGATCCGGTCCTCCACCTGCAGGCCGGCGCTCTTGCGGGCGCTCTGCACGGCGTGGACGATCTCGCGCGCGCGCCCCTCGCGCAGCAGGTCGGCGTCGATCGCCAGGTCGAGCGCGACCGCGTGGGCGCCCTCGCGCTCGACCGTGTAGCCCTCGGGGGCGTGCATCGAGACGAGCAGGTCATCGGGGCCGAGGGTGTGGTCGCGCCCGTCGATCGCCACCCCCACCTCCGCGCCGCCGCGCACTGCCGCCACCACGTGCGCGGGGTCGAGCGCGGCAACGGCCTCGGCCACGCGCGGCATGTCCTTGCCGAAGCGCGGCCCGAGCGTGCGGTAGTTGGCCCGCACCTCGTACTCGCCGAGCTCCTCGGCGTCCGCCACGAAGCGCACGCGGCGGACGTTGAGCTCCTCGCGCACCACTCCCTCCAGGCGCTCGATCGCCGCGCGCTCGGGACCGGCGGCGACGACCACGGCCTCGGCGAGGGGCTGGCGCACCTTGATCTTGGCCTGCCCGCGCGCGGCCAGGCCCAGGCGGACGGTCTCGCGGGCGATCGCCATCGCCCGCTCCAGCTCCTCATCGCGCGGTGGCAGGTCCGCCGCGGTGGGGAAGTCGCACAGGTGCACGCTCTCGAGCGAGCCGTCGAGGTTGTCGTAGATCTCGTCCGCCACGAACGGGCAGAAGGGCGCCAGCAGCCGCGCCACCGTCAGCAGGCACGTGCGCAGCGTCGCGAACGCCGCCGCCTCGCCGTCCCAGAAGCGCCGCCGCGAGCGGCGCACGTACCAGTTGGAGAGCTCGTCCACCAGCTCGGCGATCGCGCGGCCCGCGGTGGTGGCGTCGTAGGCGTCCAGCCGCTCGGCCACCAGCTCGGCCACGGCCGCGGTGCGCGACAGCGCCCACACGTCGAGGTCCTCTCCACTCAGCGGCTCCCTCCCTCCTTTCCCTTCCTCGAAGCCGCCCAACACCTCGGCGTTGGCCTGTGCGTAGAGCGCGTAGAAGAAGTACGTGGACCACAGCTGCTTGAGGAACAGCCGCACGCCCTCGCCGATCGCCTCCTCGGAGAAGCGGTACCCGTCCCAGGGGGCCTTGGAGGTGAAGAAGTACCAGCGCAGCGCGTCGGCGCCGTACGTGTCGAGCACCTGCCAGGGCTCCACGGCGTTGCCCTTGGACTTCGACATCTTCTGGCCCTCGCCGTCGAGGATCAGCCCCAGGCAGACGACGTTGCGGTAGGGGGCGCGGTCGAACAGCAGGGTTGACACGGCGAGCAGCGAGTAGAACCAGCCGCGCGTCTGGTCGAGCGCCTCGCACACGAAGTCCGCGGGGAAGTGGCGCTCGAACGCCTGCTCGTGCTCGTGCGGCGCGTGGAACTGCGCGAAGGGCATCGCGCCGGAGTCGAACCACACGTCGATCACCTCCGGCACGCGCCGCATCGGCTGGGCGCACTCCGCGCAGGGCCACTGCACCTCGTCCACGAACGGCCGGTGGGGGTCCTCCAGGCGCACGCCCGCGAGCGCGTGCAGCTCCTCCAGGCCGCCCACCACGTGCACGTGCCCCGCCGCGCAGCGCCACACCGGCAGGGGGGTGCCCCAGTAGCGCTCGCGCGAGAGCGCCCAGTCGACGTTGTTCTTCAACCAGTCCCCGAACCGCCCCGCGCGGATGTGCTCGGGGTGCCAGCCCACCCCGGCGTTCTCCGCGAGCATGCGCTCGCGCACCGCGGTCGTGCGGATGTACCAGCTCGCCTTGGCGTAGTAGATCAGCGGCGTGCCGCAGCGCCAGCAGTGAGGGTAGGAGTGCTCGTAATCTTTTTTTGAATAGAGGAGGCCGCGCTGGGCGAGGTCCTCTGTGAGCGCCGCACCCACCTCGGGGTCCTTCACGAACTGCCCCTCGTACGAGCGTCCGTCCCAGCCGCGCACGCGGGCGTCGTAGGTGCCGTCGGGGCGGACGGGGTTGTACAGCGTGTGCGGCTGCGTCGGGTCGAACAGCCCGGCCGCGGCGGCCGCCGAGTAGTCGTCCTCGCCGAAGGCGGGCGCGATGTGCACGAGGCCGGTGCCGTCGTCGGTGGTGACGAACTCGCCGGCGATTACCGGGAACCCACCGCGCGAGCGGTCGGCCAAGTCGAAGATCGGCCCCGCGTAGCTTTGGCCCACCAGGGCGGAGCCGGGGAAGCGCTCCAGCACCTCCGCCTCCTCGCCCAGCGCAGCCTGGACGCGATCCTCGGCCAGTACGAGAACCTCGGGGCCCGAGTCCTTATGCACGCGCGCGCGTACGTACGTCGCGCCGGGCGCCACCGCCACGGCCACGTTGCCCGGCAGCGTCCACGGGGTGGTGGTCCAGATCAGCAGCGCATCGCCCTCTTGCAACCGGGACGCCTGGGGCTGCGTCGGGATCGACACTGGAACTGGTGGCCACGCCGGACTCCCGGGCTGCCGTGCGGGCGATCCCGACCGCTCGGGCGTGGGGAGGTGCACCGGCAGGCGCACGTACACCGAGGGGTCCACCACGTCGCGGTACCCCAGCGCGACCTCGTGCGATGACAGCGCCGTGCCGCAGCGCGGGCAGTAGGGCACCACCTTGTGCCCCTCATACAACAGCCCGCGACGGTGGATCTCGCGCAGCGCCCACCACACCGACTCCACGTAGTCGGCGTCGAGCGTGCGGTAGGCGTCGTCCAGATCGATCCAGAAGCCGATCCGCTCGGTCAGCGCGTTCCACTCCTCCAGGTACTCCCACACCGACTCGCGGCAGCGGGCGTTGAAGCGCTCGATCCCGTATGCCTCGATGTCCGCCTTGCTGGAGAGCCCCAGCTCCCGCTCCACGCCGATCTCCACTGGCAGCCCGTGGCAGTCCCAGCCGCCCTTGCGCTGCACCTCGTACCCGCGCATGGTCCTGTAGCGGGGGTAGATGTCCTTGAACACGCGCGCCAGCACGTGGTGGGCGCCCGGGGGGCCGTTGGCGGTGGGGGGGCCCTCGTAGAACACCCACGGCTCGGCGCCCGCGCGCAGGCGCACGGACTCCTCGAACACGTGGCGCGCGCGCCAGCGCTCCAGCACCTCGAGCTCCAGCGCCGGGAGCTCCTGGCGCGGGTCCACCGCGCGGGCGGGCAGCAGCGGATGGCGTGCGGGGGCGCTCACGGCGGCTCATTGTAAGAGCCGGGCGGTCCATCTCCGCTCGTCCTGCCGCCGGGCTCCTCGGGGCGACAGAAACACCAGCCCCGATTGGCTCGACTATCGGCTGGGTTCCAATTAGCTTGACTCGCCATGCACCCGACGCGCACGTGGCCGTGAAGGCCGTGATCCTCGCGGGCGGCCTCGGCTCGCGGCTCAGCGAGGAGACCACCGTCCGCCCCAAGCCGATGGTCGAGATCGGCGGCAAGCCGATCCTGTGGCACATCATGAAGATCTACTCGGCCCACGGCATCGAGGACTTCGTGATCTGCCTCGGCTACAAGGGCTACGTCATCAAGGAGTACTTCGCCAACTACCAGCTGCACACGTGCGACGTCTCCTTCGACCTCAGCCACGGCCAGGTCGAGATCCACCGCTCTCACACCGAGCCGTGGAAAGTGACGCTGGTGGACACCGGCGAGGGCACGATGACGGGCGGGCGCCTGAAGCGCGTGCTGCCGTACGTGGGCGAGGAGGACTTCTGCTTCACCTACGGCGACGGGCTGGCCGACATCGACGTCGGCGCGCTCGTCGCCCAGCACCGCGCGCAGGACGCGCTCGCGACCGTCACCGCCGTGCAGCCGGTCGGGCGCTTCGGCGCGGTGGAGATCGAGGGCGCGCGGGTGAGCAGCTTCGAGGAGAAGCCCCGCGGCGACGGCTCGTGGCTGAACGGCGGCTTCTTCGTGCTCTCCCCCGGCGTGGACCGCTACATCGCCGGCGATGAGACCGTGTGGGAGCAGGAGCCGCTGCGCGCCCTGGCGCGCGAGGGCCAGCTCGCACCCTACCTGCACGAGGGCTTCTGGCAGGCGATGGACACGCTGCGCGACCGCCACGTGCTCGAGCGACTGTGGAGCTCCGGCGGGGCGCCCTGGCGGGTGTGGTCGTGAGCGCCCGCTGTCGCTTCTGCCGGGCGCCCCTGGAGGCGGTGTTCGCCGACCTCGGCAGCTCGCCGCTGGCCAACTCCTACCTGCCCCCCGAGCGCCTGGGGGCGATGGAGCCCTTCTACCCGCTGCGCGCCCTGGTGTGCGGGCGCTGCTTGCTGGTGCAGCTGGAGGAGTTCGAGTCGCCCGAGCGGATCTTCTCCGACTACGCCTACTTCTCCTCGTACTCGAAAAGCTGGCTGGAGCACGCGCGCGGCTACGTCGAGCTGATCGTCGCGCGGCTGGGCCTGGGGGAGGAGAGCCAGGTGGTGGAGGTGGCCTCCAACGACGGCTACCTGCTGCAGTACTTCCGCGAGCACGGCGTCCCCGTGCTCGGCGTGGAGCCGGCTGCCAACGTCGCCGCGGTGGCGCGCGAGCGGGGGGTGCCCACGCTCGTGGAGTTCTTCGGCCGCGCCACCGCCGGCACGGTGGCCGCCACGAGCCCCGCCGACCTGGTGGTGGCCAACAACGTGCTGGCCCACGTGCCCGACGTCAACGACTTCGTGGCCGGCGTCAGGGCGCTGCTCAAGCCCGGCGGAGTGGTGACCATGGAGTTTCCCCACCTGCTGCGCCTGCTGGCGGACAAACAGTGGGACACCATCTACCACGAGCACTTCTCCTACCTGTCCTTCCTCACCGCCGGCCGCCTGTTCGAGGCGCACGGGCTGCGCCTGTTCGACGTCGAAGAGCTCCCCACGCACGGCGGCTCGCTGCGCATCTACGGCGTCCACCACGACGACGCGGGCCGCCCCGACTCCGGGCGCGCCGAGGAGCTGCGCGAGCGCGAGCGCGCGGCGGGCCTCGAGCAGCTCGCCACCTACACCGGCTACGCCCCGTGCGTGGCGGCCGACAAGCGCCAGATCCTGAGCTTCCTGATCGCGCTGAAGGACCAGGGCCTGAGCGTGGTCGGCTACGGGGCGCCGGCCAAGGGCAACACGCTCCTGAACTACTGCGGCGTGGGCGGGGACTTCCTCGACTACACGGTGGACCTCAGCCCCCACAAGCAGGGCCGCTTCCTGCCGGGCAGCCGCCTGCCGA
>Ga0209415_10021043_pt1 | contig 10081 bp, 8 predicted proteins | sample PeaSoiSIISIP2007_FD_187696 | JGI IMG/M metagenome (GOLD analysis project Ga0209415, IMG submission 187696) | Peat soil microbial communities from Weissenstadt, Germany - SII-SIP-2007 (SPAdes) (version 2) | ecosystem: Environmental > Terrestrial > Soil > Wetlands > Peat | place: Germany...
CATCAGCGGGGTGCACGGCAACGGAATCGTGGAGGTCACGTTCGATTCGACGGCCGTTCCGGGCACGCCCACATACGACGCGACCACCGGCGCTTGCGCCGTGTACTGCCACGCTCAGGGCGGAGCGAAGCCCAGCGTCACCTGGTTGGAGGCGCCCTTCCCGGCCGGATGCGGGGACTGCCACGCCTCCCCTCCCGCGGGTCACTACGTGGGCTCGTGCAAGGGCTGCCACGCGGAGGCGAATGCCACGGGCACGGCGCTCAGCGGCGGGCCGCTGCACTTGAATGGCAAGGTCGACCTCGGCGACGGAAGTGGCTTGTGCGGGGCTTGCCACGGCAGCGGCAACAGCCCGTGGCCGAGCACGAGCGCGCATGCTGCGCATCAGAGCCCCACCCTCACGGTGCCGCTGGACTGCGCCAACTGCCACGTCGTCCCGAGCACGATCCTCGATCCGGTGCACCTCGACGGCACCGTGCACGTGACCTTCTCGGAGCTCGCAACGGCGCGTGGGGCCACCCCCGTCTGGGACGGCGCGCGCTGCACCAACGTCGCGTGCCACGGGGCGAACCTGGCGGACCCCGCGGCCGTTCCGGCCTGGAACGACACCTCGGGCGCGCAGGCCGCTTGCGGCGCGTGCCACGGGAGTCCGCCCTCGCAGCACACGGCGTCCACGTCGTGCGATCGATCCGACTGCCACGGGAGCGAGGTCATGCTCGACGAGAGCGGCGCGCCGCATATTTCGGCGAGCGGCAAGATGCTGCACATCGACGGGGTGATCGAGTCGGCGCGCTGAGGACGTGCCCGGCTCATGAGGAGCCCGTCACTGCGCGATGACGGGTCACGGTGTAACTGTCAGCACGCCCTTCATCAGCATGTAGTGACCCGGAACGGTGCAGATGTACGGGTAGGTCCCCGCAGCGGGCGCGGTAAACGTCAGCTCTGTCGTCTCGCCCGGCTTCGCGAGCGGCGTGTGCTCGATCATGTCGTTGTCGGTCATGTTGATGTACCCGGCCCGCTCCCCGTACTTCAGCGCTCCGGCGGCGACGCTCGCCTCCGTTCCGGGCTTCACCAGCACCCAGTTGTGCGGAAGGGTCGCCATGGTCGAGTTGTTCTTGAGGACCAGGTGCACCTCGGCCCCCGTGGGGACGGTGAGCGCCGTCTTGTCGTACGCCATCGTGTTGGCGACGCTCTGGAGCGCGAGCTCCACGTGCGGCACTGGCTTGACCGGCGCCGCGCTCGCGCTGGGCGTCGCGCTCGCCGTCGGCGGAGGGGTCGTCGCCGTCGCGGCGGGCGGTGCCTCTTTGTCGGTCTTGCCGCAACCGACGTTGGAAGCGAATACCGCGACGAAGAAGGTGACAGCGAGCCTTTGCATGGATACGTCCTTATCACCGATGCAGATCGAAGGTCACGGTCACATCGCTCTCCGAGACCGTCACCGGTTGTGTCACTGCAGGGAGGCGCGGCGCCCAAGCCGTCACCTTGTAGGTTCCCGACGGCACATGCTTCATCGTGAAGTGCCCCTTCGCGTCCGTTCGCGCGTACCAAGCCGACGGCGTGATCAGCAGGTAGCCGAGCATTCCGGGGTGCAGGTTGCAAAGGAGCGAGTACGCGCCGGCGTTCTTGAACGTGCGTACGTGCGCACCGTTCTGGGGAATGTTGCCCATGTTGAACCGCTCGTTGTCGGGGGAGAAGACGTTGTGGGGGAACGGGTCTTCGTTCGAGAAGACGATCTTGGCTCCGACGGAAGCGACCGAGACGAAGGGAATGAAGTTCATCTTGAGGTTGGCGATGGTGACCGTCTGCAGGTGGCCCGGCTGGTCCTCCGGCGGGCCGTCCTCCAGGTAGACGACGGCTTGCCCCGCCATCGCCGTCGGCTTGACGTTGACCGTGCCCACGATGTTGCCGCGCGAGACGGACGGAGGAGGTACCGGTGACGCCGGCCCCGCGGAACCCTCGGGGACGACGCTCCCCGCGGGCGCAGCAGAAGCCGAAGCGACCGCCGATGTGCCGACCGGCGCGCACGGGGGAGGCGGGCACGCGCTCATCGTCGACGACGGCGACGGAGCCTCGGCGGCCGAGGCAGAGGCCGAGGTCACTGCGGCGACCGTGCCCGAGGGATTTTCGGGGGCCATGACCGGGGGCTCGCCTTCGCACGCCAGGAAAGACGCCGAAGGCCCCATCGCCGTGAGAAGCACCAGACTGAGGATCCGCTTCATGTTCATCTCCGGTCAGTAGGCCACGGCGACGGTCACGTTGAGCTGCTCCGCTTCGAACTTGCTCGTCGTCGTGGGCGTGACGATGCCGCCCGCTGGGGCCCACGATCCGATGGGGGGAAGGTTCTCGCCCCACTCGAAGTCTCCCGTGATGATCACCTTGATGTTGGGCCGCGCGAGCATCGCGATCCCGGGGACGAGGCGGAGGAGCTGAGAGGCGCTCGCCCCCGGCACCGTCGCCACCGTCGCGTGCGTGTACTCGCTGCGCACTCCCGGGACGAACCAGGGCCAGACCACGTAGTCGATCTCGTCGTACTCGACGACCGCCGTGGCGCTGTTCGTCACCGGCGTGCCGTTGGCGATGACGCCCATCGCGTTCGCCGTCGCCGCGGTGCCCGCGTACGGATGCTCGTGGTTTTCGACCTGTGCTCCGGCGGTCACGATGAGCGAGTCCCACTGAGCGTGGATCGCACCGCCGAGCGCGTTGAAGCTGTCGTCCTGCTGGACCGCCACGGTGGCGCCGGCGCCGGTCCCCGTGCCGTTGTCGAGGCGCTGCAGGCCGTGGTACGCGAAGAGGTCGAAGGTGATCGCCTTCTCCGCCCATGGCTTGCGGGGGTCAGGGGCGTTGGGGCCGTACTTCCCCTCGCCGTCGAGCGCGACTCCACCCGATTTCAAGCCGATGTGTGCGTAGACGTCCGTGGCGTTGGGCACACTCAGCCCCGCCGCGTTCGAGGATGCGACCCAGCCGATCGCGTAGTCGAAGCGATGGCCGGCGATCCCGTTGAGCTCCGCCCCGTCGTTGTGCCCCTGGCCGAGGGTCAAGCTCGCGCTCGGGTTGTAGAGCCCGGCGACCGACACGGCCGACATGACGGTGTCGTTCAGGTAATCGCTGTGCAGGCCGAAGCTCGTGATCTGCGGCGCCCATAGGCGACCCACCCAGAGGTTCAGAAGATGGCGAGGTCCGGCGATGTCGTTCCAGAGCAGGTACGCCGTCTCGATGTCGAAGGTGCCGGGGGGCGACCCCAGGTCCGATTCCAGCGTGAGCTGCGTCATGTACGTGAGTGTGTCGCTGAACGCGCCTGCTCCGAAGATGTGCAGCTCCGCCAGGATGCCGCCCCACGTGAACGTGTTGCCCGCGTCGCTCTGCGCGGCCGACCCTGGCAGGTTGATCGGGACGTTCCCGTTGATCGACACGGACAGTGGCACGGCCTGGGCGATCTTGTCGGGCCAGACCGTGTCGGGGAACGTTTTCTTGTACTCCTCCTGCCCGAGCGGGATCATGTCCGACTTGACCGCGTCGCTGTCCTCGCTCCCGTTCGAGCTCGGAAACCGGTAGCCATCGCGCCGGAAGGCCTCGCCGAACGGGTTGAGGACCGGGAAGATCGTGTGGCACGTTTGGCAGCTCGTCTGGTATTTGCGAGCGAAGCTCGGAACCGCGCCCGCCTCGCGCGTCGCGGAGAAGTACACGACGACTCCGACGACGGCCGCGACGACCGCGGGCAGCCAGCGAGCGGGCGCCCGCCTGCGTTTGTGTCCGAGTCGCTTGTTCGAAGCCCAGAGCAGGCGTCTTGGAGCACTTCGGGCGCGGCCCGGGACATTGAAGATCGTCATGCTGACGCGGCGCTTCAGCAAGGACCCGGCCAGTCGACCCATCGTTCGCGAACCCTACAATCCCGCGGCGTGGATGGGCCGAGCGGCTGCGTTCGATGCAATGGGTGCGGCGACGCGCAGACATTGCGCGTCGCTGGCCATGGCCAGGCCAGGTTCAACGAGCGTTCGTCGCGGCATGGGGCGTGCTGGGCACCCTCCAGATCATGTCGTGCGCATCTCTTGGACCGCTGCTGGCGCCAAAAACGGTCGCGGTCATCGGCGCTTCACGGTCGCGGACCAGCGTCGGGGGTGAGATCTTCGCCAACCTGGTCGCCCATCCTTTCGCCGGCGCGGTGTACCCGGTCAACGTGACCGCGCCGCACGTGCAGGGCGTCCACGCATACCGGAGCGTCGCCGAGGTGCCGGACACGATCGATCTGGCGGTAATCGCAGTACCCGCGTCGAACACGCCCGCGGTCGTTACCGAATGCGCGCGGGCAAGGGTGAAGGCCGCGGTCATCATCACCGCCGGGTTCGGTGAGCTGGGTGACGAGGGAACGCGCGCCCAGGCGGCGATGGTCGCGACGGCTCGCCAGGCCGGGATGCGGCTCGTCGGTCCCAACTGTCTGGGGGTCTTGAGCACGGACCCGGACGTGGAGCTGCACGCGACGTTCGCAACCGGGTGGCCACCCCGTGGCAACGTGTCGATCGCCTCGCAATCGGGCGCGCTCGGCATCGCGCTGCTCGACGAGGCGCGCGACCATGGGATCGGCATTCGTCACTTCGTCAGCTTGGGCAACGAGGCCGATGTCTCGGCCGAGGATCTCCTCGAGTACTGGGAGGACGATCCCGAGACTCGCGTCATCGCGATCTATCTGGAAAGCTTTCGCAATCCCCGACGGTTCCTCGAAGTGGCGCGCCGCGTAACGCGCACCAAGCCCATCGTCGCCGTCAAGAGCGGACGAAGCTCGGCGGGAGCGCGCGCGGCGGGCTCGCACACGGGCGCGCTCGCGACCCGTGACGCGGTCGTCGATGCGCTCCTGACGCAGGCGGGTATCATCCGCGTCGCGACGCTGGAGGAGCTGTTCGATGCCACGACGCTCCTGGCCGCGGGATGTATACCGAGCGGCAAGCGCGTCGCGATCGTCACGAATGCCGGCGGCCCGGGAATCCTCGCGGCCGACGCATGTGAGGCGCGAGGACTCTCGGTTCCCGCGTTCGACGGCGCGACGGCTCGTGCGTTGGCCGGAGCTGCGCCCGAAGCTTCCGTCAGAAACCCGGTCGACCTGGCCGCGAGCGCAAAGGCCGAGGCCTTCGATGTGGCCATGCCCATCGCGCTCGCGGATCATGGCATCGACGCGCTGCTCGTCGTGTGTGTCCCGACGACGAACACCGACGTGCTAGAGGTTGCGCGCGTCGTGGCCCGTACGCGAAGCTACGCGACCAAACCCGTGGTCGCGTGCGTCATGGGCAAGCGTGGCGTGGCGGAAGCGCGCGCCCTTCTCCATGACGCGCGCTTGCCCGTGTATTCGCTCCCGGAATCGGCAGCCGCGGCGCTGGCGGCGGCTGCGACCCATGCCGAATCTGCGAGGAGCACGGAAGGCGCAGTTCTGCGAGAGGTCGCGGCCGTGGCGGCAGCCCAGGCACGAATTCTCGCCACGACGGGCAGCGGCGACCGCAACGACGGCCGTTGGCTCTCGCCGCACGAGACCGCGGCGCTCCTCGACGCGTGCGGCATACGGTGTCTTCCATCGGTCGAAGCAAAGGACGCCGAGGCGGCGACGCGAGCGGCCTCGACGCTTGGGTACCCCGTGGCCCTCAAGATCGTCTCGCGGGCCGTTCAACACAAGAGCGACGTCGGCGGGGTGCTTCTCAATCTGAAGGACAGGGCGGCGCTCCGCGAGGGCGTCGCGGCGCTCGAGCGGCACATGGCGGCGGCCGGCCACCGCGCGGACCTGGACGGGTTTCTCGTACAGCCCATGGTGCCCCGCGGTGTCGAGATGTTCCTCGGCGCCACGCGAGACGCGACGTTCGGGCCCGTCGTCGCGTTCGGCACGGGAGGCGTCGCACTCGAGCTCTGGAACGACGTGGTCTTGAGGCTAGCGCCGGTCACGGACGCCGAAGCCGACCGGATGCTTGGTGCCATCCGCGGGCGTCGTCTCTTCGACGGCTTCCGGGGGGGGCCACGCGCGGATCGGGACGCGCTCGCCGCCGCGATCCAGCGCGTGTCACGCCTCATCGAGAGCGTACCCGAGATTGTCGAGCTCGACCTGAATCCGCTCGTCGCGCTGGAGCCGGGCCAGGGCGTCGTCGCCGTCGACGCGCGGGTGAGGGTCCGCACGAGGGAGGACAGCTTGCTCTAAGCAGGCCGTGGTTCACAATCGACGCCTCGCGAGGGGGCTGGTACACACCCCATTGGCTCCGTATGCGCGACCGGCGCCGAGGGAAGAGCTCCGATGACCCTTCATTCTGGTTCTGCTGTCTGGATCGACCACCAGGAGGCGCGCGTTTTCCACGTGAGCCCGGAGAGCTTTGACGAGTCGGTCGTCAAGGCTCCCGCACACCACATTCATCGTCACCCCAAGGGGCCTACCGAAGAGCACCATCATCCCGACGACATGCGTCGGTTCTTCGCAGACGTCGCCCGGGCCCTCGAGGGCGCGGAGAAAATTCTCGTCGTGGGGCCGTCGACGGCGAAGCTGCAGTTCCTTCGCTACCTGCACGAGCACCGATCCCCGCTCGAGCCGCGGGTGGTCGGGATCGAGACCTCGGATCATCCGACGGACCGGCAGTTCATTGCGCACATCAAGCACGCCTTCGGGATCACCGACCGCGTCCGTTGAGCGGTCGGTTCGGGAGCGCAGCGGCTGCCGGGGTCGGAGCTACTCCGCGCGCGAGGCAACGGGCGTGTGCCACCAGCCGCCTCCGAGCGCCACGTACAGGGCCACGGTGTCCTGGAGCCGCTGAGCGACCGATTCGACGTAACCGATCTTGGCTTGCAGGTACTGCTCGTCCGCCACGATCACCTGAAGATAGGTGGCGATGCCGGCCTGGTAGTTGGCCTGGATGAGGTGCAGGGCCTTTTCGGCCGTCTCGACCGCCTCCGTCTGGGCGGTGAGGGCCTCGGCGTCGTGCTGCAGGCCGCGCAACGTGTCCGCGACCTGCTGGAACGCGCCGAGCACGGTCTGGCGATAGTCCGCCGCTGCTTCGTCGCGCGCGTCGATGGCGGCCTTGCGCTGGTAGTACAGCGTGCCTCCGCGAAAGATCGGCTGCGTCAACCCCGCGCCGAGGCTCCAGAACGGGGAGTTCGACGCAAGGAGGTTTGCCGGGGAAGTGCTGTTCACGCCGAACCCTGCGCTCAATGTCAGGCTCGGAAGCATGGCCGCCGTCGCCACACCGATGCTCGCGTTGGCCGCGTGCAACGTCTCCTCGGCTACGAGAATGTCCGGCCTCTGCCGCACGAGCTCCGAAGGAAGGGTCACCGGCACATCGCCCGGCAGCTTGAGGTCGGCCAGAGCGAGCCGTGACTGTTGCCAATTGGCCGGGGTGAGCCCGGAGAGCGCCGCGAGCAGGTGCGCGGCCTGGTCCACCTTCTCTTCGAGGGGTGGAAGGGTGGCCTCGGTGCTCGCGATCTGGCTCTGGATGGTGAGGACGTTCGCGTAGGGCACCGTGCCACCATTTGCTTGAGCCTCGGTGATGCGCAGCTGCTCGCGCTCGAGCGCGATCGCGGCCAACGTGGCCTCGATCTGGTCTCGGTACGCGGCCTGGGCAATGACGGCGTCGACGATGTTGCCCGTGAGCATGACGTAAGTGCCAGCGAGCGCGTAACGCTGCTCGTCGACCTGCGCGCGCAACCCCTCGACGGCCCTCCGCTCTCCGCCCCAGATGTCGAGCGCATAGCTGACCGTGCCCGACAGGGAGAACAGGTTGAACGTGCTGCTCGGCAGCACCCCCGGGGCGAGGTTGTAGCGCTGGCGGCTCGCCCCCGCCGATGCGTTGGCCTGCGGAAAGAATACGCCGTAGCCGGCTTGCAGGTTGTCATGACTCTTGCGCAGGCTGGCGCGAGCGGCCTCGAGGCCCGGATTGGCTGCGACGGCTTGGGCCACGATGGCGTCGAGCTGGGGACACTCGAGGAGCCGCCACCAGTCCGCCACGACCCGCTCTCCCTCGACGAAGCGCTGCGCCTTGCCGTCCGCAGCGACCGTCACCCCCGTGGGCTCGGGCGTGTAGGCACGGTCCGTGGGCGCCGCAGGGCGATGGAAATCAGGACCAACCGCGCATCCGAGGCACGGCAGAACGAGGGCGACCCATCCATCGCGCACGTCACTTCTCCCCGACGTAAACGTCGACGAGCTCCCCGGGAAACACCTGCACTCCCGGCGGCGGCTGAAAGCGGAAGATGACGGGCAGGACCCGGAGATCGACTTTCTCCTGCCGCTCGTTCGAGAGCTGGATCTTGGGCGAGACGTAAGGCTGCACGCGGACGAACTCGAGCGGGATCTTCGTATTGGTGCCCCGGATGAACATCTGCGCCTGCATCTTGTCGGCGGGCGGCAGGCGCGGGATGAGGATCTCGTCGATGTAGCAACGCACGGCGAGGGTGCCCTTCGACGTGCTCATCACGACGATGGGGTCGAGGCCCTGCGTGTACGTGTCGTACGCGCCCTGCGGCGAGGCATAGCTGCCGATCGCCGCGTTGATGGACATGACGATGCCGTCCGTCGGAGCCTTGAGGGTGTACTTGGCCAGCAGGGCGCCGGACGCCGCGTACGCCTTGGCGAGAGCCTCTGCCTGCTTCTCCTGGTTCTTGATGTCGAAGACCCAGGCTCCAGCCTTCGTCAGGTCGTACTGCCGCGTGACGACTTCGAGGTTGGCCTTCGCGACCTTCTGCCCGTTGATCGCGTTGTCGAGCGCGTCCTTGCTGACCGACTCCGGATCGAGCTTGTAGGAAGCTTGCTGCTTGGCGAGCGTGTCCTCCGCGGTCTTGAGGCTCGCCTGCGCCATCTCGACCTGGGCCCGAGCGACCTCGAGGTTCTCCTTGCGCGGCTGCGCGCGAAGCTCCTCGAGCAGGGCCTGCGCGGCCTCGGCCTGGGACCGCTGCTGCTCGACGGTCGCCTTCTGGATCGAGTCGTCGATCTGGATGAGCGGGGTCCCCTGCGTGACCTGCTGTCCCTCGGTGACGAGGATCCGAACGATTGTTCCAGGGACCTCGGCGTAGATGTTCGTGTTCTCGCCGTTCACCTGGTAGCTCTCCACGATGCCATTGGCGTAGATGCCCTGCGCGTAGGGGTTGGGCGCCGGGTTGAAGACCGGCGGCAAGGGCTTGCTCGGCACCGCGTAGACGTAGGCGCTCCCGAGCGCGCCGAGCATGCCCAGGACGACCAGGGCGAAGATGATCTTGTTACGCATCGGCGGCTCCTTTGCCGTCGAGAAGCCTGCCGTCTTCCATGTGCAGGATCCGATCCGCGTACTCGTAGATCCGATCGTCGTGAGTGACGACGACGATGCAGCGGTGTTCGGTCAGCACCTCGTGCTTCACGAAGTCGACGATCTTCTTGCCGGTGTCGCCGTCGAGCGATGCGGTCGGCTCGTCGAAGATCATCAGGTCCGGACCGCTCGCGAGCGCGCGGGCGATGGCGACGCGCTGCTGCTCTCCCCCGCTCAGGCGCGTCGGGTTGAGCCCCGCGCGCGCAGCGAGGCCGACGACCTCCAGGTACTTCATGGCTTCCTTCATCGCGTCGTCCCAGTCGCGTCGCTTGAGGACCAGCGGGATGGCCACGTTCTCGACGGTGGTCAGGTTCGGGAAGAGGTGGAAGTCCTGGAACACGAAGCCGATCTTCTTGAGGCGAAAGTCGGCGAGGGCATTCTCCCGCAGGGCCCAGACGTCGGTGTCCTCGACGCGAACGGTGCCCGTGTCAGGGCGAAGGATCCCCGAGATCATGCTCAGGAGCGTGGTCTTTCCGCTCCCCGACGGCCCGACGATGTACAGCATCTCTTTGAAGCGCGCCTCGAAAGTCACCTCGCGAACGGCGCATGTCCTCGCCTCGCCCTGGCCAAACCACTTGGTGACGCTGTCTGCTCGGATCGCGACAGGGTTCACGTCACCCTCGGAAGATATCGTAGGGGTCGATGCGCAGGACTTTTCGGACCGCGATGTATCCGGAGAAGGCGGAGATGACGAGCACCATGCCGAGCGCCAGCACGAGGTTGCTGAACGTCACGATCGACGCGTAGTCGGGCATGCGCAGCTTCGCGAGGGCGATGAGACCCGCGCACAG
>Ga0209415_10021044_pt1 | contig 10081 bp, 7 predicted proteins | sample PeaSoiSIISIP2007_FD_187696 | JGI IMG/M metagenome (GOLD analysis project Ga0209415, IMG submission 187696) | Peat soil microbial communities from Weissenstadt, Germany - SII-SIP-2007 (SPAdes) (version 2) | ecosystem: Environmental > Terrestrial > Soil > Wetlands > Peat | place: Germany...
AAAGCCGTAATAGGAATTGGTAATGGCGACTTTCAAAATGGTCTAGGTGATGTTAAGGTTCAATCGCAAGTATTTGATGCAGGACCTTCTGCTATTGAAGCACTCATTGCAAATAGGATTGATGTAGCATATGTGGGACCAAATCCTGCAATCAATGGATATCTAAAAAGTGATGGACAAGCACTCAGAATAATATCTGGTGCCTCAAGTGGAGGTGTAGTTTTCGTAATTAGAAATGATTCTGGAATAACGAATGTCCATGACTTTGCAGACAAGAAATTTGCCTCACCTCAACTTGGAAATACACAGGATGTGGCATTACGATCCTATATCCTAAAAAATGGTTACAAGACTACTGAAAATGGAGGAAATGTAACAATAATTCCTGCAAAGACTGCTGATATAGTTACTATGATGTCAAAAAAAGACATTGACGGTGCTTGGGTTCCAGAACCATGGGGAACTATACTTGCCAAGCAAGCAAATGGAAAGATCTTTCTTGATGAGAGAGACTTGTGGCCAAATGGGGAATTTACAACTGCACTAATAGTAGCAAGAACTGATTATCTGAACAGTCATCCTGATGTTATACAGAAATTTTTAGAAGCGCATGTAAAAGAAACAATTTGGATTAACAATAACAAAGATGAATCTATCAAAATTTTCAATGATCAAATTCAGAAACTAACAGGAAAAACAATTCCAAACGATGTAATTTCAGAGGCCTTGTCTAGAATGGAGGTTACCTATAATCCTGTAAAATCATCTATTGACAAATCTGCTAACGATGCATATAGTCTGGGTTTTCTAGGTGATGAGAAACCAGATCTGTCTAACATATTTGATTTGACAATTCTCAATAAAGTGTTACAAGAACAGAATCTTACAACCATTCCCTAGTTTTTCTTCTTTTTCCAGATTATGATACTTACTGCAGCTGCTGCGATTGGTATTGCTATTAAAAGATAATTTTTACTGTTGTTTGCTGGAAATTCTGGAATACTACTAATTGCTCCAAAGCCAGAAATTTCTACATTAGACACTGATCTTTGTGGAACATTAAAAGATACATGCCAACTACCTTGAGGATCTTTACTCTGAAGGAATTCTATTGGATTGCCATTTACTTTTACTGTAAATTTCTCATCACCTGTTTCTTGAGTAAACATAAAATTCACAAATCCTTTTTCAGGGAAGGGCTGACGTACTGTTAAACTTAGGGTCTGAGTAAGATCGTCATATTTTGGATATGCCACTGCTCCCGAAGTTATAAAACTAAAATAGAATTTATTACCATTTCTTTCAACCCATTCGGTTTGTGAGCCATCTCCACCAACCACAAAACAGCTATAGTAGCTTACGTTTGAGGCAAATTGAGGATCAGGGTACATTGAAAATGCAATTTTTTGTCCTGGATCCATTCTTTCAATTGTCTCAATACTTTTACCAGTATCTAGCATCTTTCCATCCTTGCCATAGATTACGGCATAAACTCGTACTCCATATGCAGGAGAAGTGTCATTATTTAAGATAAATCCAGAAGTATGGCCATCTGGGTGTTTGATCAAAGTCCTGCCATAGATTACATCGATGTCTAAAGCATTATGACTTGATGTGACAAAACTGACTTGGGGGGTCTCAAGAGTTGCATTCTTGTCACCTACTTCGGGTATTTTGATCTTAAATGGAATATCTGTTTGTGAATTTATAATTGAAAAGGTATAGTTATCTGAGATTTCCTTGTCTCCATCTTTAACATTGATTGTAATGGAAGGAATCACTGGCATATTTTCTGTATTTTTTACTGCTCCTACAACTGTATACGTGCCATTGGAATCATAATATCCTAGAAATTCATTATCTGGAATCCATACATTTGCTGAAGCCGCATGAGGGGAAATTATTCCAAAGCCAATTAATGCTATGCATATGGATATTACAACAAGTAACCTCATGTTATGACGCTCTCTTGAATGCTAATCTTTAATTTTAATCTAGGTATTGATTTCCATCTTTGTTATATCTACTAAATTATTTTAATCTGTGTAAAAGATCTAGTGCGCCAGCAAAGTCATTTGGAGAACTTATCAATACATTTCCTGCAATCTTGTCTACCTGTTTTACAAATCCTGCCAAGTCTTTACTATATTCTGACCAGTCTAGCTTTAGCATTTGAGCTGATTTGAGATTCTTCTCCGATGATACCAGCACACAAGGAATTATCCTAAATCCTTGTGGTTTTAGCTTGTCTACCATTCTTGTCACTTGGTCTATGGAATTTATGACCTGAGTCACAAACCCTTTTGGCTGGGCTTCTATTTTTTTATGCATCTTTTCAAAATTGGGATTACTTGAAATGGATAGATACATGTCAATTCTCTTTCCAAAACCTTGTTCATTGAATTGTTTTACAACGTCACTTGGAACAAGTCCGGAATCTGTTGGACCTGCCGGAGGTGAATCGCCTTTGAGGACTAGAACTCCATTCAAATTTAGTAAAATAGCATCACATATGGTTTGTGTTATCGAAGTGAGATTTCTATCTCTTACCCGAATACTTGCAGTTATTCTTATTTTGTTGTTAGAATTTCTTATGAAAAATCCCGCAGTAATAGGTGAGACACGCGGAATTCCAAGTACTGAGTCAGTCAGATGAATTCCATCACATGCTTGACCAATTTTTCCAGCTCGCTCCTTTAGTTTTTCAACTGATTCAGATAACTGATCATGCGATAATATTGTATCCTGAATAACCTTTGGAGGGTTGATCTCATAAATTACGGTCATAATTGACTGTCCTGACTACTTGATTATAACCTTTGAAGATAATCACATTGCCACAAAACAAAACAGAATTAAATCGTTGATACCACATCTGAGTTGTACTTGACTGGAAAAATTCCTTTAGATCAATTGATGAAACAAAAAGTTGTACTTTTTGATGGTGCAATGGGAACAGAGATTCAGAAACTTAATCCACAACCAGAAGACTTTCCTGATGGCAAAGAAGGATTCAATGATGGATTATCGTTTACACGACCTGACTGGATTAAGAATATCCACAGATCATATTTGCGTGCAGGTGCAGATTGTATTGAGACCAATACATTTGGTTCAAACAAGCTAAAGTTAGAAGAATATGGTTATGGTGACCAAACACTGGAATATAACAAAAAGATTACCGAGATTGCAGTTGAAGTCACTAAAGAATTTACAGACAAGCCACGATATGTCATTGGCTCAATGGGTCCAACTGGTTTTCTTCCAAGCTCAAACGATCCGTCCCTTGGACAGATAAAACTTGATGATATCAGAGAAGCATTTGAGATCCAAGCTGAGGGTCTAATACTTGGAGGAGTTGACGCACTTTTAATTGAAACAAGTCAGGATATTTTAGAAGTAAAACTTGCAATTGAAGCCTGTCATAACGCATTTAAAAAAACTGGCAAGAAAGTTCCAATTATTGCAAATGTTACATTGGATAAATACGGCAAGATGCTTCTTGGCACAAACATACAAGCTGCATATACTACAGTCTCTGAGATGGGAATTGATGCTTTTGGGCTGAACTGTTCCACTGGGCCCAATGAAATGATTCCTAGTGTACAATGGCTCAACGAGCAAAATGAATTGCCGCTACTTGTTGTACCAAATGCTGGAATGCCAGAAAACCAGGGGGGAAGGGCGGTATACAAAATGACACCACCTGAGATGGCCAAAGTAATGATGGATTTTTTATCGCAATATCCCAATGTGAGAATAATTGGAGGATGCTGTGGAACAAATGTGGACCATATCTCTCTGTTACGTAAAGTAATTGACGAAAAGGCGACAGAAAATAACCGCTAGGTATTTAGAAAAAGTGATTGAGAACAACATTGTTGAAAACTCCAAGAGTCAGTTCTGCATTAAAGGCAATAGATCTTAGGCAAAATCCAGCTCCCATGATAATTGGAGAGAGACTAAACGCACAAGGCTCCAAAAGGGCAAAGGAATGTGTACTAAATGACAATTTTGAGGAACTGGTAAAACTTGCAAGAGACCAGGTAGATGATGGGGCGCATTGTCTTGATGTCTGTGTAGCAACAACTGAACGCTCAGACGAACTTGAATTTATGAAAAAACTTGTAAAACTACTCAGCTTAGAAATTGATGCACCTCTAGTTATTGATTCCACCGAACCCAAAGTAATTGCAACTGCACTTGAACAAATTCCAGGAAAGCCCATCATAAATTCGATAAATCTGGAAGGTGATGGAAGTAAATTTCATTTGCTTGCTCCCTTGATGGTAAAGTATGGTGTTCCAGCTGTTGCCATGTGTATTGGACCAAAAGGAATGGCAAAAACTCCTCAAGAAAAACTAGAGACTGCAGAACTGTTGGTTGAGACTGGGAAAAAATATGGACTAACTGAAGAGCATTTTATTTTTGATGTCTTGACATTTACTCTGGCTACCGGAGAGGCTGAATTCCTAGATGCAGGAAAAAATACCCTAGAAGGAATTCGTCTTGTAAAACAAAGATTTCCAAACTCCTTTACAACTCTTGGACTAAGTAATGTTAGTTTTGGTTTAGCACCACGTGCAAGAAAAATCCTTAATGCTGTATTTTTGTTTCATGCAGTAAAAAATGGATTAGATACAGTCATAATCAATCCAAAGGATGTCATACCTTATACTGAAATCGATGAAAAAGAAAAAAAACTTTCAGAGGATCTAATATTTAACAAACATCCAAATACACTTGCTGACTTTATTGCATATTTTGAAATCTCAAAATATACCACTCGGGCAGCAGCCAAAAAAGTAGATGTAGATCCTACCTGGCCAGCAGGAAAGAGATCAAACTTTAGAATAGTAAACAGGCTAAAGGATGGAATAGAAAATGATGTTGTAAGTGCTATAGCTGAAAAAATTTCTGCAAAATTTAATCTGGTTGAAAAAGATGGCAGAATTGCAATTGATGCTCCGAAAGATGTTACTCATCAAGCCGCTATTTTGACACTAAACGAGGATCTCCTGCCTGCAATGAAGGAGGTTGGTGACAAGTTTGGCTCTGGAGAATTAATCCTTCCATTTGTACTCAAATCTGCAGAATGCATGAAGGCATCTGTTGTAGAACTTGAAAAATATCTCTTAAAAGAAGAGGGCTCAAGTAAAGGAAAACTAGTTCTTGGAACCGTTTATGGCGATGTACATGATATTGGAAAGAATCTTGTAAAAACTATATTTGAAAACAATGGATATACTGTATATGATCTTGGGAAACAAGTTCCTCTACAAAAATTCTTGGAAAAAATAGAAGAGGTAAATGCCGATGCCATTGGGCTTTCTGCACTCTTGGTATCGACATCAAAACAAATGCAATATTTTGTAGAACATGCAAGAAAAAACAACATGAATATTCCAGTACTTTGTGGAGGTGCTGCAATTAACACTAATTACATCAATAGGGTGGCAAAGGAAGGTGGAATCTATACGCCAGGTGTCTTTTATTGCAAGACCATGTTTGATGGATTAAAAATGATGGACAAACTTGTCTCACCTGAAAAACAAAAATTTGTACAAGAGTGGCAAGAGAAAATTGAAAAGTGGAAAGAACCGGTCTTTGAAAAACATGAAGCGCGAGAGTTTGCACATAGTGGAATAGTTCCTGTAACATCTCCTATTCCACCCACATTTAACACTCCAATTAGACTGGAACCAAAAGATATAGACTTGAACGAGGTTTGGAAATATCTCAACAAAAAATCGCTGTTTGTATTGTCTTGGGGAGTTAGAGGACAATCTGCTAAAGAATCAGAAGAAGAACATGAAGTATTATTTGAAGAATGGAAAAAGAGAATACTGCAAGAAAAACTGTTTGAGCCAAGAGCAGTATATGGTTACTTTAGATGTCATAATGAGGATGGCAAGTTATCTGTAGAACGTCCAAGCGGAGAAAAATTGGTATTTGATTTTCCACGCTCTTCAAAATCTAAGCATCTCTGTCTTACTGATTATTTTGGTAAAGATGATGTGGTTATATTCCAAGCAGTTACTGTAGGTACTAAAACCTCCGACTTGATAGACAAATGGAATAAGGAAGACAGGTACGCTGATGCCTATTACTTGCATGGTATGGCAGTAGAAACGGCAGAGGCAATGGCTGAATGGATTAATCATAAAATACGAGAAGATCTCAAGATTGGGGATAAAAGAGGTCTTAGATACAGTTGGGGGTATCCTAGCTGCCCAGATGTATCACAGCATCATATTGTGTGGAAATTGTTGGAACCACAAAAATCTGGAATGACACTAACAGAAGCAGGGCAAATAATTCCTGAACAATCAACTGCTGCTATAGTAGTACATCATCCGGAAGCAGAATACTTTACTCTCTAGTTTTCTTATTGCATGTACCATAACAAACAATAATGAATTCTGATAATCACAAAACATTGGATGTTGAAAATCTAAAACAGATATTGACAAATTCAATAATGCCTGAGGTACAAGGCGATTCTAACAGTAAACTTGCAGCAGTTATGATAATTATCTTTGGAAATGAACCAATGTTATTGATGACTGAAAGATCTAAAACAATGAATCATCATGCTGGTGAAATTTCATTTCCTGGAGGTACGTGGGAGGCGGAAGATGGAGATCTACTGGGAACTGCAATTAGGGAAGCAAGGGAAGAGTTGTGTATGGAAATTTCTAGGTCTATGGTAATTGGAAAACTAAAACCTGTCACAACTCTGAATTCTGGTTTTACAATAACTCCTTTTATTGCAATACTTGATGAATTGCCAACAATTGTGCCAAATTCTGAAATTGAATCAGTCTTGAGAATGCCACTTTTTACACTTCTTAAAACAATTGAAGATGACAAAGATCCTTCCCACAAATCTATTCTAGAGATGTATACTTTCAAATTCAAAGATCATTTGATTTGGGGAGCATCGGCAAGAATGCTAAAACAGATACTTGCCAAGATATCGTAGTAGTTTACCTGATATTTCTGAGATTCATTTAAAAAGAGGTTGAAATGTCAAATTTTTATGGCTGCCCGTAAGTCAACTCCAAGAAAGAACAGACTGATGAAAAAAGTGAAACAGAATTCATCTGTACCAGCTTGGATTATAGTTAGGACAAAGCGTAGAGTGCGAACCAATCCTAAGAAGAGACAATGGCGCAGAACTGATGTGAGTGTGGGATAGTTGTCTACTGAATCATTAGAGAGAATTTACACTATTAATCTTGGAAAAGTACTCTTGTCTCCAAACAACCAGAGGGCAAAGAGAGCAATCAACATGATTCGTGAATTTGCAACAAAACACATGAAGTCTGAAAATATCAAAATCGAAGAAGAAGTAAGCCATTTGGTTTGGGCCCGCGGTATTAGACATCCTCCAAGAAAGATTAGAGTCAAGATTACAAAAGATGATGGTAACGTTATAGTTTCAAAGTATCAAGAAGAAAAGACAGTAGACGAGACATCAAAGAAGGGTGATAAGAAATCTGAAGGCAAGTCAAAGAAGGGTGATAAGAAATCTAAAGGTAAGTCAAAGAAGAGTGATGAGAAATCTAAAGGCACACCAAAGAAAGATGAAAAGAAAGTAGTAGAAGAAAAGAAGACAGAAGAGAAACCCGCAAAAGAAGAAACCAAAACAGTGGAGACTCCAAAGAAAGTAGAAGAAAAGAAAACAGATGAGACTCCAAAGAAAGTAGAAGAAAAAAAGAGTACTGAATCTAAACCTGCAAAGAAATCAAAGAAAGAATAAACTTCTAAAAAACTAACTTTATTCTATTTGTAATAAATTAAAAATAATTTTAAATCTATTCTATTTGATCTAAGTTAAGATCAATCTTTACACTTGCATCTGGCTCATCCCAATCAAGAACATTTTCTTTTGGTATGAAACCAAGTGGGTCGTATCTGTCAAAGCGTGTTTCACCTTCAATTGAAGTAAGTAGAACAACTTTGGAATTTTCACCTGCGGTGACTGACATGCTAACTCTAGTACTGTCATTTCCGAAAATTCCGCTTATTGTATTTACCATTGAATTTAGAATTCCTATTGGAACCTTGTTTCCGCCTACTACATACATTAGAGTTTTCTTGATGCTGTTTGCTGATACATCTTCGTATAGCATCTTGATTGAATCTCTAAGGGATGTCTCTATATCTGAGATGTCTTTACTGGTTGAAAGTATGCTTGTTTGAAGTGGCAATGATGAGTTCTTTAGAGTGGATATTACGTGCGCTAGAGCCGAATTTGTTATGACATTGCATGCATCTGGAGTAAGGTCTGGATTACTCTCAAGTAATGCATCATTGTCTATTATTACAGTGCAATCAGAATTTGCCTTTAGTCTCTTTAGGGAAACTCCTGAGAAGAATATTCTATCTTTTTCAAACTTGAATGGCATGATTCCAAATGAAAGTATGCTTTTTCCTAACTCTTTGCCAATTTGAGATACTACTGGAGCCAGAGCAGCGCCTGATTTTCCTGCTAAATTGGCAATAATCATTATAGTGGAATATCCGTTTATCTTGGCCTCCATGGAACCTCTTGCACCAAATGAGACACCTCTTATGAGATATGCCGATGGATTTAGGACTGGACTTGTGTTGATCAGTATTTTTGAAGCATCATGATTTAGATCTCTTGCGTCATGGCTTACCAGAAGGCAGTCATAGCCAAGTTTTTCCTTGATATTGATAGCAAGTTTACATCCTGCGCCGCCTAACCCTACAACTAAAACTGGTTCTTTCATTTGAAATTCCATAACTCTCCTCTTGCTTACAAAATTGATTAAAAAACTTTGTTGCTTAGTTTTGATCCAAGATCGGATCTAAAATATTTAGCTCACTAAAACGCCTTGAAGGCCATTTGGCATAGCTTTTGTTATCTTGACCTTGATCTTCTCACCAAGTTTGACTTTGTTATCCGTAACCACTTGCTTGTATGCAAAATTTCTTCCCTTTGTAATGCCATCTGATATCTCATCAAACAAGACTTGTCCTTCCCAACCAATCCATTCTTCATTTCTCTCTTGAGATATATTTTTTGCAAGGTCAAAAACTATCTTGCTTCTGCGTTTGACTTCTGATACCTCGATCTGTTCCATTTGAGACGCCTTGGTACCAGACCTTGCACTATATCTTGAAAGGTTTACAATATCTGGCCTAGTTTCATTTATCAAATCAACAGTTTTGATAAAGTCTTCCTCTGTCTCAGTAGGAAAACCCACTATGATATCGGTAGCTATGGTAAACTTGTCGTATAGGTTCCTAAATGCATAATCTACTTCTCGAAATATCTTGGAAGTGTGTAGCCTTTTCATCTCTTTTAGAACTTTGTCGCTACCACTCTGAACTGGCATGTGCAAAAACTTGAAGATTTTGTCGCTTGCAAAACTTTCCAAAAGTTTGTCCTTTATGCGTGGAAGGTACATTGGATTCATCATTCCAACTCTGACCATAAAATTATGCTCTATTTCAGATACTCTCTGTACTAGTTCAGGCAGGCTTGATCCTATATCAAAACCGTAACATCCATTGTCTGTTGAAGTTAGCCATACTTCTACACATCCATCTTCTATCTCATGTTTTACTTGTCTTACAATGTCTCCTAGTCGGTAGCTTTGTAACTCTCCTTTGGCTAATTTTGTTTGGCAAAATGTACACTCGCTCATACAACCACCTGCTATCTCTATAATTCCTACAGCTGGGTTTAGTCTGACCTTTGGAAGCCCAATCTTGGTAACATCTGTGTCGGTGATCTCTATTCTTCTTGTTCCCTTCAATGTGGAATTGATCACATCCAGGGTCTTTCCCAAAGAATTTGGTCCAAGTAAACTTGCTTTTGGGCTAAATTTCTCTACAGTGACTTGTTCTGCTTTAGGAAGGCAGCCTGCAACAACAAGCGGTCTTGATTTTAAACTCTTTATTCTGTGAACCATTTTATGTGCAGTTACATCTTTGACAGAGCAAGTAACAATAACACTCAGGTCGGAATTTTTTTCATTTTCTGCAAGAGTATGTCCTCCATTTACAATAAGACCTGATATCATCTCCGAATCAGCAAAACTTG
>Ga0209415_10021045_pt1 | contig 10081 bp, 6 predicted proteins | sample PeaSoiSIISIP2007_FD_187696 | JGI IMG/M metagenome (GOLD analysis project Ga0209415, IMG submission 187696) | Peat soil microbial communities from Weissenstadt, Germany - SII-SIP-2007 (SPAdes) (version 2) | ecosystem: Environmental > Terrestrial > Soil > Wetlands > Peat | place: Germany...
GTGGGGGTCGAACCCACACGACGCGTGAGCGTCAGGGGATTTTAAGTCCCCCGCGTATGCCATTCCGCCACCCGGGCGATTTCGCAAGAGTAGCGTTTTGAATCATCAACTGCAATACGACGGGCGGGAAGGTGTGAACATCCCTGCACGATTCAGGCTCCGTTCGAGCCATTCTTTCCCGGCTGGCTGTCGGTGCGAGGGTTCGGCAATCGGGACTGTCTCTCCTGAAAACAATAGAGAACCAGCTCCACGCGCGTTGAAACTCACAGTTTGTCAAAGATCCTGAACATGTAGTTCCGTACGATCTACTGGACCGTCGCGGCTGGTCCCCGCGCCGAATCTTGGTCGCATTTTACGGGGTCACGGCAGTTCTCTCCGGAATCGCATTGTCAGGCGTGCGTAGTGAATCGCCGAAGTTGTGGGCACTCATGGTAATCAGCGTGGGATTATTGGTGTGCGCGGCAATTCGTCTCGGTGCTTTACGCGGAGATGATCGGGAGGGGGCAGCGCAACACAGCAACGCGCAGGCAATGGAAGGAGAGTACGGTGAGCCCTCGCAAACCGGCTAGCTGTCTTTGTTGGCGCCGCCGGTAGGAATTGTGCGCGTGGCGCGGCGGCTGCGTTCCTTCGCCGTGGTCTGTTTCTGTGCGCTGCCCAGCTGCACGAGTAGCTTGCGCAGCTTGGAGCGTTCCTCGAGTTCCATATCCACCACTTCGAACGCGCGCGCCTGCGTGTTCGCGTCGCGAACGATCGTCTGGGCTTTCACGGGTTTGTTCCCCGCATTGAACCGGATGTCAACCACGCTGCCCGGGTGCAGGCTTTGCTCGCAAACCGCGACACCGCCGCCCAGCGCCATCTCCGGTATCTCCAGGCGGCAATTTTCCTTCAGGTTGGTTGTCGTGGCGGACATCGGACGTTCCAGCCGAAGCCGCGGATACCGCCGTTGGCGGATGGCCGACGAATTTGGATCGGAATCGAGCAGCTCGATCGAAAAGTCCGCAATGTTCAGCCCGCTTCTCGGAATAAAGTCGCGCGCCCATTCGGAATTTATCTTTTCCATGGCTTGCGCGGCGACCACTCGCAACTCGGAAGGATTCGCCCAGCGCCAGGCCTTGCGCGCCTCGGCGACCTTGCGCAGCACCGATTCGGCGCCGGAAGTGCGCAGCCGGCCCAGCGCTTCAATCGCCTTCAGCCGCAGGAACTCGGTCGAGCCTCTCGGCAGATCTCCCTCGGCGATTCGCAACAGGCGCATATCGGCTGATTTGTCTCCGCTCATGCCGATCTCATCCGTTGCCAGCGGCCGAATCAAAGCGTCGAGGATGTCAAAGAGTTGAAGCAACAGTCGTCCGCGTTCCGGTGATCCGCTCGACGCGATTTGCCGCACCACGCGGTCGTGCGCCGTCCGCTTCCATTCCTTCATCCGGTCCGGCAGGATCTTCTCGACGGTTTCCATGTCCATCCGCGCAAGAATTCCGACCGTGTCGATAGCGACGCCCTGGCTGCCCTGGCGAAGCTGCTTGCGCAGGTGTTCGAGACCCTCGGGCCCGAGCACTTCCATCATGGACACTAGTAGTTCGCAGTCCTCGCGGAATCCCACGCGACTGAAACGGGTGGCGACCTGTTCGGCGGCCGGCTCCGGCATTCGGCGCAGCAGGTCCTTCAAACCGGACGGCACGTTTCCGCTTTTCAGCGATTCTTCTATGAATTCCGGCAGCCGGTCTTCCACTCCGATGCGAGGCCGCAAACTCTTGCCGCTTCCTGGGCGTTCCGATTCGACATAATCAATCAGTTCAACCGACCGCTGAATGGCGGGATAAGCGCGATTCTTCGTCGCCTCTTGCGACAGTCGAACGAACGCCGCGCCGACCAGGCTTTGCAACTGCGAATCCTTTTCCTCGGCCAGCTGCAAACCAATCTCGCGAATCGTGTCCATGAAGAGCTGCTCGCTCGCCTTCGCGTACAGACCGGCGAGTTCCGCGAGACCCATCGCCGTTTGGCGCCGGGCTTCCGTGTTCTTGTGCTTGATGCCGTTCGCATAATTTTTCAGGAGGCTCTCGGCGGCGTCTTTTTCGTCGCGGGCAATCAACGCGTCCACGTGCTCGCGCACGCGAATCGCGGGAACGCACCAGGCGTCCGCCGATTCCAGTACGGATTTCTTCTTCTCTTCGGGAACCTGCGACCAGAATTCCCCTGCCAGCACTTCCATGTGGGACTGTGTGTGTAATCCAGCGCGCGCCATTTTCTCTTCGTACACGCCGAGGATCTTCCGCAGTCCGTCGAGCTCGCCGTTCATTTCATCCAGCATCTGCCGTACTGCGTTCACTTTCAGGTCGCCGCGTTCGTAGCTTTCGAGCGCAAAACGCACGGCAATGTGCTCCGCGAGCTTCAGCAGCGTGGGTTTGTCGGACGATTCCGAGGGGGCCTGCGCCGCCAGCGCCGATAGCGCCTGGCTCACCGTGAATCGAGCGCGCCGCGGCAGGGTCGAAAGCCGTGATTGAAACGAACCGAGATCGAGCTTGTCCTTCGAGGCGTCGTTCGTTCGCGCGATCTGCGCGAGGACTTGCAGAATGCCCTGCAATTCGTCTTCGTGCAGCGTCGTCAAGCCGGTTTCGACGGCCATCGATCCGCTGCCTCCGCGTGCGGATCGCGTGGCGCGGATTCCCGACGAAGCATTCCCCCATCGGCTTTCTGGACCCGCGTTCCCACCACCACCTGGGATTTGCCAGCCGCCCGAGCCCGAACCATTGCCGGGGCCGCCGCTGCCCCCGCCATTTCCCACTCCGTTGCCAGATCCTCCGCCGGAACCGTTGCCAACGCCATCGCCTGGGGCGTTTCCACTGCCAATTCCCGATCCAGCGCCACCTGCGCCGGTCGCAACACCAGAAGCGGGTCCGCTCAAGCCGGCACCCGGCGCGCCCGGGCCAGCAGGGTCATCCTTCAGCCAGAAACCTCCCGCGTTCGGATCGAGGGGAGTTCCGCCGCCACCACCTGATCCGCCGACGATGGTCCAGCCGGATCCTGCGCCTCTGTCCGGAGCTCCCGATCCATATACGGCCCCGGCAGGCCCAGCCATCGCAGGTCCACTTCCAGATCCACCACCTGGCGGGCCGCCTCCGCCATAAAATCCCGATCCTTTCCCGCCTTCGCTTCCAGTCACGTCGCCAGATCCGGGGCCGCTGCCAGATGCAGTCCCGCCACCGCTTCCGGCGACGCCTCCGGCGTAGTCCCCGCTGCCGTAACCGGTTCTGCCGTAGCCGCCTCGACCAGAACCACTGGAGCCGGATCCCGAACCGCCTCCGCCTGGACCTCCGCCGCCTTTCGTGCCTTCAGCCGCGACGATCAATTGCAGCAGTTTTTCGGGATCATTCAAGAGCTGGTCCGTCTGATCGGAATTCATCCCCAGCGTTCGTGCGGCAAGCTGAGCCGCCATGGTTGACTTCGCAACAGCGGAATCCGCCGGCACAAAGCACACTTCATTGACGTGAATGTGCGCATCGCCATGGAGGGCTTCCTTCATTTGCTCGGCGAGTTGCGCCGGCTTCGAGCCGGAGCCGGTTGGAAACGCGCGGACGAATTTCTGAAGGCTGGCGTGCGTCAGCTTGGGTGAAAAGTGGACGCTCGCAATACCAGCCGCGGAGAGCATGCGCGCGAAGCTCTTCTCCGCCGCAGCCGAATCCAAGGGTGTGCCGTCGAGCAAAAGCTGGTCGCCGGAAACTGCCAGCAACATGCCGGCTTCGTCGTCCGTGCCGAGAGCGGTGCGCAACTCAGCCCAGGCAGTGTCGTATTGCTTGACTGTGCGCGGATGGCCGAAGTCATACATCCGGGCGAACTTGAGCAGGATGTTGAGGCTGCGCACGAACGCGCGAGCTGCCGTTTGGCGTGTGTTGTTGTCGGCCATGGTCCTCAGGCGTAACCCCGCCGTGATAGGAATATTGAGCGTTGAGCCCCGCCCGGACAATGGTACTGGTGTCCTTTTTGGTACTACCTATTGGTCCTATACCCTTGGTAGGAAGTAAGTTCTGGTGTGGCGGGGGCTCAGGAGCGTTCGAGCCAATCCTCTAGTTTGCCAACATCTCCCAGGATCGCCATGGCCCCATGCTTTGTAAGCAAAGCACTTCGGGCGCGACGGGCATCGCTATTGCGCGGCAGGATCCCTAGGAACGGTATTCGCGCGGCTTGGGAAGCCAGCGCGTCGTCCACGTTGTCTCCCAAATAGAGCGCCGTGCCCGGATCGCGCCCCTTGAGAATTTTCAGCAGCCCCTCCGGGTCCGGTTTCGGCCGCCGGACGTCCTCAACGGTGATGATGGACCGAAAAAACTCGCGAACCTGGCAGCGGTCGAGCGTGTAGTCGGCCTCGGCGCGGACGCGCCCGGTGAAGAGCGCGAGTTCGGCACGGCTCGCCAGACGCCGCAAAGTCGCTCGCGGAAGAAGCCACTTCTCGTGCGCCACGTTTCCCTTGCCGTTCTTGCCCCAGTAAAGCTCCACGAATTTGCGCTTCACTTCGTCGTACTCGAACTTGCCCCCAAGCGATTGCACCCATGCGGTCGAAAGCTTCCAGTCGTCGTTGAAGCCGGAGCGGTTTTTCCAGCGGTGCAGTTCCGCGCGCGTGACGCGCTTCTTGGTGAAGAAACGGACCGTCTCGAGCACGGTCGAGTGAAACGATCCGCGCACATCGACCAGGACGCCGTCAACGTCGAAGATGATTATCTCCGGCTGCACTTTTGTCCGGCTGGCTGATGTTTTACTCGCTGGCATTTTCTTTGCTGATCCGCGCGTGTCTGCGGGAATGCGGGAGGAATTATTGGGAATCGGAATCGTCCGATTCGTCCGAGACTTCCGATGCTTCGGCATGTGGCGCTTCCGCGGGCGCTTCCGGTGACTCGGACTCGGTTTCCAGCATGTCCGAGGACCACGCGTCTCCCGGCGCCGCGGCGGAAACGGCAGGCTCGCTCGACGATGGAGCCGGCGCGGACGTCGCAGCGGGGACCGCAGGAGGCGCGGCGGCCGCCGCCTCGACGGGAGGTGCAGTGGCCTTCAAAGTTTCCAGCCGCTCGCCCAATACGTCCGCGAGCAGGTCGATGATGAGTTTCGCGCCGCTGCCGTCGGGATCTTTCGTGGGATTGTAGCCCGTGATTTCGATCGCGGCGAGATGCTTCTGCTTCGCGAAGATCGTGAGCGCCTCGTGCACTTGCCCCAGCGTCAACCCGCCTTCACCCGGATTCTTCGTGGCGTGAAAACCTTCGATGACATCCACATCGAGATGCAAAATGAACTCGTTGCCATTGCCGTGAATGCGCTCGATGGCGACTTGCGCGGCGGCAGCGGGACCGAGGCGCTGCACGTCCGACGCGAGATAGCGGCGAAGCGGCGTGCGGTCGAGCACTTCCTGCTCGGCCGGGTCGAGGCGGGCGACGCCAAAGAGCGCCAGGTCCGGTTCGCGAACCAGCGGCGGCTCGCCCCAGAAACGCACCAGTTCCGCGGCGCCACGCCCCACGATGTGCGAAACAACCATCCCGTCCACGCAGCCCGATGGAGAGGTCGCCGGAATATTCAGATCGGCGTCGCGGTCCATATAAATCATGCTGATGTGGCGGAAGTAGCGGCGAGCGCCTGCAATCGTCGCGAGGGCTATCGAACAGTCGCCGCTGAGAATCACGGGCAGTGCGCCGGATTTCAAGGCCTGCTCGACGCGCGGCTTCAGCGCTTCGAGCGCCGCAATCACGCGAGGAATGTTGCGCGCGCGAGGGCTTTCTTCGTCAACCTGAAAAAGCTGCGGAGGATCATCACCAAGATCGGCGACTTCGTAGCCGATCGAGCGGAGGCGATCGATCAATCCGGCGGAGCGCAGCGCCGCCGGCGCGCCTTCGTGGCCCAGGGACATTGCAGCCGCACTCGTGGGCGAACCCAAAAGGGCAATCTTGTTCGGCTGGCGGGCGATTTTGGCCGCCACTCAAAAGCTCCTTGAAATTGGTTTGGTGCCGTTGGGCGAAGGCCGAATCAGTTTCAATTCGCGGCCCGGCCCAACTTGGCGGCCAGCTCGGCCGGAAGCGTGAACCGCACGTCCTCGCGAATCAAATCCAGGTCGCGATGATTCGTAAATCCGAATCCGGAAAGGCGCTGGCTCACTTGCTCGACCAAGACTTCCGGAGCGGATGCGCCCGCCGTCAGGCCGATGGACTTCACGCCTTCGAGCGCGGCGGCGTCAATATCGTTGGAATCCTCGATCAGCCGCGCGGCAACGCCCGCGCGCTGCGCCACTTCCACAAGACGGTTCGAATTCGAGCTGTTCGCCGAGCCCACCACCAAAATCAATTCCACTTCGCGAGTGAGCGCCTCGACGGCTTCCTGGCGATTCTGCGTCGCGTAGCAAATATCATCCGACGCGGGACCCACAATCGAGGGAAATTTATGGCGCAGACGCGCAACAATTTCCTGCGTGTCGTAGAGCGAGAGCGTCGTCTGAGTGAGGAAAGCGAGACGCGTTGGGTCAGGCACTTGCAGTTGATCCACTTCCTCGACGGTTCCGACCACGATCGTCTGCTGTGGCGCTTCGCCCGATGTGCCGACGATTTCCTGATGGTCGCGGTGGCCGATCAGAATGAGCGTGCGGCCCTCGCGCGCGAATTTCAGCGCTTCCAAATGAACTTTAGTGACGAGCGGGCAGGTCGCGTCAATCACGCGCAGCTCGCGCTCCTTCGCTTCGGTGCGCACGCGCGGCGGAACGCCGTGCGCGCTGAAAACCAGCACCGCGCCGACCGGCACTTCGCCGATGGTCTCGACGAAGATTGCGCCGCGGCCGCGCAACTGATCCACAACGTAGCGGTTGTGCACGATTTCGTGGTGCACGTACACCGGGCTGCCGTAAGCCTCGAGCGCCAGCTCGACGATATCCACCGCGCGCACGACGCCGGCGCAGAATCCTCGCGGCCGCACGCGGACGAGCGTCTTGGCCCCGTTCGTTCCCTGGATGCTAGTAAGCGTCAATGGCTTCTCCGCAAATCACGTTAATATTACCTGAAGCGTAGCTTCCCTGCCAGTTTGTTCGCACCGCTTATGTGCTAATTCCTAGAACGCGCCGGCGCGGCTCCCTCATCTCATATCGCGGTGTTGATGCCGCGGGCTGTCTGCCGAGAAAGCGCGGTCGCAATGGCGAAGCTAAACTGACGATGCGGTCGGCATCGGCATTCCGAGCGAGTCGCTGCGGCGGCGAGTCGAGGGATTTCTCTTTCCCCGCCTTTTGCCCCAATTTCTAATCGACACACAGCGATCGGGGCTCCCAGTGTCGTCCGCCCTCCATCTTGGCGGACGAGCCTGGGAGATCAGTCACCCCAGCGCGCGCACTTTTTGCGGATAGACGCCCGAATTAAGTGACACACGTGCCGAGCAAATTTTCGCCTAAGTCATTGAAAACAAAGAAAAGTGGCACTCACGAAGTGACACACATTTCGAGGGTCCGCGACGCCACATGAGTAAGGTAGACCGCGCTGATTAGTGCAGATGCAGGTGGCCTGTAAAGTACAGGGCCAGAAGAATCAGTATGACCACACTTATGCCGACAGGGTAATAGCCCCAGTCCTTACTGTGTGGCCAAACTGGAAGACTCCCGACAAGCGCTATGATTATCACTACCGCGAAAACGAATAGGAGTGCCATGGTTTGCGGATGATGCCATGCGGGCAGAAGCAATACAGTTCCATTCAGCACACCTTCGTTTACGACCGATCGCAAACTCATTTCCCCGTGCGCACTCCCGCTGATTCACGAATCGCAGCTTTCGCTCCTGCAAACCTAATTCGGAGGATCGGTGACAGAGCGAAGCGCGGAACCATCGGGAACGCCGTGCGGCTGGGATCGCGGGCCGTAGTGCGGGAGCGGGCACTCCAAGGCTGCGGGTGCGTTCCAGGATAAGTGGCCGCGATGCTATGATACGCGGCAAATAAGATCCTGGAGCGGCCGGCATGCCCGACGAAAGCAAAGGCTCGAGTTCGCAGATCGTTGAGCGCAAACTGGCGACAATTGTTTCGGCCGATGTGGCCGGATACAGCCGCCTGATGGGCGAGGACGAAGAACAGACCCTCAAAACCTTTCGAGGCCACAAGAAAATATTCGAGTCGCTCGTGGCGATGCACCACGGACGCATTTTCAACACGGCCGGGGACGCGATCCTGGCGGAATTCAGCAGCGCGGTGGAAGCGGTGCGGTGCGCGACCGACATCCAAGCGGCGCTGCGAACGCGCAACGACCAGCTCGCGCCGGACCGTCAGGTGAAATTCCGAATGGGGATCAACCTGGGCGACGTATTGATTCAGGGCCAGGACCTCATGGGAGATGGCGTCAACGTCGCCGCGCGATTGCAGACGGCCGCGGAGCCCGGCGGAATCTGCATTTCCGGGAGCGTTCACGACCAGATACGCAACAAGTTGTCGCTTTCGTTCCAGTGGCTCGGCGAGAAAAGTTTCAAGAACATCCAGCAGCCGGTCCGTACGTTTTCCATCACGGAAGCCGAAGGGCACGGCGCTCTTCCTTCTCCGAAGGTTGGCGGCGTCGGGCGCAGCGCTGCCAACTGGGCCGCCGGGGTAGTCGTCGCGCTGCTCGCAATCGGAGGCGGCTATTGGGCGTACACGGTCAACGAGCGGAGCAAGGCAGAACCTGCGCCAACGACCGCTGCAGTCGCGCCGCCAGCGCAGCCGGCGCCCGAGGCGGCCAAGCCAAGTGTTGCGGCACCCGCTGCCACGCCGCCCGTTGCTGCGTCGAAAGCAGCCCGGCCGGCCGACGAGCCGGTAGCGACGAAAACGGCGGCATCCGGTGAATCCGCGCCACGCGAATCTGCACCACGGAGCGCGAGTGCCGCAGCGGCCCCATCTGGCGTTAGCGCGAGCAAGTACGATGGAACTTATTCCGGGCAAGCTTGCTACGGCAAGACCCCGGTCAACCCGGTGCAATGCTACCGCGGCGAAGGAACCATCCGTGGCGGCAAAATCACCGGACAGTGGCTGGAGGGCCCCAACAAGGGCATCACGATGTTCCTCTCGGGTGACGTTGCTCCGTCCGGGGACGTCAAGATCGCGATGCAGAGCCAGAATCACGACGGAACCATTCTCGCCATGGCCAATCTCACCGGCACACTTCACGACAGGCAGCTGGACGCGAGCGGCAATTTCCGCAGGGGGCGCTCAGCGACACTGAACTGGCGCAAGAATCCCCGCGCTTCCCGTTGAACGCCGGCTACACAGGTCACCTTCTGTAACGACAATCCAAATACTAGCGCGGCGGGCCGGTGACAGAGCGAGGGGCGTTCGGATCCGACGGGCCGCTCGGCCATTCGCGGGGACCGTAGTGCGGGATGGGGCGGTCGAGCTCGTAGGAGCCAAGATCAGGGGCTTTGCCGGTGAAGTCGTCGTTGATTGTGGGGAGCAGGATGCCGGCGTCAACGGCAGCCGAGCCGGGCTTGAGGCGGAAATCGAAATCCTCTGGACTGTAGAGATGCTGCGGGTCGGATTTGTCCGGCATCTTCACGTTGACGAAAATATCGTAGTCCACGAGGACGCTGTGCTGGTCCTGCTTGGTGGCGTCCTGATATTCCTTCAGCGATTTGAAATTCCGTGTCACTAGCTTCCCGACAAAATCGGCGGGCGTCGCAAAATCCGGAGAAGTCCATTCGAACGAAGTGGCCGCGCCGGGATTCGGGCGGAAGCCGTTGTAATCGGAGCTGGAATAATTCGTGTAGGTGCGCAGATTAAAAACGAGATCGGCCCAGCCGTCGCCCAAAATCAAATTGTTCAGAAAATGGATATTCGACGCGGGGCCCATCAGGCGGCCCTGCCCGAAAAAAGTGTTCTCGTAGATCAAGACACCCGCCGGCGTATCAATTAATTTCAGCGGACCGCCGGTCGTATTGTCGTACATGAGATTCTGATAAAAATAGAGCGGGCCGCCGAAGATGGGCTGGGCGCTGAGAGCGCCGCCGGCTTCGTTGAAGCAGCGATTGCGGAAGACGCGGATGTTGTGCGCGCTGCCGTCGGCTTCGATGCAATTGTCCGCCATGTTGTAAATGTCGTTGTTGTAGAAATCTATCGAGACG
>Ga0209415_10021046_pt1 | contig 10081 bp, 9 predicted proteins | sample PeaSoiSIISIP2007_FD_187696 | JGI IMG/M metagenome (GOLD analysis project Ga0209415, IMG submission 187696) | Peat soil microbial communities from Weissenstadt, Germany - SII-SIP-2007 (SPAdes) (version 2) | ecosystem: Environmental > Terrestrial > Soil > Wetlands > Peat | place: Germany...
GTGGGCACTCCGGTCACTCGTCTCGAAGATTTGCAGCCGGGGGATCGGCTGTATTTCTGGGACGCTAAGCGCGGCATGATCGGCCACACCGGGATCTACCTCGGAGGCGGCTACTTCGTACATTCTAGCCGGGGACATGGCGGGGTCAACACCGACTACCTTGGCCAGAAGAAGTGGCTGAACATTTTAGTCGCGGCTCGCCGTTCGTAGGCGAGGGCTCGGACGCCCGCCGGTTGGCGACTGATGAGCAGGCGGGGAAAATCTCCCACCCCCCGCCCCCTCCCTCAAAGACAAACCACTTTGAGGGATGGGGAATTAACGGCTAAACTCACGCCATGAACGGCGTGTTGCGGTCGATGCTCGAAGGTGTGATCGACTATGCCGGGCTCTTTCCTCCGGCAAAACTCCCTCTTACTGACGCGGTGACGGAGTACTTGCAGACCATTCACGGTCCCGACAAGTGGATCGTCGACCGCTTCGCTTGCCCGGTTGGGAAGCTGCAGGATTTGGCCGTCGAATTGGCCGAACATCCCGACGAGCCTTTCGTTCCGGTTGCGGTCATCGCAAGCATGCACGCCGATCACAAGCATTGGAAGTCTGGCCTCGAGCACGATGCCGCCGAGATGACAAAATTCCATCGGACGGCCGAGAACCACGCCGAAGTCCAGGCGTATGAACTCCGAGTCCCCGATCATCCCCACCTAACCGAATACCTGGCCGATCTCCGCGCTTTTGCAAACATCGACCTCTTCGTCGAGTTGCCTTGGGGCGCGGAAATGGCCGACTCTGTTTCGGTGCTGGCGGAAAGCGATGGCGTATTTGCGAAGGCGCGAACAGGAGGGGCGGAAGGCTCCGCGTTCCCTTCGAGCGCGGATCTAGCCGGATTCATCCAGCGATGCGTCCAGCTCGACTTAACCTTCAAACTCACCGCTGGCCTTCATCATCCTCTCCCGATCCAGGATCGGCAAACCGGCGCGACGATGCACGGCTTCCTCAACGTTCTCGTTGCGACTGCCCTGTCCCTCGCCGACGACCTGAGCCTGCGCGAGCTGCAGGAAGTCCTGAACGAGCGCGATCCTAAAGCCTTCGTATTCAAACGGGACTCGGTGGCATGGAAGGGCCATAAGGCCGACTTGGAGGATATCGAGAACGCGAGGACCATGTTCTTCTCCTTCGGTTCCTGCTCGGTGCGAGAGCCGCTGGAAGGTCTTGCAAAGATCGGTTTGCTCGACAAGGTGTCGCGATGAGCTTCGTCGTTCCGAAGAAGGCGCGGAGCTGGGTCCCGGTTCCGGAGGGTTCGCATTTTCCGATTCAAAACCTCCCCTACGGGATGTACCTCCATCCGGGAACCGGCGAGGAGCGGGTCTGCGTCGCCATCGGCGAGCATGTGCTGGATTTGGTGGAATTGGCCGACGAAGGCCTCCTCGAAAGTTATGAAGATCACTTTCTGGAGGATCTCGCCGACACGATGACGCTTGGCGGGCGGGACGGCCTGGCGAACGTGCGCCAGCAGCTTTTCGACCTGCTTCGGGAGGGCAACCCTAAGCTGCGCGACCACCGGGCGCTGCGCGAGCAGGCTTTGCTGCCGATGAAGCACCTCACGATCATTCAACCGATCTATCCGACCGCCTACGTCGACTTCTATTCCGGCATCCACCATGCGAGCAACGTGGGCAAAATGTTCCGGCCTGACCAGCCGCCTTTGCTGCCCAACTACCGTTGGCTTCCCGTTGGCTACAACGGACGGGCCTCGAGCGTGATCGGCTCCGGCGAACCGATCCGACGGCCAAGCGGTCAACTCAAGAAAGGTGACGAGCCCATTTTTGGCCCGACCGAGGAGTTGGATTTCGAGCTCGAAGTCGGCTGCTTCCTGGGCAAAGGCACCGAGCAGGGAACGACGCTCAAGGTAGGCGAGGCCGAGGAGTACATCTTCGGCTTCGTGCTCGTAAACGACTGGTCGGCGCGTGACGTTCAGCGGTGGGAATACCAGCCCCTGGGGCCATTCCTAGCCAAGAGCTTCGCGACTTCGATCTCGCCCTGGATCGTGACCGTCGACGCCCTGGAGCCGTTTCGGATTCAAGGGCCCTTGCAGGATCCTCCTCCGCTGCCTCATCTCAAGCCGTCGCGGCCCGGCCATTTCGACATCACGCTCGAGGTCTGGATTCAAAGCGAGAAGATGACGAAGCCGCAGATGATCTGCCGCTCGAATACGAAGCACCTCTATTGGTCCTTCGCCCAGCAACTCGCCCACCAGGCTTCGAATGGGACGAACCTCGAACCGAGCGATCTCTACGCATCCGGCACGATCTCTGGGCCCGAGGAAGGCACGTTTGGCTCGATGTTGGAGCTTTGTTGGAAGGGCACGAAGCCGCTCGTTTTGCAAGAAACCGGCGAGACGCGCACTTTCATCGAAGACGGCGACACCGTCACGATGACCGGCTATTGCGAGGGTGACGGCTACCGGGTCGGGTTCGGAGAGGTTTCGAACAGAGTATCGCCTGCGGCGCTGGCATAAGACATGCCGGTTAACGGCCGACCAAGCGAATCCGTCCGGTTACGTCAAAGTTACCGCTGCTCGACACCGGGCTCGCTGCGGGCGGTGCAAACCCCGACGAAACTATGTAATTGAGTTGAGTTGCTAGGCGTTTTGCGACATTTACGTCCGATATTCCGGCGGTCGCGTCGATGTATTCCAGTCCGGTTAGGTCAGTCGGGATGTCCAAACCCTTCCGATAGATGAGCAAGGTCCGGCCCGTCTTCCTGCCGAACGTTGCCAAGAAATAACCGAGTTCGAGCCAGACGTTCGGCCGAGCGGTTCCGTAAACCAGGCCCGTGCTCGTCTTAGCCTTGTCGTCCGGAGTCATGAGCACGACCGCAAGATGACACTTCGCGGACTCTTCCTCAAACTTCTCGATTAGAGTCCGGCCAGCACCAGCTACTCCATCCAGGACGACGGGGTCGAGCATCTGATGTGTGCCCCGCATGTGTGTTATGACTTCGTCGCGAAATCCATAGTCATGGCCGTGCACTATGAAGGGCCTTAACGTTTGAAAAATCGCCATCGCGTTCTAGGCCGCTCCCAGTTCCTTCTCAAGGCTGTCTTCAGTAGCGAATGAAGTAGGCACGGCGAAGTCATCGTCATCCTGCGATGGGTCAGGCATGATAAAAGCGCGGGACCTCAACAGGGCAATCGCTTCATTCCACTTGCGCGCGAATTCGGGGACTTCTGGGTTGGCGTGCCCCACGATTTCGAAGGCACGTAACGACGAGAGTTGGTACGGATAGTAGCTGAGTTTCCAGTTCCTTTCCGGGAAGGGCATTTGATCGTTTCGAATCAGCAGGTCCACGATCAACTTAGCCAACTCTTTCGAGGAGATCGACCGTTGTTCGTCGGGCGGCAGAGGAAGGCTTGTCATGAGGCCAGAATACCAGCGCCGGATCGGCCTCTCGGGCCGCCGACCTGCCTGCTATCCACCTTCTTGGCGGCCAATCTTCAGCACGCTCAGGATGTTCGAGTAGTCGTCGGTCCAAACCGGGAAGTTCGGATCGGCGATGAGCGGGTCCCAATCGTTGGTGACGGCGAGGAGGGGCTCGACGTCCGACGGATTGCGCGCCATCGTTACCCAGATCGAGGCGTACTTGGCCTTGGGGACGTCCCTGTCGGGATCGTCGTCCGTCCACGCGACGAGTCCGGCCGCGGCCGCTTCGCTTGCCAGAACGGGTCTTAGATCCAGATATCGATTGGATATATGGAACGCGATCACCCCTCCCGGCGCCAACTTGCTCAGATACATCTGAAGGGCCTCGCGAGTCATGAGGTGCATCGGAATCGAGTCGGAGCTGAATGCGTCTAGGGCGATCAGATCGTAGCTCGAAGCGGGAGCCTTCGCAAGCTCCAGGCGGGCGTCTCCCAGGACGATCTTCAGGTTCGCCCGGCAATCGTGGACGAAGCGGAAGAGCTTCGGATCGCTGGCCAACTGAATAACGTCCGGGTCGATCTCATAGTAGGTCATGTTCTGGCCGGGCTGGCCGTAAGCGGCAAGCGAGCCGATCCCAAGACCAACGAGGGCGATGTTGCGCAGCCTCGGGCCGAGGTTAACGAATACCTGGCCGATCGGGCCGGAGGGATAGTAGTAGGTGAGAGGGGTGAGCTGCACGGCGCGCTGTTCGCCCGGACTCAGAGTTGCGTGGACGTTCTCGTCCAGATTCTCCTTGCCGTGCACCGTGTTGCCATGAAGCAGGCCATGGAACTGCCCGTACATGTTGTGATACTCCTCGACCCGGTGAACGCCGAAGAAGCTCCGCCGGGCAAGAATGATGGTCGTATCGGATGCGACCTGGGTGACTCCGGTGATCACGAAGTAGGCGATGAGGGACGTCGCGAACCGGAAAGGCTGGTCGACGGCGAGGAATATGAGAATCAGGGGGATACCGATCGCGATGAACGAGCGGTTGTTGCTCGGTTCCGGCATGTAGTGTTTGGCGATCAGGATGATTCCAGTTGTGGCGAAGATGAACGCAAGAGGGAACACGACGTCCCAGATCCCCAGCGAGAATCCCCATCGTTTCGGAGCGTCTTCCTCCGGCCGAAGGGGGCGGCGCAGCGGGGCTCGGCGAAAGAAGCATGCAAGCGCGAGAACGAGCGGGTACTCGAACAGGCTGTTGAAGATCGTCGGCGCGATCAAGGCGTTGAAGATGCCTCCCAAAACGCCTCCCAGCGAAACGTAGAAGAAAAACTCGGTCAGGTGCTTGGCCGACGGCCGGTCTTCGGCGAGGCGGCTATGGCAAAAGAGGGATGCGACAAAGACGGTCCCGAGATGGAGGATGCTCAGAGGCACGATGAGGGAAGAATCGGATGCCTCGAGTACCAACGTAAACGCAAGCGGGAGCGCGAGAAGCGGGAGAATCCGGCCGAGCAGCTTGCTTGAAACGACCGGCTTGCGGGCGAAGGCGATGATGAACGTGACCAGGTAGAGAGCGAGAGGAACGACCCAAAGGAGGGGGATCGGCGCAATGTTCGACGTGAGATAAGTGGTCACGCCGAGCAGCAGGCTACTCGGGCAGAACGCAAGCCCGATCCAAAAGAGGCGGCGCTGCCAGGTGATGGGTTGATTGGCTGAGGGGCTGAGAAGTTGTTACGCCGACTCCTCGGCCTCCGGAGGCATCGTCGGAGGGGCTTCGTGGACGGCCTCGTCGGTTCCGTGCCTCAACCACAAGACGACCGCGCACAAAGCCATCGAGCCGACGAGGCCGTAATAGCCGAACGTCCAAATCTTCGCCTGCTCGGACAGCGCAAACCGGGGCTCGAAGAAGAAGGGATAAGAAAGGAGGGCGAGCAGGCTGCCCACGTTGCTCGCGCTGTAGAGAAAATAGGGGTCGTGCGCATGGGGGTCTGTCGTCGCCGCGAACCAGCGCTGAAGGAGCGGGGCGCCAGCCGATACGACGAAGAAAGGCAGGCCGACCGAGATCGTCAGGATCAGGAGAACCAGAGGCGCGGGATCGCCCCGACCGGTTTCAATACCCTTTGGCAATGCGAAAGGAAGGACGATCAGCGGAAGCAGGAGCACGGCGATATGGGTCAGAGCCTGGACTCGCGGCCCGAGCCACTTCGTCGCCAGGTGCGCGTAGCCATACCCGGCAAGCAGCGCTGCCTGAAAGAACACCAGGCTCGTGTTCCAGACTCCGGGCGTTCCCCCGAACCGGGGCAAGATCATCTTCGCGATCATCGGCTCGATGAGAAAGAGCAGCATCGAGCTGAGAAAGAGGGTGAACGTGAAGAGAATTCGCACCGGCAATCAATCTAGCACGTGGCGGGTTATCCGGCCCACTTCTTCAAGAATTCAGCCGTTCGTTCCCGCCCATGCTTAAGCGCCACCCCCAATGCCGTTCGGCCCGCCCTATCCGTTAGTGAAGGATCGGCGCCCGCGGCAAGGAGTAGCCGTGCACAGTCGATGCATTCATCCGGTTGGCGGGCCATCATGTGAAGGGGCGTGTAGCCCTCGAACTCGTTAGACATGAGATTGCGCGCGTTGGGGTCGGCGCCCCGCTCCAGCAAGAGCTTAACGCAGGCCGGAGCATGCTCGGCCGCCCAGTGCAGCGGCTTCCCGCCGTACAGCCCGATCTCGTCGGCTCCGATGAAGGCTCCGTGATCCAGCAGATACGCAACGACTTCCACGTAGCCGTTGTGAGCCGGCCAGTGCAGCACGCTTTCCCCGATGCATCCGCGACGATAGACCGCGAGAGGATCGCGTTCCACATGCATTTGCACGCGGTCCAGGAGGCCGAGGCGCGCCGCAAGAACGATGTCGATGCCACAACCGAAAGTCGGCGGCAACCCTCCCAGATCGCTCTTGGCCGAAGCCTCCAAGAGATGGTCGGCAATTTCCCAGTGGCCGGCGTGGATCGCCTCGAAGACGGGCGGATAACCGCCTTGATTCACCGCATAGATATCCGCTCCGGCCTCGACGAGCGCCTTGACGGACGCCAGCCGCCCGAGCGAAGCGGCGACGAACAAGGGGGTAACCCATCCGTAGCGCTTTTTGCGCCAAACTCCGGCCAATTCCGGGCTCTCTTGGAGCATCTCCAGAACTGCGGCTTCGTCTCCCGACTCGATCGCTTCGAACAGGCGCGCGATGCCGGATTTCAGAGGACCGGCCGATTCCGAGTCGAGCTGTCGCTGCAAGCGCGGCCAACTCTCGAAGCCGTTTTCGCGAGCGACGACGAGCTGGGCGTTCGCCAGCGTGAACTTCGGGGAGGGATGAATGTAAGGGGCGACCCGCGAGAGTGCGCTCGGGTCTGCGGCCCGCACTGCGCGGACCAGTTCCTTGGCTTGGATTCTGAGCTGCCTCAGGTCGAGCCGGACCGTTGACTGAACCATATTTGAACCTCCGTGACATGTGCCTGCGATCCGCGCCCAGGCGTCGACAAAGGTTCCGATATGTTCTCCATGGGTTTAGGTGGACACAGTCCTTTCCGCGGATCCGGAGGCGTCCCAACGCGCGAAAAACATTGTATCACCTCCGATCGTTCCGCTTTGCCTTAGGTTTGGACCGCGAAGGGCGCGAGTTTTCCGGTTCCGCCGCTCCGTGCAAAGCGCGAAGAGCTTCGCGCACTCCCAAAAGGAACGAGCTTGCATCCGCCGACGTTCTATACTAAGGAAACAAGTGGGGGCGAACGGGTTCGACAGGGCCGGTTCGACTTCTGGTTGCGAGCCGTGGATCCTCGTTGGCCACGTTAAAAACGAGGGAAAAAGCAAAAGCGAATAACAACTTCGCCTACGCGGCCTAATACCCGCGTGGTCCGCCCTCCCCGGGCCTGTAGGGGAGAGTTCGGGCCTGATCAAATCAGGATCGGCCAGTAAGCTTCTGTTCGTAGCAAGCTAGCCTAAAAAAATCGGACTGGACGACCGCTCAGGCGACCCCGGCAGAGAGCGGCGTCGAGAAAACAAACAGGGGAGACGCTCGTGGTAATCGGATGGCCGACGGTTTTGGAAGGGAGTTCAATTCTCCCCGCCTCCACCACCTAGTACCGGTTTTCAACCGGTGGGTGGAACGGGTTTTTAACCCGTTGGGTTCGGGCACGGATCGCGCTGACAAACGACGGGACCGAGGAACGTCCACAACGTTAAAGCCTGTTTGAACGTAAACAAGCAAAGGCACAAATGGATAGCCCGTATCAGCTCCTCTCCCAGGTCGTTCAGCCGACCGACTTGCACAAGCTCAAAGATAAAGAACTGCTGGAGTTGGCCCGGGAGGTGAGGCAGGCGATCCTCGACAAGGTGAGCCTGACCGGGGGGCACCTTTCCTCCAATTTGGGCACCGTCGAATTGACGATCGCGCTCTACGCGGCCTACGAGATCCCGCCCGACAAGATCGTCTGGGACACGGGCCATCAGGCCTATCCGCACAAGCTTCTTACCGGCCGTCTCGACCAGTTCCACACCCTGCGCAAGCACAAGGGCATCAGCGGCTTTCTGCGCCGGAGCGAGCACGAGCTCGACGTCTTCGGAGCCGGCCATGCGGGAACCGCGATCTCGGCCGCGCTCGGATTCGCGGCGGCACGAGACCGGCTTGGAACCAAGGAGCGCGTCGTCGCCATCGCCGGCGATGCCGCCGTCGCGTCCGGAATGAGCTGGGAAGCCTTGAATCACGGCGGGGAGATGAAGACGGACTTCGCGGTCGTATTGAATGACAACCGAATGTCGATCGCCCCGAACGTCGGCGCGCTTACGACCTATCTGCAGAGGCTGCGGTCGCGGCCGGACTTTCAAGGCCTCGCCCATCGGGCGAAAGGCGTCGTGTAGAAACTGCCCTCGCCGGTCACGAAGGTAGCGGCCGGAATCCGGCACGGCATCACCCACTACTTCGCCCCTTCCGAGACCGGCACGATCTTCGAGGAGATCGGATTCGAATACATAGGCCCGATCGACGGGCACGATCTGCTCACGCTGCTCGACGTTTTCCGGAACGTGCGCGAACTTCAGGGGCCGACCTTCGTGCATACGCTCACCGTCAAGGGAAAAGGCTATGACGTCGCCGAAGAGGATTCGCGCAAGTGGCACGGCGTCATCCCGTTCGACCTCGAAGCCTGCGAAATGGTCAAGGCCGCCGGGCCAATCTCATATACCCAGGCGTTCGGCGACGCCGCGATCGAGTGCGCGGAAAAGGACGAGCGCGTCTTGGCGATTACCGCCGCGATGCCGGACGGGACCGGGCTCACCAAATTCTCCCAGCAGCTTCCCGACCGCTATTTCGACGTCGGCATCGCCGAGCAGCACGCGGTCACCTTCGCGGCGGGGCTCGCCGCAGGAGGGATGAAACCCTTCTGCGCTGTTTACTCGACCTTCCTCCAGCGCGGCTTCGATCAGGTTCTTCACGATGTCGCCATCCAGAATCTGCCCGTCCGGTTCTTCATGGATCGTGCCGGCCTCGTCGGCGACGACGGTCCGACTCACCACGGCGCGTTCGATATCAGCTTCCTGAGCTGTATTCCTAACCTCGTCCTTCTCGCTCCGCGCGACACAACCGAGCTTCGAGAGATGACCCACTGGATGTGCGGCTACGACGAACATCCTTCCGCCGTTCGATATCCGCGCGGGGCGAGCGACGACCGGCTTCCCGAACAGCGCAGCCCGATCCAGTTCGGCAAAGCCGAGATCCTGCGCTCATCCAATTCGGCGCAGGTTGCTCTGGTGGCGGCTGGCTCGATGGTCAGCGTCGCCTATGGCGCGGCGGAGAAGCTTGCCGCAAATGGGATCGAGGCCGGTGTCGTCAACGCCCGGTTCCTTAAGCCGATCGACGGCGATACGATTTGCCGAGTGGCCGAGGAATGCGGCTGTATCGTGACGATCGAGGAAAACGTCCGGCGCGGCGGGTTCGGTGAAGCTGTGCGAGACGAACTTCATGAGCGTGGACTGGGACACTTACGGCACAAAATCATGGCTCTGCCCGATCGTTTTATCGAGCACGGATCGCAGCCTTTGATCCGGGCGGAATGCGGACTAGACGACGATTCTGTCGTCGAAATCGTGCAAAAGCTCCTGGTTCGCTCCAGAATGTAGCGTGGCCAAGTATCAGGCGGGCCTTCCCCTGATCGCGTCCAGCAGCCTGGACGTCGACGAGTTCGCCCACTTGCGCGAGTCGCTTCATGGAGCGCGGATGGCGCGTTCCGCGATCGCGGGATTGAGCCCGTTCGTGCTCCTTGGATGGTTGATCTTGCTCGCCATTTTCGACCAAGTCTGGACGCGTTCCTGTTGGTTCTCCTCGGAGGGGTCGCCGTTTTCGCCGGAGCCGGATTCGGACTCCGGCTCTTAGCCCAGCGTTGTCGGATGGTGAAGCGCGATCTCGACCTTGGAACGAAGCTGACCTTCAAGGGCACCTTTACCGATCCTGCTTCCTTCGACTTCGCCGTGCGCCTCTTTCGAAACGGTCTCATCGCAACGACGAACCCTGACGAGGGACAGACGATCGATGCCCTTGCCGGTTCGGGCCGGCTATTGCGCGCAAATGGTGTCTTGGTGAAGTCCGATATTGCCATTGACCTTTCAGCTGCAGGAGCCGATGGCGTGGCGGGGGCAGCGGGC
>Ga0209415_10021047_pt1 | contig 10080 bp, 7 predicted proteins | sample PeaSoiSIISIP2007_FD_187696 | JGI IMG/M metagenome (GOLD analysis project Ga0209415, IMG submission 187696) | Peat soil microbial communities from Weissenstadt, Germany - SII-SIP-2007 (SPAdes) (version 2) | ecosystem: Environmental > Terrestrial > Soil > Wetlands > Peat | place: Germany...
AGCTGCAAAAGACCAAACTGATGATGAAGGTGGACGATACGCTGAGCGTATTTTCCACACATGGCATCGCCGGCCTGATGGGCGGTCTTCTGGTGGGCATCCTCGGCAATCCGGACATGCTGCAATATATCGGCACCGACAAGGAAGCGCCCGGCGTCAGCGTCACCGGCTGGCTTTACGGCAACTTCGACCAGTTCTTGCTGCAGATCTACGGCGCGGCATTCATCATCGTGTACAACGTGATCGCCACCTTCATCATCCTCAAGGTGATCTCGTTCATCACGCCGCTGCGCATGGATGAAGCGACGCTCAAGGTGGGCGACGACGCGGTTCACGGCGAGACCGCCTACGCGATCGGCGTCGAGGGCGAATAGTCGGAGTACCCAAGAAGACGGCTCCTTCTAGCCGTTCGACGGATCCCAGGGCGGGCGGCCCGCCCACCCTGGGATTTTTTTACCGCGGATTCTTCGCCGTCGATCGCCACCGTCCCGCCGAAGAGATTGGCGCCAACGGGCTGCGTCCCGCGTGCTGCATCGCACACAAGTTTGCCCAATTTTTAATCAGTGGCCGCTGATTTTGCCCTGAGCGGTGTCAGGGGCACAAAGGTTCCCCCACGAACGCATGGCGTGGCCGGCCGAAAGCCCAGCGATTCCGGGGATTGGCACGCTTCTTGTTAATGATCCTGAGCCCGGCGCGCCGCGAGCTGCGGCTTTGGCTCGGACCGCTGTTCACCTTCGGGGGTGCAAATGAACAAGTTGACTAAAGGGGTCCTATTTAGCGGGGGGCTGGTTCTCGGCCTGACCCTGCTGGCGACCATGGGGCTCGCCGACGACCAGGCGGCTCCTGCCGCCGAGGCCGCCGCTCCCGCCGCCGCCGCCGCGCCGGCGGCACCGCCGCCGCATCTCGATACCGGGCATACCGCATGGATGTTGGCCTCGGTGGCGCTGGTGCTGCTGATGACCATTCCCGGCCTGTCGCTGTTCTACGCCGGCATGGTGCGCAAGAAGAACATCCTCGCCACGATGATGCAGAGCTGGGTGATCACCTGCATCGTCACGGTGGCGTGGTTCATCGTCGGCTACTCGCTCGCCTTCCACGGCGACCTGCCCTGGATCGGCGACCTGTCCGCCTTTTTCCTGCAAAGCTTCGTCGATGCCGATCAGGGAACCACGGTCAGCAAGATCCTGTGGGCACCCGGGGCCGACGCCAATGGCGGCGCCATCCCCGAGAGCGTCAACATGATGTTCCAGATGACCTTCGCCATCATCACCCCGGCGCTGATCACCGGGTCGCTCGCCGACCGTATGAAATTCTCGGCGTTGTGCCTGTTCATGGTCTTGTGGTCGGTGATCGTCTATTCGACCGTGGCGCACTGGGTCTGGTCGCCCAACGGGATGCTGGGCGCGGGTTGGGGCGTGCTCGACTTCGCCGGCGGCACCGTGGTGCATATCAACTCGGGCGTGGCCGGCCTGGTGGGCTGTCTGGTCATGGGCAAGCGCAAGGGCCTCGGGCAGGAGAACTTCGCCCCGCACAACATCGCCTACAGCCTGATCGGCGCGGCGCTGCTGTGGGTCGGCTGGTTCGGCTTCAACGCCGGTTCGGCGCTGACCTCCGATGGACGCGCCGGCATGGCCATGACGGTGACGCAGATCGCCACCGCGACCGCGTCGCTCTCCTGGATGTTCGCCGAGTGGATCGTCAAGGGTAAGCCCTCGGCGCTCGGTGCCGCCTCCGGCGCGGTCGCCGGTCTGGTGGCGATCACGCCGGCTTCCGGTTACGTCGGGCCGATCGGCTCGTTCGTGATCGGCATCGCCGCGGGCGTGATCTGCTTCTGGGGCACCACCGGGCTCAAGAAGATGTTCGGCTACGACGACTCGCTCGACGCCTTCGGCGTGCATGCCGTGGGCGGCGTCGTCGGCGCGTTGCTCACCGGCGTGTTCGCGCTCAAGGGGGTGTGCGGCACCTCGGGCTGGATCGAAGGCAATTTCGGCCAGGTGATCATTCAGATCGAGGGCATCGTAACCGTGATCGTGTTCGACGTGATCGCGTCCTACATCATCTACAAGGTGGTGGACATGATCGTCGGCCTGCGCGTCACCGAGGAGGTCGAGATCGAGGGCCTCGATATCAACCTGCACGGCGAAATCGTGCACGGCTAGCAAGTAAGTCCCGCGTCAGGGGCCGGGGGAGGGGCGTTTCGGCGCTCCTCCCTCTCTTTTTGCGCAGCGCCCAGACAAGCCGACGGCACTTCCCTTACTGAGACTCTACCGCAGAGTCTTCCGTTAGGGTATTGTCCCTCCCACATGTTCTCGTCCGGCCATCCCTCCCCGGTCGCGCTCAACGGTCGCCTCGACCAGCTCGGCGATTATACCTTCACCCGCTTGGCGGCGTTGCTCAAGGACCCGCCCGGCGACGAACCCACGATCATGTCGATCGGCGAGCCGCAGCACCCTGCGCCGCCGATGGTGGCCGAGATCCTGGCGCGCGAGGCGGCCGGCTGGGGCCGCTATCCGCCGATGGCCGGCACGCCCGCGTTCCGCGCCGCCGCCGCCGCCTGGCTCGGGCGCCGTTACGGGCTGCCCGAGGGACTGGTCGATCCGGCGACGAATCTTCTGCCACTCGCCGGCACGCGGGAGGGTCTGTATCTGATCGCCCAGGTGACCTGCGGCGAAAGCAAAATCGGCGGCGAGCGCGCCGACGCCCGCCCACCAGTGGTGCTGCTGCCCAACCCGTTCTACCAGGTCTATGCCGGCGCGGCGGTGCTCGCCGGCGCCGAGCCGATCTATGTGCCCGGGACGCGCGAGGGAGGCTTCCTGCCCGATTTCTCCCAGGTGCCGGCGGACGCGCTCGAACGCACCGCGCTCGCCTTCCTGTGCACGCCGGCCAATCCGCAGGGCGCGGTGGCGAGCACGGTGCAGCTCCAGGAGGCGATCGCGCTCGCCCGGCGCCACGGCTACACGCTCGCGGTCGACGAATGCTATTCCGAGATCTACGACAAGGCGCCGCCCTCCGGGGCGCTCGCGGCCGCCGCCGAGATGGGCGGCGGACTCGACAATCTGCTGGTCTTCCACAGTCTCTCGAAGCGCTCGAGCGTGCCGGGCCTGCGCGTCGGCTTCGTCGCCGGCGACGCGCGCGTCATCGCCGCCTTCCAGCGATTGCGCAGCTATGGCGGCGCCTCGGTGCCGCTGCCGATGCTGGCCGTGGCCGCCGCGCTTTGGCAGGACGAAACGCATGTGGAGGCCAACCGCGCGCTATACCGCGCCAAGTTCGATCTTGCCGAGCAGATCATCGGCGGTCGCTTCGGCTTCTACCGTCCGGCCGGCGGCTTCTACCTCTGGCTCGATGTCGGCGACGGCGAGCGCGCTGCGGCGCGACTGTGGCGCGCGGCGGGCATCCGCACCCTGCCCGGCGGCTATCTGGCGCGTACCCAGGCCGACGGCACCAACCCCGGCGCCCGCTATATTCGCGTCGCCCTGGTGCACGATCTCGCCACGACGCGGCGCGCGCTGACGCGCATCGCCGAGGCGCTGTAGGAGAGACCATGGTCAGAGCGGTGGCACGCAAGCGACAGGATGGTTTCCTTCCCCACGGCACCGACGCGATGCTGCGCCGGTTCGGCATTCAAGCTGCGGGACTGGTTCTGATCGCGCTCGGTCTAGCTACCGCCGCCGCGCTCGCTACCTTCGATGCGCGCGACCCGAGCTTCGACACGGCCGCGGCCGTTCTGGTCGCCAATGCGCTGGGACGGGCCGGCTCCTATACCGCCGATGCGCTGCTTCAGACGCTTGGGCTGGCCGCCTGGCTGCCGGCGCTCGCGCTGCTGGCATGGGGCGGGCGGACGGTGGTGGCCGCTGCGGCGCCCGAGCGGCTGGTGCTGCGCCTCGGCCTGCTGATCAGCGGCGCCCTGCTGGCCGACATCGCGCTGGCGCGAATACCCGCGTCCGAGGGGCAGCTTCTGCCCGGCGCTTTGGGCGGGTTGGCGCCGAGCTTGGGCGGAATCGCCGGCCGCCTGTTGCTCGGCGGACTCGACGAAGCGGCACGCCTCGCGCGCATGTCGGCGCTCGCGTCGGTTCTGGTGCCGGTGGCGGCGCTGCTCGGGCTGGTGTGCTTGAACTATGCGATCGGGCTGACCGCGCGTGGCTGGGTGCGTCTGGCGCGCGGTATCTGGGCCGGGTTCGCTTTCGGCGCGCGTGGCCTGCGCCGGGTCCGGGCGGCGACCGTCACGCTGCGCGAACGCGGCGAGCGGCGCGAACCCAGCCTCGGCGATCCGAACCGCGAGGCGCCCGGTCCGCCGGTCATCCCCGTCGATATCGAGGCCGATCCCGATGCGAGAAGCGAACCGCTGGTGGCGCCGCGCACCGCCCCGGCCCAGCCCGGACGACGCGAGAAACAGTCGCGCCAGAAAAGCCTTGCGCTCAAGGGCGAGTTCGAGCGTCCGCCGATCGACCTGCTGACCGCGGCGTCGAGCGGCCGCGGCGCCGCGATCGACGAGGACTCGCTCGCCCAGAACGCGCGCCTGCTCGAATCGGTGCTCGACGATTTCGGCGTGCAAGGCATCATCCTCAAGGTGCGGCCCGGCCCGGTGGTGACGATGTACGAGCTCGAACCCGCCGCCGGCACCAAGACGTCGCGCGTGATCGGTCTTTCCGACGACATCGCGCGTCAGATGAGCGCGCTCTCGGTTCGTATCGCCACCGTCCCGGGGCGCAACGTGATCGGCATCGAGCTGCCCAACGCCCGGCGCGAAACGGTCTATCTGCGCGAGCTGCTCGCCGCCGACACCTTCGAGCGCAACCAGGCGCCGCTCACCTTGATGCTGGGCAAGGATATCGGCGGCCAGCCGGTGATGGTCGATCTGGCGCGCATGCCGCATCTGCTGATCGCCGGCACCACCGGCTCGGGCAAGTCGGTGGCGATCAACACCATGATCCTGTCGCTGCTCTACCGCCTCACGCCCGAGCAATGCCGCCTGGTGCTGATCGATCCCAAGATGCTCGAGCTGTCGGTCTACGAGGACATCCCCCATCTGCTCACGCCGGTGGTCACCGAGGCGCCGCGCGCGGTGGCGGCGCTGAAATGGACCGTGCGCGAGATGGAGGACCGCTACCGCGCCATGAGCCAGCTCGGCGTGCGCAACATCACCGGCTATAACCAGCGCCTGGCCGAGGCGCGCGCCAAGGGCGAGAAGCTGACGCGCACGGTGCAGACCGGCTTCGACGAAGAGAGCGGCAAGCCCATCTACGAGGAGCAGGGGCTCGACCTCAAGCCGCTGCCCTTCATCGTCGTGGTGGTCGACGAAATGGCCGATCTGATGCTGGTGGCGGGCAAGGATATCGAGGGCGCGGTACAGCGCCTGGCGCAGATGGCGCGCGCCGCCGGCATCCACCTGATCATGGCCACCCAGCGTCCCTCGGTCGACGTCATCACCGGCACCATCAAGGCCAACTTCCCAACCCGCATCAGCTTCCAGGTGACCAGCAAGATCGACAGCCGCACCATCCTGGGCGAGCAGGGCGCCGAGCAACTGCTCGGCCAGGGCGACATGCTCTACATGGCCGCCGGCGGGCGCATCACGCGCGTGCACGGCCCCTTCGTCTCCGACCGCGAGGTCGAGGCGGTGGCGACCCATCTGCGCGCGCAGGCGGCGCCGGTCTATGTCGAAGGCGTGGCCGAGGTCGAGGACGACCCGCTGGCTCAGCTTCCGGGCCGCGACGACGCGCCCGACGAGTTCTACGACATGGCCGTGGCGCTGGTGGCGCGCGAGGGCAAGGCCTCGACCAGCTTCATCCAGCGCCACCTGCAGATCGGCTACAACCGCGCCGCCCGCATCATCGAGAAGATGGAGGCCGAGGGCGTGGTCAGCCGCGCCAACCACATGGGCAAGCGCGAGGTGCTGGTCAGCCACCACGGGGGATAGTGGCGACTTACAGATTGGAGTCTTTCCCCCTCTCCGCCCTATAGGGCGGAGAGGGTTGGGGTGAGGTGGGGTGCGAATGACCCTGCGACCAAGGACCAAGATCGCGCGTCACCTTCGTCGCGACTCTACTGACGCCGAGCGCCTCTTATGGCGGCCGTTGCGCGAAAGCGGCCTGTCAATTCGGTTTCGCCGCCAACATCCGATAGGCAGGCGAATCGCTAACTTCGCATGTCCGGCGAGAAAGCTTGTGATTGAACTCGATGGCGGGCAGCACGAGGCTGATTCGGAAGAAGATGAAGTTCGGTCGGAGGAACTGGCTCGATACGGCTACCGGGTTATTCGCTTCTGGAACAACGAAGTGCTAGAAAACATGAGCGGAGTCATGGAAGTGATTCGCGCCGAGCTTGGACGAACCCTACCTAACCCCAACCCTCTCCGCCCTGAGGGGCGGAGAGGGAGGTAGCGGGCACCATGCTTCTGCGCTCGTGTCGGATTGGCGTGTTAGCTACCGCAATTGCCGGAGGGCTCGCGATGCGGCCCTCGAATGCTGCTGAACTTCTTTCAATTGTCGGTATCGACCTTGTGGCGGACGAGTATCTTGATCAATTCGCCGTCGATGCCAGCAATGTCCGTGTGATTGAAATATGTCGGATTCCTGAGGGTTGGTCTATTGGTTCCAGCAACGAGCCATCGCCCGGATTGCAAGGCGGCGCGGTTGTTGGCACTGCTGCCCTCAACAGCAAACAACTTGGTCAACTGCGGAGGCTCTTCCTCGTCGAACCGCTCGATAAAAAGGAAGGACCTATGCGCTTTGACGGCGAATACCTCTCTGACATTCGTCGCCCGGGCAGCGATTTGGACGAGAAGCACAGAAAACTGCAGTCGACAAATTTTCGGCTAGAAAAGGCCCGCCGCTGCCCGTACGAAGCCAAGCCCACCTCACCCCAACCCTCTCCGCCCTAAAGGGCGGAGAGGGAGCTAAGCCCAACACGCTCGATTCACGTTCCCTCTCCGCCTAAGACGGAGAGGGATAGGGTGAGGTGGAAACTCCCTCCACAATCCCGCCTGATTCCTGCTAGACACTCGCTGCCGATGAACCCGCGTCCCGCCATCGCCATCTTCGTCTTTCTCCTGCTCGCGCTCGGCGCCGCGCCGGCGCGCGCGCTCTCGCCCGCCGACCAGGAGGTGGTGGCGCAGGCCGAGACTTATTTCGACCAGGTGCACACCCTCAAGGCGCACTTCCTCCAGGAAGCCGGCAACGGCGCCGAGACCGAGGGCACGCTCTACATCGACCGGCCGGGCAAGCTGCGCCTCGAATACCAGCCGCCCTCGCCGATCCTGGTGGTGACCGACGGCGATTCGCTGGTCTATTACGACAAGAGCCTGCAGCAGGTGAGCTATATCGATCTCGATTCGACCATGGCCGGCGTGCTGGTGCGCGAGCATGTGAAGCTCGACGGCGACGATCTCAAGGTGGTCGCGGTCGGCCACCGGCCCGGCACCGACATCGTCACCGTGACGCGGCGCAAGGATCCGAGCCAGGGCCGCATCGCCCTCATGTTCAGCGAAAAACCGTTCGAATTGCGCCAGTGGCAGGTGACCGACCAGCAGGGGCAGGTGACCGCGGTCACGCTGTACGATACCCAGTCCGGCCTCGCCCTCGACCCCAGCCTGTTCGTTTTCCACGATCCGCGGCCGATGACGGTGGGCCCCCGCCCGCACTAGCAACGACCGCCGCCCCACAGAAATTGTGCCTTTTCAGGCCCGTATGACGCATACGCAGCCCTGCTATGACCCACCCTTGAGCAAAGCCCGTGCCACACCCACATAGGATTCAGCGAGGCCGTGGCCGCAATGGCCGCGGCCGGCGGGCGAAGTATCCCCTGCTTCGCCTGCACACTCCGCAAGGAGTAGAGGCGTCCGGTTACCCCCCTGACCGGACGCCTTTTTCCTGACCGTCGTGCTTGCGACGCAGCGCCTTTCGTGTCTCCCGCCGCCCGCCTATGATGGCCGTCGCTGCGCGCCGCCCGCCGCGAGCGCGAGGCCGACCACCTGTGCCGAAACACCAGTGCGGAGCCGTCCGATGGCCTTTTTCGTGTTTCCCCCGCCTGCACCGACGGTTCTCGACGTGATCGGCGGCGGGCTGTTTCCGGTGCGCCGGGTATTCTGCGTCGGGCGCAACTACGCCGCGCACGCGCGCGAGATGGGCGGCGATCCCAACCGCGAGCCGCCCTTCTTCTTCACCAAGCCGGCCGACGCGATCACCTCCGCGCCCACCGTGCCGTTCCCGACCGAGACCAGGGATCTGCACCACGAGGGCGAATTGGTGGCGGCGATCGGCCAGGGCGGCGCACGCATCGACCCCAAGGACGCGCCGGCGCATGTCTTCGGCTACGCGGTGGGCTGCGATCTCACGCGGCGCGATCTGCAGTCGGCGCTGCGCAAGGAAGGCCGACCCTGGGACATGGCCAAGGGCTTCGACTTCGCCGGTCCGTGCGGACCGATCAACCCGGCCTCTTCCATCGGCCACCCCAAAACCGGCGCGATCACGCTCGCGGTCGACGGGCACGAGAAGCAGAAGGGCGATCTGGCCGACATGGTCTGGTCGATTCCGGAAATCATCGGCGCTCTCTCTCGCTACGTGACGCTGGCGCCGGGCGATCTGATCTTCACCGGCACGCCCGAAGGCGTCGGGCCGCTCGCGCCGGGCGCGCATGTCGAGGTGCGCGTCGCCGGCGTCGGCGCGCATTCGTTCCAGCTCGCCTGAGCGCGGCGGCCGGCTTCCCGTGCGCATCGTCACCTGGAACATCAACTCGGTGCGCCTGCGCGCCGACCTGATCGAGCGCGTTGCCACCTGGCTGCATCCCGACGTGATCTGCCTGCAGGAGACCAAGTCGCCCGACGAATTCTTCCCGCGCGAGGCTTTCGCGCGCGCGGGCTATACCCATCTCGCGCTTGCCGGAATGAAGGCCTACAACGGCGTCGCGATCGCCTCGCGCCTGCCGCTCAAGGCGGTGCGCACCAAGCATTTCTGCGGCCGCGAGGATTGCCGGCACATCCAGGCGAGCATCGATGGGATCGAGCTGCACAATCTCTACGTGCCCGCCGGCGGCGACATCCCCGATCCCGACGAGAACAAGAAGTTCGCGCACAAGCTCGACTTTCTCGACGAGGTCGCGGGCTGGATGGCGGGGGTGGCGCGCACGCGCCGGCCGATGGTCCTCGTCGGCGATCTCAACGTCGCGCCATTGCCCACCGACGTCTGGTCGCACAAGCAACTGTTGAAGGTGGTCAGCCACACGCCGATCGAAGTCGAAAAGCTAGGTGCGCTGCAGGCGGCCGGCAAATGGGTCGACGCCGTGCGCCATTTCGTGCCGCCCGAAATCCAGCTCTACTCGTGGTGGAGCTACCGCGCCAACGACTGGGATGCGTCGGACCGCGGCCGGCGGCTCGACCATGTCTGGGTCGCGCCCAAGCTGGTGCCGAGTCTGCGCGAGGCGATCGTGCTGCGCGAGTCGCGCGGCTGGGAACTCGCCTCGGATCACGTGCCGGTCTGCGTCGAGATCGGCTAACCCTTACCCGCAGGCGTCTTCGACCATGCCGCACAGCAAATGGCCGACGGCGATGTGCATCTCCTGGATGTGATCGGTGCGCTCGGCGGGCACCTTCACGCACACGGCGCAGAGCGGCGCGAGCTTGCCGCCGCCGGATCCCGTGAGCCCGACCACTTCGATGCCCATTTCGTGCGCCGCCCTGGCCGCTTCCAGCACATTGGCGGAATTGCCCGAAGTCGAGATCGCCACCAGCGCGTCGCCCTTGCGCCCGAGCCCGCGCAATTGGCGCGCGAACACTTCGGCGAAGGAATAGTCGTTGCCGATGGCGGTGAGCGCGGAGGTGTCGACCGTCAGCGCCAGCCCGGCGAGCGGCGCCCGCTCGCGCAGGAAGCGCCCCGACAGTTCGGCGGCGAGATGCTGCGAATCGGCGGCCGAGCCGCCGTTGCCGCAGAACATCACCTTGCCGCCGCCTTTGATCGCGGCGGCGAGGATGCGGCCGGCGGCGGCGATCTCGGGCGCATGGGCGCGCAGCTTGGCGAAGCCGGCGGCGATGCCCTCGATCTCGGCGGCGATGCGCGACTCGGCGGCGGCGGCGGGCGGAGCTGGCTT
>Ga0209415_10021048_pt1 | contig 10080 bp, 10 predicted proteins | sample PeaSoiSIISIP2007_FD_187696 | JGI IMG/M metagenome (GOLD analysis project Ga0209415, IMG submission 187696) | Peat soil microbial communities from Weissenstadt, Germany - SII-SIP-2007 (SPAdes) (version 2) | ecosystem: Environmental > Terrestrial > Soil > Wetlands > Peat | place: Germany...
CGCTGGGCGAGGCTCCGCTGGTGACGCAAGTCGTCGGATCGCCGGAGCAGGTGAAGAGCCTGACCGTACCCGACCCCAATCGGGTGGCTTATCTCACGCAAACCACCCTCAGCCTGGATGAAACCAAAGACATTATCGCCGCGCTGAAGCAGCGGTTCCCCAACATCAAGGGTCCGGCAGCGCAGGATATCTGCTATGCCACGGAAAACCGGCAGGTGGCGGTGAAGCAGGTGGCCTCGGAATCGGATCTACTGCTGGTGGTGGGATCGGAGAACAGTTCGAATTCCAATCGCCTGGTGGAAGTGGCGCGGAAACTCGGTACGAACGCGCATCTCATTGACAGCTGCAATGACATTGAAGCGGAGTGGCTGAAAGGTGTAAAGACGATTGCGCTTACGGCCGGAGCGTCGGCGCCGGAATGCCTGGTGGAAGAGACCATGGCGTTTCTGCGCAATAAAGGATTTAACAACGTGCAGGAACTGGAAGTGATGCCGGAAAACGTGCGCTTCGGATTGCCGCCCGAGATCGTGGAGGCGATAGCGGCCGCCCCGGCGGGCGCGAGCGCCGATTGATCGCGGGCAAAGAGCGCCATCCTTAGAGGTACGGACTTAGTGGCCGGGGTCAGAGTTGTAGCACTAACAGTGACGGAGTTCGCTCTGGGTGTTCTCGGCTTGGCCTTGTTCAGGTGGACGCCGACAACTGGCAAGGGCATTCTGGTATACGTCCTGCTGTTTGCTGTTGCGGTCGGCGCGGCAATCGCCTTGTCCAAGGACAAGAAGACTGAGGGCTGATGCCAAAAGGCCTCAGGGGCTAAAGCCCCGATCTTTCTCGTGAACTGGAGCGGCGCGGCTAGAAGCCGTGCCCTTTCAAACCACCGCCGAGCACTGAGCGAGCGGATGGATTACGGAGCCGTGAACTGATGGATTTAGACTCCCCCGATGCCAACCTAGCGTCCGCTCCTTTAGGTTCAGACCCACAGCTTCGCTTCGGCAAGATTGAGCAGCTTTCGAACCGCGTTTCGGCCGCGCTGGCGGCCGCGCGGAAGTATCTGTTCTCCCAGCAGCATGACGAGGGATACTGGTGCGGCGAACTGGAAGCCGATACCACCCTCGAATCCGATTACATCCTGCTGCACACCCTGCTCGGCACCGGCAGCCCGGAACGTTTCCAAAAGGCGGCGACCTGGATTCTGCGCCATCAGAACGAAGACGGCGGCTGGAGCATCTATGCCGGCGGGCCCTCCAACATCAGCGCGTCGGTAAAGGCTTACTTCGGGCTGAAACTGGCTGGATACTCGGTCCATGACCCGGCGCTGGCCCGGGCGCGGAAAAAGATTCTGGAGCTGGGCGGGGTCACCGAAGTCAACACTTTTACCAAGATTTATCTGTGCTTCTTCGGACAGTACGACTACGACGCGGTGCCGGCCATTCCGCCGGAGATCGTGCTGTTTCCCAATTGGTTCTGGTTCAACATCTACGAAATTTCCTCGTGGTCGCGGGCCATCCTGGTGCCGCTTTCGATCTGCTACGCCAAGAAGCCGTTTAAGAAAATTCCGCGCGAAATGGGCGTGGAGGAGTTGTTTGTCGGCGGCATGCACCGGTCGCGCATGCACCTGCACTGGGCGAAAAAGCTGGTCTCGTGGCGGAACTTCTTCCTGGTGATTGACCGCATTACGCACTGGCTGGAGCGGGTGCACGTGCGGCCGCTGCGCTCGATTGCCCTCAGGAGCGCGGAGAAATGGATGCTGGCGCGCTTCGAGATGAGCGACGGGCTGGGCGGGATTTATCCCTCGATCATGAACTCGATCATCGCCCTGCGCTGCCTGGGATATTCCCTGGACGATCCGCAGGTGATTCGGGCGCTGGATGAATTTGAAAAGCTGGGGATCGAGGAAGAAGACACCTTCCGCATGCAGCCCTGTCTGTCGCCGGTGTGGGATACGGCCTACGCCTTGTTTGCGCTGGGCGAGGCCGGAGTGCCGGCCAACGATCCGCGGATGGTGAAGTGCGCCAACTGGATTCTGCAAAAACAGGTCCGCAACCCTGGCGACTGGAAGGTGAAGAACAAGAAGGGCCAGCCGGGCGGCTGGTACTTCGAATTCAACAACGAGTTTTATCCTGACGTGGATGACAGCGCGATGGTGTGCCTGGCGCTGAGCCGGGTGGAGCATCCCAACGGGCGCTACCAGCGCGAGTCAGTGCAGCGGGCGATTGACTGGATTTTCTCGATGCAGTGCAAGAACGGCGGCTGGGCGTCGTTCGACAAAGATAACGACCGCATGATCTTCCAGTACATTCCGTTTGCCGATCACAACGCCATGCTCGATCCGCCGACCGTGGATATTACCGGGCGCATCCTGGAAATGCTGGCGACTTACGGCTACGACAAGGATCATCCGGCGGTGAAGAAGGCGATCAAGTTCGTCCGCCAGCAGCAGGAACCGGATGGGAGTTGGTTCGGGCGCTGGGGCGTGAATTACATCTACGGGACGGCGCTGGTGCTGCGCGGGCTGGAAGCGATCGGAATGGATCTGCACGAACCCTGCATTCAGCAGGGCGCGGAATGGTTGCGCATGGTGCAGAACGCGGACGGCGGCTGGGGCGAGACGGTCGGCTCCTACGATGATCCGAGCCTGCGCGGGCAGGGCGACAGCACGCCTTCGCAGACGGCGTGGGCGATTCTGGGATTGCTGGCGGCCAACGATTTGCGCAGCGATTCGGTGGCTCGCGGCATCGCCTATCTGCTTCGCACTCAGAAAAAAGACGGGTCGTGGGATGAGTTGTTCTTCACCGGCACGGGATTTCCGCGCGTGTTCTATCTGAAATATCACCTCTATCGCGAATACTTCCCGCTCCTGGCGCTGACGACGTATGCCAAGGCGGTGGAGAAGGCGGAAAACTAGTCCTCTCGCGTAGGGGCGGACGCCTTCGTCCGCCCAGCGACGCGAAGCGAGCGGCCCCGGACGAATGCGTCCGGGGCTACGTGTTTGTTGCTGCCCGATTTCCAGCGTTGACAATATGGGCTGAGTGCTGAATGCTGAGTGCTGAATGCTGGCCTTCGTCACTGGCGCCACCGGATTCCTCGGTTCCCATGTTGCACGCGTTCTCGCCGATCAGGGCGCGGACCTGCGCCTGCTGACGCGTTCCACCAGCAACCTGCGCAATGTGGACGGGCTTAAAGCGGAAACAGCCGTGGGCGATCTGCGCGACGCGGCTTCGCTTGAGCGGGCCATGTCCGGATGCGACACCGTGTTTCATGTGGCGGCCGATTACCGGCTCTGGGTGCGCGATCCGGAGGAGATGTACCGGTCGAACGTGGAGGGCACGCGGGCGATCCTCGAAGCGGCGCGCAAGAATGGCGTGCGCCGCGTGGTGCATACCTCGAGCGTGGCGACGATCGGATTTACGAAGAATGGCTATCCCGCGGATGAAGACTCGCCGGTATCGCTGGCGGATATGATCGGCCATTACAAGCGGTCGAAGTTCATGGCCGAGCAGATCGCGATGGAAGCCGGCCGCGGCGGCATGCATGTGGTGACGGTGAACCCGACCACACCGGTCGGAGAGCAGGATGTGAGGCCGACGCCGACCGGGCGGATCGTGCTGGATTTCCTGAAACGAAAATTTCCCGCCTACGTCGAGACCGGACTGAACCTGGTGGATGTGCGCGAGTGCGCGCGCGGTCATGTTGCGGCGCTGGAGAAAGGAAAATCGGGCGAGCGCTATATCCTAGGCGGGGAAGACCTGACCCTGAAACAGATTCTCGACAAGCTTGGCCGGATTACCGGCCTGCCTTCGCCTAGAGTGAAGCTGCCTTATGTGTTCGCCTTTGCGGCGGGAGTGGTGGATGAAGCCATTACCGGGGGAATCCTGAAGCGCGAGCCGCGCGCGACCGTGGACACGGTGCGTATGGGCAGGAAAAAAATGTTTGCCAGTTCCGACAAGGCCGAGCGTGAACTGGGATGGCAGATTGTTCCGGTGGAAGACGCCCTGCGGCGGGCGGTGGAATGGTTCCGGACGAATGGGTATGTATAAAGTCGGCATCGTGGCGGCGATGGAGCGGGAAGTGCGTCCGCTGATGAAGTTGAAGGGAAGGGGATGGAGGGTCAGCGAGAGGGAGCATGGCGGGCGGAGGTTCCAGTTTGTGGAAGACGGCAGCGCTGTGGTGCTGGTCTGCGGCGGGATCGGAGCGGAGGCGGCGCGGCGGGCGGCGGTTGCGTTGATCGAGCTCTATGCGCCTACGGTGATTTATTCGGTAGGATTCGCGGGGGCGCTCGATCCCAAGCTGAAGGCGGGCGACGTGGTGCAGCCGGCGCAGGTGATTGATGCCAGCGATGGCAGCCGGGCCAATCTTAGCGAAGGCGAGGGAGTTCTGGTCACTTTCGGGTCGGTGGCGAGTCCGGCACAGAAGGCGCAGCTTCGGGATTCCTATGGCGCGCAACTGGTGGACATGGAGGCGGCCGCGGTATGGCGCGCGGCACAAGCGCATGGAGTGGAATTTTCTGCGGTAAAGGCGATCTCCGACGAATTTGACTTCACGTTCCCCGAGATCGAGAAATTTGTGGATGCAGAGGGGCGGTTTCAGCAAGGGCGATTTGCCAGGTTTGCGGTGGTACGGCCGTGGCTGTGGCGGAAACTGAACCGGCTGGCGGATGGCAGCAATCGGGCGGTACTGGGGCTTAACGATTGGCTGATTACTTCGCTGAACCGGATCATCGCACAGGCTCCTGACGCGGGGGCAAATCCTGAATGAAACGGATGCTACGATGTTTGGCGGGGATGATGCTGATGGCGTCAGCGATGGTGGCGCAGACGGCGCAGCCGACGATCTATGCGGAGAGCTTCCGCAAGGGCGCCACGCACGTGACCGAGGACAGTTTTACGGTCAAGCTCACGCCGGCAAATCCGGATTTCCGCGAGCGAATCAAGGATTCTACCGGCCTTGACCGGTACGAACTGAGGATCACGCCGCAGGGGCCGGTGGGGGATACGAAAATCACCGCGTGGCGGGTACAGCTCAAGGATCTGCGCTACTCGATCTACAGCAACGTGCTGCTGGCCTCGCAGGAGCCTTCGGCCGACGCCAGGAACAATCTGTGGTGGCTGACTCCTGACCGCTTTGGGCCGGTGCCGATCAAAGCCCGGCGGATCATGAAGGTAGATTCGTTTTATGTCGTCATGCAGGTGACCGATCTGCATTTCACGCCGCTGGACTCACCGTATCTGGATTCGATGGTGGTGCAGTTCGTGTTCGCCAACAAAGACCCGCGGACGGGAGGGCAGTAAAAGACCCCACTTCTCGCGCGAAGTGCGCGCGAGAAATGGGGCACCCAGGGATTCGGTCGTGGCCGATAATCCCGTTGCCGGATCGGGTACGTGCGGCGAGGGCGGCACTTTCCTCATCTATAATTGGGACAGGCATTCTCCTAAACCCAATGCAATTTTTCCCCTTGCTGGCAGTTTTTGTCGGCGGCGAAGTCGTCGACATGATTTCCAATTCCGGCCCGGTGGCCAAGCTGGTGCTGCTGGTCCTGGCGGCTTTCAGCCTGATTTCCTGGGCCATCATCCTGACCAAATGGAGCCTTTTGCGGCGGGCGCGGGCGCAGAGCGGGCGCTTTGTGCGGGCGTTTCGCAAGGCGCAGCGGTTGCAGGATATTGCCGCCGTGGCCGATCAGTTTCGTCCCAGCCCGCTGGTGGGCGTCTTTGAAGGCGGCTTTGAGGAGTTCAAGCGGCAGGCGGTCTCGGCGGGCACGCTGCGCAACCTGACGGCGATCCAGCGCGGCATGCAGATCGGGGCGTCGGAGGAAATCACGCGGCTGGAGCGGAATGTGCCGTGGCTTGCGATTACCGCGGCGGTGTCGCCCTTTGTCGGATTGTTCGGCACCGTGTGGGGCATCATTGACGCTTTCCACGGCCTGGGGACGGCGGGCGCGGCCACGCTGCGGGCGGTGGCTCCGGGCATTTCCGAGGCGCTCATCACCACCGCCGCTGGACTGGCGGCGGCAATTCCCGCGGTGGTGGCCTACAACCTGATCGGTGCGTCCATTCGAGAGTTCGCGTCGCGCAGCGACGATTTCGCTCTTGAAGTGCTGAATGCGGTCGAGCATAGCCAGGCGCAGACTTCGTCCCCGGTTGGGGCTGAGACGAGGCGCTGATGGCGTTCACCACCTCCAACGGACGGACGCAGACTGCGCTGGCCGACATCAACATCACTCCGCTGGTGGACGTGGTGCTGGTGCTGCTGATTATTTTCATGGTGACGGCGCCGGTGCTGCAGTCGGGAATTGATGTCAGCGTGCCGAAAACACGGACGGTCAAGCAGATCACCGAAGAGCGACTGGTGATCACCATCAACAAAGATCAGCGGGTCTTTTTGGGCAACGACGCCATCAATATCAACGAAATCGGGAGCAAGCTGCGGCAGAAGATTCGCGACCCGCACAACCAGTCAATCTTTGTGCGGGCGGATGAGAACGTTCCGTTTGGGGCCTTTGCCACGGTGATGGATGCGGTAAAGCAGTCGGGAATCACCAACGTCAGCATCGTGACTCAGCCTTTGGAGCAAAATGGCGGCAAGCGCTGACATCTATCTGGAGCACGACCGCTGGGGCCGCGCGCTGGCGTGGTCGGCGGGACTGCATGTGGGCCTCACCGCGTTCGTGCTGCTCTATTCCGCGGTGTTCTACCGGACGAGCGGCGAGGGTTGGGGCGCCGGCGGGGGCGGGGAAGCGATGGGAGCGACTTTGGTGAGCACCGTCCCGCTGCCGGCGAATCCGGCGCAGACGCAGAACGTGCTGGCCAACGAATCGAAGGGGATCACGCAGTCGCAGCCGAAGATTGAGGAGAAGGTTCCGGATGCAATCGAGATCCAGGGCAAGAACGCAAAAATAGTCAAGCCGAAGAAGCAGGAGACCGCGTCCAAGGAGAAACCGCAGCCGGCGCCCGAAGAAGAGTCGAACCAGGTGGCATTTGGCGAGGGCGGGCCGGTCAGCGGTCCGTACGGGACGTTCAGCGCGGCGGGCGCCAAAGGCGGATTCGGAATTACCGGCGGGGGTGGCGATTTCGGCACGAAGTATGCGTGGTACGTGCAGGTGATTCAGCGGAAAGTGGCGGAAAACTGGCTGAAGTACGAAGTGGATCCGCGGATTACGACGGCCAACCGTGCCTACATCACTTTTGATGTGGCGCGGGACGGGCATCCGACGAACGTGCAGGTAGAGCAATCGAGCGGGGTGCCGTCGCTGGATATCTCGGCGGTGCGCGCTCTGCAGCGCATTGATACTTTCGGGCCGCTGCCGCCTGATTATTCGGGAAACAAGATTTCGGTGGAGTACTGGTTCGATTACAAGAAGTAATACCGGGGCCGAGGGAAGAACCTTGCAAAGGAATTCATATCGGGATACGATATTCTCGTACGGAGTATGTTCCTCCGAAAAACGGATGAACGATAAGGCACGACCAATTGAACAGAGACGCAGCCCGATGGTAAGGGCTGTTGCAGTTTCTGCCCGCGTTTCGGCTGTTCTGGCGCTGCTTTTCTTTCCCGCAATCCTCTCCGCGCAGGACTGGGTCAAGACCGGTACCAGCCTGGGCGTGGAAAAGGTCCGTCTGGCGGTTCCCGAATTCAAGCCTTCGACCGCCGATCCGCAAAATGCGGCGCTGCTCAAGACCTTTAACGACACTTTGTGGAACGATCTCGACGTTTCGGGCGTGGTCGAACTGGTGTCGAAGAGCTTTTACCCGCTGCAGACGCCGGGGCAGCCCCCGGAAGTAAATTTTCTGGCCTGGAACGCACCGCCTCCGAACGCCGCCATGCTGGCTTTCGGAAACCTGGGCGTGACCAACGGCCGGCTGACCGTGCAGGGCTGGCTGTATGACGTGAAGAATATCCAGTCGCCGCAGATTCTGGGCAAGCAGTACGGTGACGCGGCCAGCGATGCGGCGGCGCGAATGATGGCGCATAAGTTCGCGGATGAAATCATCTTTCGGCTGGGCGGAGGCATTCAGGGCATCGCCGAGAGCCAGATTTATTTTGTCAGCGACCGCACCGGGCATAAGGAAATCTGGGCCATGGATTATGACGGCTCGAACCAGCACCAGATTACGCATTTGAATTCGATCGCGCTTTCGCCGCGCATTTCGCCCGACGGCTCGCGCATAGCCTTCAGCGCGCTGACCAAGACGGGATGGGAAATCATGATGTACTCCCTCGATCTGAACCGGGCCGTGGGTTTTCCGCACATGGGAGGAACGAATCTTTCGCCGGCCTGGTCGGGGGATGGACTGAAGCTGGCGTTTTCGTCTTCGCGCGGCGGCGAGCCGGAAATTTACGTGGCCGATGCGTCGGGCGCGAATCTCCACCGGATGACGACCGCCAAGGGACCGGATGTCTCTCCGGTATGGAACCGGAAGACGAACGCGCAGATCGCGTTTGTCAGCGGGCGGACCGGTCTGCCGCAGATTTACACCATGGAGGCCGACGGTACCAACCAGCAGCGCATGACCGATCAAGGGTATGCGGTATCGCCGAACTGGTCGCCGAACGGGCAGTTCCTGACGCTGGCCTGGGTACGCAAGTATGGGCCGGGCGAGCCGGGCTCGTCGGACCTCTATCTGATGGATATCGCCAGCAAGCAGTGGGTGCAGCTCACGCATGACGGCGGACGCAACGACTTTCCTTCATGGTCGCCGGACGGACGGCACGTTGTGTTTCAGTCGAACCGTTCGGGGAGCCTGGAGATCTGGAGCATGCTGGCCGATGGCTCCAAGGTGCAGCAGTTGACGTTTACCGGCCGCAACACGCAACCGAATTGGAGTTGGAAATAGCTAAATCACGCTTCGTCTGACCTCAATGGCAGTCAGGATTGGGGTACGCAGGGAGGATCAAAGTGAAGAAACAAAGCAAGTGGATTCTGCTGGTCGTCGCACTGTGCGCGGCCATGACCTTGAGCGCCTGCAAAAAGAAGGTGGCTCCGCCACCGCCACCACCGCCGCCGGCTCCGCCGGCTCCGACCGCTTCCATCTCGGTGAATCCAACCAGCATTCAGGCTGGCCAATCGGCTGCGCTGACCTGGCAGACGACCAACGCCACTGACGTCTCGATTGACGGCATTGGCGCGGTGCAGCCGAACGGCTCGCAGAGCGTGTCGCCGACCGACTCGACGACCTATCACCTGACTGCCAAAGGCGCGGGCGGCTCGCAGGAAACCACGGCGCGGCTGACCGTCACGCAGGCGCCGCCGCCACCGCCGCCGCCGACCCCATCGGTTACCGATGAGGATTTGTTCAATCAAAATATCAAGGATGTTTATTTTGACTACGACAAATCCGATATTCGCGCGGACCAGCAGGCCTCGGTGCAGGCCGACGTGCAGTTCCTCGGCCAGCACTCGAACATCAGCATCACGATTGAGGGACACTGCGACGAGCGCGGCTCGACCGAGTACAATCTGGCCCTCGGCGACCAGCGGGCCAGCGCGGTGAAGAATGTGCTGACCGCAGCCGGCGTCAGCGCCGGCCGCATCAAGACCATCAGCTACGGCAAGGAAAAACCGTTCTGCACGGAAAGCAACGAAGCTTGCTGGCAGCAGAACCGCCGCGGCCATTTGGTGTACCAGAAGTAGGCGCAATACAGGGGCGCCGGGCCAGTATTTCCCGGCGCTTGTCAGTTCTGTCATTCTGAGGCGGGCGACGTTTGCCCGCCGGGGACCTGTGCAGCCGGCGGACGGTTGCGCAGGCTCTTCGCGGCAAAGAACGCCGCTCAGGATGACAATCGGTCTTGCCGGCTGCCTGGAGCCTGTCCGGCGTTTAGTCTCCCGGTTCCATGTCCTCCTTTCTCTGCGGAATCGGCCATGCCTGTGGGACAATCGTGACATCTAAGCATTGGGCGTTGAAACGGGTGTGCTCAGGGAATCCTTTATGAAACTACATCGTATTTCTGTGCTGATTGCGTTGTTTTTCCAGCTCTGGTGGGGAGTTCCGGCCTGGGGCGTAAACAAGGACATGGTCCAGCTGCAGACGCAGGTGCAGCAACTGCAGGAGCAGATGACCGCCATGCAGCGCAGCTTCGACGAGCGCATGG
>Ga0209415_10021050_pt1 | contig 10080 bp, 8 predicted proteins | sample PeaSoiSIISIP2007_FD_187696 | JGI IMG/M metagenome (GOLD analysis project Ga0209415, IMG submission 187696) | Peat soil microbial communities from Weissenstadt, Germany - SII-SIP-2007 (SPAdes) (version 2) | ecosystem: Environmental > Terrestrial > Soil > Wetlands > Peat | place: Germany...
CCCACGTCGCCGCGCCTCACCATGGCGCGGGCCTGCAGTGAAAGCGGGTAGAAGCGCACGTTGTAGTTCACCGCGCAAACCAGGTCCGGGTGGCGCGCCTGCGCCGCCACGAGCTCCGCCGACTCGGCCGAGGTCATGCCGAGGGGCTTCTCGCAGACCACGTGCTTTCCGGCCTTGAGCACGGCGAGCACATGCTCCTTGTGCAGGCGGTTGGGCGAGGCGACGTGCACCGAGGTGACCTCCGGATCGGCGAGCACCGCCGCGAGGTCGGGGTAGGCCACCGCGAGCCCGAGCTTTGATGCCGCGGCCTTGGCCTCTTCGGGTGAGATGCCCAGGACGCCTTTCACAACCAGGCCGAGGCGCCTCAGGGCTTCGACGTGAACGGGGCCGATGAAGCCGGCCCCAATAACCGCAACGACAGGAGTGGACATGGGGGTAGAAGGTTGACCGGTTCCCATCCTATAGGAGAGCCGCCCGGCCCGCCATGTCCCGTCAGGCAAAGACATATCCTTTCAGGCACAGGCTTGAAGGCGGACCAGCCTTGCGTCCGACCCGCCGCTGGTATCTTTTCATGCACTCCCATCATGCCATGACCATGCACAAGGAACGGTTCCGGCGTCCCCAGCAGTCCGAGGTCGGGGCGCTCCTGCGGCCGGTCTTTGACGACTTCCACCTGCTGCGGATGGAGGGATCGTACGAATACCCGCGCCACCAGCACACAAACTACGAGGTCATCCTGATCGAGCGCGGGCCGTACCGCTGCGAGCTCAACGGCACCGAGCTGACGCTCGTCGACGGCCAGACCCTGATCATCAAGCCGGGGGACGTCCACCAGGATCACCTGGGCGACGGCCAGCGCCACTATGTGCTGCACTTCCGGTTGCTGGACCCGGAGACGGGGACCCCGGGCATGGCGCTTTTCCGGCCCGACGTCTGCGCGGGCGAGCAGGTCTGCCGCGGTGACTGCGCGAGCGAGACCTGGTTTCTTGCCGAGTTGCGCCGCGAAGCCGAGGAAGGAGGCGACTACGCGGGAGCCGTGCAGGACAGCCTGATGGAGGCCCTGTTCTGGAGGCTCGTCCGCGGCCTCGACCCGGCGGCCCTCAGCCTGGGGATGCGCCAGCTCCCGGCCGCGGCCGCCCGCCGGGAGGAGATAGCGGAGGCGATGGCCCGCCACGTGGCGGGAAACCCGACCGTCGGCGAGCTTGCGGCGGCGCTCGGGGTCAGCCCGCGCCACCTGACGAACCAGTGCGTGGCGCTTTTCGGCCGCCCGCCCGCCCGGCTCCTGCTTCAACTCAAGGTCCGCCGGGCCGAGGAGCTGCTCCATTTCCGCGCCCAGCGCGTCCGGGAGGTCAGCGACGCCCTGGGCTTCGCCAACCCCTATCATTTCTCGCGCGTGTTCAGCCGGCTGCGCGGCTATCCGCCGTCGCAATGGTCGAGGTCGCAGGCGCGCCAGTTGCCGAGTTCGTCGCCTGCCGGCTGACCCCCAAGCGCCGGCGACTTCCGCCCGATGGACGCACATGGAAGCCTGGCGGAAAACCCGCCCGCCGGGACTTCACCCCACTCGCGCCCATCTCGATTGGAATTTCCACCGAACCTGAGCAAGAGTCCTGCGCGCGCAAAAGCGCAGCCCACATGCACTGTCGATCAACCGCCGCTTACCTCTGCCTCGCCGTTCTGTCATTCGCGTCTGCTGCCGATCAGCCCGCCCCGGCGGAATTGACGTGGCTTGACGCAAGAACCCTGCCCCTCGAGGGCAAGGGTTGGGCCGACACGAAAAGCTTCTATGACCGGTTGCCGCGGCAGGCCGAGGGGGTGGTGCGTCAACCCGTGTGGGACCTCAGCCACGACTGCGCCGGGTTGCTCTTTCACTTTGCGAGCGACACGCCGGAGCTGCGCGCGCGATGGACGCTGACCAGCGCCCAGCTGGCGTCGGGCAACATGTCGGCCAGCGGCGTGAGTGGACTGGACCTGTACGTCAGGCTCGATGGGGGCTGGCATTGGCTGGCTGCCGTCCGCCCCGGAGCCTCTCGGGAGGGAAATGAGGGAGTCCTCTTCGAGAAGGTCCCGGCCGAACGCCGGGAGTTCCTCCTCTACCTCCCGCTCTACAACGGAATCGAATCCCTGCAGTTCGGCATTCCGGGCACCCGAAAATTGGAGGCGGTCGCCAGCCCCGGGAAGCCAATCGTGTTCTACGGCACGTCAATCGTGCAGGGCGGCAGCGCCATGCGCCCCGGAATGGCCTACCCCGCCATCATCGGACGGCGCCTGGACCGGGCGGTCGTCAATCTGGGATTCTCGGGCAACGGCCGGGCCGAGCCCGAAATGGCGTCCCTCTTGGCACAGCTCGATCCCGCCGCCTACGTGCTGGACTGCCTGCCTAACCTGGCGTGGGACCAGGTGCAGCGGCTGGAACCGTTCGTGGGAATCCTGAGGCAGAGACACCCGGCGACCCCGATCTTCCTCGTCGAAAACCTCGAGTACCCGGACGGCGCGGTGATCCAAGCGCGAAGGATGGGCTACGATGTGGGCAACCAGGAGCTCCGAGAGATCTTCACGCGGCTAAGTCTCGCCGATCGCAATCTCCACCTCGTCCCGGCGAAGGACCTGATCGGCAGCGATGGCGAGGCCACGGTTGACGGGGTGCACCCCACCGATCTGGGCACCATGCGGATGGCGGACAAGATTGAACCGCTTCTGCGCGGCGCGCTGGGCGGCCCTTGACGGCGCCCTCGCCGGCGACGGCATCTTGGATTCCCAGGCCCCGCGGTGCCCCCCGGAAGTGGGGCCGCCTCCCGGGCCTCGGCGCGAACGCACGACTTGCCTCGGCCCGGCTCTGGAATTCTTCTTGGCCCCGTCCGCCTCGAACTCCATGGCGCTGGAAGCCGCGCCCCCGGCGAATTCACATTCCGGCGGCCAGGGCTGTGCGGCGGACGGGATCGTAGAGGCTGTCGGCGGCAACCGCGCATCCGGTCAGCCCCTTCGTGCTCCGCGCGATGACGCTGCGGCCGGCCTCCGTCTTGTCCAGGGCCACAAGGGCGGCCTGGATCCTCCGCACGAGGAGCGTGTCCAGTCCGTTCCTGACGGCGATGGCGTCGTGGGGAATGGGCTCCGTGCTTGCCAGGATGGACAATTCCTCCGTCCGCGCCCCCGCGGACTTCGCCACCCGGATGGCTCCGTCGTATGTGGCTCCGGCGTCGACACGGCGGTCGAGGACGGCGGCGACCACCCTGTTGTGGTCGCCCGCAAAGATGACCTCCGAGAAGCCGGAATCCGGGCGGATGCCCTTCTCAAGGAGCATGGCGCGGGCATAGACATAGCCCGACGCCGATTTGGGATCGACGAACGCGAACCGCTTGCCCGCAAGCTCGGCCAGGGACCTGAGCCCGCTGTCCCTGCGGGCCACGATGATCCCCCGGTAGGTGCCGGAACCCTCGATCAGCGACTGGGCTATGATCCGGATCTTCCCGCCCTTGGCCGCGTCCACGTAGGCGAATGGGGAGAAGCTTCCGATGTCCACCGCTCCCGACTCCATCTGCGTGCGCAGGTCCCCGTAGTCCCTGGCGACGTAGAGGACCACCCGTTGCCCGATGGCCCCCGAAAGGTAGGCCATGAGGGGTTCGAACTCGGCCCTGGTCTGCGATTGGCCCAGGACGGGGGTGAATCCGAACGTCACGTCCGCCCCGGCGGCCGATCGGCCAGCGATACCCGAGGCGATCAGGGCTAGAGCCAGGGAAATCGCGTGTCGGCGCTTCATCATCGGCCCCGGGGCGCGCGCCCGGGCGCGCGCAGACGGGCTGCGCGCTGAGGGTACCGCCCGGCCCCCGAACCTGTCAATTGCCCGGCGCAAACGCGGGCGGGCCCGATCCCAGGCCGGGGCTGGCGGGTCTTGCGCACCCTCGGCACCGCGATCGGCACTAGCCTCCTCGGGGGGAGACGGTGAAGTCCCTCAGGCTTCGGACGTCGCCGGACGGCGTCCCTTCCAGCATCGCCTCGAGCTGGCACGGCCCACGCCCCGTCGGCATCTCGACGGTCGTATTAAGCTCCACCCTCCCCAGCGCGGGAACCGCGGCTCCGAGCCGTCGCTCGTCGATCGGCTTGCCTTCCCTGAGCAGCCGCAGGCGGACCGTGCCCCTCCAGTCCCGGTAGAGGTCGTTGATGACGACGACGGAAAACTGATGCGGCCTGCCCGCCTCGTACTCCGCGGCCCACGCGTCGATCATCACCCCTACCGGCGCAAAGGCGTCCCGGACATACCTGAGGAACTCGGGCTCCCAGGTGAGCTTGGCGACATCCAGCCAATGGTCGCTGGTCTGGCCGGAGGGGCGCGAGTACCCAAGCGACGTGAAGTGCATCACGGCGGCGGCCTGCCTGTGGCAGCGCCAGAACTCCGTCTCCGCCGCCAGGTAGCGGGCATAGAGGCGGCGGCGCTCGGCGGTTGTCGAATCCGGCCCGAGGAGGTTCCTGTACAGGTCCCTGGTGAGCGTCGTGGGCGACCCGTCCCGGTTGAGCCACAGCCAGCCGTATTCGTTGATGATGACGGGCGAGTCGCCCGGATTGGCGAGCTCGTTGCCCTGGGGGACCGGGGACTCCCCCGCAAGGTCCGACAGCTTGAAGTTGGGGTTGTAGAAATGGTAGGGATGGGACTCGAAGACGTCGCCGGGAAGTCGCGGTGTCCCGTAGCTGTTGTCCCATGGCCGATGCGACAGATCGAGGCCGCGCACCTGCTGCACCGCGGCGGAGGTTTCGGTCGACGAGGTCTCGTTGCTTGCGTCCCAAATGACCACGCTCGGGTGATTCCACCTCTCCCGCATCCATTCGGCGTATTCGGCGGCCAGTTCCCCGCTCTTGAGGCCGCTGGGCCATTTCGACCACTTCGAGCCGCCGTACCAGATCGGAAACTCGTCCTGAAGCAGGAGGCCCTCCTCATCGGCGATCCGATACCAGGCCTCGGGCGGAAACCCGATGCAGTAGCGCAGGCAGTTCCAATGCATCTCCCTCATCCGCCGGTGGAGCTGGCGCACCCAATCGGGGTTCCAGGGCAGGTCCGCGCAGGCGCCGTCCTCGAAGAAGCGGTAAAGCGTGATGTTGCTGCCGCGCATGTAGTACGTCCTGCCGTTGAGGACCGCCTTCCGGGTCGCGGGGTCGAACTGGAACGTCCTCATGCCAAACCGGGTCTCCAATCGGTCCGCATCGCCCTCCACCTCGAGTCGATAGAGAAACGGGTCCTCCGGAGACCACGGATGGCAGCCGGCGATTGGAATCCGCGCGTCCAGCTTCCGCTCCGAGCCGCCCGGGAGGGGAACCGGCTCACCGGTCGTCCTGCCGACGACCCTTCCGGACTTCGCCTCACGCACCGTGTAGCGGAGCGCCGCCTTGGCATCCTTGCCCGCGTTCCGGATCTCCGTCTCGACGAGCACGGCGGCGTTCGCCAGGTCGGGGGCCACCTGAACGTTCACGATGTGGGGCGTTCCCGAGAGCACCAGCTCGACCGAGTCGAAGATCCCGGGGATATAGCGCGTCTTCTCGAAGTCGAATCCGTCGGGAATACCGGAAGGCAGGGCGTCGCGGTCGGCGCCGACCCTGACCAGCAGTTCGTTCTGGCCCGTGGTCAGCGCGTCGCGGACGTCGAATGTGCCCGGCGTAAAGCAAGGCAGGTGGTCGCCGACCATCCTGCCGTTGAGGATCACCCGCGTGCCGAACATGGCCTTGCCGACCTTGAGGGTTGCGACCGCGGGAGCCGGACCGTCGATCCGGAACGAGCGGCGATACCAGAACGCGTCGCGCCTGGGGTCCTTGCGTGTGCCCCCCTTGGCATCCGCGGGCTCCGGCCCCGGCTCGACAAAGGCGGGCTGCGCAAGCGAAACGAGGCCGGGCACCGGCACCGCGTGGCTGAAGTCGGACGGGACCTGGTCCATTGCGCCCTCGGCGACCTGCCAGGAGCCGTCCAGCGGCACCACGCGCCGGCGCAGGTCGGCGGCATCGGCTCCCGTCGCGACGAAGAGCGCGGATCCGGCCACAAGCGCGCCGGCCAGCCTGAAGAGCAGCGGGCCCGCGGGCAAGTGGGTGCGTGTTTCGATCTGCGTAGGCGCTCCTTCCAAGACAGGATCTATATCATGTGTTGCCCCCGCGGTTCAATCACCGCCGCAGCCGCGGATGAGGGAATATGGCAAGCGGGGGAAGAGAACAACTCATCCTGCCGGACCGCTCTTGGCGCAGGCGGATTGACGGTCCCGTTAGGGCCCATGGACAAGGCTCCCGCGACCGCATGAAGCCTCGGGGCCAATCGCCAGGCGCGGCCCGCCCGGGACGTGCAACAAAAAGGTTGCCATTCCCGTTTCTTTCGGGATTATGCAACCCACAGGTTGCATTATGAACACTCACCGCATCGAAAAACGAATAGAGCTCAAGGCGCCAATCTCCCGGGTCTGGCGCGCGCTGACGGACCATCTCGAGTTCGGGCAGTGGTTCCATGTGAGACTGGAGGGCCCCTTCTCCCCGGGGAAGGTGGTCCGCGGCCAGATCACGCACCCAGGGTACGAACACGTCAGGTGGGAGGCGGTCGTGCAGAAGATGGAGGCCGAATCGTTGTTCTCCTTCACCTGGCATCCATACGCGATCGATAGCGGCACGGATTACTCGAAGGAGCCGCCAACACTCGTCGAGTTCCGCCTCGAGAAGACCGCAGGCGGCACACGGCTCATCGTGACGGAATCAGGGTTCGAAAAGATTCCGGCGGGCCGCCGGCTCGAAGCCCTCCGGATGAACGATCGCGGATGGACCGAGCAGTTGAAGAACATCGAACGCCATGTCGCGCAGGCGTAGCGCCGTCACGCCGATGGGGCGCCCGGCCTGCGCGCCAGTCTTTGCGGCGCTGGGCGACGAGACGCGCCTCGGATTGGTTGGGAAGCTCTGCAGCGGAGAGCCGCTCTCGATATCCGAGCTGTCCAGGGGTTCAAGACTCACGCGCCAGGCGATCACCAAGCACCTTCGGATTCTCGAGAATGTCCGCCTCGTGCGCGGCGCGCGCCGGGGCCGAAGGACGCTGTTTCAGTTCACGCCCGAGCCGGTCGAGGATGCCAGGGGCTACCTCGAGGGGGTTTCATATCAGTGGGACAAGGCCCTGGCGCGGCTCAGGTCATTCGTCGAATCCAATGCGCCAGACAAGGCCTCCAAAGCCGAACGGTGCGGCATGGCGCCGGGATAGCCCGCGGAACGGCGCGGCCCGTCGTCGTTGAATCACGAGGATCTCGGCCGCCCTCCAGCCAGGTCGCGGCCAGACGAGCCCAGGCGGCCGTCACGGGTCAGTGGCCGGTCGCGGGGGCGCCGCCGGACGGATTGAGGAAGCCACTGTCGCCCAGCCAATCGGCCATCCTCTGGGGCCAGCCCCGAATCGCCGCGTATTGCGAACGGTCGCCCATGTTGAATGCGTGGCGTCCGTGCACGATGAAGTGGGCCTCGACCGGAACCTTGGCGGCGCGAAACTTGTCGTAGAGGTCCAGCGTCGCCTTGTCGCAGCCATAGTCGTCGTCGGTGGCACACAGGAGGAAAGCCGGGGGAGTGTCCGCTGGTATGACCTCTGGGATCTTTCCGCCGGGATAAACCATCATCTCGAAACTTGGACGCCCGTTCACGCGATCGATCGGGTCCGCGGCGGCGGCATCGCCGTCTCCGTTTTCGTAGGCCACCATGTTCACCACCGCCCCGCCGGCCGAGAACCCGAGGATGCCGATTCGGTTTGGATCGATCCGAAACTCGCCGGCGCGGCTTCGGACCAGCCGAATCGCGCGGTAGGCATCCTGGCGCACGTTTTCCAGCGTGTACGGGGAGTGCGCCTCGTCAGGCAGGCGGTACCTGAGCGCGAACGCCGTGACTCCGATGGTGTTTAGGAACTGGGCTGCCTGCTTGCCCTCGGCGTTGAAGACCAATTCCCGAAATCCTCCGCCTGGGGCGACCACCACCGCGCAGCCGTTGGCCTTTTCTTTCGGTGGGAGGAAGACCGTGACCGAGGGGTTGTTTATGTTGCGCACCCAATAGTCCTTTGCCTCCTCGGGCACATCCTTGAGGTTCTCGAAGCCGGGCGCGCCATTGGGCCAGAGATGAATCACTTCCGGCTGGGCCTCCGCGATCGCCATGAACGGAAACAGGAGGGCGACGAACGATCTCGGTGGGCGGGGGAACCTCATGAAGTCAGGGTTGAAACCCGGTTCTGGAACGGAACCCGAGGATCGTCAACCACGGCCGCGCACGACGCCGTAGCCCGCAATCAGAAGGGCCTCAGGAGCTGAGGGCAGCCACCGCATCGGCATGAGAAGGCGTCGCCCGAATTGGAGCGGTCTTGTTGAAATCGTTGTAGCTTGAAGGCTCAGAGAGATGAGACGCCGCTCGCCTTGATCAAAAATTGGCTCCATGTTTCAATCATCCCCAGCAACCAAGGACGAAGAGGCATAACCTATGAGCCCCAGGAACAACCCGTGCGCCCCGGCAGATGCCGTCACTCGAAGGCAGGCAATCGTCGGCATCGCAATGACGCTCGGCAGCCTGGCCGCGGGTTCACGAGCTCTGGGCGAAACTCAGCCCGCCACGAAGGATACTCCAGAGCCGGCTGAAAACCAGAAACGCACCTCAATTCACCAAGACGTCGACTTCAAGGCGGGCCCCGATCGCATCTACGAGGCGCTCTTGGATTCCAAGCAGTTCGCCGCTTTCACCGGCCGGCCGGCGGAAATCGACCCTAAGGAAGGCGGCGCATTCTCCCTGTTCGGCGGACTGATCGTCGGGCGGAACATCGAGCTGGTCCCGGGCCTACGAGTCGTGCAGGCGTGGCGGCCCACTCATTGGGATTCGGGCACTTACTCCGTCGCCAGGTTTGAACTGAAGCCAAAGGGTTCCGGAACGACGGTCGTATTCGACCACACGGGCTTTCCTGAGGGCGAGTATGACAGCCTCCTGTCCGGATGGAACGGGCACTACTGGGGCCCGCTGGCGAAATACCTGGCCTAGGTCGTCGTGGCCCGGGAACAGGTCCACCGGGCAGGTTCGTCGAAAAATGACGAGCCCGAGCGTTTTGGCGCTCCGTTCGAGTCAGGGATGGTGGGCCCCATCGTCGTCCAGGCGGACCAAAGGTGTTAAGTACTCTTCTGCGAAACGGACGGCCGGCTGGTCTAGCATGAACGAAGGGGCGCCATACTTTGATTGAATGAGGCGCTAATTCCGCCGAGCAGTCGCATAGGTCGGGACAAAGGACGACTGCCCTAGGACTTGGCAATAGATTCTAGGAGAACATGGCCGCATGGCACGAAACCCGCCCGTTGGAGTGTCTTACGGGAGGCAACATTGGTCGTGTTGCATCTGGCGCATGGAACCTGCCCCAATTCGTAGGTTACCCGCTTCAATTCCTGAACGAAATACGCCCCCCATCCCTGCTGACGGAATCCCTCAGCAACTTCCATGCAAATGTCCCCGTAGGGCGGGTTGTAATGAAAGTTAATGCCCCCGGTTGCAACTACCACACCCTCCACCTCAAGCCGCCATTTGGAGCCACCCTGACGCTCTAAGATGCAGGCGCGATCGGCCGAATCCGGGGTCTCACGAATGAGCTGTGCGCCCTTCTTCAATGTCGTGGTAGTAAGTTTGTCTTCGAAGATGATCTTGTCGCTAACGATGCCGCGGCCATACGCATGCAGCATGATAGTCAGAAGACCGTCGTTCGTTTGGACTTCGAACTCCCGGGCACCGCTTGCTGCCAGATAGCACTCAAACAACGCGAACGCCTGCAAGCGATAGTCAGGGACAACGAGGAATTCGTAGACTGTGGGCTTCCCGGACCAAGGTCCCGCAATGGCCGTCGAGCCGTAGCCGACAGAAGTGGAATCAACTTCAAGCCGGTGGCTGGCCGTCCAACCCGGGCGTCGATGAAGTGAATCGTGGACAATTTGTCCCTTTGTTTCACTTCGATATCGTTCGCGCCAACCATCGAGCTCGGATCCGGAGATGGGCTGTGCGGAGAGGTTCACTTTCGCCAATCGAATGATCCTATCGTGCCGAGGTCGCCGTGGAGGCGCAAGTTTCAGGCATGTTACC
>Ga0209415_10021051_pt1 | contig 10080 bp, 13 predicted proteins | sample PeaSoiSIISIP2007_FD_187696 | JGI IMG/M metagenome (GOLD analysis project Ga0209415, IMG submission 187696) | Peat soil microbial communities from Weissenstadt, Germany - SII-SIP-2007 (SPAdes) (version 2) | ecosystem: Environmental > Terrestrial > Soil > Wetlands > Peat | place: Germany...
GGACAGGTTGTTCTGATAACTGGAGCGCTGGGCAGTGTCGGGCGCGCGGCAGTGCATACGGCGAAGAAGATAGGTGCTCAGGTAGTTGCGGGCGTTCGCGGGAGAGGGCTCGATGCCGCCCGTTCCCTTGGTGTCTCTGACGTGCTCGCGATTGATGACGATGAAGCGATCGATAAATTCCATCCAGTGGATGCAATCGTGGACACTGTGGGCGGTGAGGTTGCAGCGAAGCTGATCGCGAAGGTAAAGCAGAACGGTTCCTTTGGCTACGCCTCTGTGTTGCCGGAAGGCACGGCTGCCCAAAATCCGACAGTGAAGATCACGCGCGTGGGGACGCAGCCTGATCCATCCAAGGTGCGCGAGTTTGCCGATGATGTGCGTGATGGCAAGTTCGTTCTGCCTATTGGTCGCCGGATGCCGTTGCGTGATGCGGCCGAAGCACATGTGCTAGGGGAGAAAGGCGGCATTGGGAAGATCCTCCTGCTGGCGACGGATTTACAACACTGATTTCTTCGCGGCGCCATTAGTGTGGACGCATTAGGCGCTACTCGCAGATAGTCCTGGTCCGAAGGGGCGCGTTCTCGGAGCTCACGCTGACTCCCGCGAGACGCCGTCCCTTTCTTTCAGCGATCGTTTCCGGCCAATGCCGACATTCAGGGGACTAGCGGTGGCGGGCCGCTGGCTTCCTATAAAGCGCGATGAAGTTGATGGGCGTGTCAGCCCAGCCCGCACCATTTCCGTAAATCCTACAGATCAACTCTGAGGGCGTTCACGTTTCAGGCAGGCGCCAGCTAAACCAGCTCCGGCTCAACGTCGAAGAAGGTCCTGCCCACCGTGAGAAACTGAGAGTCTCCGAGCGAGCATGAAAACGACCAGCGCTGACAAGACTTACATTGACTATTGGCAAGATTACGGGACCGGCAGGAAAAGCCACTTCGGGATTCGCGTGTGGGCAGACCGCTGCGCGGCGATCACCAACGTTGGAGCAGAAAATCCAAGCGTATTGGGCGTTCCGCGTAAGATACCAATTGATGTTTCCAGCACAGTAGGTCAGCACAGCTTGAACAACATGATCAGCGAACACATGCAGCGTCATCCTGATTCTGATCTGGTCGCAGTGCTCACCGGCAAGAAACCCTTCAACGAAACATTGGCGTAGGAGCCGGGGTGATCTCGCTGCGAACTGATCTTCTCCGGACAGCTGTTTTGAAAACGATTCAGAAGCACACCGTCGCCGTCGTGGTTTTTATCACCGCGGTGTTCGCCGCGCTTTTGCCATTTCCGAGGGCGTTCATCGAACGGTTTTACTCGATGTTTCTCTACGCCCACCTTCAGCGGCTCATCACGCGCGCTTCGAATCTCGTGCCTTTTTCGCTCTTTGATGTGCTCGTCATCGGGATAGTTGCGGCATGGTTGCTGGCGCTGATCGTTGACATCCGCCGAGCGCGCGGTCACCGGATACGCGTTCTAGCCCCAGTTTTAGTGCGTTCAATTGTCTGGGCTTCGGTCCTTTACATTGCGTTCGTCTTCTTGTGGGGATACAACTACCGGCGCGTGAAACTTACCGACAAGCTGCAATTCGATTCGCGAGCGATTTCACAGGAAGGGGCTCTTTCGCTCTCCGCCACGGCCATCGATCGGCTCAACGCGACTCATGATCAGGCTCATGCGACTGAGCGGATGGCGTTCGGCTCCATAGAGCCTTCTCTGGTGAATGGCTTCGATCGGGCGCAACACGAACTCGGTAGCGTTACGATCGCGGCCCCCGGAAGACCAAAACGGACATTGCTGAATCCGCTTTTCCGCCTAGCGGGAGTTAAGGGGATGACCGATCCTTATTTTCTGGAAACGCTGGTCGAAGACAGCTTGCTGCCTGCCGAGCGCCCGTTCCTTGTCGCTCACGAATGGGGCCACCTTGCAGGATTTGCGGATGAATCCGAGGCGAATTTCGTGGGATGGCTGACGTGCATCCATGGATCGACTGCTGACCAGTACAGTGGGTGGCTCTTCGTATACGAAGAGTTGATACCTGTAGTCCGCGACCGCGATCGTTCTGAGCTGGTTCGGCGGCTAGCTTCTGGGCCGAGAGAAGACTTGCGTGCGATCTTCGAACGTGAGCGGCGGCAGTTGAATCCGCGCGCATTTCGCGCCTCGTCAGTAGTGTACGACAGATACCTCAAAGCCAATCGCATCCAATCCGGGGTTGCGAACTACGGAGAAGTGGCGGCCTTGCTGTTAGGAGTCCGGTTTGGCCCGGACTGGACACCTAAGCTAGCGGGAAATCAATAGTAGTCGGCGCAGCTCATGAAGTACCCGCACTGCTCGCAGAACAGCTTGCACTTGCGCTCGGTCAACCGCAGGCTGCACACCGGGCAGTACAGCATCGGTTCGTGGTCGCTGGAGTGAACGTCGGTTTTGGGAGAGAAGGAGGGACGGTGGAGTGTCCGAGAATTGCGCAGAAACGCGCCCAAGTTTGCCGGTTGGCACCCGACTGTAAGGCGTACCGCCCACTTCTCATGGGCAGTGGCACAGCTCCCGGCGACGCGCTGCAAAAACTTGGTCGCAACCGAGGCGACTTGTTGTATACTTTTCACTGCTGGGAAGGGAAAATGGAAATCCCGGCTAGAACCCAACATGACCACTCGGGGCTTTCGGCTCACGCTGGCAGTCGCAGCAGCTGCTATCTTCAGTCCAGCCCAATGGCTTCATCAACTCGATCCCGCCACCCCACGTACCCGTGACGGCAAACCCAACCTCACCGCCCCAGCGCCCCGAGTAAAAGGCAAGCCCGACCTCTCCGGCGTCTGGCAAACCGACAGTTCCCCGCGGAAAGAGCTCGAGCCCTACCTGCTAGGCGAAAATGGCTTGGGCGAAAACGACATCACCAAGTACGTCGTAAATTTCTTCGCCGACTACAAATTTGGTGAAGAGCCGTTCCAGCCCGGTGCCGGCGATCCGTTCCGAAAGGCGCTCCAGAGCAACGCGCGCCCCTCCACGCTGTGTCCCCCGCCCAGCCTGCCTAATTGGGATTATCCGCCGGTTCCGTTCAAGCTGATTCAGACACCCAGGTTGCTCCTGTGGCTGCGGGAGGAGTTCGGCACCTTCCGCCAGATCTACCTCGACGGCCGTAAGCTTCCGCTCGATCCGGAGAGCACTTGGCAAGGCTACTCGGTCGGCCATTTGGAGGGCGATACGCTGGTGGTCGAAACGACGGGGTTCAACGCGCTAAGCGCCCTTGACGGCATGGGCCATCCTCACAGCGAAGCCATGCGCCTGACCGAGCGCTTCCGCCGCGTCGATTTCGGTCATATGGAGCTAAAGATCACGGTTGACGACCCAAAAACTTACACCAAGCCGGTGACTGTCACCGTGAGTCAGCATTTGCTGCCCGATACGGACCTGCTCGAGTCCTTCTGCGAGCCGGGGGAAAAGGACAGGCAGCACATCGGCCAGTAGGTCTGAGCCGGTGGACGAGTTTTATGGGCCGCAACTAGTGCGGCCTACGGGTGCTTTTCGCCAGGGCGCAATCCCACTGTATGCGTCGAGAAGCGCAGAACATGGGTTCGCCTCCATGAAAAAGGTGGTTAATCCGCACTTAAAGGTTCATTTCCGCTTTTTGGGCTTAAAAGCCGCGGCTAACGCAGCCGCGCAGCCCACTGGAACCAGCGCCTTTACCTGCTGGGCGTTGAGTCCCAGATTGCGTGCGACCACCGATGCGATTTCTGCTCCAACCTGGACCGAAGGTCCCTCGCGGCCGAGTGAGATGCCGCTGGCCAGCGACGCCGAGCAGCAGAAAAATTTACCCACCACGGTGCGGGCTGTGATGCGGCCGTCGTTCACGAACAAGGCGAACTTGGTTTGCGGGATGCCGCTGCCTCGCGCGAATGGAAAGTAGCGCCACAGCAGATACCCGGTTGATAGCGAACCGAGCACCGGGACCAGAATCCGGCGCCACCCCGATCCCCCCGCCGGATACATGCGTGCGGCCAGCCGCCCGGTGAGCAGAATAAACGCCACCACTACCAGGCCGACCAGCGCTCCGATCACCAGGCTGAGAACCAGCAGGAGTTGATCGCTGCCGCGAAGCTCCTCCAGTGTTGCTCTGACCTTGTCCACCCATCGACGCATCCTCACTTGAGTGTAGCCAGGGGCGAATACCTGCGAAACGATCCAATAGGCGAGACGATCTCGTGGCGTCCACCCCTCGTTGGGCGGATCTGACGAGCATGGAGCTTGAGATATCCGATCTGCGGCGGATATGCGGCGGAAAGCTGCAAGGGCAATACGATTGGGCGGTCAGCCCGAAGAACCGACCGATTGAATGAGCGGCTTCAGTTTCCCCGGCAAGCTAAAAGCAGAGCTATGCCGATAGGCCGCATAAAGCATGCTCGTCGGGACGGACCAGAAAGAACCCCGACGAAGTGTGTCCTAAGTCGGGGTCCTCATTCGCGTACATTTGTAAGGCAGGTGCAATTGAAACCAGTGCAAATGACGATGCGCAGCAGCGGCGTGTTCATTGGGCTAGAATGGATTCAATCCTTACCTTTACTGCACCCCGCAGCGAAGTGACACACCCCGGCCTATAAGACATCGGCTCGGGGTGTTTCCTAGCATGGCACCGGCTTTGTGAACGAGGTTGTTTCGAGAGAATAGCGCTGGGAAGCTGGGATTTGTAAGCAGTTCGGAACTGGCCCTTTCGCGGGCGGGCCGGGTGACGAGTGACGACAACAGTCAAGGACCACTAACGGGAAGATCCTCGCGACAGCGATCTTGTCAGGATGCCCAGGAAGCAAACACCCGTCAGCAGGAGAGTGGAGGGTTCGGGCACGCTACTCACGCTTGCGATCACATCCGTCCCGGAAAGGCCGGTGGCCTGCCCATCGTCGATCACGGAGGTTACGAGGACTTCTCCTGTTCCAATGGAACCTCCGGCGGGAGTTCCCGCAGAACACGTGATTCCAGAAAGGTAAGGAGGGGCCCCTTGAGTACACCAATAATCGAGACCAGTGAACAACGTCGGAGCCTGAAAGATTGCATCGCCCGAGCCACTGAAGTCGAAGAGCATCTGGGTCGTACTCGCCGATAAGTCCGAACCGGAAAGACCGAATTGCGAATTCGATCCGCTCAATGGCCCCAACAGATCAAAGGTTGTGCTGCCGTCATTCAACAACAGGTTCCAATTGAGAATGTTGCTGGCGCCGAGAACGCCGATTGTTCCATCGGTTTCAATGAAGCCGGTCACGCTGCCAATGCCGACCGTCTGATCAACATCATAAGTTATATCGGCGGCGCTGCAAAGAACAGCGCTCAACAGTAACGCGATTGCAAACTTAGGCACGGCCTTGCCTCCCGTCGTTTGGACTGCCGAATCGAGTCTCTTTCGGGGATTTCCATTTTGGTTTCCCGGCTTCGAACAGTATACAGCAATCGCCTCGATTGCGACCAAGCTTTTGAGGAGGCGTCGCCGGAAATGGTACCAGGACGCCTATAAGAAGTGCGCAGTAGGAGCGCGATGCCGCAGTCTCGCCGCATGGACGGATCGAACCCCTTTTCGGGCGCGAACCCATTGCGGCTATTAGCCGAGTGCGCTAAGCATGGATTCTAAATTGGAATCCATGCCGGGTGATTTACAACAGATTGATCCAACTTACTTCGAATGCCCTCCCCGCGTACACTCGATCCATTGGGCGCGCGTCTGTCGCAGAAGGACGCCTCATAACGGCTCCCTATGCGGTAAATGCAATCAGCGAGGTGCTACGATTAAGCCGAATGGACGGTATTGGACTGCCAATCCTTGCTTTTCTGGTGGGCTCGCTCCTCTCCTTCGCGAACCGAGCGCCGTCCTCGCCACTCTGTCCGATCATGAACTTCAAGCCGCCTACGATGACGTGCTCGAACAGTTCGCCCTGGAGCTTCTGATCGGCGCTGGATGGAAGATTCCCTCAACCACAGGGCCGTCGAGTACAAAAATCATCGCCATTTTGAAGCCGAAACAGAGTTCATCGTCAAATAACGATGAATGATGCGCTATTCTTCAATCGCCCCTGGGCAGCGCTTCATCTCTGCCGCGATCCTCACGTCGCTCAGCCGTCCTGGGATGGCGCGGTGAGAGTCGCTTGATCTTCACTACCATCACGATGTAGGACAGCCGGTCTCGGGTCCAGCCGCCGAGCCACGTCACGATCCAATCGTCGAAGCGTGAGCCAATCGTGACGGGCGTGCGAAGGCGAAGGAACTTGGTTTCTGGCTGCATGACGTTGACCGTTGCGGTCAAGGGGTCCGGTTATGGACCGTACACGGTCAGCGGGTACGTGGATTCGCAAAACCCCCTCGGCGCCTACTTGCGCCTCAACTACACCTGTGAGCTGAAGACCGCTTCCGACGGCCATTGGGATTTGATAGACCTCAAGCTGGTCCAGCAGGGCGCGGACCCGCCGCAGAAGGCTTTTGGGTTCGACTTGCAGTGACGTGACGGACCGTCGCGTCACTTGTAGGGCGATACGGGGGGCAAACCGTGCGGAAGCAAGAATGTTTCGGTGGCGGCGGCCCCCAAAAAGCGCCCGTCCCGCGCCACGGGCGCGCCCAGGCGCGCCGGAAGGGGAGGGGTGGCCGTGTTTCCCCTGCCGGGGGCGCTCGTTAGCCCCTTTGGCTGCGGGGGGAGCCGGGCCCAGGACGTTGGCAACCGCCTCCAGCCGCCAGAGCGCACCCCGGCGCGTTCGGAGGGACGGTGGTTGAGGGACGCGGCGATCCCGCGAAGGGTCGTTCCCTCGTTGCGCAACTGCTGAATCGCCGCCAGGACCCCTGCTCCGCCGGATCCGGCTCCAGGTGCTGCCCGTCGCGCACTGGCTTGCACGGGAAGTCCAGATCGCTTCCGATATTGGAGAGCTTTCTATCGGGAGCGCTCACGCGCGAACGGCTGGTCAGCTCAAGATCGGTCTGCGTGAGCGCTTTCGATAGAAAGTATTGAACTGAGCCGCCCCTGGGATTTGGCAGGGCAATTGCTTTTATGGGTATTGAATCGACTTTTTAATGTTAAGGTGTCTTGACACCGGCGCGCCAGAGTGCATGGTAGAAGGCTTGAAGACGGGTAGCATGCCAATTGCCCTGCCAAATAGTAGCACCTTCTTAGCGCCTGCGGCTTAGTTCAATACGGAATAACAGGGACCTTCTGCGGTGGCAATGTGCGCGCTGGTCCCGCGCGCAGCCGGAACACAATTCGGCCACAATGCGCGATGGACTTCGTGAAGTGGCCCACGGCGGCGCCCATCATTGCGCCGATGAACAACGCCGGGCCGAAGATGCCTCCCGCGTTGCCGGAAGCGTAGCAGACGGCGGTCGCCAGGATCTTGAGGACGGCGAAGAGGACCACCAGTCTCAGGACAACGTCGCCGTTCAATACTTTGTCCACGTGGTTGTAGCCGACGCCCATCACCTCCGGCACGAAGTACCCCATCACGCCGACGGTCAGCCCGCCGACCACCGGCTGAAACCAGACCGTGGACTTCGGCCACGTCGCGAACCAGGCGCGCAAGCGCAGCAGTAGCTTGACGAACGCCACCGATCCCAGGCCGCCCACGATACCCAGCACCGCATACACCCCGAACTCCGCGGGATGCGCTAACTGGTATCCGGGGACGTGAAACAAAGGATCGTCGCCCAGCACCAGATGCAGCACCATCCACGACGTTGCCGAGCTCAATACCACCGAGCCCAGCACAGAGGCGTGCAGATCGCCCATGATCTCTTCGAGCGAGAACAAGACCGCCGCGATGGGAGTATTAAACCTGGATTTCCATTTTCGCGACTTACTTGATAACTTCCTCACATCGTTGGACGCCTTTATTCATGCGGGTTCCAATGTGATGAAGACGCTCTGGAGGTCAGCACCCAATGGGTGAGAAACAAAATGAGCCGTTTCAGCTCTCTTTCAACGCTTCGCTGAAGGTAGATTTCCAAGGATCGCGGGTCACCTCGGACGGTGGTCTCATTCTGGTGCGCGAACTGGATGAGCGGCTGGGCTTCGGCGATCTCATCGCCGAGCACCTGAGCGATGCGCGGCGCGGCAAGAACACTCAACTTCCACTGGCCGATCTATTCCGTCAGTCCGTCTACAGCCGCATGGTGGGCTATGAGGATGTCAATGACGCCGAGCGGCTTTCGCAAGATCCGACGTTCCGGCTGATTGGCTCGGAGAAGGTCTGGGATCGCGGCGTGGCGTTGACCTCGCGCTTGCAAACGTTCGAAACCGAGATGCTGGCCGAGGGAGAGAATTTCGCTGGGCTGGCACGCATCAATCGCGAACTCATCGGCAAGGTAGAAGTCCTAGGTTCGGCGCAACGGGTTGTGTTGGACATGGATTCGACCGAGATTCCGGTTTACGGCGAGCAGGAGAACAGCGCCTACAACGGCCACTTCGAATCGACTTGCTATCACCCGCTGTTGTTGTTCAATCGCGATGGCGACTGTCTGGGGGCCAAGCTGCGGCCCGGCAACGTTCACAGTGCCGAGGACTGGGAAGAACTGCTGCTGCCGGAAATCGAGCGGCAGCAGAAGCTGGGAAAGGAGGTAGTGTTTCGCGCCGATGCCGCCTTCGCCAAGCCGGAGATCTACGAGGCGCTGGAGGAGCGGGGTGTGAGGTATGCCATCCGCATCCCTTCCAACGAGAACCTGGAACGGGATATCGCGGAGTTGTTGACGCGACCCGTGGCAAGGCCAAGCCACAAGCCGGTGGTCTGGTACAAAGATTTCCTGTATCAGGCGGCAAGTTGGAAGACGGCGCGGAGAGTGGTGGCCAAGGTGGAGTTTCATTTTGGGGAACTGTTCCCTCGCGTGGGATTCATCGTCACCAACTTGGAGACGGACAGCCGGGCAGTCGTGCGGTTCTACAACAAGCGAGGGACGGCAGAGCAGTGGATCAGGGAGGGCAAGCAGGCGGTGAAGATGACGCGCCTGAGTTGCCATCGGTTCCGCTCCAATGAAGTGCGGCTGTGGCTGAGCGTAGTGGCCTACAACCTGGGGAACCTGTGGCGGCGGCTGGCGCTTCCGAAGAAGATCGAGGGCTGGTCGCTGACCAGCTTGCAGCAGCGGCTGGTGAAGACGGGCGGGCGGTTGGTGAAACATGCCCGGTACTACTGGCTTCTGTTGGCCGAGGGCCATCTGACGCGGCGGGTGTTCGCGGCGATTCTGCGGCGGATCTGGGCTCTGCCATTGCCGGTGGGGTAAGAGCTGGCGGCTTGCCGGAACGAAAGAGTGGCGAGGAAGAGAAGGTCGGAAGGACTCTGTTCCACACGAATCATTGTAAACAACAGCAGAATGCCGGGTTCCGATTGAATCGCGCCGAACCTAGCCTTAGCCTAGCTTCCCACACCCTCTTTTCACGAGGGCGTCCGCGTTATTGGAGGGAAGGGCTGTTCTCAACAGGAATCGCCGGCGCGCCAAGGGCGGCAGTTCGGCCTCAGACCTGCACTACAATAGTTCCCGCATGGTCGCAGGCGACGCCCGAAATCAGCGAGGGCATGAAGCGGATCATAGTCGGAACCAAAAAGCGCTGGGCACGGAAGCGAGCCGAGGAAGCGAACGCGAAGCGGTAATCAAGATAGGCCAGAGTCTTGGAACACCACGCTGCGAGGAATGCCGCGAACTCGGCGACGCAGCGGGCCGGATTCATGCTCGCAAAGTTCGTCTGCGTTCGATATCGCACGATGCGGACCTGGTCGAAATCGATTCTGCGCCCGGTATGGGGTTGACTCTGTCCGCCACCACCGCTATTTGTCGCTTACCGACTCCCGATTCAGGCCGTATGTTGCGCCGTGAACGGTGCGATGCGAGAGATACATCCATCGGCCGTCCCGTTTGGCGTAAACCTTCTCGTTCCAGACGGCAAACCATGCTCTGCCTTCACCTGAACTTGGAATATTGCCGATATAGCGTCCATAGGTGATGGCAACATCTCCGTGCATTTCGACCTTCACGGAGTCGAAATCGTGTGCGGCATACGAGCGACTGGCCACGCGCTTCATGAAGCTGTTCTTATCGTCCACCAACACCGGTTTGCCGCCCCGAGTCCAGTTGTCGCCGTGA
>Ga0209415_10021054_pt1 | contig 10079 bp, 6 predicted proteins | sample PeaSoiSIISIP2007_FD_187696 | JGI IMG/M metagenome (GOLD analysis project Ga0209415, IMG submission 187696) | Peat soil microbial communities from Weissenstadt, Germany - SII-SIP-2007 (SPAdes) (version 2) | ecosystem: Environmental > Terrestrial > Soil > Wetlands > Peat | place: Germany...
GTCCGCGTCGCTTCGATGCCGTCCCCGTCGGACATCTTGACGTCCATCACCACGACGTCAGGGTTGGTCTCACGCGCCAGCGTGAGGGCCTCCCGGCCGCTGGCCGCCTCTCCCACGATCTCGATCTCGCGCGAGTCCTCTAGCAGCGCACGCAACCCCATCCTGGTCAGTACCTGGTCATCGGTAAGCAGCACGCGGATCGCCACCGAACCCCCCCTTGTTCAGATAACGCACATAACGCACATAACGCACATCTACACCATCGCAGGACGCACGCGCGGGGGAGAGAATCTTACGCTCACTCACCTTCTCCGCTGGGGTGAGCGGGTCTCCTGCCGCGATTGGCCCTCCCATTCGATGGGGGAACCAGACTTACGGACGATATCGAAAGAACTACGCTCCCAGTTATACCACGAAGATCGGTCCCTCAAACAAGTGAGATATCGGCCACGATGTATCAAACGGATAATTTTCCACATCCAGCAGAGCCAGATCTGGTTCCATACGCACAGTCTTGCCCGGCCTGCAGCCTGGGATGGCCTGAAATTCGAACAATTGTTCCCCCGTCAGTCGATGCACCTTCCCCTCGAAAGACATCAGAAACCATCCGGCCGAATGCGGGGATCGGAAGGGAGCGCCGCCAATTGTGGGTGACGTACAGCGCCCAAGGAACTTCATCAACACGTGGTCAGGTGAGGACAATGTCGGGAGTGCGTGTGCTCGTCGTCGACGATACGACCCTGATTCGTCAGGGGATCAGGAGCCTGCTGGAGAAGCGCCACGGGCTCGAAGTGGTCGGCGAAGCCTCGAACGCCCAGGAGGCGACGGAACTCGCGGGGACGCTCGCGCCCGACGTGATCCTGCTCGATCAGGACATGCCCGGGCTCGACACGATTGAGGCGATCAAGTTGATCAAGGCGCGTCACCCGAAGGCCGAGATTATCGTTCTGGCGGAGGATGCCGACGACGAGAAGCCATTTCGTACGCTGGAAGCGGGCGCGATCGGGTACGTGCTGAAGGACATCAACCCCGACAACTTGGCGCGCGCCATCGACGGCGTGTGCAACGGTCGCACGCTGATTCACCCGCAGATAACCAGGCAACTCGTCGAGCGGTTCCGCGCACTCGCGCGGGAGAAGAACGGCACCAACGGGTCGCACCTCGGCGGGCTGACCACGCGGGAGTTCGAGATTTTGCTCGAAGTGGCGAAAGGCTCCACCGATCGCGAGATCGCGCAACGAATCTTCGTCAGTACGACGACCGTGAAGAGCCACATCCGGTCGATCTTCCGCAAGATCGGTGCCCGCAACCGGACCCAGGCGGTCGTCTACGTGCTCAAGCACCGGTTGATCAACTAGCACGGACGTGGCAGACTCCGGGGATGGCCCGGGGGCTGGTGGCGGAGAGGGGGCGGTGATGGCGAGACGAGACACGATTCACCAAACGGCGTGCGACGGTCGGCGATCGGTCGGCTGGCTGGTGGGGGGTACGGTCTCGTTCCAGTCTGCGATTTGGCGTGTGCAGGGACTGGTCTTCGGCATTACGTCCTCCGGCGCGCCGGAGTTGCGGTGGGTTCTGGATGAGCAGACACTTGCGCGCACAGACTTTGACAACAGTGGAGGCGGAAGCGATGCGTAGCGCACCCTGGCGATCGATCCTTTCAGGTATAGCCCTGTTGACCATGCTCTGCGTTGCGGGTGGCCCCGCGGCACCGCCGTCCATTGCTGCCGGGCCGCCGTCGCAGGGCCCCACGCCGGCCCCGGATCATCCGACGCTTGCCCCGGGGCAGCCGGATCCGTCGTCGCCGCTTCCGCCGGGTCAGTCGCCGCCGTCCCAGCCGGATCAGTCGGCGCCCCAGCCGGGCCAACCGGGCGCCCCCACTGCGCCGACTCCGCCCGTGTCGATGGAGTATAAGGTCGTCAACGGAGACGTCCTGAATATCTCCGTCCTCGGGGAACCCGAGGTGAGCGGCTCCTTCGCGGTGGCACCGGATGGCTCGATCACGCTTCAGCTCGTCGGGCAGATGCAGGCCGCGGGCTTCACCTTGGCAGAGTTGACGAAACGGCTGACCGAAGCGCTCAAGAAGTTTATCCGCGAGCCCCAGGTGGCGATTGCGCTTGGCCAAACCGGCACCCGCCCGCTCGTGTACTTACTCGGACAGGTGAACCATCCCGGCGCCTTCCCCATGCAGCCGGAGTGGACGGTGGCCGCCCTGATCGCGTCGGCGGGTGGCACCACGGGCGCGGCAGCGCTGTCGCGGGCGTTCCTCATGCGAGCGTCACAGACGCTCCCGGTCGACCTTGAGCAGCTGTTGGTCGATGGGAACACCAGCGCCAACCTCCCGCTCCAGGCCGGCGACGTCATCGTCGTCCCGGAGACGAAGGCCCGGGTCCTCCTGATGGGTGGCGTGGCGAAGCCGGGTCCGTATCTGATTCAGCCGGGGGACCACCTCGTGGACGTTCTGTCGGCCGCGGGCGGCACCACGCAGGGGGCACAGCTCAAAGATATCGGGGTGATTCGCCAAGCGCCGGCAACTGCTGCGGTGGCCGCGCCTGCCGGGGCCGCGTCTGCTGGCGCCACAGCGACGACCGCCGGACCCGCCCAGGTCGCCGGACCGACCGGGGCCACCGGGACCAAGCCGGTTGTGACGCAAATCGACCTCTCGGACTTCTATAAGAACGGGAACGCCAAACAGAACGTGGCGATGCAGGACGGAGACGTCATCTACGTGCCACCGAACTCCGGCGGAGTGAACTGGCAGGCGGTGTTGGGGACAGTGCTGAGCGTCTCGTCGCTGTTCAACATGTGGTGGAACCCGCTTCATTATTGATTCGACCGCGAAGGCACGCGCGGCAGCGCAGATTGCTTAACGGAGGTTAGCCGTTATGGAGTTCTGGAAGATGTACCGCGTGATCCGGCAACGGCGCAAGTTGATCGCGGCGGTGGCCCTCGCGGCGCTCGTCGCGGCGCTGATCGCCGGCCATTCCAAGGTCGGAGACTACTCCGCATCCGCGACGCTGCAGATTCCGACCGACCAGCAGTTCTACTTCGTCTCGAGCGTGGGCTCGACGGGGGCGGGCGCGCCATCGATCGATGCGCTGGGAAATCTCGCGGTCGACCTGATCCGGAGCCGGGATGTTGCCGAGCGGGTCATCCAGGGCCTGCACCTCGATCTTCGACCGGCCGAACTCCAGGATCGGATCTCGATCGAACGGACCGCTGCCGCAAACCAGCTTCAGGTGACGGCTAAGGGCGCCAGCGCGTATGCCGCGGTGGTCCTGGCGAACGGTGTCGCGGACACCGCCGCGGCGTACGACCAGGAGGTGCAGCGTCGCGAGGCGACGCTCGGCCGGGAGTTCATCGAGAAGCAGGCCAGCGACACCGAGGCCCAGCTGCGCGACGCTGAAGATGCGTTGCTGACGTTCCAGCAGAAGAACGGCGTGATGTTGGCGATCGGGGCAGGGGGTCCTGGCGCGCAAGTCGGCAGTCTTCAGGCCCAGGCGCAGCAGGCGGACTTCGACCTGCAGGAGGCCAGGTCGCGGTTTTCGTCGATCACCACGCTGATGCGCGGGCAGCAACCGACGCGCACCGACCAGTACATCTTTCAGAACCCGGTGGCCCAGCAGCTTCAGGGGCAGCTCGTGCAGTTGCAGGTGCAGTTGACCTCCCAGCTCGCGGTGCACACCGAGAGCTACCCGGCTGTCCAGTCGCTGGAGACCATGATCAAGACGATCCAGGACCGGCTCAATACCGAGGTCAGCAAGATCGTCTCCACGGAGCAGGTCGTCCATAACCCCGTGTACGACGCGCTCGCCCAGCAGCGCATCATCGCAGCGACGAGCATTTTGGCGCTCGAGGCGAAACGCCAGGCGATGGCTCAGGCGCTCGCTGCGTCGACGCAGATCCTGCCCGCCGCGGCGCAGACCCAGATGGACCTGGCGCGCCTCGGCCGATCGACCGATATTCTCCGGCAGGAACTGACCGATCTCCAGGGCCGCCTCGCGCAGGCGCGCCTGCGCGAGCAGGAAGTCCAGAGTCTGGGCAGCTTGACCGTCCTCGACCACGCCCGTTCGGCCGTACAGTCGCCGTTTGCCGGCCTCAAGTTCAAGCTGACCCTGGGCCTGATTCTCGGTCTGCTCGGCGGGCTGGGGCTGGCGTTCTTCCTGGAGTACCTCGACAACTCGCTGAAGACCCCCGAGGCTGCGGAACGCCTCCTCGGCGTCCCGGCGCTGGTGGCGATCCCGCGCCACAACCCGCCGTTTGACGAGGCGTACCGGATGTTGCGGATCAATCTGACCGCTCACGATCGAAACGGCGGCGGCGCGGACGTGGTCATGCTCACGGCGCCGAGACCTCGGTCCGGCACCTCCACCGTCGTCGCCAATTTGGCGCGGGCATTCGCCCAGGCGGGCCGGCGCGCGGTCGTCGTGGACGCGGCGTTTGCGCAGCCCGCCCAGCACGGGCTCTTTGACGTGCCGAACGAGCGAGGCCTCGCGCAAGTCCTGGCCGGAGAGACGTCGATCGAAGAGGTGCTCGTGTCGGCGGGGCACGACCTGTGGGTCGTGCCGGCCGGACCCGAAACGTCCGGGCAACCCGGCATGCTGCTCGGCTCCCCGGCGATGGGAGACATTCTGTCCACGCTGCGGCGGCGGGCAGACATCGTGCTGATCGATACCTCGCCCGCTGGCGCGTTCGCCGACGCCTACGATCTCGCGCCCAACACCTCTGGCGTGCTGATTGTCCTCGACGCCAGTCAGGCGCCCCGGGGCGTCGAGGAGCAGATCAAGTTGCAGTTTGACCGGTTGCGCGTCAACGTGCTCGGGACCGTGGTCACGAAGCTGGCGCCAAACCTCGTCGACAGCTACTACTATCAAGAGCGATTCTACCGGCAGCTCCCCAGCCGTCGCCTGCCGGTGGTGCGGTCCTCCGCGGCGGTGGTCGCGCTCGTCGTGGTCGCCGGGCTCGCCGCCGGGGTGACCGCCGGCGTCCGCAGCGACGAACGCGGGGGTTCCGTGGCGCCGGGATTCCGGGGCACCGTCGCAGCTGCCGTGCACGCGCTTGAGCAACAAGCTGGCCTAAAGTGATGAGCGGAGGTAATGAACCGTGAACGTCGTAACGGCAAGTTTGCATGAGTCGCTGCTTCAGGAAAAGATTCGCGCCCGGACGGCACGGGTCGGGGTCATTGGCCTCGGGTACGTCGGGCTGGCCCTCGCCGCAGAGACGGCGCGGACCGGGTTCCCCGTGGTCGGGGTCGAGATCGACGCCGCGAGGGCCGCGATGATCAACGGCGGACGATCGTACATCACCGACGTGTCGGACGACGATGTGCGCTCGCTCGTCGAATCGGGAAAGCTGGTCGCGACGACCGGGTACGCGGCGCTCGAGGGCACGGACGTGTTGATCATTTGCGTGCCGACCCCGCTGACGAAGAGCAAGGAGCCAGATCTTTCCTACGTGACCGCCGCGACCCTGCAGTGTCTCCCGGCGCTCCGGCCGGGGATGCTGGTGGTGCTCGAGAGCACGACGTACCCCGGCACGACCGTTGAAGTCATCAAGCCAATGATCGAGTCGCGCGGGCTGCAGGTCGGCGAGGATATCGCGCTCGCGTTCTCGCCCGAACGGATCGACCCGGGGAATCAGCGGTACACGTTCCGCAGCATTCCGAAGATCGTCGGGGGGGTGACCCCGTCCTGCAGCCGTATGGCGGAGGCGTTCTACGAGCAGATTTCCGACCGCGTCGTGCCCGTATCGTCCCCGACCGTCGCCGAGATGGTCAAGGTGTACGAGAACGTCTTCCGCAACGTGAACATCGCGCTCGTGAACGAGTTGACTCTCTTGTGCGACCGGATGGGTCTCGACGTGTGGGAGATCATCGAGGCGGCCGCGACCAAGCCGTACGGGTTCATGCCGTTCTATCCCGGGCCGGGGATTGGCGGGCACTGCATCCCGGTGGATCCGTACTACCTGTCGGCCAAGGCGCGTGAGTACGACTTCCACGTCCGCTTCATCGAGCTGGCGGCGACGGTGAACGACAGCATGCCGTACCACGTCATCTCACGGGCGACGACCGCCCTGGAGCAGTCGGGGAAGCGCCTCCGTGGCGCCAAGGTCCTGCTCCTCGGCGTGGCCTACAAGCGGGACATCGCCGACGTGAGGATGTCGCCCGCCCTCAAGGTGCTGGAGCTGCTCGAGAAGCGCGGTGCGTCCGTGATCTACCACGACCCGCATGTGCCCCAGATCACCGTGCCGAACCCTGGGACGCTGTCCTCGGTCCCGCTGACCGACGAGGTGTTGTCGGGCGTCGACTGTGTCATCCTGACGACGGACCACAGCGGCGTCGACTACGAGCGCGTGCTGCAGTTCGCCCCGCTCATCATCGACACGCGGAGCCGGCTGCGCGACGCGCGGGCGCCGCACGTGGTGCCGCTGTGACGAGAGAGCGCAGGGTCGTCGACCGGCCGCAGGAGCTCGCCGGGACCTAGCGCGTGCGCACCCATGAGTGACCGCATCGCGGTTGACCGCACGCCGCTCGTGATCGCCGTGGTCTTTGGCGGCGTGGTCGCGATCTCGATGGCCTTGCTGCAGGGGCCCGCGGTCGCGTTGCCCATCGTCGCCGCCGCCGGGGCGATGCTCGCGCTGTTCAACCGGAAGTGGGCGCTCTACTTGATTCTTCCGGCGATGGCCCTGTCGCCCGACATCTCGGTGCACGGGCTGGCCGTCCGCCTCGAGGACCTGTTGATGGTTCCTCTGGTCTTGGGCTGGGTGGCCCACCTGTGCGTGGTCGGCCGGCGGCGGGGAACGCCGCTTGACCGCCTGCTGATCGCCTACGCGCTGGTCGCGATCGTGGCAACGGCCTGGGGGGTGCACCTGGGGACCGTGCACCTCTTCACGATCAGCAAGTACGTGAGCTCCCCGTTCTTCGTGCTCAAACGGATCGAGTTCGTCCTGCTCTTCTTCATCGTCGCCGACACGGTGGAGACCGTCGCGGACGTGCGCGCGATGAGTTACGTGCTGCTCGCCTCGGCGATCGCCCTGAGCGTCTACTCCGTGCAGCAGTTCTCCGCGAACCAGGGGATCGCGCTCGGCCCAGAGGGCGCGCCGATTCACGAGCCCGGCTTCGCGTCAATGGTCACGGTCGCGCTCGCGATGGGGATGATGCGGGGAGCCAGCCTCGCGGGCAAGGTGGTGTTGGCCGCGTTCGTGCTGTTCGGACTCGGCTCGCTCCCGCTTGCGCTCGGGCGAAACTACATCGTGGCGACGCTGCTGATCCTGGGCTACGTCGGCATCAAGGAGCAGCGCTGGGTGTTCCTGCTGGTGCCGCTGCTGGTCGGTCTGGCCATTGTCGTGTACCCGCACGGGGTGATCGAGCGGATTTCCACACTGCAACACCTCCTGTCGACCGACAAGGCGGCCGGCGTGGTCGGAGCGAACGCGTCCACGTCCATCTTCTACAGGGTGGAAGCCCCGATGTACTATGCGATCCTTGCGCTTGGCCACTCGCCGTTCTTGGGCTTCGGCATGGGCGTCGTCCCGCTGGGGTCCGTTGACAGCGAATACGTGATCCAGATGGCCTACACGGGGCTCCTCGGATTGGGGATCTTCCTGGCGTTTGGCGCGGGCCTGTTCCGCGTCGTGAGCGACGCCAAGAGGGCGGCGACCAGCCCGTTTGACGCCGGGTTAGCCTTTAGCTTCCAGCTCACGATCGCAGGCTATGCGATCTACAGCCTGTTCGCGGCCTCGGTGTCGGCGACCCACACCGGGGGGCCGTTCTTTGTGATCGCCGCGCTCGCGGGGGCGCTGCGCCGCGCCGCGCTCGCTGAGGAGGCGCCCGGGGTGGTTCCCGGGGGCCGGGCGGGCGCGATGGTGCGTGCGGTGGCCGGTGGGGAAGCCCGCAGGGCCGTGTCCGCTCGGTTCGCGGCACGGCGGGAGTTGTGGCTCGCCAATCCGTTGGCGGCACGACGCAATACACCGTAGCCGCGAGAGCTGAAAATCGTCCGGGGCTGCGCACGGTCAGGTGCGCGCGCCATCGACGCGGGGGGGCGTGGTTGGGGATGCAGATAGCGGTGATTGGCGCGGGGTACGTCGGGCTGACGATCTCGGCGTGCTGGGTGCGCATGGGACATCAGGTGACGTGCGTCGAGAGCGACCCCGCGCGTCTGTCCACGATTCAGGGGGGGAAACTGCCGTTCTTCGAGCCGGAGCTTGAAGACCTCGTCGCCGAAGGGGTCGCGCGCGGGTCGCTTCGCGCGACCGGCGTGTTCGCGGACGCCGTCGCGCCGGCCGAGGTGGTCTTCATCGCGGTCGGCACGCCGTCTCGTCGCACCGGCGAGCCCGACTTGTCGGCGATCGACGCGGTGACCGACGCGCTGCGCCGCGTACCGCGCGCCGAGCGGATCGTCGGGATCAAGAGCACGATCCCCGTGGGGACGACCGACCGGATCGCGGACGCGCTGCGGGCCGCGGGCCCGGCGCACGTGGCGCACACGCCGGAGTTCCTCGCCGAGGGCACCGCGGTGTCCGACTTCTTCCACCCGTACCGGGTGATCATCGGCACGCGGTCCCAGACCGCCGGACGCGTCCTCTCGTCCCTCTACCAGCCGTTACGATGCCCGATTCTGGTGACGGATCCGTGTACGTCCGAGATGACCAAATACGCCTCAAATACCTTCTTGGCGACCAAGGTGTCGTTCATCAACCAGATCGCCGCCCTGTGCGAGCGCACGGGTGCCGATGTGGCGGCGGTGGCCAGCGGCATGGGCCTCGACCCGCGCGTTGGCCCGCACTTCTTCAGGGCCGGGGTCGGGTTCGGCGGATCCTGCCTCCCGAAGGACACGCGTGCGCTGATCGCGCTGGCTGAGCAGTGCCGCCTGTCCCCGGCGCTGTTCGACACCGTGCTGAAGGTTAATGACGCGCAGCGGGACAGGTTTGTCGAGAAGGCCCGCATCGCGCTCGGCGAGCTCGCCGGCAAACGGATCGCGGTATTCGGGTTGGCGTTTAAGGGCGGCACCAGCGACGTCCGTGAATCCCCGGCAGTCGACATTATCGGGCGGCTGATGGCCGAGGGCGTGGCAGTTCGTGCGTTCGACCCCGCCGCCGAGGATGGTGCCATGCGCGCGGTTCCGGGGCTCGTGTGCTGCCCCGATATATATGAGGCCGCCGAGGGTGCCGACGCCGTTGCGATCCTCACCGACTGGCAGGAGTTCGTGACCCTCGACTGGGGTCGCTTGCGACGACTGGTGCGGGAGCCGCTCGTGCTCGATGGACGGGGCCTGCCCATTGCCGACGCGGCGTCGGCGGCCGGGTTTGTCTACATCGGACCGAGCACAGCGGTGGGGGCGCGCCCGAGAAGCGCCGAGGCGGCCCGCCACTACGCGGGGACGCCCCATGTCGCATCCGGCGATAGCTAAGGAGAAAGAGAGACCATGGCGAGTACGGCGATCGAACTAGTGATCGAAGGCGGGGCGCGCGGGCGCGCAGGGGCCCGACTGCGCGAGTTGTGGGCGTACCGCGAGGTCGTATGGGCATTCGCGGAACGCAACACCCGGCTGAAGTACAAGCAGGCGGTCTTGGGCGTCGCCTGGGCGGTGCTCCAACCGCTGATCTTCCTCGCGGTGTTTTTCGTCATCTTCGGGCGCATGGCCAAGATCTCGGGGGGCGGCGCGTCGTACCCGGCGTTCGCCCTGGCCGCCCTCGTGCCGTGGTTCTTCATGCAGAACGCGGTGTCATTCGGGGCGCAGGCGCTGCTGACGGACGGCGCATTGGTCCGAAAGATTTACTTTCCTCGGGAGGCGCCTGTGCTGGGCGCCGTGCTCAGCGCGGGCCTCGATTTCGCGTTCGGGTTGGCGCTGCTCCTGGTGCTGGAACCATTTCTAGGCGGCCGGCTGTCGTGGAGTCTCATCGCGGTCCTCCCGCTGTGGCTGATGCTGGCCGTGCTGGCGTCGGGTGTCGCGATGATTTTTGGCGCCCTGAACGTCTACTACCGGGATTTTCGGTACGTGCTGCCGGTGATGTTACAACTGTGGATGTTCGCGAGTCCCGTGGCGTACCCGCTCACGACGGTGCGCCCGGATTTTCAGTCG
>Ga0209415_10021055_pt1 | contig 10079 bp, 9 predicted proteins | sample PeaSoiSIISIP2007_FD_187696 | JGI IMG/M metagenome (GOLD analysis project Ga0209415, IMG submission 187696) | Peat soil microbial communities from Weissenstadt, Germany - SII-SIP-2007 (SPAdes) (version 2) | ecosystem: Environmental > Terrestrial > Soil > Wetlands > Peat | place: Germany...
CATGGTCAGCGGCCTCTTTCGCATGACGATGTGGAACGAGTCGATCCCCGATCGGGTTCGCGGGCGCCTCGCCGGCATCGAGATGCTCAGCTACGGCTCCGGGCCGACGCTCGGCAACGTCGAGGCAGGCGCCGCGGCGTCGCTGCTCGGGCTGCCCGCCTAGGCGATCGCCGGCAGGTAGGCGCGCCAGGCCGACGGGATCGTCGGGCTCGAGACGTGGATGAAGATCTCCGCGCGCGGCTGGCGCGGCGCGCGGTGGGGGTGCATGTTCGCCTGCGCCGGCGTGCGGTCGCCCTTGCGGCGATTGCACGGCGCGCACGAGGCGACGATGTTCTCCCAGCTCGAGGCCCCGCCCTTGGAGCGCGGGATCACGTGGTCGACCGTCAGGTTCGAGCGCGCGCCGCAGTACTGGCAGGTCCAACCGTCGCGCGCGAACACGGCGCGGCGCGTGATCTTGCGCCGGTGCGCATCGCGCGGAACCCTGACGTAGGTCGTCAGGCGGATCACGGTCGGGCGCGCGAGCTGGGAGCGCTCGGAGTGCAGCGTCGTCGCGCCGTGCTCCATCACCTCGGCGCGCGCCTTCAGCAGCAGCACGATCGCGCGGCGCACGGTGCACACATTGATCGGCTCGAACGTCGCGTTCAGAACGAGCACCCGGCCACCGTCAAGCCCGCGTCGCCGGTGCTCGTCGGGCGACGCGGACCTCGCTGGTGGGGGTATTACGGTGGTTGCCATCCCTGCAGGCGCGAGTGTAGCGAGCGCGCTAGGTGGAGCGTCCGTCTGCCGCCGGCGGCGCCGCGGCCGACCCGTCAGCCGGCGCGGTAGGAGCCGAGCACGCGCACCTCCTCGCAGCGCCCGCGCAGGCCCTCGATCGCGGCCGCTACCGCCGGCGCCTCGGCCGCGCCCTCGAAATCCGCGAAGAACATGTAGTGGCCGAGGCCGATCCGCCGCGGCCTCGACTCGATCCGAGTGAGGCTGATGCCGCGGTCGGCGAGCTCGGCCAGGCAGCCCACGAGCCAGCCCGCGGAGCCGTCCCCGGCGCCCCAGAAGACGATCGAGGTCTTCGCGTCGCCGCCGCCGGCGATCACCGCCCGCACGAGATCGCCCGCGGTGCCCGGCGCCAGCCACACGAAGCGCGTCTGGTTGCCGGCGTGGTCGTCGACGTCTTCGAGCAGGATCTCGCCGCCGTAGAGCGCGGCGGCAAGGCGGTTGCCGAGCGCGGCGTGGGGTGCCTGCGGGTCCGCGGTCACGCTGCGCACGGCCTCGGCGGTCGAGCTGGTGGGGATCACCTTCGCCCCGCGCAGGTTGGCGCGCAGGAACTGCGCGCACTGGGCGTTGGCCTGCGGGTGGGAGTAGACCGTCTCGATCGCGGACAGCTCAAGTGGCGCCGCCGCGATCAGGCAGTTGCGGATCTCCGCCACCGTTTCGCCGACGATCGCGACGTCCGGCGCGTCCGTCGCCAGCGTGTCGAGCGTTACGTCGACGGAGCCCTCGAGCGAGTTCTCGATCGGCACTAGCGCCGCGTCGACGATTCCGTCCTGCACGGCCATGACGGTGTCGTAGAGCGTCCCCAGCGCGGTCGGCTCGGCCGCCACGCCCGAGTCGAGCAGCGCCTGGTGGCTGTAGGTCCCCTCCGGTCCCAGGTAGCCGACGCGCATGCGCTAATGCTCCAGCGCGAGCCGCAGCGCCTCGTCCTCTTCGGGCGAGAGCGCGAGCTCGGCAGAGCCGGCGGTCACCAGCTTGGCGTAGAGGCGGGCGCTGTCGCGGTGGTGGATCGAGGTCAGCACGATCCCGGAGCGGTTCGAGTCGAGCAGCGCGATCGACAGCGACTGATGCCCCGACAGCTCGTTGTAGGCGTCGTAGCGCACGAGCCCGCGGTGGACCACGGCGCCCTCGAGCCGCTGCTCGGCGCTGTGCAGGCGGCCGTCGAGGCGCTGCGCGATCTCATCGACATAGTCGCGCAGCGTCTCGAACGCAGACTGCAGCTCCGCCCCCTGGGCGACGAGGTCGCGCGCGCCGTGCTCGCCGAGCACCTGGCGCTGAGCCCGCCGCAACCGCCGCAGCGCCAGCGCCAGCGCGGCGGCGCTCGCCAGCGCCACCAGGGCGACCGCTCCCGCGACGATCGCGATCAGCTCGCCTGTCGAAACCTGGGCCGCGATCACTGACCGGAACGCTAGCTGCTAGGCCCGCTAGTTCGTGAACTTGACGTCGAAGCTCTGGCTGTTGTTGCTGATGTCGTTCTCGCCGGGCAACGGGTCGACCCGCGCCGTCATCGCCAGGACCTGGTTGAGGTAGATGCTGAGGTTGGGGCACGTCGGCGTGAACAGGATCGAGGACGTGTAGCTCTTGCCGGGCTCGGTCGTGTGGATCTCGCCCGTGCGCCGCAGGCAGGAGGTGTCGAACCCGGCCTTTGAGAACTTGATCTCCGTCCCGACGTCGTGCTCGATGATCGTGCCGGAGTTCTCGACCCCGAGGACGAACGTGATCCCGGCGGTCGTGTAGGCGAGCTTGTTGACGCCGGTGCTCTGCAGCGGAGTTACGGAGCCGCTCGGAGTCAGGTAGCCCACGCTCGTCAGTTTGTGCCCGACGGAGGCGCCGGCCGGCAGCGGCGCGCCGCCGAGCGAGGTCGGCACATAGGTGAGGATCCGCTCGGCGACTGTCGCCGGGACCAGCCAGCCGATGTCGGGCAGGAAGGGGCTCGGCGGCGGCGCGCCGGCGAGGCCGGCATTTGCGAGCGCCTGAATCATCAGCGGCGCGACGCGGTCGGAGTAGAGCACGTCCGAGGTCAGCAGCTTCTGCATGTCGCCCGCGATCTGCTCGATTGCCGGGCCCTGCTCGCTGCTGACGCCGAGCGCCCGCTGCATCTGCGCCTCGATGTCGGCCAGCGCCTCATAGCGCAGCCCGAGCGCCTCGACGTACCAGCGCTGAGCGCCTGCCATCTGCGCCGGCACGCTCCAGCCCTCGGCCTCGTGGTAGTAGGTCTGCTCCTGGCTGACGATCTGCTGCAGGGCCGTCGCCACCTCGATCGCGCTGGCCGAGTTGAAGGAGCCGTCGATCTCGCGGAAGAACGGCTGGCGCACGTTGGTCAGCTCGTTGCCCGCCAGGTTCGTGACCTCGCCGTTGTAGGTCTTCAGACCAGCCAGCGCCTGATGGTTGAGGATCGCCTTGACGCCCAGCACGATCCCGATCAGCACGAGCAGCATGATCACCGCCGCCGCGCCTCGGCGCACCAGCAGGGTGCGGTCGTCGGCGCGCGATCGGCGCGTGCGACCAGCGGGCCGCCGCGGCTGTGGCCGGGGCGATCTCACGGCGCTCCTGGGGTCGTCACCCTCGTCGAAGAACGACAAAATGGGGTCCTTGCGGGACGTTTGCGGGAAGGTTGTTATCTCACGCGCCACGGCGGCGCGCCTGCTGCAAGTTTCACATCATCGCGGACACCACGCAGGAGCGGGGCCAGGCGCGGCGAACGCGCGCCTGTGACGACGCTTCCGCGCCCGCGGGCCGCCCCCGGGCGGGACGCCCCCACCTACCCGCTTTCGGACCTTGTGCTGGGTCGTTACAAGCTGCTCGAGCAGATCGGCTCGGGCGGCCACGGCACGGTCTGGGTCGCGCGCGACCAGGAGCAGCACATGCGCGTCGCGATCAAGCGCGTCCCGCTGCACGGCCACGATCCGAGGGAGCGCCAGCGTGCGCAGCGCGAGGGTCGGGCCGCCGCCCGCCTCGCCCATCCGGCGATCGTGGCGCTGCTCGCGACCGGGGAGGACGCGGTCGCCCACTACCTGATCTCGGAACTGATCGAGGGCAGCTCGCTCGCGGCCATCTACCGCAGCGGCGGTCTGCCCGATCACGCGCTGCTGGCGATCGGCTCAGCGCTCACCGACGGGCTCGAGCACGCGCATGAGCGCGGTGTCGTGCACCGCGACGTCAAACCGCAGAACGTGATCGTCCCGGCACGCGTGTCAGCCGGCGAGACGCCGGCGAAGCTGACCGATTTCGGCATCGCGCGGCTGGCCGGCGAGCAGGCGCTGACCAACACCGGCGACATCATCGGCACCTTCGAGTACATGGCGCCGGAGCAGGCCGAGGGCCGCCCTGCCGGCCCGCAGGCCGATCTCTACGCGCTGGCTTTGACGTTGTATGAGGGGCTCGCCGGCGCGAACCCGCTGCGCGGCGCGACGGTGGCCGCGACGGCGCAGCGGATCGGCAGCGAGATCCCGCCACTCGCGAGCTGCCGCCGCGACCTGCCGCAGAAGCTCTGTCGTGCGATCGACCGCGCGCTCGAGCTCGAGCCGGGCCGCCGCGGGTCGCTCGCGCAGCTGCGCGCCGCGCTCGACGAGGCGCGCGGCAGGGGCCAGCCCGCGCGAAGGCTGTTCGCGCTCCCCGTGCGCGTGCCGAGAACGATGCGCGCGCTCGCGCCGACGACGCGGGCGCGCGCACTGTTCGGAGCCTGTGCGGCCGGTGCCGTGAGCGGCGTCGCCGCGGGCGCTCTGCTCGGCGCCGACAGCACGGCCGCTGTCTTCGCCGGCGCGGTGGCCGCGGCGATCGTCGCCGCCGCGGCGGGCGTCGGCTGGATGCTCGTGGCGCTGGCGGCGGTCGGCTGGCTCGGCGCGGACGGCCATCCTGGCAGCGCGCTCGTTCTGGCGGCGGCGCTCGCGCCGGTTCCGCTGCTGTTGCCGACGCGGGCCTGGCTGTGGTCGGCGCCGGCGCTCGCGCCGCTGCTCGGACTGCTCGGCGCCGCCGCCTGCGCGCCGGCGCTGGCCGGGCAGCTAGCCAGGCGAGCGCTTCCCAGGGCGGCGCTCGGCGCGCTCTGTTACTGGTGGCTCGCGCTCGCCGAGACCCTCAGCGGGCGGCGGCTGCTGCTCGGCCTCGCCCCGCGGGTGGCGCCGCGCGGCGCCTGGCAGGACTCGCTCGGGGGCGCCGTCTCACACGCGCTGTCTCCGCTGTGCTCAGATGGGCGGCTGCTGACCGCGGGGCTCTGGGCGTTCGCAGCGATGGTGCTGCCGTGGGTCCTGCGAGGACGCGCCCTGCGGTGGCGCGCGGTTGCCGCGGTGATCTGGGCGACGCTGGTGATTGTGGCCCTGGCGATGATCGCAACGCACCAGGGGGAGCAGCGATCACCGCTCACGCTGGCGGCCGTCGCGCTCGCCGCGGCGCTCGCGCTCGGCGGATCCCTGCTCCGCGACCCGCTCCCCATACCGCCGGACGTCGCGTAGCATGGCTTCTGCCCAAACGCGGCGCGTAGGCCGACGGGCCTGCAACGATGAGCGTCCTCCGCACCCTCGAGACCAAGATCGCCGACCTCGTCGAGGGTGCCTTCGGGCGTGCCTTCCGCAGTGAGATCACGCCTGTCGAGCTCGCCCGGCGGCTCGTGCGCGAGATGGACCGCCACCGCACCAACTCGCTTTCGAGCACCGTCGTGCCGAACGAGTACGTCGTCTGGCTCTCGCCGGCCGACCGCCGCCACTTCGCCTCGATCGAGCCGAGCCTGATCGAGGAGCTCGCGACCCACCTGCTCGAGCACGCCCGCTCCGAGCGTCTCGCGCTGCCCTCGCGGCCGCATATCGAGCTTCGCACCGACAGCCGCCTTTCGCTCGGTGAGTGCGGGATCGACGCCAAGCTCGTCAACACCCCCGGGCCGGGGATCGTCCGCCGCAGCGGCCCGCCGCCGCCGTCGGGGCCGGCGCTCAGCGGCGAGGTGCTGCCCGCCGCGTTCGTCGCCGTCGGCGGCAGAATTGTCGCGATCCCGCCGGCCGGCGCGGTGATCGGGCGCAGCACCGACGCCGACATCGTGATCGCCGCGAACGAGGTCTCGCGGCACCACGCGCAGATCGCCCCCGACCGCGAGGGCTGGACGCTGACGGACCTCGGCTCGACCAACGGCGTGCGGGTGAACGGGCGGCCGATCGGCGTGCCCACGCGTCTGGCGGACGGCGACGTGATCGAGCTCGGCTCGGTCGAGCTGGTCTTCGAGGTGCGCTGAGCACATGGATGGGGGGCGGTCGCGCCGATGACTAACCTCGCGCCCGTGTCCGTGGCGTTGAAGTTCGGCTTCCTGGTCGTCCTGTACCTGTTCCTGTTGTGGGTCGCTCGCAGCGCCAGCCGCGACCTGCGCGCCGGCCGCGCCCTGCCCGCCGCCGCCGATGCCGCCACAGGCTTCCAGTCGGCCACCGCGCCGCTGCACGTGGCGCGCGAGGCACGCCTGGTCGTCGAGCGTGCGCCCGGACACACCCCGGGGATGATCTACGACATCGGCGAGGGCGCCGTGCTCGGCCGCGGCGACGTCGCGGAGATCCGCCTCGATGACCCGTTCGCGTCCTCACGCCACGCGCAGCTGATCCTCCAGGCGGGCGTCGTGGTGCTCGAGGATCTTGGCTCGACCAACGGCACCTATCTCAACGAGGAGCTGCTGGCCGGCCCGGCACCGCTCCACAACGGCGATCGCGTTCGCATCGGCGACAGCGAGTTCACCTACGAGGAGGGGTGATGCTCCGCGTCGCCGAGCACGTCGCGCGCACCGATACAGGGCACCAGCGCGCCTCCAACGAGGACTCCCACCTCGAGCGCACGCCGGTGTTTGTCGTCGCCGACGGCATGGGCGGCGCCCAGGCCGGCGAGGTCGCCTCGCGGCTCGCGGTCAGCCACTTCGCCGACGGCCTGCCGGGCGAGGAGGCCGACGGCTCCGAGCGGCGCCTCGCGCAGGCCGTTCGTGAGGCCAATGCCGAGATCCACGCCCTGTCGGAGGCCGACGCCCGCCGCGCCGGCATGGGCACGACGTTGACCGCGGCGTACGTCGGGCGCGGCCAGGTGTCCTTCGCGCACGTCGGCGACAGCCGCGCGTACCGGATGCGCGACGCCCAGCTCGAGCGCATCACCGAGGATCACTCGCTGGTCGAGGAGCTGCTGCGCCAGGGACGGCTCACCGAGGAGGAGGCCGAGGAGCATCCGCAGCGCTCGATCATCACGCGCGCACTGGGGCCCGAGCCGGATGTCGAGGTCGACACCTTCACGGTCGCCGCGGCCGACGGTGACGTCTACCTGCTCTGCAGCGACGGGCTGACGTCGATGGTCGCCGACGCCACGGTGGCCGACATCATGCGTGCGGCCCCCGACATCACGACGGCCGCCGACCGGCTCGTGGCGGCCGCGCTCGAAGCGGGCGGACGGGACAACGTGACCGTCGTGCTGTTTCGGATCGAGGAGGTCGCCGGCGTCGACGATCCCCACCCGACCGAGGCGCTCACGCTGCCAGGCGAGCTGCCTGCCGAACCGCCGGCGACCACAGCCGACGCCGCCCCGAGCGATGAGAACGCCGCCGAGCCAGAGGCCGTTCCCGCAGCCATCGCCGACGCCAACGCGCCGCCCGCGCGGCGCATCATCGCCCGCGCGGCGCGCAGTCACCGCCGGGCGCCGCGGATGCCGCGGCCGGGGTCGCGGCGACGCCCGCGGCGCCTGCGCCGTCGCCTGGCGATCGGCGGGGCAATCGTCGTCGTCCTCGGAGCGATCGCGATCGGCACGCTGCTCGCCGCCCAGGCCGTCTACTTCATCGGCACCGACAGCAACGGCCAGGTCACCGTCTTCAACGGCCTCCCGTACACGCTGCCGGGCGGCGTGCGTCTGTACACGCAGTACTTCGTCTCGGGAATCACGGTCGCCGAGCTCAGCCCGCTCGAGCGACATCGCCTCTTCAACAACCAGCTGCGCTCGCAGCAGTCGGCGACGCGCCTCGTCAGCCAGCTCGAGCTCGACCAGATCGCCGGACAGTGAACCAGCCGATCACCCGCCTGTTCGTGTTCGTACTGGTGATGTTCGCCCTGCTCGTCGCGTTCACCTCGCGCTGGACCGTGTTCGATGCGAGCGCCCTGCGCCAGGACCCCAACAACCGCCGGCCCGGACTCGAGGCCCAGCGCGTGCAGCGCGGGGCGATCCTGGCCGACGACGAGTCGACCGTGCTCGCCGACTCGACCCGCGGCCGCGACGGCATCTTCTCGCGCAGCTACCCGTTCAACCAGCTGTTCGAGCCCGCGATCGGCTACTACGACCCCTACAACGGACGCACCGGCCTCGAGGCCTTCCGCAACGGCGCGCTCGCCGGCGCGCCGCCGCAGCAGAGCTCGATCATCGACCAGTTCGAGGGCAAACGCACCAACGGCGACGCGGTCGTGACGACCCTCAACGTGCACGCCCAGGAGGTCGCCTTCCGCGACCTCGCCGGGCGCGACGGCGCGGTCGTGGCGATGGTGCCGAGCACCGGTGCGATCAAGGTCTTCGCGGCGAGCCCGACGTTCGATCCCAACGCCGTCAAGACGCAGGCGGGGCTGGCGGCGATCGAGCACGCCGCCGGGGCGCTCTTCGACAACCGCGCCGTCGCCGGCCAGTACACGCCCGGCTCGACCTTCAAGGTCGTCACCGACATCGCCGCGATCGACACCGGCCGCTACACGCCGCAGTCGGTGGTGAGCGGCCGCTCGCCGATCATCGTCTCGGGGCAGTCGCTCAGCAACGACGGCGGCACGAGCTATGGCAACGTCACGCTCAGCGACGCGCTGACCAACTCGATCAACACGGTCTGGGCGCAGGTCGCGCTCGGCGTCGGCGCGGCGACGCTGCAGACCTACATGGACCGCCTCGGCTTCTACAGGACGCCGCCGATCGACCTGCCGAGCAACGAGCTGGCGCAGAGCGGCGTCCGCTATCCCAACCGCCGCGGCTACCTGCCGCTGGCGGCGGGCGCCGACGTCGGCCGCGTCGGCATCGGCGAGGGCGGCCTCGAGGTCACGCCGCTGCAGATGCTGATGGTCGCCTCGGCCGTCGCGAACGACGGCCGCCTGATGGTGCCCCACCTGACCGACAGGATCGTCAACCCCGACGGCCAGACGGTGCAGACGATCGCGCCGGCGCTCTACAGCACCGTCATGAAGCCCGCCACCGCGCGGGCGGTCGGCCTGATGATGGAGAACGTCGTCAACGACGGCACCGGCACCGCGGCGGCCGTGGCCGGGATCCCGGTCGCCGGCAAGACCGGCACGGCGCAGGACTGCTCCAACCTCGCGCTGCTGGCGTGCCAGTACAACCAGGACTGGTTCATCGCCTACGCGCCGGTCGGCGACCCGAAGATCGCGATCGCGGTGACCGTCTCACACCAGCTCAACGGATTCGGCGGCACGATCGCGGCGCCGATCGCCAGGGACGTGCTCGTGGCGCTCGGGATCGGCAGCGGCAAGTGAGCGCCCAGGTCCGCCTCAGCGTCCGTGCGAGCCTCAGAATCGGGTGCGCACGATGAGCTTCCAGATCGCAGCCGGGACGATGATCGACGGGCGCTACCGCGTCGTCTCGCGCGTCGGCTCCGGCGGCATGGCCGAGGTCTACTGCGCGGATGACACGCAGCTCGGCCGCCGCGTCGCCGTCAAGCTGCTGCACGAGCGGTTCGCCCAGGACGCAGAGTTCGTCGAGCGCTTCCGCCGTGAGGCCTCGAGCGCCGCGTCGCTCTCGCACGCCAACATCGTCAGCGTCTACGACCGCGGCGAGTGGGGCGGCACCTACTACATCGCGATGGAGTTCCTGGAGGGCCGCTCACTCGACTCGATCGTGCGCGAGGAGGCTCCGCTGCCGCCCGAGCGCGCGATCGAGATCACCGACCAGGTCCTGCGCGCCGCGCGCTTCGCCCATCGACGCAACGTCGTGCACCGCGACCTCAAGCCGCACAACGTGATCCTCGATGACGAGGGGCGCGTCAAGGTCACCGACTTCGGCATCGCCCGCGCCGGCGCCTCGGAGATCACCCAGACCGGCTCGATCATGGGCACCGCGCGCTACCTCTCGCCGGAGCAGGCACAGGGCCACACCGTCGGCGCGCGCAGCGACCTCTACGCCGTCGGGATCATGCTCTACGAGCTGCTCACCGGGACCGTGCCGTTCGAGGGCGAGTCGGTCGTCGCGATCGCGCTGCGCCACCTCTCCGAGCCGCCGCGGCCGCCCAGCACGTTCGTGCCGACGATCTCACCGAACCTCGACGCGATCGTGATGCGCGCGCTCGAGAAGGACCCGGAGCGGCGCTTCGCCGACGCCGACGAGTTCCTCGC
>Ga0209415_10021057_pt1 | contig 10078 bp, 5 predicted proteins | sample PeaSoiSIISIP2007_FD_187696 | JGI IMG/M metagenome (GOLD analysis project Ga0209415, IMG submission 187696) | Peat soil microbial communities from Weissenstadt, Germany - SII-SIP-2007 (SPAdes) (version 2) | ecosystem: Environmental > Terrestrial > Soil > Wetlands > Peat | place: Germany...
CGTCGCGCGTGTGGCTCGCGTGGGTGTGCTTCTTTCGCGTCCTCGCGGGCGGTCGTTTCGGCGCGAGCGTCCTTCGTCTCGTGGAGGGCGACGACGCGCCACGCCTCCCCGAGGCAGCCTCCGCCGCTCCCGCGCCGCCGCCTCCGCCTTCGGTGGATGCCGCGCTCCAGCTTCTCGCGCTCTTCCAGCGCGAAGGGCGCCTGGTCGACTTCCTCGAGCAAGACGTCACGGGATTCAGCGACGCCGACGTCGGTGCGGCGGCGCGTGTCGTCCACGAAGGCTGCAGGCGGGCGTTGCGCGCGCGCGCGACCCTCGCCCCCGTGCGCACGGAGGAGGAAGGGGCCCGGGTGACGATCCCGGCGGGCTTCGCGCCCGAGGACGTCAAGCTCACCGGCAACGTGCAGGGGAGCGCCCCCTTCACGGGCACGCTGCGCCACCGGGGCTGGCGCGCCGTCGACCTGACGTTGCCCACGGCGGTCCGTGCCGTGGACGTGCGGGTCCTCGCGCCCGCCGAGGTGGAGCTCTAGGTGGCCGCTCGCTTCGTGGTCGGCATCGATCTCGGCACGACGCACACGGCGCTCTCGATGGCGCGCCTCGGGGCGGACGGCGCCGGCGTCTCGATCGACGTCCTGGCCGTCCCGCAGCTCGTCACGTCGGCGACCGTCGAGGCGCGCCCGCTCGTCCCGTCGTGCGTCTACTTCGCGGCCGACGCCGAGGCGACGCTCGCGCTCCCGTGGGACAAGGCGCGTCGCTTCGCGGTCGGCGAGTACGCCCGCGCCCGCGCCGTCGAGTCGCCGGCCCGCGTCGTCTCGAGCGCGAAGAGCTGGCTCTCGCACCCGAGCCTCGACCGCCGAGCCCCCGTCCTGCCGCTCGGCGCACCCGACGACGTCGAGAAGATCTCCCCTGTCGAGGCGTCGTTTCGCATCCTCGATCACCTCTCGGAGGCGTGGGATCACGTGGTCGCGAAGGGGGACCCGGCGCTCCGCCTCTCGGAGCAGGAGGTCGTCCTGACCGTTCCCGCCTCGTTCGACGCCGGGGCACGCGAGCTCACCGCGGAGGCCGCGACCGCAGCGGGGCTCGAGCACCTCACGCTCCTCGAGGAGCCGCAGGCCGCGCTGTACGCATGGATCGACGCGCGCGGCGACGCATGGCGGACGGAGGTGCGCGCGGGCGACGTCATCCTGGTCGTCGACGTCGGCGGCGGTACGACCGACTTCTCCGCCATCGCCGCGGTCGATCGAGACGGGGCCCTCGAGCTCGCGCGCGTCGCCGTCGGCGATCACATCCTGCTCGGCGGAGACAACATGGATCTCGCGCTCGCGCACGCGGCGCGGGCGAAGCTCGAGGCGCAAGGCAAGGAGGTCGACGCTTGGCAGATGGTCGCGCTCTGCCACGCGTGCCGCTCCGCAAAGGAGGCGCTGCTCGCGGACGACGCGCCCGCGTCCTTCCCGATCGCGGTCGCCGCGCGCGGCTCGAAGCTCCTCGGCGGCGGGCTCCGGGCGGAGCTTTCGCGGGACGAGGTCACGAGGACCCTCGTCGACGGCTTCTTCCCCCTCGTCGGCGCGTCCGCGCGCCCCGCGGCTCGTCCTCGCGGCGGGCTTTCGGCGCTAGGGCTCCCCTATGCGCAAGACGCCGCGGTCACGCGCCACCTCGCGGCGTTCCTCGCGGCGCAGAAGGACGCGCTGACGAAGCTCGAGGCGCCGCCCCGCGCGCCCGCGTCCGGCACGGTGCTCCATCCCACGGCCGTCCTCTTCAACGGCGGCGTCCTGAAGGCGCCCGCGCTCCGGCGACGGATCGTGGAAAGCCTCGACGCGTGGCTCGCGGCGGACGGCGCGCCCCCCGTCCGGGCGCTGCTCGGGGCCGACATGGACCTCGGCGTCGCGCGCGGCGCCGTGGGCTACGGCCTCGTGCGCCACGGACGAGGCCTGCGCATCCGTGGCGGGACGGCGCGCGCGTACTACGTCGGCATCGAGAGCCCCGCGCCGGCGGTGCCCGGCGTGGAGCCGCCGGTGACCGCGCTCTGCATCGCGCCGTTCGGGATGGAGGAGGGGACGGAGGCCGAGCTGCCGCCGCACGAGCTCTGCGTGGTGGTCGGGGAGAAGGTGCGGTTCCGGTTCTTCGGGTCGAGCGTGCGTCGGTCGGACGTCGCGGGAAACGAGCTCGCGCGTTGGGCAAAGGAGGACGTCCAGGAGCTCCCGCCGATCGAGGTGGAGCTGCCGGCGGAGGGGCGGACGGAGGGGGCCGTCGTGCCGGTTCGACTCCGGGCGAGGGTCACGGAGGTCGGGACGCTGTCCCTCGAGGCGGTTCCGGTCGAGCCGAGAGCCGACGGGGAGCGGTGGAAGATCGAGCTCAGCGTGCGGGGCTAGAGCGCCTTGACGAGCGGCGCGATCCCCGTTCCCCTTGCGCATGGTCTCCCGTCACCTCTGGCCCTCGGTCGGCTGCGCCGCGCTCCTCGCGGCGTGCTCGGGTGGTTCGCACGCATCGGGCGTCGACGCGGGCGCTCGCGGGGACGGGGCCTCCGGGACCTCCACCCCCGACGCGGGCACGACGGTCACGGTCACGGACGCCGCCAGCCCTGCGTGCGGCGCGCTCCCCACCGAGTACACGTCGGGCAACGGCTCGGTCACCTTCTATACGTTCGGGAGCGCGAGCGCACAGGTCAACTGCGGGTTCCAGGTGACGGGCGCGGGCCCCGACTCGGTGGCGTGGGTCGCGACGGGGAACGGCGAGTACTTCGGGGCGATGAACACGGCGGACTACGACAGCGCGGCCGTCTGCGGCGCGTGCGTCGAGCTCACGCGCGACGGCACGCGAAAGGTCGACATCACGATCGTCGACCAGTGTCCCACCCCGACCAACCCGAAATGCACCGCCGGCCACATCGACCTGAGCGAGCAGGCGTTCCTCCAGATCGGCACCGCCAGCGAGGGCTACCTGGGGACCGGCAACGGCGCGTCCGTCGGCGTCATCTCGTGGAAGTACATCCCGTGCCCCGTCACCAAGGATGTCTCGTTCCAGATCAAGCCCGGCTCGACGCAGTACTACGCGCCGATCCTCGTCGAGGGGCACCGCTACGAGATCACCTCGGTCGAGGTGAAGCTCTCGGGCACCTGGATGCCGGCGACCCGGCAGTCGTACAACTACTGGATCGTCGGCGGCGGCGCGCTCGGTCCGGGACCGTTCGACATCCGCGCCATCGACATCAACGGGTCGGTCGTCGAGGCGACGATCCCGCTCGAAGCGGGGGTGGACCAGACGACGAGCGAGCAGTTCCCGCTCTGTCACTGAGGCCACCGCTGGCTCACTCTGACCCACATCGCTTTCGCGGATCTCCCGGAAATGCGCGGTTCCTGCGATGGCACGCGCCCTGCTCTCGTGGCAGGCCATGCGAACCCTCGGCGCGCTCTTCGTCTTCACGCTCTCTCTCATGGCATGCGGCGGTCAGGTGGACGGCGTCCTCCTCGACGACGCGGGCGGCTCGGGGAGCGGCTCCGGCTCCGGCTCCGGCTCCGGAAGCGGCTCGGGGACCGGCATCGACGTATGCGGCGACATCGCCTACGTCTGCCCGTGCGGAGCGACGGCGTACTGCTCGAACGGCGAATGGCAGTGCGCGGGGGACGGGCTCTGCGTCGAGCGAGATGCCGGCGGGCCCGACGGAGACCTATCGGACGGCGGTCAAGGGGACGGGAGCGAGATCGATGGCGGGGGCTGGGACGGCTCCGTCATCGGTCCCGACGGCTCCGTCATCGGCTTCGACGCCGGGGACTGCGTCGGAACGCCGCCGTACTGCGTCGGCGCGTGCGGGGAGTACGTGGAGTCGTACTGCGACGGAGAAGGGAACTGGGCGTGCCCGGAGCCGCCGCCGTGCGCGGACGCGGGCGTGTTCGACGGCGGGGTGATCCTCCCCCCCTGAGGCGTCCCTGCGGTCGTCGAACGGGCCTCCCCGAACGCCGAGACGTCGTCCCGGAATGCCGAGAGCTCGCCTTGGAATGCCGAGACGACGGCACGAAGGGATCAGCGGTCGCCGAGGAATGCCGAGCCGACGGCACGAAGGGATCAGCGGTCGCCGAGGAATGCCGAGCCGACGGCAGGAAGAGATCAGCGGTCGCCGAGCAATGCCGAGCCGACGGCAAGAAGCGAGCAGCGGTCGCCGAGGAATGCCGAGCCGACGGCAGGAAGAGATCAGCGGTCGCCGTGGAATGCCGAGCCGACGGCAAGAAGCGATCAGCGGTCGCTGAGGAATGCCGAGCCGAAGGCAAGAAGGGATCAGCGGTCGCCTTGGAGTGCCGAGACGACGGCAACAAGCGATCAGCGGTCGCCGGGGAATGCCGAGCCGTCGTCTTGGAGTGTCGAGCGGTCGTCTTGGAGTGCCGAGACGACGGCAAGAAGTGATCAGCGGTCGCCGAGGTGCGAGTTGGCGTCGTCTTGGAATGCCGAGCCGTCGTGTTGGTGTGTAATGACTGCACTGTCGGTCGATCGAGACGTCATCTTGGAATGCCGAGCCGTCGTCTTGGAATGCCGAGCCGTCGTCTTGGAGTGCCGAGCGGTCGTCTTGGAGCACGAAGACGTCGTCTCGGAGCACGAAGACGTCGTCTCGGAGCACGAAGACGTCGCGACCGAAGAACGAGACGTCGTCTCGGTGCTTCGAGCGCGGTGGCTCGGCAAACCGAGCGGTCGTCTCGGTGCCTCGAGCGGACGTCTCGGTGCCTCGAGCGGTCGTCTCGGAGAACCGAGACGTTGTCTGATTGAAACGAGACGTCGTCTGATCGAACCGAGATGTTCGCTCGTTGAAACGAGGCGACGTCTCGGCTCTTCGAGCCGTCGTATCGCTGAGTCCGAGAGGACGAAAACGTGCTTCATGTGACCTCTCGGTCGTAACGATCCGTCGTCTTGGTGCTTCGAGACGTCGTCTAGGTGCTTCGAGACGTCGTCTTGGTGCTTCGACACGACGTCCTGGTGTTCGGGGACGACGGCTGCGTGTTTCGAGACAGAGTTTCGCTGCGACGCGATCGAACCGGCGAAGGGCGCACTCCGTGGAGCGAGAGCGGCGGTCGGTGTGGCTCGCGGGGCGCGGGGAGGTCCAGCCGTCGTGCTAGCCCTTGCGGGCGCCCATGCCCACCCCCCGCTTCGTCGTCGGCGTCGACCTCGGCACGACGCACACGGTCGTCGCGTCGTCCTCGCTCGACGGGGAGCCCGCGGTCTTCCCTCTCCCGCAGCTCGTCACCGCGGCGTCCTCGGCTGCGCTTCCGCTCCTCCCGTCCCTTCGCTACGCGCCCCTCGCCGCCGAGGACGTCCGCGACCCCTGGAGCGACCCTCCGTGGGCGCACGGGGAATTTGCCGCGCGCCGCGGGGCGGAGGTCCCGGGCCGGGTCGTGACGTCCGCGAAGAGCTGGCTCTGCCATCCCGCGGTCGATCGGCTGGCGGCGATCCTCCCGTGGGGGACGGTGGGGGACGTGCCGAAGATCTCGCCGTGCGACGCGAGCGCCGCGCACCTCGTCCACGTGAAGCGCGCATGGGACGCCGCGCACCCCGACGCTCCGCTCGCGTCGCAGGAGGTCGTGCTCACGGTGCCCGCGTCGTTCGACGAGGTCGCGCGCGAGCTCACGGTGCTCGCCGCCGCGCGCGCGGGGCTTACGGTGCGGCTGCTCGAGGAGCCGCAGGCCGCCTTCTACGACTACCGGAGTCGCGCCGGGGACGACGCGCTGGCGAGCGTGCTCGCGAGGCCCGGGAGCTCCGGCCTCGTGCTCGTCTGCGACGTGGGTGGCGGGACGACCGATCTCTCGCTCTTCCGCGTCGCACGATCGAGCTCGTCGGGCGCGATCGACGTGACGCGCATCGCCGTCGGCCGTCACCTGTTGCTCGGCGGCGACAACATGGACCTCGCCCTCGCCCACGCGTGCGAGCCTCGCCTCGGCGACGCGCCGCTCGATCCCGCCCGCTACGGCCAGCTCGTGCTCGCGTGCAAGTCCGCGAAGGAGACGCTGCTCCGCGCGGACGCACCCGCCGCCGTCACGGTGACCCTCGTGGGCTCGGGGTCGAAGCTCGTCGGGAGCACGCTCCGGACCGAGCTCACGCGGGCCGAGGTCCTTGCGACGGTCCTCGATGGCTTCTTCCCGATCGTCGCTCGTGACGCCGAGGCGAGCCGCGTGCGCGGAGGGCTCGTGGGCTTCGGTCTGCCGTACGAGCGCGACGTCGCCGTCACGCGACACGTCGCCGCGTTCTTCCGTCGGCACGCCGAGGGGACGATCGCGCCCGCCGCCGTTCTCCTCAACGGTGGCGTCTTTCACGCGCCGCGGATCGTGACGCGCCTCGCCGAGACCATCGACGCGTGGGGCGACGCTCCCGTCACCGTCCTGCCGCACGCCGACCCCGACCTCGCCGTCGCGCGGGGCGCCGTCGTCCACGGGCTCGCGCGTCACGGGCGCGGGGCGACGATCCGCGGCGGGGCTGCGCGCGGGTACTACGTCGAGGTCGCGGCGAAGTCTTCCGGCGAGCGCGCCGTCGTCTGCGTCGTCCCGCGCGGCGCCGAGGAGGGGACGCGCCACGTCGCCGCCGGCGCGCCCCTCGCGCTCGTCGTCGGTGTCCCGGCTCGGTTCGAGCTGTTCGCGTCGGACAACGCGACGGGGCACCGCGCCGGGGACGTCGTCGCGTTCGGTGCCGTCGATCTCGACCCCGTGCAGCCGGTCTTCGCCGCCCTCGGCGAGCCCGGGCAGCGCGAGGAGTCCGTCAAGGTCGCCCTCGACGGGGAGCTCACCGCGGTCGGGACGCTCGACATCGCCTGCGCCGAGCTCGAGCCCAGAGCCGGCCGCGACGCGCGTCGCTTTCATCTCGCGTTCCACCTGCGCCCGGACGCCCAGGAGCCGCGCCCGCCCAGCCACGTGCCCCCGCCGCGTGCGCGCGAGGGGCAACCGCTCGACCTGGCATGCCTGGCCATCTCCCGGGTGTTCGGGAAGGGGGGCGAGCATGCGTCACCGCGCGAGGTGAAGGACCTCTTCCGCGAGCTCGAGCGGCTCCTCGGCGATCGCGGGCAATGGGACACGGCGACGACGCGCGCCCTCTTCGACGCCGCGTGGCCTGGCCACAGGGCGCGGCGTCGCTCGCTCGACCATGAGCGTGTCTTCTGGCAGCTCGCGGGCTACTGCCTGCGCCCGGGGGTCGGCGCGGCTCGCGACGCTCCGCGCGTCGCCGGGCTCTTCCGCTTGCTCCCGGAGAAGCTCGCGTTCCCGGACGAGGTGCGCGGCTGGCAGCAGCTCTGGTTCGCGTGGAGGCGCGTCGCCGCGGGGCTCGACGAGACGTCGCAGGTGGCGCTCCGCGACGTGACCGATCCCTTCCTCGCGCCCAAGGAGGCCGCGCGCAAGAAGCCGAAGGGGTGGAAGCCCGAGGCGCTCGACGTGATGCTCGAGATGGCGTCGTCTCTGGAGCGCGTACCCCCCTCCCGCCGCGTCGAGCTCGGCGGCTGGATCGTCGAGCGGACGTGGACGCAGCGTGACCCTCGGCTCTGGGCCGCTCTCGGGCGCCTCGGCGCGCGCATTCCTCTCTATGCGACGGTGGAGCACGTCGTCCCGGCGAGCGCGGCCGAGCGGTGGGTCGATCACCTCTTGCGGGAGAAGTGGCAGGACGTGCCCACCGCGGCCGAGGCCGCGCTCCGGCTGGCGAGGGTCACCGGGGACCGGGCGCGCGATCTCCCCGAGCGCGTGAGGAAGGAGGTCGCCGCGCGGCTCGCGAAGGTGGGGGTGCCCGAGGAGGGCATCCGGACGGTGCTCGAGCGCGTCGAGCCGGACGAAAAAGATGCGGCCGCCTTCCTCGGCGAGGGGCTCCCGGTCGGGCTGCGGATCGTGTGACGACTCCTCCGTTCCGTTCTTCCCGTCGAGCCACGCCCGCCCTATACCTCCTGCCGCTCGCGGCGCGTGCGCCGTGGGCGCCCGGAGGAATCGGATGGAATCGCGTGTCGAGACGGACAGCATGGGCGAGGTTCACGTTCCGCGTGACCGCTACTGGGGCGCGCAGACGCAGCGCTCTCTCGAGAACTTCAAGATCGGCGGCCAGCGCTTCTCCCGCGGCGTCATCCAGGCCTTCGGGACGGTGAAGAAGGCCGCGGCGCTGACGAACCAGGCGCTCGGCAAGCTCGACGACACGAAGACCGGCCTCATCACCCGCGCGTGCGACGAGGTCATCTCCGGCAAGCTCGACGACCACTTCCCCCTCGTCGTCTGGCAGACGGGGAGCGGCACGCAGTCGAACATGAACGCCAACGAGGTCATCTCGAACCGCGCCATCGAGCTGGCCGGCGGCACGATGGGCAGCAAGAAGCCCATCCACCCCAACGACGACGTGAACAAGTCGCAGTCGTCCAACGACGTCTTCCCCACCGTGATGCACGTCGCCGCCGCCGTGCAGATACAGAAGGAGCTCCTCCCCGCCGTCGCCCAGCTCGCCGCGACGTTCTGGTCGAAGTCGAAGGCGAACGCCGACATCGTCAAGATCGGCCGCACGCACCTCATGGACGCGACCCCGCTCACGCTCGGCCAGGAGCTCTCCGGCTACGCGGCGCAGCTCGACTTCGCGCGCGAGAGCGTCGCCCGCGCGTCGGAGACCCTCTACGAGCTCGCGCTCGGGGGCTCGGCCGTCGGCACCGGCCTGAACACGCACCCCGAGTACGCCGCGAAGGTCGCCGCGCAGATTGCCGCGCTGACGGGCCTCCCGTTCAAGACCGCCCCCAACAAGTTCGCCGCCCTCGCCGCCCATGACGCCATCGTCCTCACGCACGGAGCCCTCAAGACGCTCGCCGTCGCGTGCATGAAGATCGCGAACGACGTGCGGCTCCTCGCGAGCGGCCCGCGCTGCGGCATCGGCGAGATCACGATCCCCGAGAACGAGCCCGGCAGCTCGATCATGCCCGGCAAGGTCAACCCGACGCAGTGCGAGGCGATGACGATGGTCGCCGCGCAGGTCATGGGGAACGACGTGACGGTCGGGATCGCAGGGTCGAACGGGCACTTCGAGCTCAACGTCTTCAAGCCGGTGCTCATCCACAACCTCCTCGAGTCGGTGAAGCTCCTCACCGACGCGTGCCACAGCTTCGACGAGCACTGTGTCCGCGGGATCGAGCCGAACCGCGCGGCCATCAAGAAGCACCTGAACGACTCGCTCATGCTCGTCACCGCGCTAAACCAGTCGATCGGCTACGACAACGCCGCCAAGGTCGCCAAGCTCGCCCACCACGAGGGGACGACCTTGAAGGAGGCCGCGATGAAGCTCGGGCTCATCTCGGCCGAGGAGTTCGACAGGGTCGTGCGGCCGGAGAAGATGGTCTCGCCGTGAATGGCGAGTCCGATGGAACGATGAGAAGGTCAGGAAGGGTTGGTCGGGTTCACCATGAAGAACAGCTTCGGTAGCGCCTCCACGCTCAAGGTCGGCGACGCGTCGTTCGGCATCCACAGCCTGCCCCTCGCGAGCAAGGCGCTCCCGGGGATCGAGCGGCTCCCGTTCTCGCTCAAGATCCTCGTCGAGAACCTCCTCCGCACCGAGACGGGCGTCGCGGTGAAGGCCGACGACATCGCCGCGCTGTCGAAGTGGGACCCGAAGGCCGAGCCGAACCGCGAGATCGCCTTCACGCCGAGCCGCGTGCTCCTCCAGGACTTCACGGGCGTCCCCGCCGTGGTCGACCTCGCCGCCATGCGCGACGCCATGCACCGCATGGGGGGCTCGCCGCAGAAGATCAACCCGCTCCAGCCCGTCGAGCTCGTCATCGATCACTCGGTGCAGGTCGACGAGTACGGCAACGCAGGTGCCCTTCTCCGAAACGCCGAGCTCGAGTTCTCCCGCAACCGCGAGCGCTACGTCTTCCTCCGCTGGGGGCAGAAGGCCTTCAAGAGCTTCCGCGTCGTCCCGCCGGACACGGGCATCGTCCACCAGGTGAACCTCGAGTATCTCGCGCGCGTCGTCTTCACCGCGGAAGGCGAAGGCGGCCGGCCGCCGATGCTGTACCCCGACACGCTCGTCGGGACCGACTCTCACACCACGATGATCAACGGGCTCGGCGTGCTCGGCTGGGGTGTGGGCGGTATTGAAGCCGAGG
>Ga0209415_10021060_pt1 | contig 10077 bp, 5 predicted proteins | sample PeaSoiSIISIP2007_FD_187696 | JGI IMG/M metagenome (GOLD analysis project Ga0209415, IMG submission 187696) | Peat soil microbial communities from Weissenstadt, Germany - SII-SIP-2007 (SPAdes) (version 2) | ecosystem: Environmental > Terrestrial > Soil > Wetlands > Peat | place: Germany...
AAAGGAAAAAAAGAAGGCCGAGTGTCACTAATCTACTGGACGAGTACAGAGCCTGGCACACGGCAGGTCCACGGCCTACAATCGTCCCCCGGAAGCCCCCGGGCCGCCGCATGTTTGCCAAACGCACAAACTGGAGCCTGGCCCCCAACCGCCTGAGTGAGGCGCTCGACCGCAGGCGCGCCGAGGGCAGCCCGGTGCTGGACCTCACCGCGGCAAATCCCACCGAATGCGGATTTGCGTACGACGGCGAGGCCATCCTGCGGGCGCTCGCCAATCCCGCCGCACTCGCGTATTCCCCCGACCCCAAAGGACTGGCAATCGCGCGCCGGGCCGTCTCCGGCTACTACGCCGCGCGTGGCTCTGCGGTCGCCCCCGAGGACGTGTTCCTCACCACGAGCACGAGCGAAGCGTATTCCTGGGTATTTCGCATGCTCTGCGAGCCTGGCGACGCCCTCCTGATCCCCGCACCCAGTTATCCTCTTTTCGGTTTTCTGGCGGATCTCCACGACGTCCAGTTGCTCCGCTATCCGCTCCTGTACGACCACGGCTGGCATCTGGATTCTCACGCGCTCGAGCAGGCCATCACGCCGGCGACGCGCGGCGTCATCGTGGTGCACCCCAATAATCCCACGGGACATTTCACCGGCCCCGCGGAGGCGGATCAGCTCAGCGCTCTCTGCGCCTCGCGAGGCATAGCCGTCATCGCCGACGAGGTTTTTCTCGATTTTGTGCTCGACGGCGGAGATGCGCCCGCGGGAGGACGCCGGCCTGCGGGCGGCGCGCCACGCAGCTTCGCGGCAAATACCGTCGCGCTCACCTTCACCCTCAGCGGCCTCTCCAAGATCTCCGGCCTGCCACAAATGAAAGCCGCCTGGCTCGCCGTGAGCGGCCCGGAACCGTTGAAATCGCAGGCGCTCGCGCGGCTCGAGGTGATCGCCGATACCTACCTCTCACCCAACGCCCCGGTGCAGTTGGCTCTGCCCGCATTCCTCGAGCAGCGCTCCGGCTTCCAGCGCCAGGTTCTCGCCCGCCTTCAGCAAAACCTCGCCGAACTCGACCGCCAGCTCTCCGGCCACAAAACCTGCTCGCGCCTGAAAATCGAAGGCGGCTGGTACGCCGTCCTGCGCGTCCCCGCCACCCGCTCCGATGAAGACCTGACCATCGAGCTGCTTACCACGCACGGCGTCTACGTCCACCCCGGCCACTTCTACGATTTCCCCACCGACGGCTATGTGGTCATCGGCCTGCTCACACCCGAACCCGTCTTCGCTGAAGGAATTCATCTCCTGCTCTCAGCGGTGTGAGGGGATCTGATGCAATGAAGGACAGCCATGGCCAGGGCACTTCTTACCTGCGATTGCGGAACCAAAGGAAACGGCAGCGTGAGAAGCTGATGGCCGGAGAATTCTCTCGGTCAGCACTGCGCTGATCGTGGCTCTCGTTCTCGGAAAATCACGTGGCGAGAATTGTCCCGAGGATGGAAAGAACCTGCTGCGCGAAGTCCAGGAGCGTCCTGCGCACGCGGTCGAGCCAGCTCACCTTTTCGCCGCCCCGCTCGCCGGCGCCATTGTCCGAACCCGTTTTCGCGACCGGCGTACCGGGCGCGTCGCTGACGGTGAACACCTTCCCGTCCAGCATGTACAGGCTCTCGGTTTCGGCGTGATTCAGGGGGCGCGCCCCGCGGCGCCCGAATACGGCGAGCTGGTTGCCGCTTTCGTCCACGGCGCGGTCGCGGTCAATGCCCTTGGAAATCGCCAGCGCCGGGCCGTGCGTCTTGTAATTGGCGATGAGCTTCGGCTTTGGCCGCGGGCTGAATCCGCTGAACAGCGGATCATCTTCCGGCGAGACGATCTGCAGAACGCGCATGCCGTTTTTCCCATCGGCCACAAACGCAAACGCGCTCCCGGCCACCATGCCGATCTTCACGTCGTTCACGTCGTTCATTGCGCCGTCGGCCGTAAAGGTCTGATCGAGCTTCGGCGCTTCCGGCCGCTCCACGTCCACAATGGCCAGGCCCTGCGCGCCGGCGGAAACATAGGCATACGTCCGCGCCACATAAACGTTTCGCGCATCGAGGAACGGCACCAGCGCGCCCGGCACGGGCCGCGGATGGCCCAGGTCGGTGACGTCGAGCACCTTCAACCCTTCTTTGTCCGTGACAAACGCGTATCGGAACTGCACGGCGATGGCACGCGGCTCGACCAGATCCGGCGCGCCCACCATCGCGGACAGCTTCGGCGCCAGCATGTTGTTCAAATCCACCACCGCCAGTCCCTTGTTGCACAGAACATAGGCATACGTGCCCGCGATGATCACCCGCCTGGCTCCCGCCAGCGCGCCATCGGGATTGAACGCGTAGGCGCGCTTCAGGAAGTTATTGTTGGGGTCACCGTCAAGCAGCGTGCCCACGCCAGGACTCTTGGCCTTCAGATCGGGGTTCCCCACGACCACCAGGCCCTCTTCCCGATCGGCCAGGAAGAGAAATCCGTACATCAGGTGGATGGGCTGTTCCTCATTTTGCGGCGGGACCACGCGCAACGGGTCCACCCCGAGCGTGGTTGGGGAAGCCACGGAGACGGCGTCCTTGCTCTTCAAATAAAACTTCTGGCCGATCGGAGAGACCGGCGCAGTGGTCATCTTCTCGGAGATGTCCTTGTTGTCGATGTTTGCGATGTCGTAGATGCGGAAGCCGTGCTTGCCCTCGGCGGCGTAGAGATATTCGCCGCGTGCCTGCAAGTCCACCACGTGGCCGTGATGTTCCTCGGCGGTCTGCAGCTCGCGCTTACGGGCCAGGTGGTGCTGGTAGTTGTCCGGGTAGGCCATGCGCTGCAGGTCGCTGCCGATGATAGCTTCCGGCTCGTCATGCTCGGCCACGGCCACGGCCTCGTAGCCTTTGTCGCCCGTGGCCACAAATACGTAGCGTCCCATGAAATTCACAAAGTTCGTGCCCTGCAGCAGCATCGAAGCCATCCAGGCATTGTTGTCGCCCGCGCTAGAAACATGGCAGTCCGAGCACTGCTTCGTTTCCTTCGCGCGCACCGTGTGCGGCACGTAGGTGCTGTAGGCCTCGCCGCTGAAGCCCGGTGCGGAGATGGTCTGCTGCACGTAGTAGAGCCAGTCGCGGTCCGCGTTCTGCGAACTGACCAGGATAGCGCAGGACGAGCGCGCCGGGGCGAACCGGTGGTGCGTCACCGTGCCGTCGATCCCCATCATCCACATGTCGTCGCGGAGCACCTGGAAGTTGTAGCTCGTGTAGTTCCGCGTCATCAGCCCTTCGTAATGCAGCATCGGCCGCCGCGCGTTCGCGGTCATTTGCAGGTGGCAGCCGAAGCAACTCGTGGTCCACGCCGTGTGGCAGGCGAAGCAGGTCATCTTGCTGTTATCGTGCGCCAGCTTCGATTGGTCGCCCGGCACGCTGCCCCAGGTCTTGCCGTCCTTCTGCAGCGTCTTGGCCCAGCGCGATTTCTCGCTGTAGTGCGGATTGCCGGGCGTAATCGTGTCCAGCACCTGCACCACTTCCCATTCCTTCCCCGCCTCCAGCATGGAACGCTGGTAGAGCCGGCCTTCGCGCCACTCGAACTGCCGCTCCCCGAATGCCGTGCGCAGCGCTTCCAGCGGCGTGCCGCCGTCCGGCGACGCGGCGATGCCGGAAGTAACCAGCGTGGCCTTCTTCTCGATCGAGCCATGGCAGTCTACGCAGTCCACTTCCACCGCGGCTCGCGGCTCCCCGTAGAGCTTCCCGTTGCCGTGATTGTCCTGCCGGAAGTGGCAGTCCACGCAGTGCATGCCCTTTTCCAGGTGGATGTCGGCCAGGTGCACGGCCTTCTCGAACTTTTTCGGGTCGTCCGGGGAAATCACATTGCCGTTATCGTCCAGCCAGTTCCCCTTGCGGTCGTGCTTGAACACCGCGCGGAACACCCAGCCGTGGCCGTGGAAGTCGGCGAACTTCGTGTTCTTCAGCTTCGAGTTGAATTCCTGCGTGCCGAGCTCATCCAGAAATTTTTCGTCTGACCACAGCCCCCGTACGGCTGCGGCCTCCGGATTTTTCTTGGATTCCTCGTAACGCTCCGCCTCGGTGGGATTTCGCTGCTTGGCAGGATACATCTGCTCGCCGTCCACTTCGTTGTCCCACCAGGTGTAACCGTAATACCCCGTGACCATGTTAGTCCCCGGGTGCAGATGGCAAATCATGCACTGGCTGGACGGGATGGCCCGGGTGAACGAGTGCCTGATCCCGTGCCCGCGTTCGTCTTTCCGGATCGTCGGGTCGTTCGTCGCGCTCGTGCCCTTGTTCCCGTACTGCGCGTAGAAGCCGGAGTGCGCCGGGTCGCGGTCGTTCGCATAGACCACGTGGCAGGCCGTGCAGCCGCTGGCGCGGTAATCCCCGGGATGATCGTTCGTACCCGGCAGCGAGAGCACTGGGTCCACCAGGCGGGTCTTCTGCAGTCCCAGGAATACGGGGTCGGTGCGCAAAAGCGTGCCGAACCCGCGCGTACTGAGTTTCACATCCGGCTTCCCGGGATCTTCGTCAATGTTCGGGTTGCCGGTCTCGCCCTTCTTCTCCCCGCCGCGCTCGAACACGCGCAGCACGTTGCCCGGCTGGGAAATCTCCCAGCGCTCCAGCGGGATCAGCTCCGGCAGCACGCCCTTCGCGTGCGTCTCCTCGGGCGTGGGCGGCGGCATGGTTTTCATCGCGCGCGGATGGCCGTCCACTGTGTAGCTTTCGCCGAAGTGCGCATCTTTCAACGGAAAGCCGCCATTGTTATACAGTGCGGCGCCCCACAGGAATCCCACATGCGTCATCACGCTGGTGGAAACGGCGCGCACCTCGCTCGCGTGGCAGCCCACTTGCCCGCAGGTCTGCTCCGCCACACGCAGGTCGCCGGGATTGACGAACTTCACGTACTCGGGGCTTTCCTGCAGCCAAAGCGAAAATGTTTCAGGGGGGACCCCCGCGCGGTCGCGCAACTCGCGGTGTCGCGCCTCGGGATGCGCTTTGTGTTTCGCATCCTGATACTCCTGCGAGGTTGCGCTGGCGCCGGCGGCCACGCTCACGTCGGCATTTCCACCGTGGCAATCGGTGCAACCGATGGCGATGCGCGCGTTCGGATGCATCGTCGGTGCGTCTTCCGACGTATGGCAGGACTTGCAGCCCGCGCTCTTCCGCTCCGCCTCTGCCGGCGTCTGCCCGTAGGTCAATTCCTGCGGACTCGCCCCCGGAGTTGCCGCGTGGCGTCCCCCGCCGGCAGAGGCCGCCAGCACGAACCCCAGCACGGCTGCGGCCCCGAAAAACGGGCTGGCCGGCACGCGCCGCCCGCGCCAGGTTTGCGTCATTCGGTCCAGTCTTGTGTGCGGTCCATCCATGGTTAGAAGACGAAGGTTATTTTCGCAAATACCGACCACAATTGCTTCTCAGTGTAGATATCGCGGAATGCCGATCCGGGTTGCAGCCCAGCCGCACCAAATGTCAGCACGATGTTCTCGCTCAACGGAGGACGGTACCGAAAGCCCACGCCGTAGTCCAGCCCAATGTCGTGCCGGATGTCGCGCTCGAACAGGATCAGCTCGAGCGGCTCGGTGCGATCGAACCGCAGGTAGTTCAGGTTCAAGAACGCGCGCAGCTTCGGCGTCACGTCGAAATCCGCCCCCGTATTGATGATGATGATCCCTGGATTGACGAAGTTCGCCTGGCCCTCGTCCTTGTTCGAGCGCATGTCCGGCAGCAGGCTGTCGCCCGGATTCAGGGCCACGCCGGAACCGGTCAGCCGGATGGACTCGCGGTTCCAGAAGCTGAAGATGCCCCCGGCGAAGTTCATATCATCCACGATGGAGTCGAACCCTGTGGCCCGGCTCCCGCGCGGATTCGAGGAGCCGCTGGCGAAAAGCCCGGAAACCCGGAAGCGCACCCAATCATAGTCCCGGGAAAGCTCGAGCGCGGCAAACTGCGCGTTTACGGTGACCTTGCGCCCTGCTATCGGATTCAGGCTGTCGCTCCCCACCGCTTGGTAAAACGCATGCGTGATGTTGGTACGCCCAAAGTGTCCGTTGCCCAGCCAGCCGAAATAGCCCACCCGGATGCCGTGCGTGAAGACGTTGGGGCCGGTCCCCTGGCCGATCACCTTTCCGATCGGCGCCGGCCGCACCAGGAACCCGTTGTCGTCGTAATGGAGCCCGCCGTCGTCCTTGTTCCAGGCGATCAGGAATTCGGCGGTGTATCCCTTTTTGAAGAAGTCCGACCGGTAGAAGTTGCCGATCAGCACCTGCTGGTCGCGCCGCTCAAACGTATTTAATTCGCTGTTGGTGTTTTTCTCCAGCAGGTTGAAGTACGTGGCGTTGTATTCCCACTTGTTCGACCCAGCGTTGCCGAATATCCGCAGTCCCGGCTGCTCGTCCACATACAGGAACCCCCGGAAGTCGCTGGAAAACTGCTGGATGCCTGCGCGCACGGAGATAAAGTCGTAGTTCGGGCTCAGGTCTGCGATCTTGTACTCGAAGAACGCTTCCTGCAAGCCCACGTGCGTGTCGAACCGGGTTGTGCCGCTCCGCACGTTCGGGCCCACGATTCCCAGCTCCTGCACGTCCAGGTAGTTCAGGCTGGCCTCCGGCGTCACGCGCAGTCGCCAGTCCACCGGACGGAAGGAGGTGTCACCGTGGAACAGGTCGAAGCTCACCCGGAACGTCTGGTCCAGGAAGAACTGGTCGCCGTGGCCGAAGAAGGTCGAGCTCCCCGGTTGCGCTGCGCTCACCCCGCTGGGCACGGGAACGTCGCGGCCGTCCATAAACGTATTGCTCACCGCCGTGATGTTCAGGAACGTCTGTGTCCCCAGCACGTCCGGCCAGATCGGATAATCGCCCTTCAGAATGTTTCGATTGAACGGGTCGTACAGGTGGCCTTGCACGTAGGGGAATTCGCCCTTCACGGCGTAACGCCGGTAGTCGGGCATCACCGCGTGCCACCGATCCGGAAGTGTCTCGTACACGTCCGCGCTAGGCACCAGCACCTCGGGCGGAGGGTTCACCAGGTAATTGGGGTTCGAGTCCGGACGGCGCCGCCACTCATGATAAGTTGCTGCTATCGTGGGGGGCGGGGCGGGGAGCGGAGCGCCCAGTTCCGGGTGTTCCGGCACGCGGGAGGGAGGCACGGCCGGGACCGAGGGAGCAAGCGCAACTTCGACGATCACCAGTTCCCCCGCTGCCACCGCCAGACTTGGCCGCGTGAACGGCTCGTATCCGTCCGCCGAAATCTTCAATTCGTATTCCCCGGCGGTCAGCCCCAGCGCGCGGAAAACTCCGCCGCCGTTCGCCGTCGTCGCGTGTACCGCGCCAGTGGAAAGATTGCGGAGCGAAACGAGTGCCCCGGCGATCACCCGGCGGTTCGCGTCATCTCCCGCGCGGCGCACCAGGCCTTCCACCGCGCCCATGTCCGTGCGGGTCTGTCGCGGGATGCGCTGCGGGCCGGGCTTTTCCTGTTCAATGCCTTGCAGCTTGCTCGAGTCGGGGGAGCCATTCGGAGCCGCACCAGTGCCATCCTGGGCCGCTGCGGGAATTACGGCCACAAGCATCGCGGCGAGACAGAGGACTCCCGCGCGTCGCAGAATGGCGATTTCCCGGCGCGGTTCCGGGGGCGCGCCGGAACTCGTTCGCCCGTTTTGCGGACGTACCATGGCCATATCGAACGGAAAGCGCCCCTAAATTGCCTCAAGACCTCCCCTGTTGCAACGGTTTTCCGGGGGGGTGTTTCTCTATGCTCTAGGACCGTGATGGAAACACAGGAAACGGACAGGGGTTGAGTGCCGCGCTGCTCTGTGATACTACCTGTCAGAACCAGAATGGCTCCCGCTGAAGCCAACCCCCACCTGAGACGGCGCGCTGGGTCGCGCGCGGCGGCGGATCACCGGCCGCGGGGGACTGCTTTCTGCGCGTGTTTTCTGAGCTTTGCCGTCACGTTGGCGCTCTCCGGATGCGGCAGCAGCGGCGGCAGCGACCCGGTGGGTGGTTCGCCTTCGACCACCGTCTTCCCCACGCCACCTGCGCCGCCCGACGCCACACTCACCATGACCGATGTGCAGAACATCGTTACGGCCGCAGCTTCAGCCGTCAACGACCCCACGCTGATCATTGCCGTGACTGATCGCGTGGGCAACGTACTGGCCGTCTACCGCAACCCCATGGCTCCCACCATGGCCGTCGGCAACTTCGGCAGCATGACCAATGCCAACGACCTCGCCGTCGGCCTCGCGCGCACCGCCTCCTTTTTCAGCAACGACCAGGCCCCGCTTTCCTCTCGCACCGTCCGCTTCATCAGCGGGATCCACTTTCCGCCGGGAGTGATGAATCAGCCGAACGCCGACCTCTACGGGATCGAGAATACGAATCGCGGCTGCACCCTGGTCCCTCCCGCGAACTTTCTGCCCAACCAGGCCCTCCCGCCTTCGACCGCGCTGGCCGGCGGCCCCGGCTCGGGAATTGTCACCGGAAAAGCGGACACCATGGACAGCCAGCCGTTTGCTGTGAATCCCGGTGGTGTGCCCATTTTCAAGCAGGATCCTGCGGGCAACATCAACGCCGTGGGTGGCGTGGGAGTGGTAAACGCATCCCTCATCTCCAATGCCGCCAATCCCAACAATCTGGATGAGGCGGAGTACGTGGCCTTCGCCGGGGCATTTTCTTCGGGCTTTGGCGTCGGCACGCTCCCCTCCCCCGGCGTCGTCATCATTGGTGGCATCGCCGTGCCCTTCGTCAACAACACGAAGAATCCCACGACCTTCGGCGCAGGCGCGTTCAACGCGGCCAATTTTGTCATGGGACCGGTGGCCAGCCCGCTCGTCCAGCAGGCCGCCGGCAACTACGTGCCCGAGGGCGACCTCATCGCTCCTGCCGCGGGGCCGGTCGGGGGACTCACCGCCGCGCAGGTCACCGAGATTCTCGACGCTTCCGAATCCACCGCGAACGCAATCCGCGGCGTGATCCGCCTGCCTCTCGGCTCCCGCGCTCGCATGGTGCTCGCCGTTGCCGATCTCGACGGAACCCTGATCGGCCTGCGCCGCATGCGCGACGCCACCATCTTCAGCGTGGACGTGGCTGCCTCAAAGGCGCGCAACATGATCTACTTCAACAGTAGCTTGGTTTCGCCCGCAGACCTGCCCGGAGTGCCCGTCGGCACCGCTGTCACCAATCGCACCATCAGTTTCGGCGCCATGCCCCTCTATCCCCCGGGCATTAACGGGACCTCGCAGGGTCCCTTTTTCAATCTTTTCCTCCACGACGTTGCGAATCCCTGCACGCAGGGCTCTCAGCCCGCGGGACCGAATCAGAGCGGCATCGTTTTCTTCCCAGGAAGTGTGGGCCTATACGTCAACGGCGTACTGGTGGGCGGGCTGGGAATCAGCGGCGACGGCGTGGATCAGGACGATTTCGTCACCAACGGCGGCGCTTCCGGCGGCCTGAACACCGTCCCCACGTGCTCCGGCCCCAATTGTTATCTCCCGCCGCCAGCTATTCGCGCCGACCAGCTCATCGACTTGGGGGTTCGCTTGCCTTTCTCCAAGTTCCCGCGCAACCCCACCAATTGAAGACCGGAAGTCCCGGCGCGGCCCCGCTTCACGCGTCCATATATTGTGCCTCGCCGTTGCCGAACGACCAGTTCTCCCAGGCGACTTCTACGAGGCTGATCACCAGGTCCTGCGGCCGCAGGCCCGGCGATTGCTTTAGGATTTCCGCCAGGCGCCGGTAGAATGCCCGCTTCTGCGGGGGCTTGCGCCCCGTGCTCAGCGTGATCTGCACGAACACCACGCGGTCGGAATGCTCGATGCCCAGGTAGTTGGGCGCGTAGATCAGGCCGCCCGGAGGATGCTCGGTGATCACCTGAAAGCGGTCATCGGCCGGAACCTGCATGGCCTCGACCATCGCGCGATGCACTCCATCGGCCAGCGCCTTGCGGTATTCCGGCGTGGTTCCCTCGCGCAGCGAAATGCGTACCAGAGGCATGGGCGCGCCCTCCTCAGTGGATTACGGGATCTTGCGTACCCTGACGCTGGGAGGTCTCCCGCTGTCCTTCAGGGCGGCTCGCCGCCCGTA